>Ga0105048_10000971_pt1 | contig 46100 bp, 38 predicted proteins | sample MAT05_FD_78382 | JGI IMG/M metagenome (GOLD analysis project Ga0105048, IMG submission 78382) | Freshwater microbial communities from Lake Fryxell liftoff mats and glacier meltwater in Antarctica - MAT-05 | ecosystem: Environmental > Aquatic > Freshwater > Ice > Liftoff microbial mat | place...
GCGGGCGCGCTCGCGGGCGGCGTCGCCGCGACGGGCTGCATGGCGAAGCGCTCGGCGGAGGAGCAGAGCGCGCCGTCGCCCGTAGCCGTCGCGACCGCGGCGGCCGCCGCCAAACCCGGCGCAAACGACGCGAAGGTCATGGCTTCGACGGCGCCGCCTCCCCCGGCTCCCGAGGCGTACGGCATTGACGGCGTCACGGGCAAAGGAGCCGCGCTTCCCGGCGGCGGCGCCGCTCAGCGCGCAGCAGAGCCGCCCGCTGTGGGCACCACGCCGCCCCTCGTTCCCATCGACGCCAACGGCCGCTTTGCCACCACCTATCGCCCCGGCGGCGGGCACCTCGCGGCCTTCGAATCGGCCGTCTCGCGCGGGATCATCCCCGCGGACGAGCGCGAGATCGTGAGCGACCTCGGCGCCCGCTACACCCCGCCGATGGACGCGCCGACCGCCACCGCGCTCGCGCTCCGCACCGACTTCGAGCGCACCAAGCTCGCCCCGAGCGGCGGCCCGTTTCATGTCCGCGTCGCGCTCCGCTCCACGGCGGGCCGCGCCGCCGAGCGGCCGCACCTCTCGGTTCACCTCGTCCTCGACGTCAGCGGATCGATGGCGGGCGAATCGATCACCCGCGCTCGCGACGCCGCGCGCGCCCTCGTTGATCGCCTCGCACCCAACGACGATTTCTCGCTGGTCACGTTCTCCAACGAGGCCGACGTCAAGGTCCCCGACGGCCCCGTCGGCGCGCGGCGCGAGGCGATCAAGAAGATCATCGGCGAGGTCCACGAAGGCGGCGGCACCAACATCGGCCGCGGCCTCGAGCTCGGCTACACGCAGGCCACCGCGAAGACGATCCCCGCCGACGCAGTGCGCGTCGTCCTGCTCCTCTCCGACGGCCGCGCCAACGTCGGCCTCGTCGCCCAGGAGAAGCTCTCCAAGCTCGCGCTCGACGCCTTCCAGAAGGGCATTCAAACCAGCTCCTTCGGCCTCGGCCAGGACTACGACGGCGCGCTGATGAGCTCGATCGCGGAGGACGGCGCCGGCGGCTACTACTACCTGCGCGACGCCGAGCAGATCAGCCCCGCGCTCTCCACCGAGATCGACAAGCGCCTCGATCCCGTCGCCACCGCGGTCGAGGTCCGCATCCGCCTCAAGAAGGGCGTCGATCTCCTCCGCGTCTACGGATCGCGCCGCCTGAGCGAGTCCGAAGCGCTCCGCGTCCGCACGCAGGAGGTCGCCGCCGACAAGCAGGCCGCGAAGCGCGACCACATCGCCATCGATCGCGAAGACGACGCCGAGGGCGGGATGCGCTTCTTCATCCCCGCGTTCGCGCCCGACGACGCGCATGCGCTTCTCTTCCAATTCTCCGTCCCGCCGGGCGCCGGCTCGAAGCCGGTCGCGTCGATCGAGCTCAAATACAAGGACCGCCTCAGCAAGAAGAACGTGACCGACGAGGTGCCGTTGACGATCGCCTACGCCGACAGCGACGCGGCCAGCGCCGCGACGATCGATCCCTCGGTCTCGCGCACCGTGCAGGGCTTCGCGGCGGGTGAGGCGCTCTCCCAGGCCGCGTCGAAGATCGCCCACAATGATCGCCACGGGGCGATCGCGCTGCTCACCGAGCGCGAGGCGCTCCTTCGCCAGGCGGCCGACACGCTGAAGGAGCCGCTCTTTCTCAAGGACGCCGACCGCCTCGCTCGCCTCCGCCAGCACGCGGGAGGCAACACCGGCGTGGGCGACTCGCTCGTCCTGGCGATGCTCCTCGAGACCGCCGGTCGCTCGCACCTCCACTGAGCCCACCCTCCGCGATCGCTCCCATGAACGACTCTCTGCTGCTCAACCTCCCGCTCGATCGTCCGGCTTCGCACCTCGACGTGGCGCCGGGCGGCGAGATCATCCTCCGCGGCTCGTTCTCGTCGAAATTCGACGGCTCGGTGGTCGACGCGGCCACGACCTCCTGGCCCGCGGGGGCGCCGGGCGGCGCCTCGATCGACGCGGGCGGGCTCATCGATTTCGAAGGCGGCGGGTTCCATGTCACCTCGCGCGATCCGGTGCGGCACGAGGTCCACGCGGTGGCCACCGGTGAGGGCGGGGCTGCGTGCGCGGCGCAGATGGTCGCGCCGCCCTGCCTGCCGGTTCGCCTCCAGCCGATGGCGTTGAGCCGCTTGATGACGGTCGCCGACTGGAACGCCTCGCTGATCGGACCGCGGGAAGGCCTCGCGCTCGAGGTCATCGCACCGCCGATCTACGCGCCTCCACGGGCGGCCGCCCCCTACGCGGCGATCGGCGGCGGCGTGCTGGCCGTGTGGCTCGCGGCGGCCTTCTTTGTCGTCTTTCTTTCCAGACGGAAGCGCTTCGCCGCCTCGCCCGCCGGGCGCCTCCTCGCCCTCGCCGATCGCGTCCGCGCCAAGCTCGCGCTCGCCGACGCCGTCGTCGCCGCCCCGCTCGCGCCCGCGCTCGACACCGCCCTCCGCGCCCTCCGCGCCCAGCGGATCGACGCGACCTCCGCCGAAGGTCGCCGCGTCCAGGCCGCGCTCGAGAAGGTCGAGCTGCGCATCGACGCGTCCGAAAAACAATCGCGCGCCGAAAAAGAGCAGGAGGCCGCCGACGAGCTGGTCCGCGAGTTCGAGAGCGCCCTCGAAGCCGCCGACGAGGCCACGCTCGCCGCCGCCCCGCTCAATCACCGCACGTAAGACGTCACGTCGAACTGATACGCGAAGCCCACGCGGGCGCCGATCAGCGTCACCGTGCCCGCGCCGGGCGCGCAGTCGCCGAGCACCTCGCTCGTGAGGCGCACGTTGTCGACGCTCGCGTCGGCGAGGAACGAGATCCCGCTCCCGAGCGCGAACCGCGCGCCCAGCCCCGCGCGCAGCGCGAGGTTCGCGCTGTCGCCCGCGGCGCACGCGAACGCCGACGGCAGCACCCCGATCCCGGGCGTGAGCAGCCCATTCGCGCTCACGCCTTGCCACGCCAACCCGGGCCCGATCAGCACGCCGAGCGACACCGTCTCCGTGTGAAGAAGGTAAACGCGGAGCCCGGCCCAGAGCACGTTCAAGTCCCGCGCGACGTCCACGCTCCCGAAGTCGCCCTCGGCGCGCTCGCTCCCCAGCCCAGCGTGCTCGAAGGCGAGCCCGATCGAGTACCGCGCGCTCGGGGAGACGTCCGCGCTCACGCCGAACGAAACGCCGGCGCGCCCGGTGATCGGGAACGCCGGCGCGTCCCCGATCCGATGAACGCCGCCGAGGTGAAGCCCAACGTCGATCAGCACCGGCTGCGGCGCCGTCGCCCGCGTCGGAGCCGGAGCTTCTGCCGCCGCGCTCGCCGTCGCGAGCCCCACGCTCGCGAAAAACGCCGCAGAATAGGCCCTGGAACGGCTGGAAACGCGAACGCGCATTCCCCCTCCTACCCGCGACGTTCGTTTGTATGCAACACGCCGCTTGACCTATCGGCCCTGTTTTGACATGTTCCGCCGCGGAGAGGTGTCCGAGTGGTCGAAGGTGCCTGATTCGAAATCAGGTGAGCCCGCGAGGGTTCCGCGGGTTCGAATCCCGCCCTCTCCGCCACGCAGTGTTGAGGCCGGCTTCACGCCGGCTTCGTCATTGATGGGCCTCGCGCTCAGCGCGGGACTTTCGTGACGGCGCGCCATTTCCAAGCGTGACGTGTAGTACCAGGAGAGGTGACCGAGTGGTCGAAGGTGCACGATTGGAAATCGTGTGTGCGGAAACGTACCAAGGGTTCGAATCCCTTCCTCTCCGCCAAGCCCTGTAGCGCAGCGTGATCTGGGCGCGGCGGGCCAGCGACAGCGCCCGGCGTACCGCTGAACGAGCATGTCGCAACGCGAATGGCGTCCCGCCTCTTGGGGGACGCCATTCGTGCGTCAGGGATGGCGTCTCCCACGCGGGGATGCGCCGTCCGGGTGTGGGGAAGGGCGTCTACCCGGCGCGGATTCGCCGTTCCGCGGAGAGGAAGGGCGTCTACCCGGCGCGGATTCGCCGTTCCGCGGAGAGGAAGGGCGTCTACCCGGTGGGGAGACGCCGGTCGGGGGAGGGGAGCGGCGTTCGCCAGCGTCCACGTCTACGTCCACGTTCACGTCGACGTCGACGTGAACGTGAACGTGAACGTGAACGTGAACGTGGACGCTGACGGCTGGATCAGCCCCGCCCGCCCAAACTCTAAAAAGCCTTCAATCCAGGCATGATCCGCTTCGCAATCACGATCCGCTGGATGTTCCCCGTCCCCTCGAAGATGTCGTAGACCTTGATGTCGCGGAACCACTTCTCCAGCAGCGCGTGCTCCGTGGCGATCGATCCGTGCGCTCCGCAGATCTCGATCGCGTCGATACAAGCCTGCGTCGCCGCCTGACCGGCGGCGGCCTTCGACATGCTCGCCTCCTTCGCGTTGGGGATCCCGAGGTCGGCCATGTACGTCGCGCGCCACACCAGCGAGCGGGCCGCGTCGAGCTTGCGGCTGATCTGCGCGAGCTTCGCCGCGATCGCCGCGTAGCGCGGGATCGGCCGGCCGATCAGGTAGTTCTCCTTCACGAAGTCGCGCGCGTACTCGTACGCCGCGCGCCCGATGCCGACGGCCATCGCCCCGACGAGCGGGCGCGTGTTGTCGAAGGTCTTCATCGCGGTCATGAAGCCCTCCTTCGAGTGGTACGCCTCCTCGCCGCCGAGCAGGTTCTCCTCCGGGACGCGGCAATCTTCGAGGACGAGCTCCGCCGTCTCGTTGGCGCGGAGGCCCATCTTCTCCTCGATCTTGCCGACCTCGAAGCCCGGCGTGCCCTTCTCGACGACGAAGGCGCGGTGCCCGGCGCGGCCGAGCGAGGGATCGATCGTCGCGAAAATAACTGTCCAGATCGCGCGCCCGCCGTTGGTGATGTAACACTTGCGCCCGTTGAGGACCCAGTGCTTGCCGTCCTTGCGGCAGCTCGCGCGGATGCCTGACACGTCGCTCCCGGCGCCGGGCTCCGTCAGGCCGTACGCGCCCCACTTGAGCGGGCCCGTGTCCATTCCCTTGAACATCCCGAGGAAGTGCTTCTTCTGCTCCGGCGTCCCGGTGGACTTCACCGGCGGTCCGCCGAGCCCCGCGCCGGGCATGCACAGCACCATCGCCGCGTCGGCCCACGCCAGCTCTTCCGCGCCGACGGCGGAGGTGCGGTTGGCCTCGGAGGGCTTCGAGCGATCGCGGGCCTTCGCATCTTCGGTGCCGTCTTCGCCGAAGTTCTCGATGTCCTGACCGCCGCGTCCGCCCGCGAGCTTCATGAAGTTACGAAGGAACGGCTCGGGCACCTCGTGCTGGCGGTCCATCTCCAGGCTCATCGGCCGGATGACGTACTTGCCGACGTTGTGGATACCTTCCTTGAGCTCTTGCTGCTTCTTCGACAGAACGAAGTCGATCATGGCTGTATCTCCGCGGGGAAGGCGTCAGGTGAAGATGGCTTGCGAGTCGGGCGTGGGGAGCACGAGCGCCGGGTCGAGCGGCGCGCCGAGGTCCAGCGCCGTCGCGATCTGATCGAGCTGCTCCGCGGTCGGGCAGCAGAGCGCGATCTGCTTGGCGTCGCGCATCAGCTTCTCGGCGATGAGGTCGCGGATGAAGCCGGAGCCGCCGTGGAGCGCGACACAGTCGTCCCCTGTGCGCATCGCGGCCTCGAGCGCGGTGGCCGCGGCCTGCGCCGACGAGCGCATCGCCTCTCGCTCCGCGCGCATCGCCTCTTTCTCCTTCTCGGGGCGCTTCGCGTCCCACGCGAAGGCCGCGCGCCACACCAGCCAGCGCGAGGACTCCACGTCCATGTGCCGATCAGCGAGGTTGAAGGCGACCGCCTGGAAATGCCCGATCGGCTTCCCGAACGTCTTCCGCGTCTCGCAGTGCTCGAGGGCGATCTCGTAGGCGAAGCGCGCGAGGCCGACCGCGCGAGCGGCGACGACGAGCGCGTGCTTGGTGAAGAAGCGCAGGAGCGCGCGGGTGAGCTCGGCCTCGCTCAGGCCCTCGCCCAGCCGCGCCGACGCGGCGACGATCGCCCCGTCGAGCGTGATCTCGCCGAACGCGGCGGCCTCGAGCCCGAGCGTGTCATGCCGTGATCCGACCTTCAGCCCGGCGTTGTCTTTCTCGACGACGAAGGCACCGATCCCGCCCCAGCCCTTGGCGGCGTCGACCTGGGCGAACACCAGGAACCGAGCGGCGTGGGGCGCGTTGACGATGAACGTCTTCGTCCCGGTCAGCTTGTAGCCCTCGCCCTCGGGCGTCGCGGTCGCCACGAAGCCGGCGCGCTCCTTGTTGGGTTTCGGCTCGCTCCAGGCCACGGCGCCGAAGCGCGCGTGCCCGTCGGCGCCGCTGAAATCCGCCAGCAGCGCCGCGGCTTGCTCGGCCGTCCCGAGCTCGACCACGGCCAGGCCGAACGATCCGGGCCCGCTCAGGCCGAACGCCGCGCCGGCGTCGGCGCTCCCGAGCTCTTCTTCGAGGATCACGCGGGTGAGGAGCCCGAGGCCCTGACCCCCGGCGCTCTCCGGGACGTCGATGAAGCCGAGCCCCATCTCGTGGGCCAGGCGCCGCACGTCCTCCGGGACGGCGCGGAGGCGCTCGCTCTCCCGGATGCGCGGGGCGAGGGTGCTCTTCGCGAACTGCGCGACGCTGTCCTTCATCATCCGCTGGTCTTCGCTCGGCTCGAAGTCGATCATGGGCGCCCCTTTGGCGTGGTGGCGAAAACTCTTGAGAATTCGTGAATTGGGGCGCTATTGTGTAGTTCCGCTACACAGCGGTCAAGCGCGACCGCCGCGCAGCGCGTTACAGCGAAATGCCCTGAACGCGCGTCCCTGAACGCATTTCTACAACCAAAAGCGTGGATCTTCCCCTGATCCGTCGGGTTGACAAGCTCTGCCCCCGCCTGTAGAAGTTGCGCCCCTTTTTGAACCGGGCATTTTCCGGAGCCGGGCTACTGATGAATCCTCAGCCGAAGACGTTTTCAGCCAAGCCCGCCGAGGCGATGGCGGACCGCAAATGGTGGGTCATTGACGCGGAGGGTAAGCCCCTCGGTCGTCTCGCCAGCACCATCGCCACCGTCCTGCGTGGCAAGAACAAGGTGACCTTCACCCCCCACGTCGACACCGGTGACTTCGTCATCGTCGTCAACGCGCAGAAGGTCACGCTGACGGGCCGCAAGCTCGAGCAGAAGCAGTACACGCGCCACAGCGGCGAGCCGGGCGGTTTCCGCTCCGAGTCCTACGGCGACTTGCTGAAGCGCAAGCCCGAGCTGCCGATCCAGAAGGCCGTGAAGGGCATGCTCCCGAAAAACACCCTCGGCCGCGAGCTTCTCTCCAAGCTCAAGGTCTACGCCGGTCCCGATCACCCCCACGCGGCCCAGAAGCCCGAGCCCCTCGCTTACATCACCCGCGCGAGCGCGGCCTAGAACTGAGAATCCCCATGGCTGAAACCACGCCTCGTACGTACGCCACCGGTAAGCGCAAGACTGCGGTCGCCCGCGTCTTCATGGCTCCCGGCACCGGGAAGATCACCGTCAACAAGCGCCTCGCCGACGAGTATTTCGTTCGCGAGACGTCGCGCATGGTGCTCCGCCAGTCCCTCGAGCTGATGGAGGTCATGGAGACGTACGACATCTCCGCGACCGTCGCCGGCGGCGGCCACAGCGCCCAGGCCGAGGCCATGCGCCACGGCATCGCGCGCGCCCTGATCCTCGTCGACGCCGAGCGCCGCCCGAAGCTCAAGGCCGCGGGCTTCCTCACGCGCGACGACCGCAAGAAGGAGCGCAAGAAGTACGGACAGCCCGGCGCCCGCAAGCGGTTCCAGTACTCGAAGCGCTAGCCCAAGCGGCTCGCTTCCATCACGCCTCATGCGCCGATTCTGGCACGTGGGGCGTTTTGTTTTTGTCCTCGAGGGGAAAGACAGCCGAGGGGAGCGATCGCGCCGGGAGACGCAGAAACCCTCTCAGTGCTCGTCGTCCTCGGCTTCCGCAGGATCGGGCTTGCCCTTGATCGGCGGGACAGGCGCGCCGGGCGGAGGCTTTGCTCCCGCGGGTCGCGGGTCTTCGTCGTCGTCGCCCGGATCCTCGATGAAGCCCTTCGGATGGATCCCAGGCTCCGCCGCCGCGCTCGCCAGAGCGGCCGGCGATCCGACCACCATCGCGCGGCGGGTCGGCTTCCCATCCGGGCCAGGCGGGCCAGGTACCTCGGCGACCAGCGCCACGCCTGCGGAGGCGCTCGCCGCGGGCGTTACGGGCTTCGGGGCTTCGACCGGCGGCTCGGGCAGCGGGATCGCTTCGAGCCGCCGGTCGAGCTCCGCCTTCGCGGCGAGGAACCCCTGACGATCTGCTCCCGGTAAGGATCGCTCGCCGTCGAGCTGCAGCGTCTCCGCATCGAAGAACACGCCGTTCTTCTTGGCGAAGAAGTGCAGGTGCGGCCCCGTCGATCGCCCCGTCGTCCCGACGTAGCCGATGATCTGGTGCGTGCCGACATGCTCGCCGGCCTTGATGTTCGCGAAGCGCGACATGTGGCAGTAGCCGGTGCTGATCCCGTTCGCGTGCTGGATCTGGACGGCGTTGCCGCAGGCCCCAGCCGGACCGGCCGACTCGATCACGCCGCGAAAGGCCGCATAGATCGGCGTGCCCGTCGGAGCGCCGAAGTCGGTGCCGGTGTGGGCCTTCAACGTGTGCAGGACGGGGTGCATGCGCTTGGGGTTGAAGCGCGACGTGATCGGCGCGCCGGGCACCGGCTTGCGCCAGCCGCCCGCGTTGGGCTGCTTGCCGCGATCGTCCCAATAGCCGCGCGCCTCTTGCCCGCTGAACGTGTAAACGCGCACCGGCTTGCCCGCCGGATCCGCCGGCCGGTACTCCATGGCGATGATGCGCTTGTACCGAGAAAACAAGCCCAGCGCTGTCTCCTCGGTCGCGATCACGCGGACGGTGCCGCCCTCCTCGAAGCCCTCGGTCGACATGTGGCCCGCGAGCGCCTCGTCGAGCGTCGTCAGCAGCCCGTCCTCGAAGCCGCCCTCGCGGAGCGCTGCGTCGCGATCGCTCCCCACGTAGAACGCGCCCTGCACCTCGCCCTCGGCGATCTTCATGTCGAGCTTGGCGCCCGGGGAGAGCAGCCCGTCCGCGCCCTCGCGGGACTGCCAGATCTCGCCCGGCGTGACCTCGTACTCGAAGGCCTTCACGCGCTTCGAGGCCCGCTCGATGGCCACGGTGAAGCGCTCTTTCCGGCCGCTCTTCTCGAACTTTCGAGCGCCGTCGAAGGCCTTCATGATCCGGTAGACCTGGGCTTTCGGCACGCCCTTGTCGCCCAGGACCTCGAGCAACGATTTGCGGTCCATCGTCCCGGACTCGATGGCGATCGAGGCGTCCTTCTCCAGCTCGGAGACGCGCCAGGGGCCGGGGATCGCCGTGCGCTTCGGGCGCTTTGATTCCGGCGGCGCCTTGATCGGGAGCTCCGACGACGCGCTGCCCGAGGGCGAGGCGCCCGCGACGATCGCCCGCTCGTCACGCGGCGGGACCACCTGGATCAAGAGCGCGATCACCGACGTCACCGTCGCCAGGCCGAAGAGGCCGCCGAAGATCGCCGTCATGCGCGGGGAGAGGTAGACGCCGCCGCGCTGGAGGCCCGGCGGCTCCGGCGCCGTCGTGATCATCGGCCCGCGCCCTGCGAGGCTCGATCGCGGCGCCGCGGGCGCGCCCTCCGCCTCGCGCCTTCGAATCGACGGCGGCACCGAGGTCGGCGCCTTCCGCGTCGTCGTCGGCGCGGGCGTCACGCGCGCGTTGGCCGGCAAGGCCCCGAGGATCGCCCCGGTCAGGCCCGGCGGAGGCGTCCCCGGCCGCGGCGTGATCGGCCGCGAGGTGGGCGCGGCCACGGGCGGCGTCGGCGTCGGCGCCGGCACCTCGGCTCCCTCTCGCTGCGACGAAACCGCTTCTTTTTGCGGCGAAACGTCGTCGCCCGGGGCCTTGCTCTCGGGCGCGCGTGCGGCGCCGGGCGAAGAGCTGGGGGGGACGGCGTTCTCCACACCTGGTGGCCTACCAAGAGCGAATGGGCGCGGCAACCCGCGTTTTTCTCGGCACTCTACGTGTGTTCCCTGTTCGGGTCCGAGCGCGCTCGCTACGCTGCGCGCATGGATGAACGAGCAAAGCAGCTCCTGGTGCTCGGGCGCGAGCACTACGATCGGCGCGAGTACGACCGCGCCGAGGACGCGCTCCGCCAGGTCCTCGAGGTCACGGATCGCTACGCCGACGTGCACAACATGCTCGCGGTGATCCTCCATGATCGCGGCGATTTTGCCGGTGCAGAGCGCCATTTCGAGCGCGCGGTGGAGCTGAGCCCAAGCTACACCGAGGCGCTCCTCAACCTCGCCATCACCTACAACGATCTCGGGAAGTACGAGTCCGCGCGCCGCGTCTACGCCCGCATCCGCCGCGACGACAGCGACGGCGCGGCGATGGATCCGTTCGTGGCCGGGAAGATCGCCAACATGCACGCCGACCTCGCGCAGGCCTACGCGGACGCGGGGAGCCGGCCCGAGGCGATCGAGCAGCTCGAGAAGGCCGTGGCCCTCTGCCCGCGCTTCGCCGATCTCCAGTCGCGCCTCGGCACGCTCCACCGCGAGAGCGACAACTTCGCGCGCGCCCGCGTCCACTACGAGGCCGCGCGCGCCGCGAACCCGCAGTACGCCCCGGCGCGCGTGCTCCTCGGCGTCACGCTCCTCTCGCTCGGCGAGGCGGAGCTGGCGGTGGCCGAGTGGCGCGAGGTGTTGACGATCGATCCCGAGAACCGCAGCGCCAAGATGTACCTCCGCATGGTCGAGGCGCAGCGCAACGCGCGCGCTTCGAAGATGCCGCCGGCCCTGGACGCCATGCCGCGCGCCTCGGCCGTAGCTCCCGAAGAGCCGCTGGGGTAGCCGCTTCGATCGTGGCCTTTTCTCCTCTTCGCGAAGAGCTCCGCCGCGCCTTGCGGGAGCTCCGCGGCGCCGACCTCTCGCCCGCCCGCGGCGCCGCGGCGGTGGCGCTCGGCCTCTTCATCGGCTCGCAGCCGATCTTCGGCTTCCACCTGGTGATCGTCCTCGGCCTCTGCCTCTGGCTGCGCCTCGACGCCGCCGTGGCCTACGTCGCCGCCAACATCTCCAACCCCTTCTTTTTGCCGCTCCTCCTCACGTCGGAGGTGCAGGTCGGCGCCTACCTCCGCACCGGCGCGCGCCTCAAGCTCGAGCACGAGCTCACGCGCGCCGGCGCCGCGGCGTTCACCGGCGATCTCTTCCTCGGCGCGCTCGTCGTCGGCCTCGGCCTCGCCGCCCTGGGCGCGGCGATCACCTGGACGAGCCTGACGATCAAGCGCTGGATCAAGCCGGCCTTTGCGCCCGCGCCGCGCTACCGCCTCCCCGACGACGCGCCCCCGTGGTTCCACGCTGTCGAGCGCGTCGCCGGCCGCTACGCCCCGGCCGACGGCGCCACCGCGGCGGAGCGCAGCCGCTTCCACTACGTGCGCACCAAGCTCCTCGGCGATCCGATAGCGAAGCTCATCGCCGACGTCGCCGGCGACGCGCCGGGCGCGCTCGGCGCGATCGCCGACATCGGCACGGGCCGCGGCCAGCTCCCGATCCTCCTGCTCGAGCTCGGGCGCGCCACGAAGGCCTGGGGCGTCGACTGGGACGGCGCCAAGATCGCCGCCGCCGTCAAGGCCGCCGCCGCGACTCCCGACGAGGGCGCCGCGCTCCCGGTCGACTTTTGCGCCGGAGACGCGCGCACCGCCGAGCCGCCCCTGTCCGATACGGTGTTACTCATCGACCTCATTCACTATTTCAAGATTGAAGAGCAGGACGCGATCCTCCGCCGAGCCGCCGCCGCGGTGCGCCCCGGCGGCCTCCTCCTCGTGCGTGAAGCCGACACCGAGCGCGGCCTACGCAGCTTCGCCACGCTGCTCGAAGAGCTCGTCTTCACCGCGCTTCGGTTCAACCGTGGTGAGCGCGTGCGCCTGCGTCCGGCTCGGGAAATCGTCGCTCGTCTGGAAGAGGCGGGGCTCTCGTGCGAGGTCAGGCCCGCCTGGGGAAAGACGCCTTTCTCCAACGTTCTCGTGATCGGGACTCGCCCCGCCGCCGCGTGCAGCGACGCCCCGAAGGGTGATAACGTCGCCGCGTGAAGCGCGCCTCTCTGTTTGCCCTCGTGCTCGCCGCCGGCTGCGGCGCGGCCGCGACCCCGGTCTCCCTCGTGCCGCGCGAATCACCGCGTCCCATTCTCCCGCCGCCTCCGTGGCAGGCGAAGCTCTCCGAGGCGGAAGGCTACGAGGCCAAGCCCCAAGTCGCGCCGCCTTCCCTCGTGATCCGCGGCGCGACGCTGATCCTCGGCACGGGGCGGACCATCGCCAAAGGCACCATCATCCTCGACAAGGGGAAGATCTCCGTGGTCGCCGAGGGCGATCTCCCCGCGCCGGCCGGCGCCGTGGTGATCGACGGGACAGGGAAGTTCGTGACTCCTGGCCTCATCGACACCCATTCTCATCTCGGCGTGTTTCCACAGCCGGCCGTGAGCGCGCACGACGACGGCAATGAAATGACGGATCCCGTCACTGCGCAGGCGCAGACGGTGGACGCCTTCTGGCCGCAAGACCCGTCGATCGAGCGCGCCGTGGCCGGCGGCGTGACCGCGATTCAGGTCCTCCCCGGCTCGGGGAACCTCATCGGCGGCCGCGCGGTGACGCTCAAGCTCCGCCCCGGCCTCTCCTCGCGCGAAATGCATGTCCCGGGCGCCGCCGACGGCCTCAAAATGGCTTGCGGGGAGAACCCGAAGCGCGTCTATGGGTCGATCAAGCGCGCTCCGATGACGCGCATGGGCAACCTCGCCCTCCAGCGCGCGGCGTTCCTCAAGGCCAAGAAGCTTCAAGACCAGTGGTCGCGCTGGCGCGAGCAGGAGTCGACGCGCATCGAGGCCGATTCGAAGAAGCGCGCGTCGTGGGAGGCCAAGCGCGATGAGCGCGCCCAGCGCGCCACCTGGTGCCAGGCCAACGAAGAGCCCGATCCGTGCGAGTCCTGGCGGCACAAGTGGGCCGAGACGCCGCTCGAAGAGCCGCAGCCCTCGGAGCCGATCGCCACGCCGGATCGCGATCCAGGCAGCGAGACGCTCGCCGCCGCGATGGAGGGCCGCGTCCTCCTCCACATCCATTGCTATCGCGCCGACGACATGCTGGCGATGATCGCCCTCTCCGACGAGGTGGGCTTCCGGATCCGCTCGTTCCACCACGCCCTCGAGGCCTACAAGATCCGCGACAAGCTCGCGGCGCGCCAGATCGCCGTCTCCACCTGGGCCGACTGGTGGGGCTTCAAGATGGAGGCCTTCGACGGCATCCCCGAGAACGCGGCGCTGGTCCACGAGTCGGGCGGGCGCACCATCATCCACTCCGACTCGGAGGAGGGGATTCAGCGCCTCAATCAGGAGGCGGCCAAGGCCCTCGCGAGCGGCCGCCGCGCCGGCGTCGCGCTCACTGATGACGACGCGATCCGCTGGGTGACGATGAACCCTGCGTGGGCCCTCGGCCTCGATCATCGCATGGGCTCTCTCGAGCCGGGGAAGGACGCTGACGTCGTGATGTGGACCCGGAGCCCGCTCTCCGTCTACGCCCTGGCCGAGCGCGTGTGGATCGACGGCTACCCCGTCTACGAGCGCGGAAAGCCCCACTGGAGCGATTTCGAGATCGGTCAAACCATCGAGTCCCCGATGCCCCCCGCGGTGCCGTTGCTGCTCGGCGGGATCGGAGGTGCCAAGTGAAGCGATTGCATGGTGTCACGCTCGCGGCGCTCGCCGCGCTCGCCCTGGCCGAGCCCGCGCTCGCCCAGCCCACCAGGAAGCCTGCGCCTGCCGCCGGAGCCGTCGTCGCAGCGAAGCCCGCGAAGGCGCCCGGCGCGCCCAAGGAAGAAGCCGGCCCGGTGATCGCGTACGCCGGAGCGACGGTGCACGTCGGCGACGGCCAGGTCATCCAGGACGCGACGGTGGTGATCGCCGGCGGCAAGATCCAGCAGATCGGCAAGGGCCTCGCCGCGCCCGGCGGCGCGACCTTGCTCCCTGCAAAGGGCATGGTGATCACCCCCGGCCTCGTCGACGCGCTCACCTCGTTGGGCCTGATCGAGGTCGTGCTGGAGAGCTCCACGCACAGCGATGAGCAGCGGGCGACGAGCGACAGCATCCACGCCGGATTCCGCGCCGCCGACGCCTACAACCCCGCGAGCGTCCTCCTCGCCGTCGCCCGATCCGAGGGCCTCACCTCGGCCGGCGTGATGCCCAACGGAGGCTTGATTTCAGAGCAATCCGCGTGGGCCGATCTCGACGGGGCCACCGCCGAAGACGCCCTCGCCGCGGCCCCGCTCGCGCTCCACGTCCACCTCGACGGCGACGCGCCCGGCGAAGGCGCCGGCCATGGAACTGCCTTCCTCAAGGTGCGCGAGGCCTTCGACGACGCGCGCGTGTTCCAGAAATCGCGCGCCGCCTGGGAGCGCAACCAGACGCGCCGCTTCGCGCCGAGCCGCCTCGATCTGGAGGCCCTCGCGAGCGCCCTCGACGAGAAGCTTCCGGTCGTCTTCCACGTCGACCGCGCCGCTGACATCCTCGCGACGCTCCGCCTCGCCAAGGAGCTCAAGCTCCGCCCGATCATCGCCGGCGGAGCCGAGGCGTGGAAGGTGGCAGCGACGCTCGCCGCGGCCAAAGTGCCGGTGATGGTGTTCCCGCTGCAGCAGCCGAGCTCCTTCGACGCGATCGGCGCCCGCGAGGACAACGCTGCCATTCTCGACAAGGCCGGCGTCGCCGTCGGCATCTCCTCGGGCGAGACCCACAACGCGCGCAAGCTCCGCCAGGTAGCCGGCAATGCCGTGCGCTCGGGTCTACCCTATGAAGCCGCCCTCGCCGCCATTACCCGCGTCCCCGCCGAGGCCCTCGGAATGGGCGCGCGCTATGGCACGCTCGCCGCAGGGAAGACGGCAAACCTGGTGGTATGGTCGGGCGATCCGCTCGAGCTCAGCACGCAGGTGCTCGACGTCGTCATACGTGGCCATCGAGTGCCATTGAAGAGCCGCCAGTCAGCATTGCTGGAGAAATACCGACGGCTCCCGCGCTAGCGCGGCGCGGAGGTAGACGACGAACGGCGCTCCGCTTTCAGGCGCTGCCGTGCTACGGTCGTTCCATGAGCAGCACCGCCGAGAAGCTGAAGAGCGAAGCCCCTGCACCGACGGTCGATGCGCTCTGGCAGGCCTTCCAGCGAGCGCCGCTCGGCGCGTCCGAGACAGACGAGCAGAAGCGCATGTCCGCGGACGCGTTGCGCGGGCCCTTCCCCTCGAGCGCCGTGGTGAGCGCCGAGATCGCCGCGCGATGCCCGCCTGGCAAGTCGCTTGGGGGTTCGCGGCGAAGACCGCGCTGCTGAATCTGCCGTGGCGTGACGCGACGCTCGTCGACGCCGCCGTGCTGCGCTTCGCCGCGAGCGGCCAAGGCGACATCGAGCGGATCGCCAATGAGCCGCGGGGCGCCTGGCTCCGCGTCTCCGGCCATGTGCTGCGCCTCCGCCTTGATCCGGACGACCACACGATCCTCGTGCTCTATGTGATCGCCCCCGCGGCTGAACGCTCGCCCGCTCGAGATCAGCACGCAGGTGCTCGACGTCGTCATTCGTGGCCATCGAGTGCCATTGAAGAGCCGCCAGTCAGCATTGCTGGAGAAATACCGACGGCTCCCGTCTAGCGGCGAACGGTCGGCGTTTCAGGTTTTCGAACGGAGTTTACGGGAAGACGAGAAGGCAGGAAGGTCGGAGGAAGACTCTGAACCTTCCTCTGACCTTCCCGCCTTCTCGCCTTCCTGCAAATCCTCATTCGAAGGCGCGACCGAACGAGCTGTTCGCTGTCCCGGTTCGCAAGAATGGGGCGGCGAGGCTGCCGCCCCAGCCATTCACACGCGCGCCTTGAGCGCGTCGCGATTGAGCACGACGATTCGTCGCCGATCAATCTCGAGCACCCCAGCGCGCCGCAGATCGCCGAGCGTGAGCGTCACCGTCTCGCGCGTCGAGCCGATCATGTTGGCCATCTCCTGGTGCGTGAACGGAGCGGCGATGAGCACCCCGCGCGGCTCGGGGATGCCCCAGCGCGCGGCGGCCTTGGTGAGGAACTCGCAGAGGCGCGCTTCCACGTTGCGGAAGAGCATCGAGGCGAGGCGCTCCTCCGTGTCGTGATGGCGTTCCACCATCACTTGCAGCAGCGCGGCGGCGAGGGGCGGGTCGGACGACATCAGCGTCCGCATCGCCTGCGCGGGCACCAGCAGCGCCTCCACGTCTTCGGTCGCCACAGCGTTTTCACGGTGCGATTGCACTCCGCCCAGGGCTGCTTCCCCGAGCATGTCGCCGGCCCCGCGATAGCCGATGGAAAGGCTCCGCGTGTCTCCGAGCACGCGCGTGAGCCGCACGCGCCCCATTCCGAGCAGCGCCACGTTGGCCGCGGCGTCGCCCTGCGCGATCAAGAGGCGGCCCTTCTCGACTCGCTGAATTGTCCCCGTCTCGACGAGCGTCGCTTGCGAAGCATTGGAGGCGGCGTTGCCCAGGGGCCCGCGACGGATGATCCGTCGCTTGCGCGCCTCGAGCTCCGTCGCCCCGTCGTTGCCTGCCGTCGCCGGCGGCGCCCAGGCGCGATGCGCTACGCTCCCCATGGTCATCGAAAGTACTCCTTCACATGCATTGGATCCGCTCACTGTCGGGACCGAGGCTTCAATGCGTACGGCATTTCGCCAAGGCGCTCTCGTGTGCTGCCCGACTCTGGGAAAGGGTACGGCCCATTGCCCAATTCTTTTAAGGGAAAAGAGCGTCAATTTTCACGGCAATGGTGATCGACCATACACGTGGAAGAAATTTTCGCTAAAGATTGCAGGGGGGCCGACGATTCCTTGTTTTGGGGAGTTGCACACGAAATGGTGAATGATTGCGATTTGTTGGAATGGTGTAACCTGACGGCCTATCGGTCCCCACAACGAGGACCGTTAGCGCTGATCCGGGGACAAAATAGCCGAGCCCCCTCGGCCCGAGTGGGCGGAGAGGGCTCGCGAGCTCTGCTTTGCAGCGGCTACGTCCGGTAGTTCGGCGCTTCTTCGGTGATGATCACGTCGTGGACATGGCTCTCGCGCAGGCCTTGCGAGGTGATGCGCACGAAGCGTCCGTTGCGCCGCAGCTCGGCGATCGTCGCGTTGCCGGTGTAGCCCATGCCGGCGCGCAGGCCGCCGACGAGCTGGTAGAGGATCGAGGTCAGCGCGCCGCGGTACGGCACGCGCCCCTCGATGCCTTCAGGGACGAGCTTCTCGTCGGCCGCGCCGCCCTGCCCGTAGCGATCCTTCGAGCCCTTGCGCATGGCTCCGAGCGAGCCCATGCCCCGGTACACTTTGTAGCTGCGCCCCTGGTAGAGCACGAGGTCGCCCGGGGACTCGTCGGTGCCCGCGAAGAGCGAGCCGATCATCACCGACGAAGCGCCCGCCGCGAGCGCCTTCGTCACCTCGCCCGAGTACTTGATACCGCCGTCGGCGACGATCGGGATGTCGTGCCGATCAGCGGCGCGCGCGCAGTCGGAGATCGCCGTGATCTGCGGGACGCCGATGCCGGCGACGACGCGCGTCGTGCAGATGCTCCCCGGCCCGATGCCGACCTTCACGGCGTCGGCGCCCGCGTCGATCAGCGCCTCGGTCGCCTCGGCGGTGGCGACGTTGCCAGCGATGACGTCGAGGTGGGGATACCTGCGCTTCACGGCGCGCACGACATCGAGGACGCCCTTCGAGTGCCCATGCGCGGTGTCGACGACGATCACGTCGACGCCGGCCGCCACGAGGGCTGCGGTGCGCTCTTCGCAGTCGGGGCCGGGCCCCACGGCGGCGCCGACGCGGAGGCGGCCGCCTTCGTCCTTGAGGGCCTCCGGGTTGCGATCGGCCTGGAGCAGATCCTTGATCGTCACGAGGCCGACGAGCTTGCCGCCCTCGACGACGAGGAGCTTCTCGATCCGGTGCTGGTGCAAGAGCTCCTTGGCGCGCTCGTTGGAGACGCCCGGCGGCACCGTGACGAGCTCCTTCGTCATCAGCGCGTAGACCGGCTGATCGAGGTTCTTCTCGAAGCGGATGTCACGCGCCGTGAGGATGCCGACGAGCTCCTCGCCGTCGACGACGGGGACGCCGCTGATGTCGTGTTCGTTCATCACCGCGAGCGTCTCGCGCAGCGACTGGTCGGGCCGCACCATCACCGGCGAGGCGATCATCCCGCTCTCGGCGCGCTTGACGCGCTCGACCTCGCGGGCCTGCTGCGCCGGGGTCAGGTTCTTGTGCAAGATCCCGATCCCGCCGGCGCGGGCGATGGTGATCGCCGTGCGCCCTTCGGTGACCGAGTCCATCGCCGCGCTGAGGAGCGGGATGTTGAGCTGGATCCTCTTCGTCAGTCGCGTCTTGACGTCGACCTCGCCGGGGAGGACCTCGCTGTACGCCGGGACGAGGAGGACATCGTCGAACGTCAGGCATTCGCGGAGTTTGTCGTCGAGCATGGGCAGCTCTAGCAAACTCGTTCGGTCGCGGCTACGGGCGCGACCTGGGGTCGATGGACGAGGGCGGGCCCACTTCGATCGTGCCCGCTCGCTCGAGCGCGGCGATCGCCGACGCTGATCCGAGCCTCGGGATCACGATGGAAAAGCGGGCTCCGCCGAGCGGGCTCCACCCCGCGTCGATGGTCCCGCCGTGATCGACGATGATCTTCTTCACGATGCTGAGCCCGAGCCCAGTGCCATCACGCTTGGTGGTCACGTACGGATCGAAGAGCGCCTCTTTCACCGCGGCGGGGATCCCGGGGCCGTCGTCGTCGACGGTGACGACGAAGCGCTCGGGCTCGATCGTGGCCGCCACGCGCACGCGCCCTGCGCGCTTGCCGGCCCCGCGCAGGGCCTGCGCCGCGTTGCGGATCACGTTGGCGAGGACGCGGTGGAGCATCTCGGGATCGAGGGCCGCGGGCATGGCCTCGTCGGGGATCTCGAAGGTCAGATCGAGGTCGCGGAGCAGCGTGGGATCGGCCTCTTCGTCCTCGCTCTCCTCGCCGTCGGTGGAGCGCAGGCGCGCGCTCTGAGCGCGGAGGAAGACGCCGAGATCGTCCGGCTCGAGCGCGGCCCGCGGCAGCCGCGCGAAGCTCGAGAACTCGGTGCAGAGGCGGCGCAGGCTGCCCACCTCTTCCTCGACGACCTCGAGCATCGTCTGGACGATGCGCTTGTAGACCGGATCGTCGCCGCGGTAGCGTCGGTGGCACTCCTCGACGGCGAGCTGGATCGGCGTCAGCGGGTTCTTGATCTCGTGCGCGAGGCGCCGCGCCACCTGCTGCCACTCGCTCATCCGTCGTAAAAATTCCACGCGCGCGCGGCTCTGCGCGAGCTCTTCGAGCATGCGATCGAAGGCCCGCCCGAGGTCGGCCACCTCGTCGTCGCCGTCGAGCTTGGCGCGCACGGTGAGGTCGCCCTCGGCCACCGGGCGCATGGCCGCCACGAGCGCCGCGATCCGCCGCGTCACCGGGCGCGCCACGAGCACGCCGACGGTGACGGCGAGGACCAGCGTCAGCGCGAGGAGCACGGCGAAGGCGTTCTCGTAGGTGCGATCGAGGTACTCCTTGCGGTGGACGCGCTCGATCTGGTGGTACGCCTGCGCGAAGGCCTGGGCCGCCTCGAGCTCGTCGAGGCGCGCGCGCGTCGCCGCGAAGGTGGCGACGAGGACCGGCGGCTCCTCCGGGCGCTCCGTCGAGCAGACCACGTCGTCTCCCGAGACCGCGCCGATCGCGCGTCGCACCAGGAGCGAGCGCTCCCGGGCCGCGTCGATCGGCCGCTCCCGCTCCTGAAGCAGCGCGCCGTTGCACGTCTCGACGCGGATCCGCCGCAGCGATCCGTGCGCGTCGAGGGCGCCCGCGAGCTCCGCGTCGAGGACCTTGGCGTCCTTCGCCATCGCCGCCGCGCGCAGCGGCTCGCGCGCGGCGATGGCCTGCGCCTCGGCGCGCATCGTCTGCTTGAGGGCCCGGGCGAGGTCGGCGTACACGCCGAGCGCCTGATCGATGTGCTGGCCGAACTCCGGCTGGAACGCGGTCGCCGAGACGCGCGAAATGGTGGCCCGCGCGATCAGGAGCGCGGAGACGAGCGGGATCAGGGCCGTGACGAGAATGGCGACGACCATTCGCCGCGCCGTCGTGCCGAAGGAGCGCATGGCCGCAAGCGTAGCTCGTGAGCTGGCACCCGAAGCCTGGTTCATCGCGAACGTGTCAGTGCAGCTGTTAAGTTCACCGTGGATTTGGAGCGTGGTAGTAGACCCTGTGGGGAATCCGCTTAGCCAGGACCTGGCCTCGCTCAAGATCCAGCGTGACGTCGATCCGGACCGCGGCGGCCCGGCGAGGATCATCACGCTGGTGCTGATCCTCGCCGCGGTGGCAGGGGGCGGCGCCGTCGCCTATCCGCGCCTCAAGGGCGCGGTCTTCAAGACCGAGATCGGCATGACGGAGATCGCCCTGATCTCCCCGGCGCAATCGTCGATCACCGTGACGTCGACCGGCTACGTCGTCCCGCAGATCATCGCCCGACCCGGCGCGAAGATCCTGGGGCGCATCGCGCGGATCGCCGTGAAAGAAGGCTCGATCGTCAAGAGCGGCGACCTCCTCGCCGAGCTCGAGGACGCCGATCAGAAGAGCCAGATCGCCTGGGCCGACGCGCGCGCCGCGGCCTCCCGCGCCCGGGCCGAGGCCTCGCGCGCCAACATCGCCGAGCTGACGCAGCAGATCGCCCGCGAGAAATCGCTCGTGGAAAAAGGCGTGAGCGGCCGCGCCGTGCTCGACGACATGACCCTTCGCCAGAAGGCGCTGGAGCAGGCCGCGCGCGCCGGTGACGCCGAGGTCCGCGCCGCCGCGAGCGAGGTGACCAGCCTGCGCGTCCTGCTCAAGGATCGGGTCATCCTCGCGCCGATCGACGGCACCGTGCTCACCAAGCCACCCGAGGTGGGCGAGCTGATTGGTCCCCAGGCGCCGCTCGTGGAGATCGCCGATTTCCGCTCGCTCCTCGTCGAGACCGACGTGCCCGAGGCGCGCCTCCACCTGGTCAAGCCCGGCGCCCCCTGCGAGATCGTCCTCGATGCCTATCCGAGCAAGCGTTACCGCGGCGCCGCGGCGGAGATCGGCAAGCGCGTCAACCGCGCCAAGGCCACCATCGTGATCAAGGTGAAGTTCACCGATCCAGTGGAGGACGTGCTCCCGGAGATGGCCGCGCGCGTCAGCTTCCTCGCGCAGGAGCTCTCGGCCGAGGCCATGAAAGAGCCCCCCAAGCAGGTCGTCCCCGCCTCGGCCATCGCCGAGCGCGCGGGGGCCAAGGTCGTGTTCGTGGTCGATCAAGAGAAGGTGCGGATGGTGCCCATCACCGTCGGCGCCGCGCTGGGGAGCGGCTTCGAGCTCAAGAGCGGCCCGCCCCCGGGGACCAAGATCGTCAATCAACCGTCGGCTCAGCTCTCCGACGGTCAGAAGGTCAAAGAGAAAGAGAAAGAGTGATGGCAGCAGAAGAGAAGGCTCCGAGCGGCAAGCTCATCGTCGAGCTCCGCGGTGTCGCCAAGACGTTCTTCCGAGGCAAAGAGCCAATTTCCGTCCTCGAGAACCTCGACCTCGAGATCCCCGAAGGCTCCTACGAAGCGTTGATGGGCCCCTCCGGCTCGGGCAAATCCACGCTGCTGAACCTCATCGCCGGCCTCGATCGGCCGACGCGGGGCAAGGCCATCGTCGCTGGCAACGATCTGACCACGATGAGCGACGGCGACCTCGCCAAGTTTCGCTCCCGGACGATGGGCTTCATCTTCCAGGCCTACAACTTGATGCCAGTGCTCACCGCCGTGGAGAACGTCGAGCTCCCGCTCTTGCTCACCAGCCTCTCCAGCAGCGAGCGCAAGAAGCGGGCGCAGACCGCGCTCCGCGTCGTCGGCCTCGAAGATCGCATGGGCCACTACCCGCGCCAGCTCTCCGGCGGGCAAGAGCAGCGCGTCGCCATCGCGCGGGCCATCGTCAACGATCCGCAGATCATCGTCGCTGACGAGCCGACCGGCGATCTCGATCGCAAGAGCGCCGACGAGATCTTGAACCTCCTCGAGACCCTGAACGCCGAGTTCAAGAAGACGATCTTGATGGTCACCCACGATCCCGCGGCGGCCGAGCGCGCCAAGGTCACGCGGCGCCTCGACAAGGGGAGCTTGCTATGAACCTGATCACCGTCGCGGCGCGCAACGCGCTCCGGAACAAGTTCCGCACCTCGCTCACGGTGGTCGGCGCCGCGGTGGCGGTGATGGCCTTCATCATGCTTCGCACGGTGCTCTCGGCCTGGAGCGTCGCCGCCGACCACGCCGCGAAGGACCGCCTCGGCACCCGGCACAAGGTGAGCTTCATCCTCCCTTTGCCAAAGAAGTACATCGACACAGTCCGCGCCGTGCCGGGCGTCAAGCAGGCCTGTTACGCGAACTGGTTCGGCGCCAAGGACCCCAAGGACGAGAACAGCTTCTTCGCCTCCATAGCCGTCGACCCGACCTGCCTCGAGGTCTTCGACGAGATGCTGATCCCGGCGAGCGAGCGAGAGGCCTGGCTCGCGGATCGCAAGGGCGCCATCGTCGGCGACGTGCTCGCGAAGAAGCTCGGCGTGAAGGTCGGCGACCGGATCACGCTCAGTGGCACCATCTACCCCGGTGATTGGCAGTTCACCGTCGACGGCATCTACAAGGCGACGCGCAAATCGATCGATCGCTCCCAGTTCATGTTCCACTGGGACTACCTCAACGAGTCGATCCCCGAGCGCCGGCGCGACCAGATCGGCTGGATCACCACGCGGATCGACGAGCCCTCGCGCGGCGCGGCGATCAGCGCCGAGATCGACCGCATCTTCGACGAGAAGGACGTGCAGACGGCGACGATGAGCGAGCGCGCGATGAACCTCTCGTTCATGGCCATGCTCTCTGCCCTGCTCAAGGCGCTCGACATCGTCTCGGCGATCATCCTGCTGATCATGATGATGATCCTCGGCAACACCGTCGCCATGGCCGTGCGCGAGCGGACGCGGGAGTACGGCGTCCTCCGGGCCGTCGGCTTCAGCCCGCGCCATATCGGGATCTTCATCGTCGGCGAGGCGGTCACGGTGGGCCTCCTCTCCGGCTTCGTCGGCCTCGCGCTGGCCTATCCCATCGTCGAGCTGGGGATGGGGCGCTTCCTCGAAGAGAACATGGGAGGCATGTTCCCGTACTTCCGGATCGAGATCAGCACGATGATCGCCGCGGTCTTCCTCGCCGTGGCCCTCTCGACGCTCGCCGCGGTCCTGCCCGCTTATCAGGCCTCCAAGCTCTCCGTCACCGACGCGCTCCGGCGCGTGGCCTGAGGTTTTATGATCCTGATGATCCCTCTCGCGTACAACCTCCGGAACCTCACGGTCCGACTGTCCACGACCATCGCCTCCGCGAGCGGCCTCGCCCTCGTGGTCTTCGTCTTCGCCTCGGTGATGATGCTCTCGAATGGCATCGAGAAGACGCTGGGTCGCTCGGCCCAGAGCGACGTCGCCATCGTGATGCGCAAGGGCTCCGACGCCGAGCTCTCGAGCGGCATCGAGGAGACGCAGGTGGGGCTCGTCCTCGCCGGGCGCGAGGTGAAGAAGCAGCCCAACGGCCAGCCCGACGGGGTGGGCGAGGTCGCGCTGGTGATCCTCCTCGACAAGATCGGCACCGACGGCGTCTCCAACGTGCAGATCCGCGGCGTCCCCGACAACGTGATGACCTTCCGACCCAACGTGAAGATCGTCGACGGCCGCCCCGCGCAGCCCGGCACCGACGAGGTCATCATCGGCAAGGCCATCCGCGGCCGCTTCAAGGGCATCGACCTCGGTCAATCGTTCGAGCTCCGCAAGAACCGCCCGGTGAAGGTGGTCGGCGTCTTCGCCGACGGCGGATCCTCGTTCGAGTCGGAGATCTGGGGCGACCTCCACACGATCCGATCCTCCTTCGGCCGCGAGGGCACGGTCTCCAGCGTGCGCGCCCGCCTGCAGGACGAGACCAAGTTCGACGCCTTCAAGATGGCGATCGATCAGGACCCGCAGCTCGGCCTCATGGTGATGCGCGAGAGCGAGTATTACGAGAAGCAGAGCGCAGGGATGAGCGTCTTCATCACGGCGATGGGCGTGATGATCGGCGTCTTCTTCTCGATCGGCGCGATGATCGGGGCGATGATCACCATGCACGCCTCGATCGCCAACCGCCAGCGAGAGATTGGCACTCTCCGCGCGCTCGGCTTCTCGCGCCTGAGCATCCTCACGTCGTTCCTGATCGAGTCGGTGGCCCTGGCGCTGGTCGGCGGCGTCATCGGCGCGGCGGCCTCGCTGCTCATGGGCTTCGTGCGCTTCTCGACGATGAGCTTCGCGAGCTTTTCGGAGATCGTCTTCACCTTCGAGCCGACGCCGGGCATCCTCCTCAGGGCGATGATCCTGGCGGCGGGGATGGGCCTCCTCGGCGGCCTCTTCCCGGCGATCCGCGCCGCACGGATGAACCCGATCCTCGCGATGCGCGGTTGAAAAACGCGGCCCCGCGCTCGGGCTCCGCTCGCCGGAGCCCAAGCGACCATGGTAGAGGGCTACCATGATCTCCACTCTGGTCCGCTCTTCCTCCCTCCTCGCGATCGTCGCCGCCGGCCTCTTCGCCCTCGGCTGCGGCTCCTCGACGCCCCCGGCCGAGCACGCCGGGGAGCACGAGCACGAGCACGGCGAGAAGCACGAGCACGGTGAGCACGGCGAGAAGCACAAGCACGGCGAGAAGGGCGAGCACCCGAAGCTCACCGGCGCCATGCACGAGTTCCACGAGGTGCTCGCGCCGCTCTGGCACGCTGACAAGAGCCCCGAGCGCACGAAGAAGACCTGCGAGGCGGTCCCGACCTTCGAGGCGCGCGCCGCGGCCGTCGACAAGGACGCGCCGGCGGACGCGGCCCGTGCCGCCGGGTATCACACGGCCGCGCAGGGCCTCAGCGCCGCTGTCGTCGGGCTCAAGGCCGAGTGCGCCAAGCCCGAGGCCGGGCGCGCCGACTTCGAGGCGAAGTTCATGGCGGTGCACGAGGCCTTCCACAAGGTGATGGAAAGCACGCACTGAGCGGCGCCGTTACGCCGCTCGTACGTCAGCGCCTGAAGGCGACGCGCCCTTCGATCATGCGTCGATCGAGCGCGTCGCCGCTTCGCTTCACTCGACGGTGACGGTCTTCGCCAGGTTGCGCGGCTGATCCACGTCGTTCCCCTTGAGGTTGGCGACGTAATACGAGATCAACTGCAGCGGCAGCACCGTCAGGAGCGGCAGCACGTCGTCGTGCACCTTGGGCAGCCACACCATGTGCTGCGCCAGCTCCATCACCGCCTCGTCGCCCTTGGTGGCGATGGCGATGACCTGGCCCTCGCGGGCGCGGACCTCCTGCATGTTGGAGAGCGTCTTCTCGTAGTGCGAGTCGCGCGGGCAGACGATGATCACCGGCAGGTTCTCGTCGATCAGCGCGATCGGCCCGTGCTTCATCTCTCCGGCGGCGTAGCCCTCGGCGTGGGCGTAGGAGATCTCCTTGAGCTTGAGCGCGCCCTCGAGCGCGATCGGGTAGCCGAGGCCGCGGCCGAGGAAGAGCACGTCCTTCGCGTGGGTGAGCTTCTTGGCGATCACGTGCATGTAGTCGGCGTCGCCGAGCACGTCGCGCATGTGGCTCGGCGTCTCCCACAGGGCCTGCAAGATCTCTTGCCCTTGCTCCTTCGAGAGCGCGCCGCGCTGGCGGCCGAGGTAGATCGCGAGCAGCAGGAGCGCGGCGAGCTGGGTGGTGAAGCACTTGGTCGAGGCGACGCCGATCTCCGGCCCCGCGTGGGTGTAGAGCGCGCCGTCGGCCATGCGCGGGAGGGCGCTGTCGAGCACGTTGCTGAGGGCGAGCACCTGCGCGCCCGCGGCCCGGGCGGCCTTGACGGCGGCGATGGTGTCGGCGGTCTCGCCCGACTGGCTCACGGCGACGACGAGGTCGTTGGGGAAGAAGATCGGATCGCGGTAGCGGACCTCGCTCGCGAGCTCGGTGACCGAGGGGACGCGGGCGATCTTCTCGATCCAGTAGCGGCCGGCGATCGTCGCGTGGTGGCTCGTCCCGCAGGCCACGAAGTAGACGCGGCCGAGCGTCTTGGCGAACTCGGGCGTGACGCCCATTTCGGTCGAGTGGACGTCCCCGTTCTGGAGATCGATCCGGCCGCGGAGCGTGGCCTCGACCATGTCGGGCTGCTCGTGGATCTCTTTCAACATGAAGTGCCGGTAGCCGCTCTTCTCGGCCTGCACCGCGCTCCAGTCGATGCGCTTGACCTTGCGCTCGACCTGAAGGCCGGAGGCGGTCTCGATCCGGTAGCTCTTCTGCTTGAGCTCGACGATGTCGCCGTCTTCCAGGAAGAGCATGTCGCGCGTGTGGGCGAGGAGCGCGGTCACGTCGCTCCCGCAGAGCATCTCGTCTTCGCCGAGGCCGACGACGAGCGGCGAGCCGTAGCGCGCGGCGACGACGACGTCCGGCTCGTTGCGCGAGAGGATGGCGATCGCGTAGGCGCCGACGACGTGGCCGAGGGCCTTGCGCACGGCTTCGAAGAGGTTCGCCGCGCCCTTGTTGAGCTCGCGGTGGACGAGGTGGGCGACGATCTCGGTGTCGGTGTCGGAGAGGAACTTGACGCCCTCGGCCTCGAGCTCGGCGCGGACGCCGACGTGGTTCTCGATGATGCCGTTGTGGACCACGGCGACGGGCCCGGCGCAGTGCGGGTGGGCGTTGACCTCGCTCGGGCGGCCGTGCGTGGCCCAGCGGGTGTGGCCGATACCGGTGGAGCCGACCAGCGTCCGCTTCTCGAGCGCCTCGCTCAGCTTCTGCAGCTTGCCGAGGGTGCGGACGACCTCGATCCCCTTGCCGTCGTGGATGGCGATCCCCGCCGAGTCATAGCCGCGGTACTCGAGCTTGCGCAGGCCGTCGACGATGATGGGGGCGGCGCTCTTGGAACCGACATAACCGACGATACCGCACATGGGATGTCCCTCGCTGGCTGGGGTGGGCCCGAAGGCCGTCGAATCAAAGGGGGCTACCCGGTTCGCCCGGGGGAGAAACGGTCTCCCGGTGTACCGCGGCTCGGCGCCGGACGCGATTGTTTTACACGCAACGGACAGCGCCTCCGTCCCTCATGGAGCCCGCGTGACGTGGACCTCAGGGCGTCCGTTCAGCCGTGGCGCCCGCAGCGGAACGCGCTTTGTTCGCGGCGTTCGATCTTCGCGCCCACACCACCGCGAGCCCTGCCGCCGTCGCGGCGACGATCGCCGCCGTCCCGAAGAGGAATGGTCCGCCGAAGCGCCGGTAGAGCGCGCCCCACAGCGGCATTCCCAGCACGGATCCTGCGGCCAGCGTCGCCGAGAAGAGCCCTTGTGTCGTCGCCAGCGCGGCCTCGGGGGCGCTCTCTTTCACGTACGCGAGCGACGCGAGCCAGAGGAGCGCGAACGAGAGCGCGTGGAGCGGCTGCAGCGCGAGCAGCGCCGGGATCGACGTGACCGAGGCCAGCAACGTCCAGCGCGCCGCGGCCCCGAAGAGGGCGATCACCAGCAGCCACGGCGGCGTGAAACGTCGGAAAATCCAGGGCGATCCCGCCATCAGCGCCACTTCGGAGAGCACGCCCAGCGCCCACGAGACGCCGACGAGCCCGTCGCTCGCGCCGAGATCGCGGAGGTGAAGCGTGAAGCAGAGGTCGTAGCTCGAGTGGGCGATCTGCCCGAGAAACGAGGCCCCGAAGAACAGGCGAAGGTCGGTCCGCGCGAGCAACGAAGAGGCCTTTCCCAGCGCCGGCAGGGGAGGCACGGAGCTCTTCGCGGGCAGCGTCCACGCGGCGAGGAGCGCGGCGAAGAGGGCTGTCGCGATCGCCAGCGGGAGCGCTGCCGGCGCCGTGGGATCGAGGAATCGACCCGTGGCGACGGCGGCGACGAGGAAGCCGAGCGATCCCCAGAGGCGCGTCCTGGCGTAGCCGGCGCCCGCGCCCGCGAGCTCCATCACGATCACGTCCGCGAGGGAGATCGTCGGCGATCGGAAGAACGCGAACGCCAGCACGGCCACGAAGATCCCCGCGAAGCCGAGCGGGTGCCCGAGCGCGAACGCGGCCCCGATCGCCGCCATGCTCGCGAACGTGCCGAAGCAGGCGACGCGGAGGAGCGTCCCGCGCAGGCCGAGCCGATCGCTGAGGATCCCGAAGAGGAGCGGACCGCCGAGCCCCATCGCCGGGAGCGACGCCGAGACCACGCCCATCGCCGCGCCCTGGACGCCGCGCGCTTCGAGCCAGCGCGGGAAGAACGGCAGGTAGACGCCGAGCGCCATGAAGCACATGGCGTAGTAAAAACGCAGCGTCAGAAGCTGTTTCTTCACGGGGCGAAGCTCGACGCCGGCGGGCAAGGGGCGCAGCATAGCGGCACCTCGCGCTGATCCCGCGCCTCCCGGGAATCAAGTTGGAGCGCCGGGCATCTCCTTGCTCACCCTCGATGCGCAGCGCCCTCTTTTTTGCTCCCTTTCGCGCGGTACTCCCGGCCGTTCTTGTCGCGCTTGCCGCCTGCGCCGGCCCGGTCGCTGCGCCGCCTGATCGTGATCGCGCGCTCGGCGCCGCGGCGAGCGCCAAGGCGCCGATCGAGGCCGCGGCGATCGATCCCGAGCGGGAGGCCTGCCGCGCGCGGATCGCCTTGATTGCAAGCCTCCCCGAGCTGCCGGGCGCGCCCGACTTCGAGGCGCACCGCGTCGAGATCCTCGGCCGCGCGCGGGGCGAGCCGATGGTCTTCGTGCGCGAGCCCGCGCCGGTCGCCGACGACAAGCTCTCTCCGGCGTGGCTCGCTTCGCGCCGGCTCTTCGAGAAGAGCCGCCCCGGTTCGCGGGTCGGGAGGCTCCGCAGCCGGCACCGCCACGAGCCCGAGGCGCTGCGCGCGTTGCTGCTCCGCGAGGGCTACGCATACGCGTCCGAGCCGCTCGACGCCCTCGATCTCGTCAGCCAGATCTTCCTCGCCGACCTCTTCGCCGAGGCCGAGATCTGGATCCAGCGCGGCGCCGATACCCGCCGACTTCGCCGGGAATCGAAGCGCAGCGAGGTCGTGTACCGCTACGTCGACGGCCCGCTCGAGGGCCGCGCCGCGGATCTGCTCTTCGGCGATCGCGTCGCGTTGCTCGCCGAGGATCTCGCCGCCCCGCTCCACCGCGATCTGCGCGCCCTCGCCGAGGCCGAAGGCTTCGATCGCGCCCGGATCGAGCGCCGCGCTGACCCGGGGCTCGTCGCCGAGCTGCGCTTCGGTGAGCAGCGCGTGCGCGGGCTCCTCGCCAGCGAAGGCGCCGCCCTCCGCCTCGATTGCCTCGACGTGGACACCGAGGCGCGGGCTTCAATCAAGGCCTTTCGCGAGGTCGACGCCCCGCGGCGCCGCGCCCTCGCGAAGATCCACGAGGTCGTCACCAAGGCGCTCGGAGAGGCCTTTCGTTTCGACCGCCCCGAGGGCGAAAAGTCCCCTGACCACGACGGCGAGCTCCGCCCGGTGTGGGCCTCGGCCTACCGATCCGGCCGCACCAGCTTCGAGTACGAGGGCGCGACCTACGCTGTCTTCGACAGCAACGGCAACGCGTGGCCGCCCGAGGTCTGCGTCGATTTCGTCCTCGACACGTTCGAGCGCACCGCGGGCAACTGGTTTCGCCCCCGCGGCCCTTCCCTGGGCCGGGATCGCGGCCGCCTCGATTTCGACGAGACAGGCATTCCCAATCGTCGCGGGGTGCTGGCCTTCGGCAAGTTCGCTGAAACCCAGCCTTCCCTCTTCACCACGCGACAGTTCGTCGGCAAAGAGCGGATCGAGTTTCGCGAGCGCTCGCGCTACTTTCAGTTCCTCACCGACCACGCCGACGAGGTCCGCCCCGGGGACGTGATCGCCATTCACGGGATGAAGCAGGACAAGCGCATTCACCAGCACGCCATTCTGGTCGAGTATGCCGATCCAATCACCGGGTTCCCCGGCGGCCTCGCCGATCAGATGAAGCGGCCGCGGCGGCGCACGTGGGAAGGGATCATGGCCGAGGCCCCGCTGCGCAGCCTGCTCTACCGGGCGCGGCTGACGCCCGAGGTCTTTGCGAAGCTCGATCCGGGGTGAATCAAAAAAGCATGATCCTGGGGTCTGTCAACAGGCGGGGGCGACGATGGGTCAGTCCTTCTCGTCGTTGAGCCGCCAGAGATACCAGCACGCGGCCGAGCGGTAGGGCTGGAAGGGTTTGGCGAGCTTCACCATCTTCGTCGACGTCGGCAGCGCGCGGAGGCCGAAGAGCTTCATGAATCCTTTCTGGACGCCGAGATCGCCGACGGGGAGGACATCGGGGCGGCCGAGGCGGAACATCAAGAACATCTCCGCCGTCCAGCGGCCCACGCCTTTGATGCTGCAAAGGGCTTCGATCACAGCCTCATCGTCCCTCTCGTGGAGGGTGTCGAGGTCGAGGTCGCCGGAGGACACCTTCTCGCAAACGTCGCGGATATAGCGGGTCTTCTGCCCGGACAGGCCCGCAGTGCGCAAGGCCGCTTCGGGCTGGGCGAGGAGCCTCGTTGGATGGAGCTTGCCGCCGTCGTCGAGGCCAAGGGCCTTGACCCGGGCAAAGATGGTGGCGGCGGCCTTGGTCGAGAGCTGCTGGCTGGTTATGGCGCTGACCAGGCCCTCGAAATGGTCGCTCGCGGACGCCTTTTCGCCGATGCGGCACGGGCCGACGCGGGCAATGAGCGCGGCGAGGCGCGGATCGGAGGCGCCGAGGTGGCGGACTGCGTGGTCGTTGGGGGTCATCATGCGGTGCGCTTCGCGGAGCGGCGAAAGCTCGCGCCCAGGTCCCAGCCTTCGCCGCCGGGCGCGCGGGCGAAGACGATATCGGGAATGACGCCGCCGGCAATGCGAAGCTCGCCCAGCACGCCAATGCGGAGGTTGCTCGTTAGCTGGCGCGCCGAGCCGGTGGTGAGGCCTTTGGGCGGCGAGCGGGCGAGATCGCGGCCGCGAATCACGTCCTCCGCGGTGGCGAGGGACAGGAGGGTATGCAGCGGCGTCGGGCCCACGGCGCGCACGATTTCAATGGCGAGCGTGGCCTTGCCGCGGGCCCGGCGGCGGGCAATCTCGGCGCGCGCAATCGGCACGGCGGTGACCTCGTGGCCGGGGCGCGAGAGAATGGGGGCGACGGCGTGGGCGACCTCGATCAAATGCGGCGAGGCGTCGTCCACGAGGAGATCGGCGGGCGGGCCGCCCCACGCGGGGTCGCCCGAGGCCGCGGGGAGAGTGCCAATGCCGAGGTGCGCCAGGCGTTCGGGCGGCAAGGCGTCGACAAGGCGTTGCGCCGCGCCGGGGAGGCCGAAGCTGCCCGCCTCGGGGCCGGTGCCGAGCACGATCCAGGCGGCGCGGCCGAGGTCCATCCGCACGGCGCCGGCGCGTCCGTCGTGGAGGCCGAGCCCGAGCCAGCCGAGATCGTCGGTTTCGGCCTCGAAGCTGCGGAGCGAGGTCTTGAGATCCCCGGCCGGCGCGATCACGATCTCATCGAGAAACGAAGCCCCGCGCGCCGCGAGGAGGTTGCGCGTGAGGGTGATGCCCGTCGCCGAAATGTCGGCGCGGAAGGCCCCGGTGCCGTCGGGCGCGCCGGGATCGAAGCGGCGCGGGAGCAGCGCGCAGAGCGGTGACGCGAGGGCGCGCGCGAGGAACGGCGGATCGATCGGGCCGAAGACCACCGCGAGAGGATCCTTCTTGTGGACGACGGGGCGGGGGACCTGGGCGAGCACCGCGGCGCCGCCGCGCGTGCGGGCGCGCTCGATCGAGGCGACGAGATCGCGGGCGTCGAGCGCGACGCCGCGCGCGGTGCGCAAGCCCTCGCGGAGGCGAACGATCGTGTCCGCTCCCTCGCGGCTCGGCATCGCCGCGGCGAGCGTCGGGTAGGGCGGGCTGCCGGGATCGACCGCGAAGATCGGGTCGGCGATCGCCGCGGCGAAGAGCGCGGCCGTGGGGTCGCGGAGATCGTGAGGATCGATCCCCACCGTCGGCCAGGGGACGTGCATCGCGATCCGGCCGCCGAGGGGCGTGCGGCCGAGGGCGGAAGCCTCGCGTCCGATCGCGGAGGCCCCGGCGAACGCGGCGATTCCTGCGAGGAGGCGTCGACGCGAGATCATCGCACCACCCAGAGCTCGTCGGCGGTGGCGACGACGAACGGCGCGCGGCCAGGCCCGTCAGGCGGGCAGGTGGCGAGGGCGCGAACGCCGGAAGCGGCCGGGATGCGCAAGATTTCGCGGACGCGCGAGGCGGGCGGGCCGGCCGCGGTGCGCGCCCACGAGCGGACGACGACCGCGTCGTCGAAGGGGTTCAGCGTGTCGAGGCTGGCGATGATCTCGGGGTCGCCGTCCTGATCGAGATCGCCGATGGCGAGCTGAGCGCCGGTGGGCTCGACCCCGAGCTTGCGGCCAGTGTCGTCGCGGAGCTCGAGCACGCCGCGCTCGCGGCCGGCCCAGACGACGTACGGCGCGCCCTTTTGCGTGACGAGGCGCGTCGAGGCGATCGCGTCGTACTGGCCGCCGATCGAGCTGGAAAATGGCGGCGGATCGCCGCTCGCGCAGGGGCCGACGGCGCCGGTGACGAAGAGCCCGGGGAGGCGCGCGCAGACCGACGTGTCGCCGTCGGGGACCGCGAGGCCGGAGAGCGACGCGGCGATCTGGAGCGCGCCGTCGAGGCGCACGCTCTTGCTGCGATCGCTGAGGCCAACGTCGACGAACGCCGACGCGGCGCCCGGGCGCTCGACCAGCGTGGCGAAGCCGACGGGCTCGCGCAGCGGCGCGGGCGCGACCGGGGCGAGGTCGGGCCAGTTGCGCGAAAGGAGCGGGATCACCCGCCCGTCGTGGATCCGCACGGTGCTGACGCGGCGCCGGCTCATCGCCACGATCTCCAGGCTGCCGTCGTGATCGAGATCGCCGCAGGCGAGGGCGAGGACGTCGCTCTCGAAGTTGCGGCCGCGATCGACGCGCACCGTCACGAGCGGGATCGGCGCGAGGTAGCTCCGGACCTCGGCGTCGAGGGGCGCCTCGGCGAAGGCATGGGCGGTCGGGCCGGGCTCGGGATCGCGGATCTTCGCCCAGACGCTGCGAGGGACGGGGTAGACGTCGGCCGTGACGCGGAGCTGGCCCGCGACGATCTCCACGTTGAGCTGCACGAGGGCGCTCTCGCTCCGAGCGGCGTCGCGCGCGGCGGCGAGCGTGAGCGGCTCGGGGCGCGCGTGCGATCCGCTCCCGCGGCGGCCCGCGACCTGCGCGGCGAGCGCCGCGACGAGCAGGGCGCCGCGCGGCGCGGTCGCGTCGCTCACGAGCGGCGAGGCGACGATGAGGGCGCGCCCCGGAGCCGCGGCGAGATCCCGCGCGATCGCCTGGGAAACGCGGGCGATCGCGGCGCGCTCGACGTGGGCGGGCGCGGGCGGCCCCTCGGCCGAGGCAGGCCGGCTCGACGTCGCGCTCGAGAGCCCGACGCAAATAGCCGCGACCGCGAGAGAGCGGACGCGGCCCTTCACCGCCACGAGCGAGCGAAGTCGCACCCGCGCAGCATAGGCGAAAACCAGGGTCGCGCGCTCAGGGCCGCGCGCGACGTGCGCCCGCGAGCGTTGGATCGAGGACGAGGAGGCCGCGGCCGGTGGTGAGCGGAGCGCGCAGCGCCGCGTCGAGGCGGGCGCGCGCCCAGCGGACGGCGGCGACGAGCTCGGCCGCCTCGGGCAAGCGGCCGACGCTCTGCGCGGCGAGGCGGCCGGCGATCAGCGCGGCCAGGGTGCAGCCGGTGCCGTGGAGCGGCGGCGTCTCCCGCCGCGGGCGCGCGATCTTGACGATACACATCGTTGGAGCTCCAACGACCAGCCAGTCGACGGCCTCGGCGCCCGTGCCGTGCCCGCCCTTCACCAGCGCCGCGTGGGCGCCGGCCTCCACCAGCGCGACCGCCGCGTCGCGCGCCGCGGCGTCCGAGGTGATCGTCACCCCGAGCAGCGCGCCGGCCTCGGCGAGGTTCGGCGTCACCAGCGTCGCGACGCGCGCGAGCCGCTGCAGCGCGGGGATCGATCCCGGACCGTCGAGGCGCGCGCCCCCGGTTTTCCCGGCGCTGCGTGAGGGGAGCATCACCGGATCCACGATCGCGGGGATGGTCGGGTGAGCCGCGATCAGGCGCGCTACGGCGCGAACGCTGGCCGCCGATCCGAGCGCGCCCGTCTTGATCGCGAGGACGCGCGCGTCCCCGAGCACCTCGTCGGCCTGGGCGATCACCAGCTTCGCGGGGACGGCGCGCACGGCGCGCACGCCGCGCGTCGACTGCACTGTGAGCGCGGCGCAGACGGCGGCGCCCCACACGCCGGCGGCGGCGAAGGCACGAAGATCAGCGGCGATCCCGGCGCCGCCCGAGGGGTCGAGCCCAGCGATCGTCAGGGCTGTAGGGATCAAGGTTTCCCTCGCGAGGCTTTCTTCGCCGAGCACTTCGTCTTGAGTCGACTGAGCTCGCTGTCGGCGCGCACGGCCGCGTGCTCCAGCCGATCGAGCAGCCAGCGGGCCGCGGGGCCGGGGAGCTCATCGGCGCGGTGGATGCTGAAGAGCGAGAGCTCGCGCGGGGTCGGGCCCCACTCGGCGGGCATGATCATCGCGAGGCGGCCGGCCTCGAGATCCTCGGCGACGAGGTGGAGCGGCATCCCGCCCCAGCCGAAGCCGGCGCGCAGGAACTCGTGCTTGGCCCCGAGATCGGCGAGGCGCCACGTCGGCCCTTCGAGCACGCCGAGGTCGACGCCCTCGGTGAGGCGGCTGCGATCGGTGAGCACGAGCTGCACGTGGCGCTGCATCGTCTTGATCGCGATCGGCCCTTTGTGCTGCGCGAGCGGGTGGGTCGCGCCGGTGACGCCGACCATCGCGACGCTGGTGAGGTGCCGACGCGTCAGGCCCGCGGGGAACTTCGGGAGGTCAGAGCTGACGCCGATGCGGCAGGTGCCGTCGAGCACGAGCTGCGCGATCCCGCCGAGCGCTTCGGCGTGGAGCACGAGCGAGACCGCAGGGAACGCGTCGCGGAAGGCGCCCACCGCCTCCACGAGCGCGCTCATCGGGAACATCACGTCGACGGCGAGCGCGAGGCGCGGCTCGACGCCCTGGGCCATGCTGCGGGCGCGCGCGGTGAGCTGCTCGACCTGGCCGTGGATCGCCCGCGTCTCGGTGAGCAGCGCGCGCCCCGCCTCGGTGAGCGACGGCGTCCGCTGCTCGCGATCGAAGAGCAGGACGCCGAGGATGCGCTCGAGGTTGCCGATCGCGTAGCTCACCGCCGACTGCGCTCGGTGAATGCTCCGCGCCGCGGCGGAGAAGCTGCCCTGCTCCGCGACCGCGAGGAAGACGCGGAGCTGATCGAGCGTGACGGCGTCGGGCAAAATACCCATCTGGTCCATAGATGGATAGTACTGATAATTTGCCGATTGTGGAGATAGGACCCGCGCCTATGCTGTGCCCCGAAACGACACGGAGGAAGCCATGAGTGAAGTGAGTGCGCCCAGCAAGGGCAAGGTGATCGCGACCTGGATTCTCAGCGGGCTGATCGCCCTGGTGATGCTCATGGCGGGCGTGAGCAAGCTCCGGGGCGCGGAGGAGCAGGTCAAGGGCTTCGCCGCGATGGGCTACCCGACGTGGTTTCTCTACGTGACGGGCGTGATCGAGGTCGTCGGCGCGATCCTCCTGTTCATCCCCAAGACGGCGGTCTTCGGCGTGCTGCTCCTCGGCGCCACGATGGTCGGCGCCGTTATCTCGCTGCTCAAGATGGGCGACGTCGGCCACGCGCCGATCCCGTTCGTGTTCCTGGTGGTGATCGGGATCATCGGCTGGCTCCGCGCCGACTCGTTCCGCAAGCTCCTCGGCAAGTAGTCGCGGTGGCCCGCGATCACGGCCGCGTCAGGCGCAGCCCCGCGGGCACCACCACCATCGCCACGAGGAGGCCGACCACGCTCCCGAGCGCGCCCACGTAGCCGAGATCGCGCAGGCCATCGAAGTCGCAGAAGGCGAGGGCGCCGAAGCCCGCGGCGGTGGTCAGCGCCGTCGCGGCGATCGACGGGCCCTCGCGGCGGAGCGTGTCGCGCGTCACGTCCTCCGCCGTCGTCGTGCGCGCGTGGTGGAGCAGGAACATCCCCTCGTCGACGGTGATCCCGAGCAGCACCGGGAGCACCAGCGCGTCGTAGGCGTGGAGCGGGATCTTGAGCACGCGGATCAAGAGCAGCACCGCGGCGACCTCGGCGGCGACGACGGCCGCGGCGATGGCGATGTCGCGCGGGCGTCGCAGCGAAGCGGCGAGGGCCAGCCCCACGAGCACCGCGGCGACGAGCCCGATCCGCGGCATGTCGTGGCGCAGCGTCGCGCGCAGGGCCGACTCGAGGCGGCTGTAGCCGGTGAACTGCGCCCCGGGATCGGCGGCGTGGACCGCGGCCTCAACGCGCGCCGCGGCGCCCACCGCCGCGCCGGGGCGCAGGTACACGGCGACGAGGTGCAGGCCCTCGTCCTCGCCGAGGTAGCGCGTCACCAGGATCGCCGCGGCGGAGGAGGCCACGTCCTCGAGCTTCGTCTCTTTGCGGGTCGCGTGACGCATGGCCTCGAGCGCGGGCGCAAAGCGCGCGGCGGCGAACCCCGTCTCGGTGAGGGCGCGCTCCAGATCCTCAGCTTTGGCCGGGAGATCGAGCGCGTCGCGGGCGTCGTAGCGCGCGGCTTGCGTCGCCAACGAAGGGACGATCGCGGTGAGCGAGTCGATCGCCTCGACGTCACCCGCGAGCGTGCCGAGGCGCTCGGTGAGGTGATCGGCGCGCTCGCGGGCGTGCTCGAGGCTCGCATCGGCGATGAGCACGACCCACTGCCCGCGCTTGCCGCCGAAGGCGTCGAAGATCTGCTGCTGCACGACGAGCGGCGCGAGCTTCCCCGGGCGCACCGCGACGATGGCCTCCGCGAGCGGAGGGCCGCCGAGGATCGCCAGCAGCGGGATCGGCGCGAGCGCGATCGCCGCGGCGACGAAGGCGCGGCGCTTGGTCGCGGTCAGCCAGGCGACGGCCTCGGTCCAGCGCGCCGGGGCCTCGGGCGGCGGCGGCCCGCGCTCGAGCCACGCGCCGATCTCCGGCGTCACAGCGACGATGGCGATCGCCGTCAGCACCTCGCCCGCGCCGCAGAGGATGCCGAGCTGGCGGACGGCGTTGATGTCCGAGAGCGCGAGCGCGCCGAACGCAGCGCCGGCGGTGATCGCCGCCATCATCACGCTCTTGCCGGTCTTGCGCCGCGCGATCAGGGCCGCTTCGGTAGGGCCGAAGCCGTCGCGGCGCGCGTCGAGCAGCGCGGCGTAGACGTGGACGCCGGTGTCGACGCCGACGCCGACGACGACCGCCATGAAGGCCACGGCGATGGCGCTGAGCCCGCCGGGGAAGATCGTGGCGAGCCCCGCGGTCCACGCGGTGCCGAGGACCAGCGGCGGCATCACCGCGAGCAGGGCGCGCACCCGCCGGAACATCACGGCGAACACCGCCGCGGCGAGGACCATCGAGAGCGTCCCCGACCAGACGAGATCGCGGGTGAGCATCACCTCGGTCGCGGCGGCGATCGCGTGCCCGCCGGTGACGCCAAGGGTGAGCCCCGGGTGCGCGCGGCCGACCGGCTCGAGCGCCGCGTTGACGTCGCGCATGAACTGCTTGGCGTCGGCCGATCGCAGCGCCTGGCCCATCGGCTGCACGAGGACGAGCTGCATCTTCCCGTCGTCGGTGGCGAAGGTGCCGTTCGGCTGCGTGCGCATCCCGCCGCCGAACCCGCTGCCTTCGAAAGCGAGCTGCGTGAGGCGGAGCGGATCGCTCTCGACGAGCTCGGCCAGCTCGGAGCTCCCGGGCGCGAGCAAGAGGGCGCGCGTCTCGCGAAGGCGCGCGCGCATCCCCTCGGGCGTGAGCGCCTGCGCGAGACGATCGCGCGCGGGCCCATCGGCGTAACGAAACGCCAGCATCGGATCGAAGCCGCGCGGGATCTCGGCGCGCGCGGCGACGCGCTTCACGCTGGGCGAAGCGGCGAGCGTCGCGGTGATCGCCGCAGCGGCCGCGGCGTTCTCGTCGGGGTCCTCGCCCTTGACCATGATCACCGCGAGATCGCCGCCGCCGAAGCCGCGCACGTAGCGACGGAGCGCGGCCGCCTCGCCTCGCTCCGGGAGGAGCGACGCCACGTTGGGCTCGAGCCGGAGGCCGGTCGTGACGGCGAGGACCGAGGCGAGCGTCACGAGAACGAGCGCGAAAATGGCGGGAACGCGCCGCGAAGATCGAGCTGCCATCGGCCGGGACCATTGCCGCGGGGCCGCCGCAAGGTCAACCGCAGCGTCCCCTTGTGCGCCCGCCTGGGGGAGGCGATCATCGCCGCATGATGGTCGTATTCGAGGTGTTCCTGGCGCCCGGCGCCGATCCGGAAACGCTGCTCACGGCGGAGACGCTCAAGGAAACGAAGGCGCAGGTGATGACGGTCGAGGACGCGCGCAAGGTCGGCTTCGCCGGCCTCCCCGACTACGGCGAAAAGGTCGTGCGCTTGATCGCGGTGAACAAGAGCAACGCGCAGTGGATCCAGCGCTCGCTGGAGTCCAACGACGGAGTGAGCAAGTTCAGCGTTAACGACGTCGATTGAGTTAGCCGAAGAACTCGTCGAAGATCGCCAGCACCCGCTCGGGCGCCTCCAGGTGCGGAGAGTGCCCGAGCGGCTCGATCCGCAGCGTGGCGTGCGGCAGCGCTGCGGCCGCGGCGATGGCGATCGGCGAGGGGAACACCTCGTCGTGATCGCCCCACAAAATCAGGGTCGGCGTGGCGATCCTCGCGAGGCTGTCGGCGCGGTGAGGCACGGGGCCGACGAGCGGGCAGAGCGTATCGAACGCGGCCGAAGCGTCCGGCCTCCCGCCGGGCACCGCGTAGAGCTCGAAGCCGAGCGCGCCGAGACGAGCCCCGTCGGGCGTGCTCGGCGGCGGGTTGATCCGCTCGAACCCCGCGCGCCCGAGCCGCCGCGCCAGGCGCTCCGGTCCGAGGCGAAAGAAGACGCGGCTCACGTGCGTCATCGCCGACCCGAGCCCCATGGAGCCGATCAGCGCGAGCTTGCGCGACGCGACCCGACCGCGCCGCGCGAGCTCGAAGGCGACGAGCCCACCGAGCGAGTGGCCGGCGATCGCCGCGCCCGTGAGCCTTTCGTCGACGAGCCACTGCTCGATCGCCTCGGTGAAAAAAGCGATCCCCGCTTCGACCCCGCCCCCCTGCTGAAAGCGCCGCGCTTCGGACTGCCCGAACCCCGGGAGATCCACGGCGAGGACGCGGCGCGTTCGCGCGAGCGCGGGGAGCATCTGGAACCACGTCGTCGCCGCGTTCCCGCGGCCGTGGATCAGGACCAACGCGGGCCCGGCGCCGCCTTCGAGGACGCGGAGCGCGCCGTGCGGCGTCTCGACGCGACGCGCGGCGAACGTGGGCGCGAGCTCGGCGAGGAGGGCAGACTCGACAGGGCCGGCAGGGGCAGGGGTGGAGCGCACCGCTCGGTAATACCAGATGCGGGACGGGTTCCAGCGCGCTGGGAGGCGATCCAGACGCTGCGGGATGGGTACCCGAAGTCGGGGTTGGCGATCCAGACGCTGTGGGATGGGGTTCCAGCGTGGTGGAAGCCGATCCAGACGAGGCTCAGGGCTTCAGCGCGGAGGGCGGGAACGCGTAAACGAGCGGGCTGGTCGCGGGAATGCGGAGGCGCGAGCGCTCGGTTTCGTCGAGGCGCTTCTCCTCGAAGAGCTCGTCGATGACGCGGTTGTGATAGCTGCGCAGCCAGGTGAAGCCGCGTGAGATGTGAACAAGCTTGGTCGCGATCTTGAGCTTGCGTTCGATGAGCTGGCGGTGCTGTTCGAGGAACTCGAGGTACATGGGCGGCTCGTCCACTTCGGTCTGGAACGCCTTCAGGTAGTCGATGAACCAGACGCCGTCGGCATCTTCATGCAGCAGGCTCCGGGCGTATCCGAGCTCCTCGAGGACCGTGTGGTGCGGTGCGCGCAGATGAGCATTCAGCTCGAGCTCCAGGATCAGTCGCGGGTCGACGATCACGCGGGGCACATCGGCGAGATTGTCTCTCATTCTCTCCGCTTCGACGACACCGTCGCCTACAGCGAAAGCGGAGCGTACGGCTGCCTCCCCGAGGGTAGCTGCCCCGCGGAGCAGCACGCCGTGGGAGATGAGATCGGACTGGAGATGAACGAGATCGAGCAGCTCCCAGAACAGCAGCGTCCCGTTCGGCTTGACGGGCACGATGCGGAGTACGCGGTGACCCGTGATGAAGAGCCGGCGTTCGACGTGTTTGGACACCCCAGTGCTGGTGCTGTCGTCGAAGATCTCGATCACCCGGCGTAGCCGACCCTCCGGAACCGAAGCGTCGTTGAGCCCGAGCAGCTCCACTGCGAGGATCACGCACGGGCGCAGGTTGAGCGCGGACGGGGTCGTCACGAGGACTCACTCACGAGCTTCAGGAGCGCCGCCTCGAGCGTCTCCAGCTTCACGCGCTCGACGAGCCCGGCGAACTCTGGGCCCGTGTCGTCGCTGACGAGGACGCAGCCTTCGGCGCGGGCGTGGCCGATGATCAGCCAGTCGACCGTCGCGCCGCAGCCTTGGCCAGTCCCGGGCGCCGCGACCTTGCTGGGATCCAGGCCGACGCTGCGCAGCGTGCGCTCCTTCTTGGCGCGATACCAGTCGTTCGCGATCGGGTAGCGCTCGCCGAGCCAAGCGCCGGTCGCCATGGCGTGCTGCGCGTCATACGGCTCCGTGATGAGGCCCTTCTTTTTGAGACCATCGATGATGACGCTGGGCTTGAAGGTGCCGCGAAAACGTCGCTTGAGGTGGAAGACCTTCTCGTGATGAACGACGGCGCAAACGACCAAGGACACGAGCGCCAAGCTCCGTTCGGCGAGCCTGGCGTTCCACCGCGAGACGCTGTCGCAGACGGCGTCCCGCCTGCTGTCGGCTTCGATCGCGTTCGTGTCGAAGGCTAGCTTGAGCCCGCCGGCGCGGAGTCTCTCCGCGATCTCGTCCTCCGTCATGCCCCTACTCTCGCGGCTCGAAGAGGTCCCAGAACTGGGCGTTGGTGAGCATACGGTAGTGCTGATCGTCCTCCTCAGGGACGAAGTACACCCCGCCTCCGTGCTCCAGATGGAGCGCCTTTCTCACGTCTTCCGGGACCTGTACGAGGCCATCCGTCGTCACATACGAGAGCGGCGCCCGCGCGCCCGCGGGCGGCATCTGCATCTCGGGGGTCGTGAAATCACGCGCATCGGCGCTCGGCCTTGGTTTGACGTGTGGGCCTTCGGCGCCGCGCGTGAGCGCATAGAACGTTGGTGCGAGCTCGAACGCGGGCGAGTGGCTCGTGAGGAGGAGCTGGGAAGGTCCGTCGCCTTCGCCAACGAGGCCGTTCAGCACATCGCGGAGGTGAAGCTGCGCCGAGTAGCGCAAGTTCAGCTCCGGCTCCTCGATGGCGATGATGTCTGCGCCGGTCAGCAGGAGCCTCGCGGCGAGGTTCACGATCTGCTGGACGCCCGAGCCCATGAGCCGCAGCGGCTCGCCGTTGAAGCGTAGATCCGCGCGATCGGCGTGGCGGTTGTAGTGCGCTCGCCATTGTCCCTCGCCCACCAGGTCCCGAAATGCCTCCAGGCTGGTGAGCAGCCGCGTGAAGCGCGGATCCTTCGATTCTTCCGCGTCATAGATGGCGAGACCAAGCTCACGCGGTAGCGGCTCGCGGCCCCCCGGCGCCTCTGCTGTCGGCGTGAACGCGGACGCGATTGTGCGATCGGTGCGGATGAGCGCGAAGCGCGGGTAGGTCATGCCGTCCCGCTGCCGTCCCCCGATGCGGTCGAGCGCGCGCTGGGTGTCTCCGAGGGAGGGCGTTACATCCGCACCATCCGCTCGAACTAGCTGAGTGTGTGCGAGTCGTAGGTCTTGATCGCGACGCTCCAGCTGGAAGCCGACCTCGAAAGGGAGTGTGAACCAGCCCGGATCGGTCTCATCGACATCGAACGCTTCGAATTGCAAGCGCGCTCGGATCTCGATGGGCCGCTTCCCTTTGAAGTTGAAGATCTCGTTCGCAGGAAATCCGTGCTCGGCGAAGTACCCGAGCGAGCGCACTGTTGTATGCGTCGCTGTTCCATCGGCTTCCATCGCTGCCGGCGGGGTTCGCAGCGCGTAACGCTCCGCGAGGCTCGGCCCACCTCCGGCCTCCTCCCGGAAAATCCGGACGAGCACGAAGAAGAGCCCGATCGCTTCGAGGAGGTTCGACTTCCCGACGTTGTTGTCCCCGTGCAAGACGTTAATTCGCCCGATGTCGGTCAGGCGCAACGGTGCCCGGAGGTTCTTGTATCCCTGGACCTCGAACCACAAAAAGCGCATCGCTCGAAGCCTCCGCGAGCATCCTAAGCGAGGCTCGATCGATCGGCCAAGTGTCGCTCCCAGCGGGCTCGACCGTGGCCGTCCGCGCGGTCGGGCTAGCTTCGACGCGCCACGACGCGCCCGTAGATCTCCCGCTTCGGCCGCCCCGACTCGATCGCGATCGCCTCGGCCACGTCCTTCGCGCGGCGCCCGAGCGCGAGCTCTTCGTCGATGCGCGCATCGATCGCCTCGTCGCTCAGCCCGGGGCTGCTCCGCGGCTTCGCGGGGCCGAGCACGATCGTGATCTCGCCCAGCCACTCGCGATCGGGCATCGCGGCGATCTCGGCGAGCGTGCCGCGCACGGCTTCTTCGTGCAGCTTGGTCAGCTCGCGCGCGACGACGACGTCGCGATCGGGCATCGCCTGGGCGAGCTCGGCGATCGTATCGGCGGTGCGCTGCGGGGATTCGAAGAGCACGACCGACTCCGGCGTCTCGACGATGCGGTTGAGGTCGTCTCGACGTTCGGGGCCGCCGCGGGCGAGGAAGCCGAGGAAGCGAAAGCCGCCCGTGACGAGGCCGGAGAGCGCGATCGCCGCGAGCACGGCCGAGGCGCCGGGGATCGGGACGACGGTCGCGCCCGCGGCGAGGGCGGCGCGGACGAGCGCGGTGCCGGGATCGCTGACGATCGGCGTGCCGGCGTCGGTGCAGAGCGCGATCGACTCGCCGGCCTCGAGGTGCGTCACCGCGCGGGCGATGTCGTGCGCCTCGGCGTTGGCGTCGAGGCGGTCGACGTACTTGCCCGAGATCCCGAGGTGCGAGAGGAGCCCGCGCGTGCGCCGTGTGTCTTCAGCAACGACGCGATCGACGGCGCGCAGCGTCTCGATCGCGCGGAGGGTGATGTCGCCGAGGTTGCCGATCGGCGTGGCGACGACGTAGAGCGTTCCCGCCGCCACGTCAGCTCGCGCCGATCGCGTCCCCGAGCTCTTCCTTCAGGTACACGCGCAGCTTCGAGGTCAGGCGCGCCTCGAGCTGGCGCACGCGCTCGCGCGAGATGCCGAACTCATCGCCGAGCTCTTGGAGCGTGAGCGGGTCCTCCGCGATCATGCGCTTGTCGAAGATGAGGACGTCCTTGCCCTTGAGTGTGTCCCGGAACGTCATCAGGTGGCCGTGGACGAGGTCGCCCATCTCGCGCGTCTCCATCGCGGCGTCGGGGCCGGTGGTCATCGAGGGGAGCAGCTCGATCCGCGAGACCGATCGGCCTTCGCTGTCGCCGACGGGCGCGTCGAGCGAGGCCTCGCCGCTCGAGAGGCGGCGATCCATGTCGATCACGTCCTTCTCGTCGACCTGGAGGCGCGTGGCGATCTCCAGCGACGTGGGCTCGATACCCATCGCCGAGAGGCGCGCCTTCTCCTTGTTCAGGTTGAAGAAGAGCTTGCGCTGCGCCTGCGTGGTCCCGAGCTTGACCAGGCGCCAGTTGTTCAAGATGTAGCGGAGGATGTACGCGCGGATCCACCACGCGGCGTACGAGGAGAGCTTGACGCCACGGTACGGATCGTAGCGCTTCACGGCCTGCATCAGGCCGATGTTGCCCTCCTGGATCAGGTCCATGATGTTCTTGTAGGCGCGGCGATACTCGTACGCGAGCTTGACCACGAGGCGCAGGTTCGCCGTCACGAGGCGCGCGGCGGTGCGGACGCCCTGCGTCTTCTGGTAGTGCGTCGTGAGGGACTTCTCTTCGTCCCGCGTCAGCAGCGGGTGGCGCTGGACCTCGTGCAGGTAGGCCTGGAGCGGGTCCGATCGCGAGAGCGCGGCGTTGTTGCTGAGCGGGGCGGCGGAGGCGCGCGGGTTGCGCGGCTCGACCTCGTGCTCTTCGAAGGACGAATCATCGACGATCTCGGCGGCGACCTCGATGACCTCGCCGCCGTCGTCGCCGCCGCGCTCTTCGTCGCCCTGCTCTTCGTCGTCGGAAGCGCGCCTTCGACGCGGCTCTACGGCTCTGGCCGGCGCCTTCTTGGCGGCGGTCTTCTTGGCAGCGGTCTTCTTGACGGCCGCCTTTTTGGTCGCGGGTTTCTTGGCGGCGACCGGCCCCGACGCGTCGGCTGCCTTGACGGGCTCGGCTTCACCGGGCGCGCGCGTCACCGTGCTGCCGGGCGCTTTCGTCTGCGCGTCCGCCGTGCTCTTGCTCTTCCGCGGCTCGCTCTTGCTCTTGGCCACCCGGTGTCCTCATGTCCCCGACGATCGTTCTAATACACCTTCGGGAGCGGACGCCACCTCCACGGCGGATTTCCAGGCGGGCGCGCGTGCCATCTCGTGCTAGACGGCTTCCCCTCTCCGTGGACTCGTCGATCCCGCCCCCGCCTGTCGCTTCGGAGCGCAAGCTCCGACCCTGGTACCTCATTCCAGGGATGGCGCTGACGTGGTGCATCGGCGTCCGCGGGTTGATGATCGCGCTCTCGTCGATCGCCTTCCTCCGTCAAGGCACGCTGCCCGACGTCGCCACCGCGGCGGCCAACGCCCGAGGCGGCACTGATCCCACGGACATCTTCACGTTCTGGGGCACGGTCGAGGTCGAGGCGATCCTCCGCTATTCCCGCATCCTCTTCCCGCTCAGCGTCGCTCAGCTCTTGCTCTGCTCCATGCTGGTGATCGGCAGCGGCCTGGCGATGACGGGGCGCCGCGGCGTCCGCAGCTTCACGCTCCAGACGCTCGTCGCCAACGTTGGCCTCGCCGCGGTCGCGTATGCCCTCACCCGCGTCGTCCGCGCCGACTGCATCGAGACGGTCGCTCGCTTCGCCGAGACGCTCCCGCTCGATCTGCCGCAGCGGGTCGCCTACTCCAGCCGCGAGACGCTCTGGTGGATCCTGCGGCTGCGCTTGATCCTGGTCGAGCTGCTCCCGTTCGCGACAGGCCTCCTCATCCTCACTCGCCCGCGCACGAAGCTCTACTTCGACGCGGTCGCCCGCGCCGCCGAGAGCGCCGAGGACCAGTGAGCGACGGCGCGGTCCGGCGGATTCATGTCCTGCCGGAAGATCTGGCCAACCAGATCGCCGCCGGCGAGGTCGTCGAGCGGCCCGCGAGCGTGATCAAGGAGCTGATCGAGAACTCCCTCGACGCCGGCGCGCGGCGCGTCCGCGTCGACACTGAGCAGGGCGGCACGGTCCTCCTTCGCGTCGCGGACGACGGCGCCGGGATGGATCGCGAGGACGCGCGCCTCGCCGTGCTCCGCCACGCGACGAGCAAGCTCTCGTCGATGGCCGACCTCTCGCGCCTGCGCAGCTTCGGCTTCCGCGGCGAGGCCCTCCCCAGCATCGCCTCGGTGAGCCGCTTCGAACTGCGCACGCGCCGCCGCGACGACGAAGAGGGCACGCTGGTGCGCCTCGACGGCAACGGCGCCCTCGAGGTCGTCCCCTGCGGCTGCGCGGCGGGCACGGCGATCGAGGTGCGCGATCTCTTCTTCAACGTGCCGGCGCGCCGCAAGTTCCTCAAGGCGATCGGCACCGAGTCGGCGCGGATCACCGAGGTCGTGCAAGCCGCTGCGCTGGGCGAGCCGGGCGTGACGCTGATCCTCTCGCGCGACGGCCGCGTCGTCGCCGAGTGGCTGCGCGCCGCGAGCCGCGAAGAGCGCGCCCGCTCGATCTTCGGCGGCGAAGA
>Ga0105048_10000972_pt1 | contig 46004 bp, 37 predicted proteins | sample MAT05_FD_78382 | JGI IMG/M metagenome (GOLD analysis project Ga0105048, IMG submission 78382) | Freshwater microbial communities from Lake Fryxell liftoff mats and glacier meltwater in Antarctica - MAT-05 | ecosystem: Environmental > Aquatic > Freshwater > Ice > Liftoff microbial mat | place...
GTTCGTTTTGCGCTATTCCATTAATGCGGGGTAAGCACGTGTCGCGCCCGATGGACGAACTGGTGACCGAAGCCCGGTCCTTGGCTCGACGCGGTACCAAAGAGCTGATTCTGATTGCCCAGGATCTGACCTATTACGGTTTAGATATCTATAAAAAGCGGAACCTCTCTGACTTGATTGGTCAATTGGCCGATGTAGAGGGTATCGACTGGGTGCGCTTACAGTACGCGTATCCATCGGGATTTCCGCTTGATGTACTCGACGTAATTCGCGACCACCCAAGTGTGTGCAAGTACTTGGATATGCCGCTGCAGACTGGCTCAACTGAACTATTGAAGTTGATGCGCCGGGGCATTACCCGCGAGAAAACAGAAGCCTTAGTTGAGACAATCCGCGAGCAAGTACCGGGTATTGTGCTACGCACTACTCTGATTGTGGGCCACCCCGGCGAAACGGAAGCGATGTTTGAAGAGACCTACAACTTTGTGGAGCGAATGCGCTTCGACCGACTAGGCGTGTTTACGTATTCCCACGAAGACGATACCCACTCGTTTACCATGCCCGACGATATTCCTGCTGAGGTGAAGCAGGAACGCGCCGATGCGATTATGGAAGTGCAGCAGGGGGTTTCGTTCGAGCTGAATCAGGCGCGGGTGGGCCAAACTCACAAGGTACTGTTCGACCGCAAAGAAGGCGGCTATTTCATTGGTCGCACCCAGTTCGATTCACCAGAAGTGGATAATGAAGTCATTGTCTCGGCAGATCAATATGTGCGATTGGGCGATTTTGCCAATGTCATGATCGAGCGGGCCGAGGAGTTTGATTTATATGGACGGGTGGTGTAAATTAGCTGCATGAAGCTGACCACAAGCGATATACAGATAATCAGGCATTACTTATGCAACAAGCCTGTTGTTCGTGCCTATATCTTTGGATCTTATGCGCGCGGTGAGGCCGATGACCATAGTGATCTGGATTTGCTGCTTGAGCTTGATTATAGTCAGCCCATTGGTCTTCAGTTCGTTGGCATGAAACTTGATCTCGAAGAGCGACTTCAGAAAACTGTCGATTTGGTTTCGGCAAATGGGTTATCCCCGCGTATTCGCCCATTTATAGAGCAGGACAAGCAACTAATATATGAAAGGGCGGTTCGGTAATAAGCAGCGCATTGAACATGCACTGGATGCAATTGACGAAATCGAAACCTATGTAGCCGAACAGACATTTGATCTGTTTCTCTCTAATTCTATGATGCGGTTTGCCTGTATCAAACAACTCGAAATCATTGGTGAGGCCTGTAATCATGTCGATACGGAAGTAATGGCTAAATATCCAGAAGTTGAGTGGTGAAAAATTGTTGGTCTCCGAAACCTACTGATTCATGAGTATTTCGGCGTTGATGCCGCACTTGTTTGGGATATTGTACACAGTAACCTGCCTGATCTCAAAACGCAGCTAAGTTTCATATTAGAAGACATTTAAATGAGCGGGCCTAACAATCAACTCTTGATTGTTAGGCCCGCTCATTTGCAAAAGAGATTCTGTAGATTATTCGTCGCCAGCAAGCGACCGGATAATATAGCCCGTTACCCAACCAATGTAGCCGTACCGGGCTAAATAATAGTTTTTGGGTACTGAGGTTGCATTAAACTCCTTCATCATTGTTTCCAAAAGAGCGGAACCAGCAATCATGGCTTTTTGGTCGAACACATCCAGAACGCGCCCAATTTCCTTCTTTGCCTTTTCGCGGTCATCTTTGTTTTGGACTTTATACATCTGATTGTCCTTGTTCGTGATCAGCTGATAATCGCTTACCGCTATTTCTCTAAAACGCTTGACATCGTCCGATGTAACTTCAACGTAGGCACTATTGAGGCTTTCGGGGTGCATAATGGTAGCGATAGCCCAGCAGATACCCCCGCTCATAATAATTCGCGGTTTGTTGCGTAGCCCGCTTTTAGCACTAATAGCCGGTCGAATTTCTTCCACTTTAAGCTGTTGCACCTTATCGTTTACCGCCTTTGCATATTGGGCAATTGAGACAAAATCGGTTTTCTCCATCTCATTCGTGAGCGACTTTGTTCCCCAATCCACGTGAAAAGATATAAAGTTAAGGGTGTTATCGGCAAAATAACCGCCTTTGGTGTTCCCGCTTCCAATGTCAATAATCATGGCATCGTAACGACCTTCGGGGTGAACAACGCCTAAATGCGATAAGCGGGGTTCGTCTTCAACGGTGATAACTTCTACATTTCGCTCGGCCTGGGCCAGTTCATTCCGAACACCTTCCTGAATATCCAGTAACAAGGGCAGTTTATTCTTTTTCTTTGCCTGACTCTGTACCCCGCTGCTTATGGCAATGAAGATTCGCTTCGTTGGGATGCCATGGCGTTGCACGGCTATATCATGAAGCGTCTTCACTGCATTTATCGACTCATTTATTGCCTGAGAGGTAAACAGAATCACTTCGGTATTGATCGCGGTGTCGGCAAGAACAGAATAAGCGTACTCCCCTTTAACATCCGACTTTAGACGGATAATACTCATTTTCACCCCTTTGGACCCAACCTCAATACCGGCGTATTTATCACCAGGTGCATTCTTAAGGAATGCATGTTTCTGATAAAGCTCATCTATGGTTTGTTCGATGGGTGCAATCTCTGGCGATTTTGCCTGACTTTCGTAAAAGTGAGTTCTTGAGCGCCCAAGATATTTCGTGGCATCAATTGCGTCTTTCTCCGAATTGGATTGCGCCAGCAGCAAGCCGATGTTGGCCTCTGCCCGGGCAATGATTTTGAGATTTTTAGTGCGTAATGCCGACGTGAGCGGCCCACGTGCTCCCCGAAAAGCTTTTTCGGTATTAATTTGTGTATTCCTGTAGAACTGACTTTTACTAATAGCTTCTTCCGGGCTGGTACCGCTGGCTGAACGAGATGCTAAATCTTCACCGTCGTTGTTAACATTGTAGAGTTTGTTTAACGTGTGCAGAACCGCTACCGCTTCGGGTGGGGCTTCCTTGAGTCCCTCATAAAGGGCCAGGGCTTTATTCAGGTATTTGTCGGCTCCTACTATTTTCTCCGCTTTAAACAAAGCGATGCCAAGGCTTCCATAACATTTGGCTAAAAGACGCGCGTCGCTGGTTGTCTCGGCTAATTTGACGGCCTCGCGAGCCGCCGTTTCCGAGGCCAGCATATTTGCTTTTTCCAGGTACATCTGGCTGGAGCTGACAAACCGATTCGCTCGTTCGGCAGTCGACTGAGAGGTAGCCGATACATTTGTAAAGATTATGAGGGGCAAGAGAAAGGTCAATATCGTTTTCATGGTAGTCGAATGGGTTAATTGTCTTTTTTACGGGTTCCTGACTCGCCCTTTTTTATAAGGCCGTCGTCTTTTACTTGCTGAATACTTTTATTGAGGTAATCGGGTTTAGCGGCTTCCACAGCGCACACGCCAATTTTGACTTTACGACCTACACCCGTTTGAGCACTTTTCTCAAATTTGTACAGGATACCGTCTTCGCACTTTTCGGGAGATAGCGGATCGGCTACCCATTGTTCTGGGGGAGGCATTAGTTCCTGGCTGGCAACCGGGGTAGCCACTGGGCCGGGCCTGGGCGATTCTTTACTAACCACGGCTGCTACATAACCGCACTGCCTGCTATTGTAAGCCAGGGCCTTACCCCTCATGAAGCCCCCTTCGCCATCATGTAGTCGTTCATACTTGATGAATTCCACCGAGTCACATAGATACCCTCCCGCCCTGGTTGATCGAGACCGGTAAGTAGTAGAAGTTGAAACAGTTGACTCCTCGGATGAAACGGATGATGTGGACACTTTTTTAGGCGAAGCCCTCACAGAAGCAACCGTTTTGGGGGTCGATTCAACGTCAGTAGTAGTAGTTGCTTCAGGGGTAGAAGCAACTTCGGCAGCGGGAGCTGCTTCGGCAGCATCAACAACTTTGGCAGAGCCATCCACCGATGGGGTAGATGCACCTGAATTTGTTGAGTCTTGGGTTGTCGTTTGATCGCGTGCATTTTTCTGAGTGCAGGAGGCCATGCACAAAGCAAGAAAAAGCCAGTAAGAGAATAAAAATCGCATCATAGTTGGAATTTTGTGAGGCTGCTTTGATATACTAAGAACGGGGTTTTGTAACTCTGTTAGACAATAGAAGATTCTGCTAACAAAGACTCATAAAACACATGCTTATTATTACAAGTGTTTTTTTGTCAGTAAGTTATTGTGAATTAATTCATCAACCTACAATGCTAAGTTATTCCAGAAAATTATTGCCCTATTCCTAAGATTATAAATGGATTAACCGATGTTTCATGGTAATCAGATTGCATGCAAATGGGTGCTTTTCCGACTGTTGCAAGCTGAACCTTGCGGGTTTTTCGTTTGTTGACTTTGGCAAACCCCGCTTCCTGCATGGACTGTCAGTACCTGCCGCTTTCGGCCACCGGCCAGTTTTCTAAGTTCTTTCTCGACTACATTACCCGTAAGGAGTCTTTAAGCCCATTCTACGGGCAATTTCCGATACTAGAAGCCTTCGGTACCCAGATCAAACAGAAACAGGCCTTCCCCGCCGAACATCGCCAAACCCTGGTGCGAGTACTGGAAAAGCAGTACGCCAACATTGCCAGTAAACCTGACCTATCGTTGTTGGCTGATGCCAAGACGTTTACTGTGACAACGGGTCATCAGCTCAACATTTTTACGGGGCCGCTGTATGTAATCTATAAAATGATCACTACGATCAACCTCGCTAAACGTCTCCGGCAGGCATACCCAGATTATAATTTTGTGCCGATGTACTGGATGGCTTCGGAAGACCACGATTTTGAGGAAATCAATCATTTTCAGTTGTTTGGGCGGAAACACGTCTGGCAAACAGAGCAACGCGGAGCCGTGGGGCGCATGAACCCCAACGAGTTGAAAACCCTGTTTGAGCAGATTCCCGAAAAACTGAGTCTGTTTGAACAAGCCTATTTAAACCACGATACCCTGGCCGATGCCGTTCGGTATTACGTCAATGAGCTATTCGGAGCCGAAGGATTGGTTTGTTTAGATGCCGATGATCGCGAACTAAAGCACTTGTTTGCTCCGATTATTATCGATGAACTAACCCACCAGAACTCAGCGCGGTTAGTGAAGCAAACCACGGAGCAATTAGCTCAAAAAGGGTACGATGCTATTATTTCGCCCCGCGACATCAACCTGTTTTATCTGACCGATAGTCTTCGCGAGCGTATTGAGTACGTTGCTGGTGACGAGCATACAAGTGGCCATTATACGGTTATGAATACCAAATGGGCTTTTTCGGAAGCTGACTTGCTGGCGCAAGTTGAGCAGCACCCAGAGCGGTTTAGCCCCAATGTAGTGCTGCGGCCACTTTATCAGGAAACTATTCTGCCCAATCTGGCTTACATTGGTGGGCCGTCGGAGGTGCCGTACTGGATGCAGTTGAAAGCGGTATTTGTCCATTACCAAACGCCTTTTCCGTTGCTGATGCCTCGGAACTTCTCGCTTTATGTGCCACAAGTGAGTGCTAAGCGTTTGTTCAAACTGGGTATGACGATGGACGAATGGTTTTTAGACGAAACCAAGTTGAAGCACCGTTACGTGGAGCATCATGCCCGGCATGCCTTACGGTTCGACAAGGAGAACAAGGCGATGAATCAGACCCTCGACGCCATGTTGCATAAAGCCACTATGGTGGACCCAACCCTTGAACGGGCTGTGCTGGCCGAAACAAAACGATTTGCCAATGCTGTAGAACGCTTGCAAAAGAAGATGCGCCGGGCCGAAGAACGTAATCAGGAAGTGGGTGTTAGGCAGTTACTGACCGTGAAACAGGAGCTATTCCCGAATGACGGTTTGCAGGAACGGGTGGAAAATTTCCTAACGTTTTATCTCAACGACAAAACATTCCTGCAAACGCTACTGGCTAATTTTGATCCGTTCGATTATCGGATGCAGGTGTGTTTGGAGAAATGACAAAGCATGATCTCCGAAAGCAGTTTTTAGCCGAGCGCAAGGCCTTGTCGGCCGAAGAAACCGAACGTCGGAGTCAGGCGATCGGGGATATATTTGTACAACGGAGTGGCACTCCGTTGTACAAATATATCCATATCTTCCTGCCAATCGCCCGCCAGAATGAGGTAAATACCTGGCTCATTATTCACCGAATCTGGCAGGAGTTGCCGCAAATTCAAGTTGCAGTTTCCGTCACCGACCCGGTTAACCAAACTCTTACACACTACAAACTTACCCCCGAAACGCCCCTTATCGAAAACCGCTGGGGAATCCCTGAGCCAGTTGGTAATGAGCAGTTAGCCATTAATAGTGAGCAAATTGACCTGGTGCTGGTGCCTTTACTGGCCTTCGACCGGCGCGGCCATCGCATAGGCTATGGTGGCGGTTACTACGACCGGTTTCTGGCACGGTGCCGCCCTGATTGCCTCAAAATTGGCTTGTCGCTGTTTGATCCAGTTGAAGAAATTCAAGATATCGAAGAAACAGATGTGTCTTTAAACGCGTGTATCACGCCGGAACGAGTGTTTACGTTCTGATTTTAATGACTGAATAACAATCAGTTTGCTATTGAGCCGTATTTTTGCGGTCAATTTCACAATAAATCAAGTCTAGTTTTATGAAAATCGCAGTCGTTGGGGCTACCGGCCTGGTTGGTAGCGAGATCCTGAAGGTGTTGGCCGAACGTAATTTTCCCGTCACCGAACTTATTCCTGTAGCTTCTGAACGTTCGGTTGGTAAACAGGTTGAGTTCAAGGGAAAGCCCTACACGGTGGTAAGTTTTGAAGAGGCTATCGCAGCCAAACCGGCTTTTGCGATTTTCTCGGCTGGTGGCGGCACCTCAACAGCACTCGCTCCCAAATTTGCCGAAGCAGGTATCACTGTCATCGATAACTCGTCGGCATGGCGCATGGACCCGACCAAGAAATTGATCGTTCCCGAAGTAAACGCCCATGTGCTGACTGCCGACGATAAAATTATTGCAAACCCCAACTGCTCGACTATTCAGATGGTGGTGGCGCTGAAACCCCTGCATGATCGGTACAAAATCAAGCGAGTAGTGGTGTCAACCTATCAGTCGGTAACTGGAACGGGCAAAGCGGCCGTAGATCAATTATTCGCCGAACGTAATGGCGATACCAGCGTGTCGAAAGTGTATCCGCATCCTATCGATCTCAACGTATTGCCCCACATCGACGTGTTCCTCGACAATGGGTATACCAAAGAGGAAATGAAGATGGTGAACGAAACCAAGAAGATTATGGGCGATGATAGTATCCGGGTGACGGCTACAACAGTTCGTATTCCAACCATTGGCGGGCACTCAGAAGCCATCAACGTTGAGTTTGAGGAAGATTTTGAGCTGGCCGACGTAACAGAACTGCTGCGTAACGCCGAGGGTGTAATTGTGCAGGACGACCCCGCCAACAAAATCTACCCGATGCCGCTCACGGCTCATGGTCGCGACGAGGTCTTTGTGGGCCGAATCCGGCGCGATGAATCTCAGCCCAAAACACTCAACTTCTGGTGTGTAGCCGACAATCTGCGCAAAGGAGCCGCTACCAATGCTGTGCAAATCGCCGAATATTTAGTGAAGCATGAATTGGTGAATGTTGAGGAGAGTGTTACGGTCTGATGGAAAATAGTAAGCAAAAAATAGCCGCTGATTTTGACCAGTACCAGTCATTTCAGACTGAGGAGGAACGTCAGATATTTTGGGACGGTCTTGAAAAACGGGCTAATCAACTAACCCCAGATCAACGACTGACAGCACAGACAGGAGTTCGGGAGAATATTGAGCAGATTCTACAGCGGATGGAAGCCATCAAGGAAAAGCTGACTGCTGCGGAAGCAGTATAACCCCGCAACCTTTTATCCCGTACAACACCCAAAAGTCCCGTTCGGATACCTTCGTGAACGGGACTTTTGGTTATCTTTCAAGCCAAGTAAGACAACTTCCCTGAATGAGCAATCCTGTTATTCAGATTCAGAATCTGCACAAATATTACAGCACTACCCACGTCCTGAAAGGTATTAACCTCAGCGTTGACGCCGGGCAGGTGGTGGGCTACATTGGCCCCAATGGTGCGGGCAAATCCACAACCCTCAAAATCCTGATTGGGCTTTTGACCGACTATGAAGGGATGGTATCAGTGTTGGGCCATGATGTGAAAACTGACCCCATTGCGGTAAAAAGTCGCATCGGCTACGTTCCGGAAAATGCGGCTCTCTACGATACGCTGACTCCAATGGAGTACCTTCAGTTTATTGGGCAGCTATACGGTATGGACGAGACAACCATTGAGCGAAGAGCCTTCGACTTGCTGGGCTTATTCGAGCTGAGCGGCCACATAAACGCTCGAATGACAACGTTCTCGAAGGGCATGCGCCAGAAGGTATTGCTCATTTCGGGCTTGATTCATAATCCCGAAATTGTTTTCCTCGACGAACCACTGTCGGGTCTGGATGCGAATACGGTAGTGCTGGTAAAAGCCATCATCCGCCAATTGGCCGACGCAGGTAAAACCGTCTTCTATAGTTCACACATTATGGATGTAGTCGAAAAAATCTCCGACCGGATCATTATCATCAACAATGGGCAGATTATTGCTGATGGTACCTTCGCCGAGTTGCAACATCAGCACAGCGGTTCGTTAGAGCAACTGTTTGGCCAACTGACTGGCAGCGACGATCAGCAAGATACCGCTACTGAATTCATTAACACACTCACGAAATAGAGGCAACCGGGGGGGCTAATTTACCGCTCTTTCGCTCTTTCACACTTTCGCTATTAGATGAAACCAATTGTACTCTGGTTTGTAATACGACTAAACCCCCTCTGGCGGATACTGGGTGCCGATCCGGTGGCTTTGCGGGCTATTGTCGACGTCAAGCTGACAATGGACAACCGCCGTAGCTACGCAAGTTTAGGGCGGTATGGGCAGGCTAAAACGGGTGATAAAAACAATCAATTCCTGATCGTTCTAGCTATTTACGCCTTTTTTGGGCTGTTCACAGGCCTTAGTATGCTGGCCATACCGCCCAAAGAAGCATTGTTTATTCCACTGACAATCACGTTTGCGTATCTGATGGTGTTTTGCGCCATGACGCTGCTCTCCGACTTTTCCTCGCTCATTCTCGATTCGGCCGATAATCAAATAATCCTGCCCCGTCCCGTCAGCGGCCGGACATTGCTACTCTCCCGGATCGTTCATATTGCGGGTTACCTCTTCTCAATTACGTTGGCTCTGTCGCTGGTTGGCCTGATCGTTATAACGATCCGGTTCGGGCCGGTGGCAGGCATTATGTTTTTGATAATGAGCCTGCTATCATCTATTCTGATGGTGTTCCTGACCAATGTGTTCTATCTGCTGCTCATGCAATTTACGAGCGAAGAGCGACTGCGGGAGGTTATCAACTATTTCCAGATTGTGATGGCTATTGTGTTCTACGGCAGTTATCAGTTGGTGCCCCGGCTCATGAACCAGGATATGCTGACCGAAGCTGTTGAATGGCAGAACTGGTTTTATCTGGTGCCGCCCATGTGGATGGCGGGGGCGGTTGATATGGTGGCTCAGCCCGTTTTCGATGGGCCACATCTGTTGCTGACTGGATTGGCCATTCTATTGCCTTTTGGTGGTTTATGGGTGATGAACCGGGTGTTAGGACCCGTGTTTAATGCTCGTCTGGCTGGTTTGGAGCAGGACAGTACACCCGTATCAGTCAAAACCGGGCCAGAGCAGACCAGTTCCATTATGCAACGGTTGAGTCGACTATTGACAAATAATCCCCTCGAACGGGCGGCTTTTGGTTTTACCTGGCGGGTAACAGCCCGCGACCGCAAATTTAAGCTCAAAACCTACCCGCAGTTGGGCTTTGGTCTGGCCTATATTATTGCCATGTCGATGGGCGGTTTTGGGGCGTTTGGGAAATCAAGCGGGTTTTATCTATTTGCTCTTTATTACACAGGTCTGTTCGTCATGACAGCCCAATACCAGCTCAGTGCGTCCGACGATTTCAAAGCCGCTTGGGTGTATGGCAGCGCACCCATCAGCCGACCGGGCGAAATTCTGTCGGGTTCGATGAAAGCGATCATAGCCAAACTGATGATACCATTTTACGTATTGGTAGCCGTTTACATCGCCTGGCGTTTCGGACTCGATAAAATCGACGATATTGTACTGGCTTTTAGCAACTCGCTCATTATGAGCATCTCGGCGGCTATGGCAACGGAGCGGAAGCTACCCTTTTCGATAGCTCAGGATGTGGTGAACCGCAGTAATACAGCGCGCGGTTTTGTGGTTTTGCTTATTCTGGGATTAATTGCCGGGGCGCATTACGGGCTTACGCTGATTCGGTATGGCGTATGGGTAGCGGTGCCATTCTCGATTGGTATCTTTTGGTATTTATTTTCCCGGTATCGGCAAACGAGCTGGAGTCAGATTGTGCTGGAATAAGTAGCTATTCCGCACGTTACTAAGTAGATATGCAGTGTAGGCTGCGCCAATGTCTCATTCTAAATAGTTCATCAAACTTACCGACAATGAAAACGATACGTACATTTTCAATAACTGCGCTGCTTTGGGTTGGCCTGACGAGTCTGCCGTTGATGGCCCAGACGGTGCCAACGCCTACCTACCCCAATGGTACCACTAAGCCAACAGGCACCATTGATGACACGGACATGGCGGCCATGACCGATTCTATAACGGCTCAGCTCGATCAGGCTGTTGCTGCTAATGCAAAAGGTGATAAAGCCGCTACGGCTGCTGCTCTGCAAGCCAGCACGGCCGCTCTGGAAACAGAAGCCAGCAAGAGTTCGGGTGATTTTAAAGACAAATTGCTGGGGCAGGTGAGCGGCCTAAAAAAGATGATTCCCTTAGCCAAAAGTGGTATGCTCGGCGGAGGTGTTTTAGGTAAAGCAGTTTCGCTGGTGAAAATGGCGTTGGGTGCCAACCGACTCAGTGGGCTGTTAGGTGGCGGAAGCCTGCTTGGTAAAGCCAGCGCCCTCACTGGCGGCCTGAATCTAATGAAAGGTGGCCTTGGTGCGCTGGGTGGTTCCGCGAAATCGTCAGGGAGTTCGCTGATCAGCAGCGCTCTCGGTGCCGTGGGTCAGTTAAAGGGCCCAACCGCTGCTGCTGCCGAACCCGCTGTAAAAAGCTCAATTGGTAGTGTTCTAGGCTTCGCAAAGGGTATTTTGTAAGGTAATGGAACACGGATTGACCGTGTTCCAATCATTTTCTCAACCAGTCAATCAGTAACCGAATTCCGAACCCGGTTCCGTTTTTCTGACTGCCAAACTCGGTTTCGCCAAAAGCGGTGCCTGCAATATCCAAATGTGCCCAGGCAGGATGGTTTTCAGTGAACACTTCCAGGAATTTTCCGGCCGTAATAGCCCCGGCCAGCGGTTTACCACTGAAATTTTTAAGGTCGGCCACGTCCGATTTAATGTCTTCGGCATACACGTCCCAGAGGGGGAGCCGCCACAGACGTTCGCCGGTTTGGTCGGCGGCACGGGTCAGTTGAGTGGCCAGTTCGTCGTTGTTGGTAAACAAGCCAGCCGCATGATAGCCCAGCGTAGCAATTACGCTTCCCGTCAAGGTAGCTAAATCGATTAACACGTCGGGCTGGTAGTTGCGGACCATATAGCCCAGGCCGTCGGCCAGCACAATGCGCCCTTCGGCGTCGGTGTCGATCACTTCGATGGTCTTGCCGAGATACGAGCCAATTACATCGCCCGGTTTGGTTGCGCTGCCATCAACCATATTTTCTGTTGAAGGCACAATCCCAATCAGGTGAACGGGCAACTGCAGTTTGGCTGCCACTTCGAGCGTTCCCAATACAGCGGCCGCCCCGCCCATGTCGCTTTTCATGAGGTGCATACTGGCAGAAGGCTTAATGGAAATGCCCCCAGTGTCGAACGTGATTCCTTTGCCTACCAAACCCACTTTTTTGGGATTTTCTACGCCTGCCGGAACGTACTCGCAAATAATAAACGTTGGCTCATGGTCGCTGCCCCGGTTCACCGATAGTAAAGCAAGGAGCCCTTCGGCTTCAATTTGAGCTTTATTCAGCACCCGAACGCTATACCCATGCTTCCTTCCCGACTGAATAGCCCAATCGGCCAGGGTTTGCGGGGTTTTGTAATTGCCCGGCGCGTTCATCAGGTCAATCATCTCGCGCTGGGTCTGGGCAATGGCCTCTGCCCGGTTCAATGCTTCGGTAGCGAGCGATTCATCCGTAACTAATAGGCTCACCCGCCCCTCTGATCCGTAAATCGCCGGGCCTTTGGGCTTATCGGTCTGGTATAATTTCAGATCATAGCCACCCCCACGAATACCCAATACCGCGCCTTCAATGGCTGAAACAACGTCCTGCGTTTCGCCAATTGCCCGAAGGTCAACGGCAACATGCCTAGGGAGCCGAGTTTTTTGATCGAAAAAGAACCGGCGGAACCCGCGAAACCAGTCATTTGCCTGTGGCGCTTTGCCCATTCCCAAAAGATAAGTCTTACGGCCATCGGTTTGGTAAATGGGCAATACTTCCTTTGGATCTGCTTTAAAATCAGCTTGTAAAGTGGCTGCCGGTATCGCCAGTGTAGTAGCCAGACGAGTTAGTTGATTAGCTAAATCATCGATTTGAAGCAGCGGAATAATAGTTGCGTCAGCGTCAGCAGTGGGAGAAAGTGTAATTGTCATTTGACTAGTTTTGTACGTATATTTGGTTAAACAACCAATGTTTTATGTCAACGATTGAAACAAAATCAGCTATCCATCATCTTGTTGACGAAATTAACGATGAACAGTTTTTACAGGCTGTTTATGTTATTCTAGAGCAGAAAGTTGCCCCTGAGACTGATTTTTGGGATGCACTAACTGAAAGTCAACGCTCAGCCATCAAAAAGGGAATTTCTGATGCCGACAATGGCCGATCAAAGCCTTACCAACAAGTTCTGAACAAATACTTATAAGGCTTGATGTACACCATTCTATTTACTGATCAGGCCGAAATAGACTTGGATCGAACGGTCGATTTTATTGGTGCCAATTGGCCGAATAGTGTTAAAACAGACTTTCTCGCATCTGTTTCTGATAAATTGAAACGACTTGAAACCAATCTCAGGAATAAAATAACCATTCCAAAGCTGCTGGAAACTCGCGGCCCCAGTGGGTTTCCTGATGAGTACCTGCCGGATCCACAGAAAGGTGAATATCAATGGATTGACCGTTGTAACACTGTTTCAGAAGGGAATCCTGGAAGCGTTGTAAGTTGGGCACCATATAGCGTGACTCGGCCTCACCCCCATACACATAGACCCGCATAGGCGCCGGTGTTTTAAACTGGATGGCATCGAAATAGATCTTGGGCGAAATCCAGAGCGAAGGTGAAAAAACCATCAGCCGCCCAAACACCTCGGGGCGAAGCAGTCCCCCGTAAATACTAATCAATCCGCCCAGCGAACTACCACCAATACCCGTATGCTCGGAGTTGGGTAAGGTACGCAGGTGTGCATCAATTACGGGTTTGAGCGTATTGGTGACGAAGTTGAGGTAGTGCCGCCCCCGCCCTTTACCCATCCGGGTTTTTCCAATGGTGAATTCATTGATCCGGTTTTCGCGGCCGTGGTCAATACTCACCAAAATTACTTCGTGATGTTGCCGACTGGCTAAAACTGCCATTTTTTGCTCAATACCCCACGAGCCGTACCCAACTCCTTCGCCCACTAAGTTTTGACCATCGTTAAGATATAAAACGGGGTAGCGTTTAGTTGGATTTTGGCGATAGTTGTACGGCAAGATCACTGTAATACGTCGGGCCGAACCGAGTTCAGGGGAGCTAAACTCATCACTCAATAATTCCTCAAGTGGAAGGTAATCTGGTCTGAACGGACTACCAAACCAGCGCCAGTGCGGCACATAATCCTGCTGAAACGTGGTGCCTGTCAGGACAATTCGGTTCGGCGATGCCTCACCCGAACCGTTCAGTTCAACATGGTCCCAACTGCCCCGCGTGTACTTGTATTCGATTACGTCGGGCAAGCTAAAGTCAGTTGGGAATTCTAGTGTATAGTGCCCCGGCTCAACGGGTTGCAACGCTAAAGAATCAATATGGGGATGCCAGTCACAAAAATTACCCGTCAAAAAAACAGGTCGATCGTCAATAACCGGTGTACTAAGTTCTAAACGCAAGGACATACTAAGGGAGAAGTATACTAACGAAACAACAGCGATTGACCACCAATGGTTTAGTAGAGCGCGACTCTAGCCTAGCCACTCTACTTCCACTCCTCTGACGTTTGCAAACCGCTCAGTAATGCCAACGGCGGCTGTTTTGCGTACCTCAATATCAATGGCACATTGGGTATCGAATGACTGGTTCAGAACCGTTACCTGACTTTCTTTCACAATCCGCATTACAGCGTTCATGTGCTCGAATCCAAAACTGATTCTGTATTGCTCATTCACGGTTCGGGTTTCCATTCGGGCGTTGGTCAGCGCATCGACAGTAGCCATTTTATACGCATTTATGAGGCCCGGAACGCCCAGTAACGTACCGCCAAAGTAACGAACTACTACCACCAGTACGTTGGTGAAGGGTTTGCCGGGCTGATCTTGGCCATAAATCGTGTTCAGAATGGGTCGCCCTGCTGAGCCATTTGGTTCGCCATCGTCGCTGGCGCGATACTGATTTTTGTCTAAGCCTAGCCGATAGGCGTAGCAGTGATGGTTTGCTTTTGGGTGTTCGTGCCGGAGCGCATCGAGCCGTTTTTTAGCGTCCGTTTCCGTGCGGATTGGATAAGCGAAAGCCAGAAACCGACTTCCCCGGTCGCGAAACTGACCTTCCGTAGGCCCGGCCAATGTTTGAAACGTATCGTCGAAAAGCATGACATGAGACTGTAAATGGGCAATTGATCGGATAAATGACAAAAATACCCTTTATTTTGACCGCAACTTTGTATTGCCGGTGTGGTTCGTATATTTGAGACCGTTCCATAAAAAACGTACCCATGAGTCGCTTAATTGAATAGCTTTGAAGTTGGGTCAGTAGAATAGTCTCATGAAAGTCTCCCCGAGTGAATGTTTTCAGATCGTTTATTCCCTTTTAGAACACGAGTTTCTGGGGTATCTCATCGAAGCTTTCGTGGTACAGCGAAACGCGAAAGGGGAACTGACTTTACTCAACCAAACCCTCTCGCCCCAGAATGCAGAGGAATTTGCCGAAGGTCTCGACGACCGCGATTTTGAATTAATTCAGCTCATCGAAGGCATTCAACAAGACACTATTCTCAAGCGATTTAATACCCGAAAACTTCCAGCCATCGACTTTTTTCTGAAGGTTTATGATTCCCAAAAGGGGGACAAACTGATACAGGAGGCTATTTGCGGCTATTTAGAAACTATAAAACCGCGTATACTCGAGCGGCTAGCCAACAAGCAACTCTATGTGATGGGTAAAGATGGTAACCCGGCCTGGATGCCTGTGAAGTGGATAGCTGAACCCGCCCGCGTTCACTTTCACTTTGTTCGGAATGCTGAATCAACGCATTATTTCCCCATTATCCGGCATAAAAACGAGCGCGTTGAGTTTCAGTTTAGAAATGCCCTGCTACTGTGCGACGAGCCTGCGTGGCTCCTGGTTGGGCAGTGTCTGTATCACTTTGTGAGCAATGCCGCCAACGTGACTGTCGACGGTAAAAAGCTCCGGCCTTTCCTTAACAAAAATCATATTGTTGTCCCGCGTAAAGTGGAGGACGAATATTACCGACGCTTTGTGGTGCCACTGATTGCCAGTTACGAGGTGTTTGCCAAAGGGTTCGAAATTCGGGCCGAAACGCTGGCCCCTGTACCCGTGCTGACCTTATCGGAACACCGAGTTGGCCAGCAGACAATAGCTATTGTTGGGGGTAGTGCCTCGGGGCGCGACGAACATGAAAACGATGAGAGCAGTCGAATTGCAGTCGATCTGTCGTTTCAGTACGGCTCTTTTTCGTTTCGGTTCGACAGTTTTACCAACCAATCGAACGTCAGTTTGGAGAAAAAAGGCGAGGAGTATATATTCCACAAAATACGGCGTGATCTTCGGTTTGAACGGGGCAAGTTGACGTTTCTCCGTGAACATGGCCTCGATTTGCGGCAAGGACGATTGTCGTTGCCAAAAGCGGAGCTGTTCGATTGGCTGGCCGATACGAACGCCACCCTACAGGATGCGGGATTTACCGTAAAACAGGCCGTAGCTGATGCTAAACGATACTTTTTAGGACATTCTTCCATAAGCATAACTATTCGGGAAGGCAACGACTGGTTCGATATTCATGCTAACGTGAGCTTCGGCCCATACGAGATTCCGTTCATAAAGCTCCGATCAATGATTTTGACCGGAAAACGCGAATTTCTGCTCCCTAATGGGCAAACAGCCGTGATTCCCGATGCCTGGTTTACGCGCTACTCCGAATTGTTCACATTTGTAGAACACCCCGGTGGTATTGATAGTAACGATGGGTTTGGGGCTGATTTGTTGGTATTACGCAAGCATCATCTGGCCCTCGTGCAACAATTGGAGGAGGATAGTCTGGCCCAAACGCTCATTAGTCGCCGGCTCGAAAACCTCCAGTCATTCGAGGGTATTGAGCAATACCCGCTGCCGAAGCATTTCAAGGGCGTGTTGCGCCCCTATCAGCAGGCTGGCTACGACTGGATGAACTTCCTGCGTCAGTTTCGCTTCGGTGGTTGCCTTGCCGACGATATGGGTTTGGGTAAAACCGTTATGACGCTGGCGGTGCTTCAGGCGCAGAAAGAATTGGCCTTCATGGGTAAAGATGGCCGCGACGATGCTGCCCGACCTACGCTGCTGGTGATGCCAACGTCGTTGCTTTACAACTGGGAGCTGGAAGCTCGTAAGTTTACGCCCAACCTGCGCGTAATGTCTTACACAGGTACGTACCGGGATAAAAACACGAATCAATTTGATAGCTACGACCTGATTTTGACCTCGTACGGTATTGTCAGAATAGACATTGATTTGCTGCGTTCCTACCGGTTTAACTACGTTATTCTGGACGAATCTCAAGCCATCAAAAACCCATCGTCGCACATTACAAAGGCGGTAATGCACCTGAATTCGGCCAACAGGCTGATTTTGACCGGAACGCCCCTGGAAAACAGTACCATGGATTTATGGAGTCAGATGACGTTTATTAACCCCGGTTTGCTGGGTAGTCAGTCATTTTTCCGCAACGAGTTCCAGGTTCCCATTGAGAAACGTAACGATGAGCAAAAGACCCAACGACTTTATGGCCTGATTAAACCGTTTATGCTTCGGCGCAACAAATCGCAGGTAGCCACCGACCTTCCGGTAAAAGTTGAAAGCGTGCTGTTTTGTGAGATGACCACGGAGCAGGAACAGCAATATGAGGAAGCCAAATCGTATTACCGCAACCTGATTCTGGAACGAATTGAAGAGAACGGCATGGCTAAATCGCAGATGGTGGTGTTGCAGGGCCTGACCAAACTCCGGCAGATTGCCAACCACCCCCGCATGATCGACGAAACCTACGAAGGCGACTCAGGCAAGCTGGACGATGTGCTGATGCGGCTCGGAATTGCTATGGCCGAAGGCCACAAGATTCTCGTATTCAGTCAGTTTGTCAAGCACCTAAATGTCATTCGGGAATACCTGAAAGAGAAAGAAATTCGCTATGCGTACTTGGACGGCTCTACCACCGACCGGCAGCAACAAGTGGAATTGTTCCAGACCGACGACTCGGTGAAGCTGTTTCTGATTTCGCTCAAGGCGGGCGGGCAGGGGCACAACCTCACCGCTGCCGACTACGTGTTTATTCTGGATCCCTGGTGGAACCCCGCCAGTGAGGCCCAGGCCGTGGATCGCGCCCACCGAATTGGCCAGCAAAAACCGGTATTTACCTACAAGTTCATCTCGAAAAACACTGTTGAAGAGAAAATTCTGGCTCTACAACGCTCCAAACAAAAATTGGCCAGTGACCTCATCACTACCGAAGATAGCTTTGTGAAATCGCTGACCAAAGAAGATGTATTGGCGTTGCTGGAGTAAAGTTTCAGGACAACAATCTCCTTTCTATTTCATCTGCCGCGCATCCCGCAAGTTAATGACAACTAGTTGCGTTGGTAGAACCATGTAAAACAATACTGTGTAAGGCCGAATTATTTGCTGACGAACGGCACTTAACTCGGTATGTTTACGCCCGATATAGGGCATTTGAGAAAGAGTTTCCAGTGCATCGAACAGATTGGTAGTATAACGTTCTGCTACTTCATCGTCGAAATGGTCTAGCAGATAATCAACGGCTGTTCTATAGTCTTCTTTTGCCTCCGATGATCAAATTATTTCGAGAGCCATTGCCGCACCTCTTGTTTCATAGCCTCATTGGTGATGTAAGAGCTACGTTCAATTTGCCCTAATGCACGATCCATACGGTCTTGTAAAAAAGGAGTGTCGGTGTTCAAAGGCATATCTTGTTGCTCTACAATAAGCACGATCGCTGCCTGAAGATCAACGAGCGTAAGATCGTCCTGAATGCTGTCAACCAATTGATGAATGTTCTGTCGGATTTCTTCAGTTGTCATAAACTAAATTTATACGCATCTATCCAAATTTACGAAAAAAGTAAGTCATCGTTGCAAAACAACAGCAGCGTGTTGTGATGTTTTGCAACGATGACGGAAACAAAATAGAAACAATCATTACGCTTCTACAAACGCTGGTTTGCGGGTGTTGCCCGATGCCTTGGTATCGTGGTGCCGGTAGAACACGTAGAAAATCGGGGGAAAGATCAACAACGTCAACAATGTGGCTGTAAATCAGGAGTTGATTTTGTGTTACTACGCGTTCGCCAGCCTGCACCCCACTGTTGAGGTAGGTGGTGGCGCCGATGGTTTTAAAGGGGTTGACCTCACGCACAACCGGCTGGTTTTGCGCATTGGCAATGACGACGAAGTTGCGGCTGTCGGCAAACACAATGGCTTTGGCCGGAATAGCTACCCGCCGGTCTTTGCCTGCATATTGTACACTCACATTAGCAAACATCTCCGGCTTGAGGGTATTATCGGCGTTAGGTAAGGTGATACGTACTTTCTCGGTCTTGCTTTCTGGATCGAACACGTTGAACACTTTATCGATTCTGCCCTGATAAACCCGGTCGGGGTACGACAGTGTGGTGATACGGGCGGCATCGCCTTCGTGTACGTTGGCTAAGTCCGACTCATACACATTGGCCATTACCCAGACGTGATCCAGGTTGGAGATCGTGAACAGGTTTTCGGGATCGTCGGAGCGGAGTTCCATGCCGGGGGCGGCCGTTTTCTCCACCACAAACCCACTCACGGGAGCCTTCCCGATATAAATTGTCACTGGCTATATTCACTGCATATCCATTCCTAACTGTATTACGGATAGTCCGCCATCCGGCCTGATAGACTGATTTAAAGCTACGATTCATCATGGCTATGCGGAACAAAAATGGCGGTGAAACGGGCAATTTGCGGGGTCAATGGGGCGGGGGAGCAACGGAAATAATTGGTGCTTGCTCCCTTTAATACGTTAACAACAAAAAAACGCTAACCTGGTTAAAGATAGCATTTTTTGTTCCCATTGCTGGTCTGAAAGACCTACAAGCCCCTCTCCAAACGCACTAACCCGCTGTCTGTTACGTTTTCTCCTCATGTCATCCTTATTTTTCTGGAAAGAGTGGGACCGGACCTACCGGATTCCCTACCTGAATAGTTTGCTGTTGCTGGCCGTTGGCCTGCTGGCGTTTGGTGCAGCCTGGTGGCGGGGCGTTGCCAACGTGGTGCAGTGGGACGTTCTGAGCGAACTCATCGACTTGCCTACTTCTATCCGAACTGTTACCGATGGCCTGTTCGATTATTCGGTGCCGGGAAAAGCCTATGCCGTATCGGAGCAGTTTGTAGCCTCGGTTATGCAAGTGTATCCGTGGATGGCAACAACACTTCTGGCCGCTTTGAGCGTTGGGTTCGCGCTGGTGTTGAGCGCCATAACGCGTCTGAATCGGGTGCCGTTTTTAGTTGCCATGACGGGTTTTATTCTGGTATTGGCGGTGTGCCGGTTCGAAACGCTGGAAATTCCGGGCTTAGATGGTCAGTACGTATTTGGCGTTCTGGCCTTTCTGTTTGGCTCAGTGGCCTACTACTTCCACGCGTTTAGGATCGATATTGGTTTTACTACTCGCTTCGGCATATTTGGACTCCTCTTCTCTGCCGTGTGTGTAGGGCTAGGCGCACTGTCGCCGGTAGCCTTACCTACGCTCACCGTGATTAGTTATGGAATGCCCGCCCTGATGCTGCTAAGCGTGGGATTCATTGTATTTATTGCGTTCGAAATTATCGCAGGTCTGGTTTGGTTAACCTCGGCAAATCTGGCACCGGGTATTAGCCGTCAAGGGGAAGGCGGCAACCGTCGGCCGTTTGGGGTACGCAACTTTGCCGTACTGAGTGGGTTATATCTGGCAAATTTGCTGCTCCTCTGGCTTCAGAACACCCGAACACTTGACTTAAACTGGATAACGATCAGTCCATTTTTGATTTTTCTGGCTTCACTGCTACTGGGTATTTGGGGGTATCGTCGGCAGGTAGAGCAGCAGGATGAGATTCCGTTTGAAGAATCAGGGGCATTTTTGTATGCTGGGTTAGGCCTGATTACGACCGCAACTATTGCCTATGCCTTTGCTACTGCCAACGATCCGGTAGTCGAGATGTTTGAGGATGCGATTGTCTACAGTCATCTGGCTATGGGAGCCGCTTTTGTGTTGTATGTAGTTTTCAACTTTCGGCAATTATATCAGCGAGGATTGGCTGTGCATCGAGTTTTGTATAAACCCAAGCAGGGAGGGCTCATGTATTTCCGCCTGGGGGGCTTGCTGGTGTTTGGCGCGTTGGTCGGCGGGGTAAATCTGTTTCCGGTTCGGCAGGCCGTCACGGGTTATTACAACGGTTTGGGCGATTTATATGTGGCGTCGGAGCAGTTCACATCGGCCCAGGCATTTTATCAGTTGGCTGTTGAGCAGGAGTTTCAGAATCACAAATCGAACTACGCGCTGGCCTCGCTGGCCCTGCGCAACAACGAGCCGGGTAAGGCCGCCTATTTTTTCAGTCAGGCCTTGCTGAAAAAACCCAGCCCGCAGGCATTTGCGGCCCTGAGCAGTACCTATCAACAAACAGAACTATTTTTTGAGGCTATCAAATCGCTGCAACGGGGTCTGCAGCGATTCCCCAACAATGGTGAGTTGCAAAACAATCTGGGGTATCTCTACAGCCGCACCAGCATTGCCGATTCGGCATATTACTATTTCCAAAGTGCCGTTCGGAACACGAGCCGCGACGAAGTTCCCGAAGCCAATCTGCTTGGCCTGTATGCCCGCAACCCCAAGGTGCTGGCCGCCGATTCGTCGTTGGCGCAAAACACTGATCGGTTTGATTATGAGTCGTATGAAGCCAATGCACTGGCGCTAAAAGTTGTGTTCCGCAACGACACAGCGACGCTAAAACAGCCGACCTGGTTAGCCGACGAGCCGCCCATGGCCGACAGCCTGGTGGCTACCGAAGGATGGCCGGGGCTAAGTGTGGGGCGGTTTGCCAGTTTATACAACTTCGCACTGATTAGTCCCCGGCCCGACTCATTGTTGACCAAAACGCTTCGGCAGCGTTCACAACAAGTCTCAAACCAGGATTTTTCGGACGATTTGTTACTGGCCCGCGCTATGGCCGAATACCAGAATCATCAACCAGCCAATACGTTCAGCTTGCTCAGCCAATTGGCAGAAGGCAGCCCCCGCACAGCCGAACAATATCGCTCGGCCCTGGGGTTACTACTGATGGAGCAGGGGCTTTATCGCAAAGCCAACGAAGTGCTCGAACTCAATACCGATACGCTTTCGGTGTTTCATCGGGCGGTGGCCCTTACAAAAGCGGGCGATCTGGTGATGGCTCAGTCGCTTTGGGAAATGGCCTCACGCAATGATACAGGTGTTGCTGGACTGAAGCAGGTATTGTATGAAGAGCGGGTGCCAACTGGGCAGACGACCCTGTCTGATCTGGAAAAAGCGTTTTACGTCAGCTACCGAATCGACGACCCGAACCGAGGCAAGTTTTGGGAAACCATTCGCGATCCTAATCTCAAAACTGTATCGGGAACTCGATTAATTGAAGCGTACCTAGCCACGCGGCAACCGTTCTACGCCCAAATGATTCTGAGTCAGATGGGCAAGCCCGAACAGTTGAATCCGTTTGCGTTGTCGCTCGAAAACCTCAGTGCGTTGCGTATTGCCGCTTTTCGGAACAAACTGGCCGCTTCAGACTCCATGAGCCGACAACTATTTTTACCCCAACACCAGGCCGAGCGGCATTTTTTGATGGGTAAAGTGCTAGCACAGAACAAACAGCCCCAACGCGCACAGCTTGCTTTTACCGAAGCCACTCGGCTGGCTCCGCTCAACGCCCAAATCGTGACGGGAGCCGCCCAATTCTGGAAGCAGGCTCGCCAAATCGACCGGGCCTATAATCTGGTTGTTGGCACACTCGATTATAATCCCGACCAGCCCGAACTTTGGAAAGCGTACATTGATCTGTGCCTCGACCAACGCCTGACCGACTATGCCGAAGAGGCACTTCCTCAGCTTCAGGGATCGACCTCGCCCGCCGACTATCAGGCTTTTCTGGCAGACTATCAGCAAAAATTGTCGTCAATCGAAAAGGATAGACAGACATTCTGAGAATCATGTAGTTTTGGGGATATAAATAAACCAAACATGACTGCTAAACTGAACTGGACGAAAGAAGCTTTTAGTCGCGAAGTTGTTATTACCAGCAATAGTCAGACCGTGGGCGGTTTACTCGGTCGCTTCTTTGAGCGGGACGTGGAAGCGACATTGTTTGATACCCACATTAAGTTTGATGTAATGGGGTTTCTGTTGCATTCGGTTAATATCCACGACTTGGTAGCTGACAACCAAATTATTGGCACTATCACGTTCCATTTTGGCAAACGCGCCGAGCTAAAACTGGCAAACGGTGAGCGATATACCTGGAAACGCCACAATATTCTGATGCGGGAGTGGGAAATGATTCGTGAAGGAGCCACCGATGCCGACGATCGCGAGGTAGTTAATTATCACTTGACCAGGCAGTTCTTTTCTGATCATGGCGACATCAGTGTAGAAGCCGATGTACCTCAGGCTAATGTGGTTATTTTAACGGGTCTTTTCGTTAGAAATTATTTTCAGCGTCGTCGGCGGGCCGCAGCAGCTCACTAATTCATTTCACAAACCGACTAACGACTTTTATGAATATTATAGAAACCCTCGACATTTCTAAACGCTACATAATGGGTGCCGAAGTGATCGAAGCGCTTAAATCCGTTACGATTGACATCCAGAAAGGCGAGTATGTCGCTTTTATGGGTCCGTCGGGCTCGGGTAAATCAACTCTGATGAACATTGTTGGTTGCTTAGACACGCCTACCTCAGGCACCTACGTACTCAACGGTAAAGATGTGAGCAATATGAGCGAAAATGAACTGGCTGAAACCCGCAATCAGGAGATTGGTTTTGTGTTCCAGACATTTAACCTGCTACCTCGCCAAACCTCACTCGAAAACGTAGCGTTGCCGCTTATTTACGCGGGCCTCAACAAAGCCGACCGCACTGAAAAGGCCATGATATCGCTCAAAAACGTAGGCCTCGAAAATCGCGCCGGACACCGCCCCAACGAGTTGTCGGGTGGTCAGCGGCAACGGGTAGCGATAGCGCGTGCCCTGGTCAACGACCCCAGTATTCTGCTTGCCGACGAACCTACGGGCAACCTCGACTCGAAAACATCCTACGAAATCATGGATCTTTTCGACCAAATCCATAGCAAAGGGAATACCGTGATTATGGTAACGCACGAAGAAGATATTGCCGAATACGCACACCGCATTGTCCGGCTCCGCGACGGCCTTGTTGAAACCGACCGCGCCAACGCGAATATCAGAAAGGCAAAATCGTTTATGGGCGTTTGAGCACCAATGATAAACTCATTTAACCGGTATTAGCTAATATTGCTCTATGATTCCCCGGCTGCTAACCGAAACCATTCAGAAGCGTCTCACTGAGTCCAACAAAATAATCATTTTTTATGGCCCCCGTCAGGTAGGCAAAACGACGCTTGTTCGTGAAATCATCAGTCGATTGCCTTATCGGGCTTTAACAGTCAATGCGGACGAATTAATCTATCAAACGGTACTCTAACCGAACGCCGTAAGCGGAATGCTTACACAGGTCAGTTTGCGACTCCCTATTTTTGGCGAACGTACACAGGGGCGGAACTCGACTACATAGAAGATGCAAACGGGAAGCTGGCAGGCTATGAGTTTAAGTACTCGCGCAAATCAGCCAGAGTACCTGCTTCCTGGACAGACACGTACCCCGAAGCTGATTTTACACTGGTTAATCAGGACAACTATCTTTCCTTTCTGTTGTAAGCAAGATCTTATTTACGACGTTGAGCTGCGGGTACGCCGGTATAGTACTGCTTCTCTTTCTTTCCTGTTCGAACCCCGTGACAAATCCTCTTCACAGATTCCCGTTTCTTTCCCTCGGCGATTCGTACACCATTGGCGAGAGTGTACTCGAAAACGATCGCTGGAGTGTGCAGTTGGCCGGAATGCTCCGCAAGAGTGGATTGGATATAGCCGACCCCGATATTATTGCCCGCACCGGCTGGACAACCGATGAACTTCAGGCCGCTATTCGCGCCAGCGAATCCACGCCGGGCGGTAACACAAAAAAGTACGACTATGTCTCGTTACTGATTGGTGTGAACAACCAGTACCGGGGGCAGGCAACCGATAAATACCGTACCGAATTCCAGCAACTGCTCCAAACCGCTACCGATTTTGCTAACGGCAAGGCCGATCGCGTGTTTGTATTGTCGATTCCCGATTGGGGCCGGTCGGCGTTTGCCAAGGGCAGAGATAAGGAAAAAATCAGCCGCGAAATCGATACGTTCAACGCGGTAGCTCAGGAAGAATGTAAAAAGGCCGGGATTATCTTTGTCGATATTACCCCGCTGACCCGCTCTGCCGAAGGTGATGCCAGTCAGTTTGCCGATGATGACCTGCATTATGCCGGCAAGCAAATGAAGCAGTGGGCCGACAAGGCGTTGCCATTTTTCAGGTAGTTAGCTGGCTGTGCTATCATTACTAATATCTCGTTTTATCATCCGATACACCGGATAACTCACGCCAACAAAAATCAGGGCATACAGGCTCCCCATCGGATCGCCAAAAATGGCCCCTACCAAAAACAAAATCGACGCGATTAGCAAAGTCCAGGTACTGAACGGATAGCCCCATGCCCGCACGGGTCGGGCCAGCTCAGGTTCGGTTTGCCGTAGGCGAATGAGGGCGGCAAAACCAGAGGCATAGCAGGTCACGAAAAAGAATGTAGCAATGTCGGACAGTTTGGCGTAGGTGTTCGTCAGGATCATCAGAATCGACATAGCCGCAGTAAAGATCATGGCGGTGCCGGGAGTTCCACCCGCATTGATGGCGGTGAACGGCTTAAAAAACAACCCATCTCGGGCCATCGCATAAATTACACGGGGATTGAACATGATCTGTGCATTGATGATGCCCATAATCGAAATCATCAACAGAAACGTCACTACTTTGGCGCTCCCCGGCCCAAACAACAGCTGAATAGCATCGGCTGCGGGCAGTTTAGAACCAGCTAACTGCTCAATTGGTAACACATAAAGCAGAGCCAGATTCACCAGAATATAGATACCAATAATGAGCAGAACCCCGCTAATCATGGAGCGAGGCAGGTTTTTGTTGGGATCAACGTCTTCTTCGGCGAAGTAAGCAGCCGTATGCCAACCGTCGTAGGTGTAGAAAACGGCCTGAAGTGCCGCGAGCAGACCAACCCACAGGCCGCCCGTTGCCAGTGGCTGCAAAATAACAGGAGCAACCGATGAAACAGGCTGCTCAGGGGCGAATAAGAAGCAGGCCCCAACGAACAGCAGCAAGCCCACCGCTTTGAAAAAACTCATCACCTCCTGCGCCCGGCTGGCTACGCCTACCCCAATCCAGTGAAAACCAACAAACAGAACGAGAATACTAATGGCAACCAGTTTAAGCGAGCCAGCCAGCCCCGGCACCAATAAACCAATGTATTCGCTCATCACAGAGGCCCCGAAAGCCATCGCCGAAATGCTCCCCAACCAACTGCTAATACCAATAACGAACCCAACATAATTACCGAACGCCCGGCGGGCATACACATACCAGGCGCCTACTTTGGGAATCATTGTTCCCAATTCAATGACGGAGAGCGACCCTACCAGGGCGTAAACACCTACCAATAACCAAACGGCAATAATGAGCGACGGACTACCCAACTCTTGGGCAATGGGGCCAGGTTTACGAAGAATGCCGGTGCCGATGGTGCCGCCAATGGTGACGGCAATCCCGAACCCAACGCCGAGAAGTTTAATGAGAGAAGTACGGTTTGCCATACGATGGTGGTGAGCGACTCTTGTTTACGGTTTTAAAACGACTTTCATTAACCCTTTTTCGTGGTTATACAACCGATCAAACCAGGCTGCACCTTCGCTCAAGGGGACTTCGGCACTCAAGATAGCACCAACGTCAATTTTTCCTGCCGAAATCAGGGCAAGCGATGCTTCATATTCACCGTTGATAGCGCACGACCCTTGCAGTCGAAGCTGTTCGGTTACGATTTTCTGCATTGGAATCTCGACGGTAGGTGTCAGGTTGCCTACCAGCGTAACGGTAGCTCCTTTACGTACGCAGGAAATCGCCGTGTTTATGGTCGCATTGGCACCCACTACTTCAAAAGCCACGTCGGCACCGCGCCCATTGGTCAGTTCACGAACCCGCGCCGGCACGTCGACATCGGTGCGGGCGTTGAGCGTATGCGTAGCCCCAAGCGAACGAGCCAGTGCCAGCCGGTCGTTGTCGAGGTCGATGGCGATGATCGGGCTACATCCGGCCAGTTTCAGAGCCTGAATGACAAACAGACCAATCATTCCGGCCCCTACCACTACGGCCGAGTCGTTGATCTGAATCGGCGTAAGACCAACGGCGTGAAGGGCTACGGCCACCGGTTCTACCATGGCAGCTTGTGTAAAGGTAACATTGTCGGGAATGCGGTACATGATGTGTTGCGGCACCGTAACGAATTCGGCAAAAGCCCCGTGCCGCCTGAAACCAGGTCGCTCCACCGTACCTGTCGAAACACCTACCACCTCGCGGCCATCGCTGAGGTTGTACATTCCCCGGCGGCTATACCAATCGTCCAGTGCATACACGGTTGAATCGAACGTGACACGGTCGCCGGTGGCCCAATCGCGAACATCGCTACCCACTTCGGCGATGATACCCGATGCTTCGTGGCCCATAATGATGGGCGGAACCCGGCGACCACTGCTCCCGTCCATACCGTGAACATCGGAGCCGCAGATACCCACAGCCTGCACCCGAATCAGCACCTCATTGGGGCCGGGTTGCGGTACGGGCATATCCTGAAAATCAAGTTGTTTGTACTGGTTTAAAACGAGTGCTTTCATAAAGTATGATGGAGCGTTGCTCCGGCTTATACGCTACGGCTTCTGATAGATCAATACAAAAGCCTCTTTTGGAATCTGGTCAAAGTTACCCGCCAGCAGGTGGGGGTTAATTTCGTAGGTCACCACATCGTCCATGTCGTTAGGGTTTTCGCCAAACAAATCGCGGGCCAGTGCAGGTGTGTATTGTTTCTTCACCCAAACCAAACGCTGTTCGGGCGCTTTGCCCCACGACTTGTGGTCGCCCAGAACAAGTTGAATTTTGTGCCAGTCGCCATAAAAATACTCCTGTAAAAGCGGAATAATGGCATCGCGGAATACAACGCCTAATTCGGCCAGCGACTGAACACCCATAAAATAAGCGTGGCCAATCTGATGATCGCGATCGTAGAGGTATTCGATGCGCTCGTTTATAGTTCGGAGCAGAGCCGCCATGTCAACACCATCGACCACACTCAATAGCGAAGGATTGGGCAGCACCTCCCGGAAACTGAACCGTCGGCGGAGGGCCAGATCGAGCAAAGCAATCGAACGGTCGGCGGTGTTCATTGATCCAACTATATACAGGTTGGCTGGTACGCCAAAACGCTCCTGCGAATAAGGAAGCGTTAGCCAGAGTTCATGGTCCCGGCCTAACCGTTTGCTATCTTCCAGTAGCGTAATGAGTTCGCCCAATACGCTGGCAATGTTGGCCCGGTTTATCTCATCAATCAGCAAAAAATGGGGTGGAGCCAATCGAAACCGACGTTTCCGGTTCGCGGGCGTATCGTTCAGACAGTCGGCCATGGTGGCGTAACCAGCCTGTTGCAGCGCGGTGAGACAAGCACGGTGAAAAATACCCTTGCGAACCCGGTAGCTGATTTGCCCACCGAGTGTTTCGGGACGAATGCCTTCAACAAATTCCTCGTAGCTGTACGATGCATGAAACGTAACAAAGTCGGCTGAATTTACTTTACCGCCATCTTCTACTTTACTGATATTTAGCCAGTTTTGTTGTAGCGAAAACGTTTTGCCGGTACCGGGCGGCCCGTATAAAATGAGGTTACACGGTTGGTTAATCCGTTCGGGCGGGGCAGCGTCATAGTCTGCTTCAGGCTCCGAAACGCCCACAAATCGTTCGCCCAGGGCAGGGTTGTCGGCCAGTCGAATCAATTCCGAAAGATACGCTTCATCCTCGGCGGCCCGGTATACATCGGGGTTATGCCGGGCTGTATGCGGACCCCGGCGGCTACTTTCTACAAGTTCGAGTAAACAGTCTTCCCAGCATTTCCGCAAAACAGGGTGGCTAAGCAAATGGGCGTTGGCCTGCCCAATAATAACCGAGACATACTCCGATTTTTCGGACAGCGGCACCGTATCCACAACGTCCAGGTCGGCAATGCGATCCAGACAATTTCGTTTAACTGTTAGCCAGTACTCCTGTTCACCGAAGCGAGGACGATAGAGCCGAAGGGCCAGAAAAAAGTTGACGTTGGCCGAAATCGCTACCTTGTCGCGCCGAACAACAAATGCCAGTCGAGCATCGCCGTTGGGTAAGTTCACCACGTCGATCAGTTCTTTCAGCAAGCCAAAAAACCGCCGTACGGCTTCTGGGTGGCCAATCGTTTGGATCCGGTCGGTAAGGAGTTGCTGGTGATCTTCGGCAATCATGTAAGCAGGCGTATGCAAGAGAGAAAGGCTAAAATACCACTTTTTACCCGAATTTCGTTGATTACCCTATTGGAACAGCGTAGATTTACCCTTGTAACAGATACACCCCATGACAGTTCGTGTACTATTGATTGCCGGATTGCTAACTAGCCTGTTTCTGGGCTGCAACAGCGATGATATTCCAGACCCCGTGCTTTGTAAAGTCGTTACCATTACCGATCAGTTGGATGTAAACGGCCGAATGACCGACCAAATGCAGCGGACTTTTACGTATACAGAGGGTCTGTTGACCCAACTAGGCGAGCGCAACACCGACCGGGAAGTAAGTTTGAAACTCGATTACAACGCAGCCGGTGCCGTGACCAAGGCGTCGGATGGTGTGCTTACAATCATGTTTGCTACGGGTGCGTCATCAACCCAACCTGCCAGTGCCACGTCAACCAGGAGCGGAACGATGCAGGCGACGTATGAGCTGACTTATAACGCTGCCAACAAACTGACTCGAGTAATCGAAACCCGGCAGGTTATCCCAACCAATACGTTCGTCCGCTCCCGCGAGTACACCTTTACTTACGATGCCGAGGGCATCCTCAAAACCGAAAAACTCACCTCTACCCTACTCGACCGCACTACGGTAGAACAGGAAACTGATTACATCTACAGTGCCCTTATCGACCCAATGGTCAACTTCACTCAGCCTGGTTTATTGACGGTAGTGGCCCTGAGTCAGTTGGTCGAAACAATGCCGGGTCGGTTCTGGCAACAGCGGGTTATGCAGGAATACAAAATCTATTCGGCTAAAAACGGTACCCGAAGCACTGTCCGCGAAACGGCTACCTTCACAACTAAAACAGACGAGAACGGACGCCTGTCAGGACAGGAACAGAACACCATGGGTACGTCGGTTAGTGGGCAGACAACACAACGAAAAAATAAACATGCATTTGTATACTTATGCAAATAAACTATCTGTCCTATTTAGCCTATATTATAACTATTTATATCCATAAAATCGTCTTATTATCTACTATATTTGATAGAAGGCCAGGCAAAAATGGTAGTTTTACCACTTATTTGCCAGTTATCACCCAGTATAACATATGATATGGCCGGGTTTTTGCTAGGCTTTTTGTTTAAACGCAATGTAACGCGAAGGAAAGTTGACTTGTGACGCAATCGTCCTTATATAAGATCTACTTTGGGGCTTGAAATCAGTACTTATTGACTTTGTAATTACCTATTGTTCCTTATGAAACAGAGACTGCTCTACCAATATATCTGGTTAACCGTGTGTGTAGTATTGATTAGTGGCGGACGAATCATGGCGCAGTCAATTGCAACAATAGGACCCTCTACTCCATCTACGTGTGCATCACCGGGTGGGGCCATCACAGTTCCCTTTTCTACGGCCGGTGTCTTTAGCATTGGCAACGTATTTACGGTTCAACTGTCCGATAATGGAGGTGCTTTTCCGGCTGCGCCTGCAACAATCGCTACGCTTTTAGTTAGCCCGAGTTCATCGACCACGTATACCTTAGCGGGGATAATTCCAGCAGGCGCAACAGCCGGTAGTTACCGCATCCGGGTTATTTCGAGTACTCCATCGCGCACCAGCACCACCATTGCCCTTGGTATTTCGCCAACTGCACCAGCCGCTGGTGTTGCCAGCCCTACAGGGCAAATTTGCCAGGGAACACCCGTTTCGCTAACGGCATCGGGCAGTAGTCTGAAATGGTTTGGCCCCGGTAATGTGTTATTGGCCAATAATATAAGTACATTGAATTTTTCGGCGGCAGGCCCCGGAAGTTATGCGTATACGATTACGCAGCTGGTTGGCTTGTGCGAAAGCCCCGGCCGAACTGTTACGGTAACGGTAACCAGTAAATCGCCCAACCCGACTATTCCTCCTCAACCAACTTACTGCGTTGGTGCTCCGGGTGCGCCACTCAATGCCTCTGGAGCAAACCTCCGCTGGTATGGCACCAATATCAACAATGCATCGCCCAGTGCAGCGCCTACCACTCCACCCACCAATGCAGCGGGGGCCATCGGACCGTTTTATGTAAGTCAGAACAGCAACGGTTGCGAAAGTGATCGGATTGGTATTTCGGTAACGGTAAACGCCATACCTGGCACCCCTTCGGTAACTACACCGCTCACCTACTGCCAAAGTAGCACATCGCAACCGCTTTCGCCGGGCGGAGCGGGATTTAAGTGGTACAGCGCCAGTAACAACTTGTTACCTAACAATGGCGCGGCCCCATCACAAAGCCTGAGCTCGCCAGGCAGCACAACGTATCTGGTCAGTGCGGTAGCCAACGGGTGTGAGAGTACGGCAAAAAGCCCACTTGTTGTTAATGTAACAGCAAGCCCAGCCGCTATTGCGCCCGTTTCACTGGCTTACTGTCAAACGTCGCGCCCCGCTGCACTGACTGTCAGTGGTAGCAACGTTCGCTGGTATTCTGATGCCGCCGGGAACAACCAAATTAGCGTGCCTGCCGTTCCAGTCACCCCAAACACGTATACGTATTATGTACGGCAGTTCGACTCAAACGGCTGCGGCAGTACTCCTCGGCGTACGGAGTGCGCGTTTCAGGAACACCAGCAGCTCCAGGCGTGACAGCCGAGAGCCGGTGTCTCAACGAAACACCCCGACAATTGTCGGCGACTGGTACCAACCTCAGTTGGTTCGACAATGCAGGAACAGCGCTGCCAAGCGCGCCGTCGCCCCCAACATCGGCTACCGGTACACTTTCCTATCAGGTTTCTCAGGCCAGTTCCGATGGCTGCGTGAGTCCGCGTGCCGCCATTACCGTAACGGTTTTCGGGATTCCAACAGCCCCAACGGCTACACCTCCGGCCGACTTTTGCGAAGGCAAACCAGCTCCTGTTCTGAGTGCTACGGGAGCCAATCTGCGCTGGTATAGTTTGAGCCCATCGGGGGGTACCTTTACAACAAGCCCTACACCCGTCAATAACGCACTGATTGGAACGAGCAATTATTACGTGGCCCAGGTCGTAAACGGTTGCGAAAGCCCCCGAACCGCCATTCCGGTTACAGTGAAAAATACGCCGACTGCACCGGGCATTTCTAATCTTTCTTTTTGCCAGAACTCGCCTGCCCCTGCGCTGAACGCAACAAGCGTTCCGAATGCAACGCTTCTGTGGTCTACCTCTCCGTCGGGAACGCAGTCGGGAACGGCACCAACCATTCCGAATGGTAGTCCCCAGATCATCCCCTATTATGTGTTTCAACGCCTGAACGGCTGCGATGGCCCTCAGGCCATGTTGACTGTTACCGTGAAACCGTTGCCAGCGGCACCAACCACCACGCCACTCGACCTTTGTTTGAATGGCTCATCGAGATCTATCCAGGCTCAGGGCAGCAATTTAAGATTTTACGAGCCCAACGGAAACAGTTCGACCAATCCGCCAACCCCACCAACGGGAGACGCTGGCACGTTTACGTATCAGGTAACCCAAACGTTAAACGAGTGTGAAGGCCCTCGTTCGCCCTTAAGAGTTACAGTATTTGCCCTGCCGCCAGCACCGACCGTAGCCGACGTTTTTTATTGTCAGCCACAAACCGACCAGCCTGTTCAGTCCGTATCGCCAATAACCGCTCAAGGCCAGAATCTCCGGTGGTATAATTCGGACGGAAATCAGTTTTCGAGCGCTCCCACGCCCCCCATCGACCGCGCCCGAACGTTAACGTTTCAGGTAACACAAACCGTAAACAACTGCGAAGGCAGCAGAGCAACGCTTAATGTAATTGTGCGAACACTACCTGCCCCAGTTGTGAGCGTCACGTCGGTAAGTTATTGCCGAAACGATGCGGCTACTCCCCTACAGGCAACGGGCGAAGCGGGAGCCAGTTTGCGCTGGCTCGACCCAAATGGCAACTTGACCAACGATGCGCCTACGCCAATTACCCTCAATGCTACGGCACCCGGTGGCCGGGTTTTCAATGTGTATCAGATTGGCTCAAACGGTTGTTACAGTCCCCGTTCGCCAATCCGTTTGTTTGTCAATACCAACCCAACGCTGGCACTCTTTGGCTCCACAACGGTTAATCTGGGCCGCACTGCCCCACTGCAACTTCGGTTCACGGGTGTTCCACCGTTTAGTTACGCACTCTCCGACGGTACGACGGGAACATCGAACGATACACTCTCAACCGTGAATGTAATGCCTGCCCAAACCACGGTTTTTCAGGTAGCCAGCGTTACCAACATTTGTGGACGGGGGCTACCAGGCAATCCGGCAACAGCAACGGTTACGGTTAAAATCCCAACGATTACAACGGGGGTACTTCCGAACTCTGTTGTTTGTGCGGGCACAGGCTTATCGGTGCCATTCGCCACAACGGGTGAGTTCAATCAGGGCAATGCATTCCGGGTCGAAATCATGACCGATACCACCAGTCGGGTTTCTACAACGGTTGGCGTTGGCAATGCGCAGGAGGCCCCCATCGGTATATCGCTGCCATCGAGCCTGTCGGCCGGATTATACTACGTTCGGGTGGTGGCCTCCAATCCGGGAATCGCCGTTTTGGGCCGTACTAGTCCGGTTGTGCTGAATATCAGACCTTTGCCAACAGCTACGTTGGCTGGTACACAGGATGTATACGAAGGCTCAATTGCCAAACTTAATGTAACATTCACCGGCGATGGTCCCTGGACCTTTGCCTACGCCGATAGTTTGCGAAGCACCACGATCACCACCAACGCCAACCCCCACGTCATTGATGTAAGGCCGCTTACGAACAATTCTTACAAACTCCTGGCCGTGAATAACAACTGCGGAGATGGTAGTACTTCGGGAACGGCACGCGTGAGCGTATTGCCCCTGCTTGGCGTTGAGGATGATCCGCTTGGTGCATCGGTAAATGCGTATCCGATTCCAACAACATCGACGATAACGGTAGACATCGACCTGCCTTTGCAACGAACCCCTGCCAGACTCACCATCACCGATGCGAGTGGGCGGTCGGTACTCCAAAAGACTACCCGAGACCGGCAAACCATGCTCGATCTTAGCCAGCATCCGGCCGGTATATACCTGCTAAACGTTACAATTGGCGATAAACAAACTACCCGCCGAGTGCTAAAGCAGTGAACAATTTACAGTGAACAGCGATCAATGATCAGTTTGCTCACGTGAACACTGATCGCTGCTCACTGATCGTTGCTCACTGTTCACTGTATATGTTTTTTTCCGACGAATACTTCATGAATGCGGCTCTGCAACTGGCAGAGCAGGCTGCCGAAGCGGGCGAAATTCCGGTTGGTGCTGTTGTGGTTAGCAATAACCGAATTATCGGAAAAGGGTATAACCAAACCGAGCGACTACAGGACGTAACGGCCCATGCCGAAATTCTGGCTATCTCAGCCGCATCCAATTACCTACATGCTAAATACTTAACCGACTGCACGTTATATGTTACGCTGGAACCCTGCATGATGTGTGCAGGTGCCCTATTCTGGGCGCAAATAAGCCGCCTTGTCATCGGAGCCAACGACGAAAAGCGGGGCTATGCCCGTATTCAACCGTCACTGCTACATCCCAAAACACGGCTTGTAACGGGCATCCTCGCCGATGAAAGTACAGCCTTGCTGACCCAGTTTTTCCGGGAAAGGAGGGGTTGAGGTGCCTTTCATGCAGCCAGCACCGAAACGCCATGGCTTTTTCACAACTGATGATACGTTCACAATCGGGTCTCTTTTAGCGCCCGTGAACATAAAACAAACCCTTCGTGTTAATCCGTCGAAGGTTAAACATCATCAAAAATCAATTCATACAATGGCATTCGTACTAGATCCGTTACCCTACCCGAGCGATTCGCTCGAACCTAACATCGACCAGCAAACAATGGAGATTCACCACGGCAAGCACCACAATGCTTACGTAACGAACCTCAACAACGCTATTGCTGGCACCGAAATGGAAAATAAGTCGGTGGAAGAATTACTGGCCAACATTAGCCAGTATCCGGTAGCCGTTCGCAACAATGGCGGTGGTCATTACAACCACACGCTGTTCTGGAATATTTTGTCGGGTAATGGGGGTGGTCAACCAGTAGGCGAATTGGCCGAGGCTATCAACCAGAAATTCGGCTCGTTCGATACGTTTAAAGAAGAGTTTGCCAAAGCCGCTACTACCCGTTTTGGCTCAGGCTGGGCGTGGTTAATTGCAACCGGCGATGGACAGTTGGCTATTGCGTCAACACCAAACCAAGATAATCCGCTGATGGACATTGCTGAAACCAAAGGTTTCCCAATCATCGGCCTCGACGTGTGGGAACACGCCTATTACCTTAAATATCAGAACAAACGCCCTGATTATATCGCTGCTTTCTGGAATATTGTAGACTGGAACGCTGCCGAAAAACGGTATCAGCTGGGTAAAAAATAATGTTTATGTGTTGCCTGTAGAGACGCATACTTGCGTCTCAGCACGCGTCAGCAAAACCACCCGGCGGTGTAGAGACGCAATATTTTGCGTCTAAGCGTCAGTAAAACCATCCGGCGGTGAGACGCAAGTATGCGTCTCTACAGGTAACACATTCTGGCAAATGGAAATCATCAATCGCGTAGCCAATAGCGGCCTTGTTACACTTGACCTGGAAGAGTACTATCATCCGGGCGAACGGGTAGTGTACGACCTGAAAGATAACCTGTTTATGGGGTTGATTTTAAAGGAAAAAGATTTTCGCGACTTCCTGAAAACACACGACTGGAGCCAGTACGACGGCAAAAACGTGGCTATAACCTGCTCCGAAGATGCTATTGTGCCAACCTGGGCGTATATGCTCCTGACGATCCACCTGCAACCCTACGCCAACACCGTTGTGTTCGGATCATTACAGGATTTAGAAGAGAAACTTTATTTTGATGCCATCGTCCGCATCAACCCAGAAGACTATCGCGATGCTCGCGTGGTTATTAAAGGGTGCAGCAAAGTACCCGTCCCGACGGCAGCTTACGTCGAAATTACGCGGGTGCTCAAACCCATGGCGCAGTCGTTGTTGTTTGGCGAGCCATGCAGCACAGTACCCCTGTTCAAACGGCCCAAGGCAGCAGTTTCGGCACCGGTAGCAGTTTTACAATAGCCGAAAACTCATTCGGTGCCACCGGCAGGGGCCACCTTCCTCAATAGCCGCCCGGTGGTGAAGCGTGGGATAGCCCGCGTTTTTCGCCCATCCGTATTGCGGGAATTCCTGCCCCAACTGTTCCATCAATTCGTCGCGGTAGCATTTTGCGAGTACCGAAGCGGCCGCAATGGACAGAAACTTTGTATCGCCCTTTACAATACAAGTGTGAGGCATCATGGGGTAAGGCGTAAATCGGTTGCCGTCTACGAGCAAATGCTCGGGCCGAATCGCTAACTGATCCACCGCCCGGTGCATGGCCAGAAAGCTGGCTTTCAGAATATTAATCTGGTCTATTTCCTCATTCGACACTTCGGCAACCGCCCAGGCAAGCGCATCGCGCAACACATCGGCCCGTACCCGTTCGCGTTGAACGCGGGACAGTTGCTTTGAATCGTTCAGAATCGGGTGCGTGTAGGTAGCAGGCAAAATTACGGCCGCTGCCACCACCGGCCCGGCTAGGCAGCCCCGACCAACTTCGTCTAATCCCGCTTCGATCAGGTTGGCGTTATATGAAGATTGAAGCATTTTTTCACTGCTCGTTTTTCACTGTTCACTGTTCACTGTACTCAGTCTTCCAGAATATTTCCAAAAATAGTACTCTTCAAAAATAGAGCGATCAGGAAAAATAGGACGGCCCAATACAAATAGACTCGATAATAATCTTGCACATCCTGGTATACCCGCGTCCGAATGGGAGCTTTCTCCAGCTTATTTATCTGGGCAAAAATCTGCCCTAACTGCTTGTCATCACTAGCGCGATAAAAACTTCCGCTCCCAATTTGGGCGATGCTTTTCAGCACGCCTTCGTCTACCACAAAACGGGTTCGGGTGCTATCAGATGGCAATGCTGCGGACGTTACTAGTTTTCCAACAGCAATCGTATAAATACGGATTCCGTATGCTTTGGCTAAACGCGCAGCTAATATGGGATCTAAGTTTCCGGCGGTATTTTCGCCATCGCTGAGTAAAATAACCACTTTACCAGCCAACGTACTATCCGGTGTAGACAGGTCCGTTTCGGGGGTTCGCATTCGGTTAATACATCGGGCCAGGGCGTCGCCAATAGCTGTTCCTGATGCCGGAATCAAGTTCTGATTCAAATCGCCGAGATACTGCCTCACCAGCGCATAATCGGTGGTGAGCGGACAAAGCGAAAAAGCTTCTCCAGCAAAAGCTACCAGGCCAATACGGTCGTTTTTGCGGTTGTTCACAAACCGTTCTGCCACAGTTCGGGCGGCTACCAAACGGTTGGGTTTTAGGTCAGTTTCGGCCATCGACGACGACACATCAATAGCCAACATGATGTCGATTCCCGGCGATTGCTCTTCGCGCTGTTCGCGTACAATTTGAGGCCGAGCCAGGGCAATCAGTACGCAGCTGATACCCAACAGAAAACTGATGGGCAGTAAATACCGTCCCCATTGCCAAAAGGAGTTAACCTGATTCGAGCCTGAACTTATCCCAAACGAAAGGTTTAATTGCTGTCGTGACCGCTGATGTAACAACCGACGAACGAAAAACAGCAATCCAAAACCCAAAATGCCATATAGCACCAGTCGATCATCAAACTGAAACGCCCGCCACTGCTGAGGGCTAAACCAGGATAGCGAATACCAGGGTTCGTTCATGAAGGGTCGGATAGTTGGTTAAGTACCCGTTCAGTTGCGCCCGATTGTATCAAAACCGCCCGACGCTGTCCGTACATCTGGATGGCCACCGTTCGCAACAATCGCATCGACTCATTGGACTTGTCGGTGTACGTATCACCGTAAATCATCCGATCGGCTGTTTTAAGAGCCTCTTCTACATCCTGCTCATTGATGCCGGGCAAACCCGACTGCCGCTTCGTAATTCGCTCAACAATTTCGGGGGTTGTCATGGTTGAATACGGTTGTTTTTCCAATCCTTCCAGGTAGTTTCTCCATCGAATCACCGCCTGATAGGCAATTTCGGTGGCTAAGTCGGCATTTAAGGTGCGAACGAGCCGATTATATTCCCGCAAAAAGCTCAGGTGTCTCTGCCGAAGCCGAAAAAGAGCCAATTTCCGGTTGATCGTTCGTGCAAATAGGGCGTAAACGAGGCCTACCAACAAACCAATACCTGCCAAAAAAATGACCAAAACGGGGTAATTGAGTTCCTGCCGAAGGGGGGTTATCTGAGTCGAAGTCTGAAGCTGAAGTGTATCAGGCCGGGCCGTCTGAAATCGGGATCGAAAAAATAAGGTGTCAGTAGATGAAAAAACCACGGTGCAGTCGGCAGGCCCTACAATGTATAGCGGAACCCGGAGCGTTAGCTGGGGTTGTATTTCAAACGAGACTAGCGTATAAACTGCACTATCTATACTAATTTGAGCATCGGAACGAGTAGGTAAAAACAATTTTTCACGTACCATAAACGGTGCAAAAGCTGTCGAGTCGGGGAATAGCACGTCTTCGGAAATGGGGTGCCGAAAACTCAGAGCATACCGAAATGGCCGCCCAATCTCGATAGAATCGGTCAGAAACTTGCCTACCGGAATGGTCGATGGAGCCAGGTTTTGGGCAGATGCAGGCGCAACAAGCCCAATCAGCCAAGCCAATACGAACACAGAAAGAAGCTTTCCGAAAAAGAGTTTATGTACCGTATATTCCCTCATGTTGCGGGTATTTTAGCCCTCGAAATGTTTAGTATAAACGTCAATGATGGCAGATGTTGCGTAAAAAAAGCCCGCTGCCTTCCGACAGCGGGCAAATACAGGCCTAATAAATTACTTCGAGGCCGAAAATTGCAAACTAGCCACTTTCCATCCAGCGCCCTGCTTTACGCACAAAGCGGTAAACACTACCTCCGAATCGAACGCCGTTCCCTGCAAATTACCCTTAAACTTCGACGTTCCCGATACCACAGCTGCATCATTGTTGTACATCCGCGCCTTGGTGCCGGTTGCTGCAGCTGCATCCACAACCAGGTAACCTCCACTCAACGCCTGACCCATCAGGTCACGGTCGGCAGTTTGGCCATCGGAGTTGGTAATACTGAAATCATCCGTGGTAATAGCATTCATTTTAGCCCCGTCTTCATCAAGTAGGGCTTTGAAAAGGGCCGTTGTTGCGCCTGAAGGGTCTTGAGTGGGGTCGGTGGCAGTCTGAGCAAATAATGATGCCGAGAACAACATTGTCACGGCCAATACTAACAATTTTTTCATGATTACAAAATTGGTTTTGGCCTGAAAATTAGCGGGTTTTCAGACCAAAACAAAGGAAATAATTGTCCGCTTACTCTACTTTGACAACAATCCGAATATCCGAATGCCGTCCCCGGTCATCAACGCATGAAATTTTCAGTACGCCCGGTTTGGGTTTGATAAATACGCCCTCGGCAGGAGTTGCTTTACGAATCAGGCGATCATTCAGATACCAATACACCGCCTGAACGTCGTTGGCAGCCTGGCAAGCCAGTTGTATCTCAGTTGGGCTTTTAGGGTCAATGAAGTACTCACTACCGTCATTAGGGCTGGTAATGAGTGGCTTCTGATCCGCTCCGGTTCCAAATAGCCGCTCGCAAGCGGGGTTGTGGGTCGGAATGGCCACGTAAGGAATTCGCTTGACAGTATAATACGCAATCAGTTCAGGAGCCAGATTAGGGTAGCTTCGGCGTACGGCTCCCTGTTCGGGGAGGCAATGCGCACAGTATGACATTCGCCCAGCCAAATCGGTGAACACTATTTTCTGATGAACACAGCGCCAGTTGGCCGACACGCCCATAATGTAGTAATCAGTAGCTCGAGCCGCACAGGAATCACCGGGAACCTCGCCCGAATCGGGGCAGATTTGCCGCATGGCCAACCGCGCATCGGGGCCACCCGTTGGCGGGCGAAACCAGCCTCTCGGCGAGTTGTAATCCAGCGCATTGAACAACTGAAACAGCAAGGGCGTGGCCGTATTGGCACCACTCAACTCGGGAACACCCACGCCTGAAAAATTGCCCACCCACACGCCAATCGTGAACCGTTGGTTATAGCCGATACTCCAGGCATCGCGTCGGCCATACGAAGTGCCTGTTTTCCAGGCAATTCGGGGCAAGTGGTAGCTATTATCAAAATTATTGGGCAGGTCGGGGCGGGTAATCTGGGTAAGGGTGTTTGTTACCAGAAAGGCTGCTTCGGAGGTGAGGACAGGTACAGCCGTTCCCTGTAATTTTCTACCCTGTTGTACATAATTTAGGGCTTTCACCCTGCCCCCATTGGCAAAGCCGGTAAACAGGGTCGTCAGTTCTTCGAGAGTAACCCCACAACCGCCCAGAATCATGGATAACCCCAGATCTTTAGCCTGCTGCCGGACCGTAGCGAAACCAGCCTTTTGCATGGTTGAAACCATAATGGGCGTCCCAATGTCGCGCAGAAGTTTTACCGCCGGAACATTGAGCGAGTTGGCCAACGCAAACTCTGCCGTAACGGGACCGTTGAAGCGTCGGTCGTAGTTTTCGGGTTCATAACCGCCGAAGTTTGTCGGTACGTCATTCAATTTGGATTTGGGCGTAATCAACCCCGCATCAAAGGCCAATCCGTACAATAACGGTTTCAGCGTGCTCCCCGGCGACCGCACTGCCCGAACCCCATCTACCTGCCCCCCATCGAATACATTGTGAAAATCGGCCGAGCCCACGTAGGCTAACACGCTCATTGTCTGGTTATCCACAATGAGCACAGCCGCATTGTGGATATTGTAGGCCCGCACCCGATTTACATAATTTTGCACTAACTGCTCTGCGGCTGCCTGCACCGAGGGTTGGATAGTGGTGTGAATGACAGGTGTTTGCCGATGTTCTCGCAGGAGTCGGAGCGCAAGGTGAGGCATTTGCTGGGGCGCAGCCCGGCGGTGGGCCGTAAGCGGTTCGGCAATAGCGTCGGCAATGGCTGCGGCTGAAAAAGTACCCCTATCCAAAAACTGGCGGAGCCAACGGTTTCGCTCCTGTTTGACTCGCTCATTACGGAGGCCCAATCGCAAACTCGACGGACGATTGGGAATAATCGTCAGCGTAGTCAGCTCGGCTAGGCTCAGCAATTTAGGCAGCTTACCGAAGTACAGAATAGACGCTGATTTGATGCCCTCGATATTACTGCCGTAGGGCAACAGGTTAAGATATAGTTGTAGAATTTCGGCTTTTGAAAGATGTAATTCCAATTGCAGGGCCCGCGCCAGTTCAATGAGTTTGTTGCTGTATGTGCGCTCGCGGGGTTCGAGTAGCCGTACTACCTGCATGGTAATGGTCGATGCGCCCGACGTTCGGCGACCCGTCAACAGGTTCCGGCCCATTGCCCGAACAAGTGATATTGGGTTAATACCAGGGTGGTAAAAAAAGTACTTATCTTCCTTAAAGAGAATAGCGTCGCGGAGGACGGGTGTGATTTCGTCGGTTTCAGCGTACATTCGCCACTTATCATCGCGGCTCAGGAAAGCATGAATAATCGTGCTGTCTGAAGCTGTGACAACGGTAGAATAGGGTAAGGCGGGGCGGGGCGGAAAGACTAGATCAAGCAACAAAACCCCTGCCAATACGGTTAAGATACACTGAATCCAGCGACGACGAAGCAGTTTCATACTCCTAAATCTACAATGAAAATCCAATTCATGGGCGCAGCCCGCACCATAACCGGTAGCAAACACCTGATTACCACCGTACGCGGAACCAAAATTTTGCTCGACTGTGGCCTGTTCCAGGGTATTGAAACCGACGACCTGAACCAGAATTTTCGTTTCGAACCGTCCGAAGTCGATTATGTGGTGCTGTCGCACGCCCACATCGACCACACTGGCCTGATTCCGCGTTTGGTTCGGCAGGGATTCACGGGCCCAATTTACTGCACACCCGCCACGGCCGACCTGTGTAACATTATGCTGCTCGATAGTGCTCACATTCAGGAAACTGACCTCAAGCGTATCAACGAACGGCGCGAACGACAGGGCCGCCCCCTCATCGACATTCTGTACGAAGCCGCCGACGTGGAGAAAGCCCTCGCCCAAATGAAAACCGTCCCCTACGGCCAACCCTTCTGGCTGAACGACGAAGTAGAGGTACTTTATACGGATGCGGCCCACCTGCTCGGCAGCGCAGCCATCAGCCTGACCATTACGGAGGGTTCGGAAAAAAAACACCTGTTTTTCAGCGGAGACATTGGCCGCCCCAACGACAAAATCCTCCGCATGTTCTCGCCCTTTCCCCAGGCCGACTATATCATCTGTGAGTCAACGTACGGCTCGACCCTGCATGAACCCGAACCCGATATGAAAGCGCACCTGCTGCAAATTGTGGAGGAAACCTGCGTAAAGAATAGAGGAAAACTTATTATTCCGGCTTTCGCCGTCGACCGCACACAGGAGGTCGTTTACGCCCTGGATCAACTGGCCAGTGAAGGCAGTCTGCCTGTTTTTCCGGTTTACGTTGACAGTCCGCTTGCCGTTAAAGCAACGCGGGTAATGCAGGACAACGAGGAATGTTTCAACCCTAATATTCTGGCCTACATCAATAAAGATGGCGATGCCTTCGATTTTAAGAATCTACATTACATATCCGACGTAGCCGATTCTAAAGCCATCAACGACCGTCCCGGACCGTGCATCATTATATCAGCCTCGGGCATGGCCGAAGCCGGTCGCATCAAGCACCACATCAAAAACAACATCGAAGATAGCCGCAACACCATTTTGCTGGTTGGCTACGCGTCGCCAAGCAGTTTAGGTGGTGCCCTCAAACGGGGCGATGCTCAGGTCAGAATCTTCGGCGAAACCTTCGACGTTCGGGCGCGGGTAGCCGTTATGGACTCGTTCAGTGCCCACGGCGACTACAAAGAGATGCTCCAGTTTTTGAGTTGCCAGGATGCCGCGAAAGTAAAGACCGTTTTTCTGGTTCACGGCGAACTCGACAAGCAGCTGATCTGGAAAGGCCATTTGCAAGCCGCTGGTTTCCAGCACGTCGAGATTCCTGACATGTATGAAGGGGTGGATTTGTAAAAGGAGTGAATCTATTGCCTGACAACCTTAACCATACGGGTCTGGCGTGGGCTGGTGGCCTGCAACAACAGGAGACCCGGCCCAAACTTTCCCACGCTAAACTGTTGCTCATCAGCTTGTTCGGCCGGTTGAACGGTACGACTTTCCAGCACCCGGCCCTGCACATCCAGCAACCGTAGCTGTACAGGCTGCCCATTAGCCTCCTGAACCAAGACCCGAAGCTGATCGGATACCGGATTGCCCAGCACCTGAATCGACAGTCCGGCTGGGCGTTCGGCTTCAGAAACGGCCTCCCGTGCCCGCCCGCAGGCCGCTTTCAAATCCCAGGTGATATTCGAGATCTTTCCGCTCTGGCGGGCCATTAGCGTAAATGGTTGACTATCGTTGGCCGTACGGAGGGCCACATCGACGAACTGGTTCGGGTTGGTGGTCCAGCCGGTAATGCCAACCGCCATAAACTCAATCGGTGAGCCATCGCCCCCGGTGGTACGGAAACTGAAAAATCCCGACGCACAGTTGTAATCCGGCAAACTTACTATCAGTGACCCGGTAGAATTGTTGCAATACGTGGCTAAGTCAAATACATACGTCCAGGTCTGCCCGCTCTGGGTGGCACTGACCGAAATGGGCTTAGGGTCATTTAATAATCCCTGTTCCACAATACCTGTGGTGCTGCTGGGAGATATGCGCGTAATACCGGGGGCAGTAAAGGTGATGGGTGACCCATCGCCCCCACCTGCATATAACAAAATGGCTCCGGTGGTGCAGTTTAATCGCGAAACGGCGACTCTAAGCTGATTGTCCGGGAACGGTGTGAGGATAATGGGAACATCGTTGCTTCGCCCATTTGGTTTGCTACTCCCAATTCTAACTTTATACTTGCCTGCCGGATTCAGGCCTGGAGTCCGCCCCGAAATGGTTGTGCCACCATTACCTTGCGTACTGCCAATGACAAAGGCATTGTTGAACTCATCGACAACTTGGAGCGTGAAAATATTAGTGGCATCGAACATGCCGGATGTGGTAAAAGAGGCCTCAATCAGACTCCCCACCGCGAAACTGGTCCCATTGAGACGAGTCAGGTTGATGTTGGGGGTAGTCGCCGGGAACTCAATGACGGTGTTGTACACCGTGTTTTCGCCATTTTTGAAGTACGCATTTTGCACCTCATACACGGGCATCCATTTATACACGACGGTTCCGTTATAGGTGGCCTTGATCAGGAAGTTGCAGTACCGCATATTCCAGGGATAGCCGCTGGTTGAGGGCCGATACGGATTCGCTGGAAAAGTATAGATGCCCTGATTATTGGTGGCAGCACGAAGTATAGAATTTGGCAAAACCGAAAGCGAAAACCACTCGACCGGATATATATCCACCACCACACCTTCTAAGGCTTTTCCCTGCGCATCAACGGCTTGTATGCCAATCGGATTCGGAAACGGTTTGGTAATCCACTGCTCTCCTACGATAGGGCCATCGGCTGTGGAGTTCAACAAATTCGTGGTGTACTCGTCCCACGCGATGTTGCCATAGGGGTAATTCATGATCGAGCTTACCGGCTCGAAGGTGGTGTTATTGACCGGGTTCTTGGCCCCTTCGACGCGCATCGCGTAGATATCAACGGCTCCCCGCGCATGGGCAAACTCATGCGTCAGGCCGTCGGTGGCATACGGCCCGAACGGCCCGTCGAAACTATCCCATTTCCAACTGTGGTAGATGGTCTGATACGACCCCCACCAGCCGCCCCCCACTGAGTTGTCAGAAAAGCCATTTATGACAACCGCGTAGGCGTGTTTGGGGTGAGGTCTAAACACTTCATCGCGAGCCGGGCCGTCAAACACGTAGATCGAATCGATCTGGAAATTATAAATTCCCTTGAACGTATTGGGTTTATTGAAATTGGCATTGATCGTTGCCATCTGCGCCTTTACGATGGTCGTGATGTCTTTTCCGTAGGCTTTTTGGTAGTAGTCAGCGGTTTGCTTATCCACCGCCACGACTATGCTGAATTTCCAGGTCGCCTGAGCCTGAGCCGAATCGCTCATCAACAGCGCGAGACAAAGCGTACCTAGCAGCAACCGAAGTAAGTGATTCTTCATGGCATCGGGGGTAAAGAGTTTGATGCCCAAAGGTGATGGGTACGCCACAGCCCGGTAATGACGCTGGTCAGCCCCCAGCATGATTTAGCCCGGCACACTCGGATAACGAAAGATTTTACACGCTTGGTCGGCGTAAAATTTTTCAGCCGTAAAATTTGCAAAACCTTCCGTCGGCCCCGTATATTTGCAGTCCAAACGCGGAAAAAGTATCTTCCAAAGTGAATTTGCCGAAGTGGTGAAATTGGTAGACACGCACGTTTCAGGGGCGTGTGTCTTTACGGACATGCGAGTTCGAGTCTCGCCTTCGGCACTTTAAAAGGGTCTCAATTAGCTGATTTTCAGCTGATTGAGACCCTTTTAGTTTTCTTAAAAAACGACAGTAGGAACTCCGCACTCGCTTTTAGAACGTCCCCGTAACCGCCGTGCGGCAGCCATTGGCCCCAATCACCGATATCGTAAAC
>Ga0105048_10000974_pt1 | contig 45962 bp, 39 predicted proteins | sample MAT05_FD_78382 | JGI IMG/M metagenome (GOLD analysis project Ga0105048, IMG submission 78382) | Freshwater microbial communities from Lake Fryxell liftoff mats and glacier meltwater in Antarctica - MAT-05 | ecosystem: Environmental > Aquatic > Freshwater > Ice > Liftoff microbial mat | place...
AGTCGGCCAGAAACAGAGCGAGAAAGAGGCCGGCAACATCGCTCATCTGGGCTCTGGCTCTGGCTCTGGCTCTGGCCTGTGGCCTGAAGCCTGTGGCCTGTGGCCTGTGGCCTGCGGCCTGAAGCCTGTGACCCTCTTTGGCCGAGATCACGCGCCCTGATTTAGAAGCTCCAATGTGGGCAAAAATGCTGGGCAGCCGTTCGCCAGGGAAATCGCCTAGGAAATCGCCTAGCGAGCTAGGTGGCCTGGGCATCGCGAGCCACCACGCACACGTGGTCACCGGGGACGATCGTGAGGCCCGCGAACTGTGGCGTCTTGGCGGCGTCACCGTGCGACCTCAGGTCGAGCTTGGCGAGCACGCGCGCCAGCACCACACGCATCTCCAGCGCGCTGAAGGTCGCTCCAGGGCAGCGCCGCACGCCGCCGCCCCAGGGCATGAAGCTCGTGGGCGACGCTGCCTCTTTCTGTAGAAAGCGCTCCGGACGAAACAGCTCAGGCTCTTCCCACGAAGAGGCGCGCCGCTGCGACAGAGAGAACGCCGGCCATACGATGGTGCCTGCCGTGAGCTGCCAGGGGCCCAGCGTGAGCGACTTGGTCAAGGTGCGGCCGGTGGCGATGGCGACCGGTGTGAGACGCATCGACTCGAGCACGCACGCCGACAGGAACGGTGTGTCTTCTTCGCGTAACAGCGCCGATGAGGGAGACTTGCGAGCCTCTGCTGTCGCCTGCTCGAGCGCCCCCTGGTTCTGCAGCAGATGATGAAAGCACCAGCCAAGCGACGATGCAGTTGTCTCATGGCCCCCGACCAGCACTGTCACGAGCTGGTCGATGACCGTCGCGTCCTCGATCGGCGTGTCGTCCTCGTAGCGGCCAACCGACAGCCGGGCCAGCAAATCGGAGCGGCCCCCGTGGGAGCGCCGCACCGCGTGCAGCTCTTGCTCGAGCAACCGCACGAGATGGGCCTTGTCGCGCGTGAGATCAGCGAACGGCAGCAGCCGGCTCAAGCCACGCAGCAGGCCGGACAGCTCGATGTCGACCAAGCGGTCCAGCAGTCGGCGCAGCCGGTTGGCGGTGGTCGCCATCGAGACGACGAACATGCCGGGCGACAAGATGCGCACGAGCCACCGCTCGGCCGCGAGCCTGAGCTCGCTGCGCCGCGCCGCCTCCATCGTGCCGAAAACGGTTTCGAGCAAGATGTCGAGCGACACGTTCAAGAGCGGCTGGCGCAAGGTGAAGGGTGTCCCGCGGGGCCAGCTGGCGACCGCCTCGTCCACGACCCGCACGACCTCGGGCAAGTACCCGGCCAGTGCTTCGCCTTGTATCGAGGGGTGCAGCACCTTGCGCACGCGACGGTGCCGCTCGCCGTCCAGGAACACAACGGAGCTCTGGCCCAGATTCATGTGGAGGCTCTGCAGCGAGGCGCAGAACTGGTCGGGGCGCAGCGCGAAAATTTGTTTGACGTAGTCCGCGTTGGAGGTAACTACGCGCGCGGGGTCGCCCGGCAGCCGGAACGTGAAGGTGTCGCCGAAGCGCTTCTCGCACTCGGCCAGATATCGGTATGGGTCGCGCCCGAAGCGGTACGCCTGCAGCGGCGCGGGCTCGCTCGGCCCCGGCGGCAAAGCAGCCTTGCTTCGAGCTGGTTTTTGCGGCTTCAGCGAGGCGTCGAGCAGCATCGGGCGACGAGAGTAGTCAAATCAGGCCAAGCTGGCTCCGGTTCTGGGCCAATGCTACGAGTCCCCGAGGCATCCGAAAGAACAGAGATGAGCAAAGCAGCCAGCATCGCAGGAGTGGGCGCCGCATTCGCGGCAGGGATGGTCCTGATGTGGGCGTTCGATCGGGGCCCCAAAGAGTCCGCTACCCCGGAAGCCGCAGCCGCCACGGCCGTGGTCGAGGGCGCCCGCCAAGTGAACCCGGGTGCAGTTCTGGTCGAGCTCTACGCGATGTCTCAGTGCCCGTACGGGGTCGAGGCCGAGACCGCGTTCAAAGAGGTCGTCGCGCAGCTGGGTGCCGACATCGACTTCAAGGTCGAGTTCATCGGGCGGTCGGACGAGAGCGGCGCGCTCAGCTCTCTGCATGGCCCGCCCGAGGTCGCCGGCAACATCGTGCAAGCCTGTGCGATGAAATACTCGGCCAAGTGGTTCGAGTTCATCCAGTGCCAGAACGAGGACTACAAGGCCGTCGCAGTGAACGGTGAAGCCTGCGCCAAGAAAATCGGCCTGCCCGTCGAGAAGGTGATGGCCTGCGCCAACGGCCCCGAAGGCCAAGAGCTCATGAAAACGTCCTTCGCCAAGGCACAAAAGAACGACGTCGGCGGCAGCCCGACGATCCACGTCGCCGGCAAAGACTACGCAGGCGACCGCAGCCCCAAAGGTCTGATGCGCGCGATCTGTGACGCGTACACGGGCGCGAAGCCAGGCGCGTGCTCGAACATCGCTCCGATTCCGAGCGTCAACGTCACCCTCCTCAGCGACAAGCGTTGCGGCGACGACTGCGAGACGAAGCCGATCGAAGCGCAGCTCGGCCGCGTCTTCGGCAAGCCGGTGATCACCGTCGTCGACTACCTCGACCCGGCAGGGCAGAAGCTCTACGCGGCGATGAAGCCAGCCGACCTGCCTGCGCTGATCTTCGACGACACCTTGGCGCTCGACGAGGCTGCATCCGCGAAGGTTGCCAACGGCCTCAAAGAAAAGGGCGGCATCAAGTTTCTATCGATCGGGGAGTGGTCACCGGCGTGCAACGACGCTGACGGCTGCAAGCTCGACGAGTGCAAAGACAAGATGATTTGCCGGGCTGAAGAGCCAAACAAGCTCGAGGTCTTCGTGATGTCGCAGTGCCCCTACGGCGTGAAGGGCCTCGACGCGATGAAGCCGGTCCTCGACAACTTCAAAACGGCGCGGGAGAAGGCCAAAGCCAAGACGCCTGAGCTGACGTTCCAGGTTCATTTCATCGGCGAAGGCGAAGAAGCCACCCTCTCTTCGATGCATGGTCAGCCAGAGGTCGACGAGGACATGCGCGAAGCATGCGCGGTCGAGCACTACGGCAAGAACCTGAAGTTCATGGACTATGTTTGGTGCCGTAACAAAGACATCCGCAGCGATGCGTGGCAAGGCTGCGCCGCCAAAGAGAAGGGCTTCGACCTCGAGGTCATGACGAAGTGCTTCGAAGGGACAGAGGGCAAGAAGCTTCTGGCCAAGTCGTTCGCCTACTCGCAGAAGCTCGGCTTCGGCGCTAGCCCGACCTGGTTGGTCAATGGCAAGTTCCAGTTCGCCGGTGTCGACCCGGAGACGATCAAGAAGAACGTCTGCGATCACAACAAGCTACCGGGCTGCGAGAACGATCTGTCTTCCGCGATGAAAACCGCCCAGCCCGGCAGCGCCGCCGCTGGTGAGCCCGGCTGCGAATAGACACGACTCTGTGTAGCCCTGGGGTCAATGGCTCGGGTAGGCTTGAGTCATGCGCACTTTGCTTTGGATCGCGCCAGTCCTGCTCTTGACCACGGGTTGCACGGCCGACATCACCGTGTTCGGAGGGCAGAACGCCGGTGGAGACACGCCGCAGCCTGGGGGGGCGCCTGGCACGGGCGGCATGATCGGCGTCGGCGGCGATGGGCCGATCGGCGGAGATGGCCCAGCGCCGACCGTCACTGCAACTGTCAGCTCGACCAGCACCGGTATGGAATGTCCGAGCGGTCCGAACGACGACACCGATGGCGACGGCTTCTCGGCAAACGAAGGCGACTGCAACGACTGTGAGGCGGACCTCAGCCCGAACAACCTAGAGGTGCCCGGTAACCTCTTCGATGAAGACTGCGACGGCGAGCTCGACAACGAGCTCGAGCCTTGCGACGAAAATCTGATCATCGACGACGAAGATCCAATCCTCGCGGCGAATGCGATCGAGCTTTGTCGCATGTCTTCGGACGCCGACCACTGGGGCCTGGTTTCAGCAGTCTGGGTCCTCGCCGATGGCGCACTCCCGCCGAGCAGCGCGGCGACGCTGGCTTCTTTTCATCTCGGCCATGGGTTACTCGAAGACTTCGGCACCGTTGTCGAGCCACGCGCGGGTGCGAGACTCCTCGGCTTGTCGAGCGACCACGCCCGCGACGAGAACGACCCGGACTTCGCTGCCACGACAGGTGGCGGCAAGGGCTATGGCTCCGGCTTTCCGGGTGGGCTGCCGCTGCCGAGCGTCGGCTGCCCAGGCATCGTCAGCGGCAGTCCTCAAGACCCCATTGCGCTACAGGTGTCGGTGCGCGTCCCGGACAACGCCGTCGGCTTCTCGTTCGACTCCAACTTCTATGTGCGAGACTGGCCGCAATTCGTCTGCTCCACATTCGATGACGCATTCTTCGCCTTCGTGTCCCCGACGCCGGCCGGGCTGCTCGACGGTCATGTGACGTTTTATGGCAACGGGAATCCAATCAGCTTGAATGGGGCACCGTTCGACGTGTGCGCTTGCAAGGCGCCGCCATGTATGGCGGGTGGCCAGACGTACGCATGCACGCAGGGCAATGCGGCGCTCGCTGGTACGGGCTTCACCACCAATGCCGCGACCGGTTGGCAGACGACCACGGTCTCGACTGTGCCCGGCTCCGAGATAACGCTTCGGCTCGGCGTGTACGATGCTGGCGACGGGGCCTTTACAGCGACCGCGCTGGTGGACGCATTCACCTGGAGCACGACTGGCGTCACCGTTCAGACTGTCGCAACGCCTTAGGGGCTGTTCAGAAACAACTGGTAGCGAGGTAGCCGAGACCGAAGCGAGGCTGGCGCCTGAGGAGCTCGCGGGACAAAACGAAAACCCCGCAGAGCGAGCATGCGCTCCGCGGGGCTACTCGTACCAACAGCGCTTCGCCGCTCAGTCGAGGCAGGCGGCTGGGCTGCAGATGCAGTTGAGGTAGTTCTGGAAAATGATCTGGCTGCCGACGCAGAAGCCCTGGTTTTCGCCCATGGTGACGAACTCGCTGCAGGTGGAGCAGCCCGACTGCGAGCCCGTGCCTGCACATGCAGACCACTGTGCCTGACATGAGCCGCCGACCTGGTTCTCGGAGATGACGCAGGCCGCGCAGTCGTTGTCGTTCGGCAGACCGATACAGAAGCTGTCGGCGCAGGGACCGGTCGCGGTGTCGTCGTAGCAGACACCTGCGTCGACATCGCACAGCTCGGTGCCCGGGCAATCGAAGTCGTCGACGCACTCGACGCAATACCCAAAGCCGTCGCAGATGCCCGCGCTGCACAGCGAGCCAGGCTCGGAAAACTCTTCCTGACAGTTGCCCTCAGGGCAGGTGGGGTCCGAACATTCGAACTTGGGCAGCGGGCAATCGCTCGGCACGTCGCACTGCGGCGCACCGCCCTGGTTGCCTGTCGAGCCGCCGCCACCCTCTACGCCAGCGCCGCTGCCGCCGTCCGTGGGGCCACCGCCGTTCGAGGGGCCACCGCCGTTCGAGGGGCCACCACCGTTGGACGGGCTGCCACCGCTGGGCGCATCGCCGCCGCCGCCGCTGTCCGCGTCGCCGTCACCTTTGATGATGCAGGCGCTAGAACCCAGAAGAGCAGCAACCAAGAACAAACCAGTCAGCTGACGTTCCATCGAGACCTCCAAAAAGTTGATGTCCGCTGTTCGCGGACGTGAGCCAAGTACGCACAGACTACGCCAACAAAGGCGCACACGAAGTCCCCTCCTTCATGCGAGCTGCAACCCTCGAGCAACGCTGCACTGCAACGAGCCATGCTGTGTGGGGAAAAGAAAACCCCGCGCGAGCAGTGCGCTCGGGCGGGGTCTTTTGCTTACGCGGAACGATCAGTCGAGGCAGACGCCCGAGGCGCAGATGCAGTCGAAGTACGCTTCGAACTTCACAGCGCTGCCGGCGCAGAACGGTTGCGCGCTGCCTTGTACGTGCTCGAGGCACGTCGCGCAGGCGTTGCCGTCGCCGTCGCTGTTGCAGGCGCTGAACTCGAGGCTGCATGCGTCTTGACCGGCCGCGATGACGCAGCCTGCGCAGGTGTTGTCGCTGGGGAGCCCGATGCAGAAGCTCGCGGCGCAATCGCCGGTCGCTGTCTCGTCGACGCACAAGCCAGCCGCGACGTCGCAGGTGTCTGCGCCGTCGCAATCGGTGTCGTCGATACATTCGACGCAGTAGCCTGCGCCGTCACAAATGCCAGCCGAGCAGATCACGCCAGCCGCCGTGAACGGCTCGGAGCAGGTGCCTTCGTCGCAGAAGGTGTCGTAACACTCGAACTCGGGCACGGGGCAATCGTCCACGTTGCCGCAGGCAGCGAAGCCGCCCTGGTTGCCGGTCGAGCCGCCGCCGCCCTCGTCGCCGCCGCCGATGCTCGGGTTGCCGCCGGCCGAGTCGCCGCCGAAGCCGGAGCCTCCGATGCTGTCGGTGTCGACCACGAGGCAAGCGCCCGTGCCAATTGAAAGAGCAACCAAGAACAAACCAGTCAGTCGACGTTCCATCGAAACCTCCAAAAAGCTGTTAGATGCCCGCATGAGGTGCGGACGTTAGGAAAGAGAACCGGCGTCGTCGACGCCACACCCCACGATAACGCACAGACTACGCCAGATCGGGAGCGTTTCACCAACAGAGAACTGTGCTCAGCAGAGACGAGCACGCGCGCTCTTTATTCTGAATACCCCCCCTCTGCAAACGTCATCGCAGCAACGTGATCGCGGCATGTGATTGCGAGGCCACTGATCGGTTACGTCACAAGAGGGCGTGATCCTTCCCCTCGAAGTAGTCGATCACGGTGGCGGGGGGCAAATCGGTGGGCGCCCTGCCTACACTGGGCGCGACCGGTGCGCGCCCACTCCTCGCCCGGACGGCTCGCTCAGCAATCTCGCTCCGCGACGCCGCGCACACGTTGGAAGTACCTGCCAGGCTTCGGCTTTTTAGCCGGGGTGAAGGTGACCATGGTCGCTGCACCAACCCGAAACGTGATCACAGGCAGGTCGCTGCGCCCGTCTTGGTAGTTGAGCTCTCGAAGCACGTCTCCGTCGCGCAGGCCCGCCTTGGCGGCAGCTGATCCCGCGATCATGTGCTTCACGCTCAGGCCCTCGGGAGTCGTCTCCACATCGAAGCCCAGCTCGAAGGGCGCGACATTGCCCTTTACGAGCTTGTAGCAAGGGCCGATCAGATCCGAGGGCACTGTCGTCTCGCCACCCGCACTCAGACTGCGCAGCACATTTTCGGCGCGCTCCTTGGGCAGCAAGCGCGCCAGCGTGTCGCTGAGCTCTTCGAACGGCAGTGTGTCGCGCTTGTCGGCGCGTTCGAGCAGCGCGCGCGCGAAGGTCTTCAGCGACGACTTCCCCTTCGTCTCTTTCTGCAGCGCGGCCCCAATAGACAAGGCGACCAGCGCTCCGCGCGCAGTGACCACGCGCAACATCTCTTGCTTGTCTGCGCTTCGCGCGAGCTCGGCTGCAGACGCCCTTCCGAGCGGGGACAAGTCGAGCGCTTGCAGCAGCGTGTTGAGCTCCGCGGCGCGATCGGCGTGCTCGAAGATGCCGATCGCTGCCACTATTTCTTGCGCCATCGCGCGCGAGAAGCCCTCGCTGAAGAAGAACCCGCTCGCCGCCTTGTCACGATTGCCGATCCACAAGCGGCCGCCGATCGTCCGCTGCGTCAGCGCCTGTGCTGTGCGCAGGCGAAGCGGCGCCGACCAGGTAGAACGCGGATCGACCGACGCCACCAACCCGCGCACGCTGAGCCGAATCGATGCGCCGGGCTGCTCACGTGGCTCAGGCAACAGCAGGAACGATACAGCAGCACGCCTCTCGTGAGGCAGCGCGCCCATATAGTCGTCGACCGCCGAGCGGACGCTGGCCGTCTCCGCGGCGACCCAGCGCGCGTCGAACGACGTAAAGCCAGCCCAAACGCTGAAGTCGTCGCCATCAGCCGCGCGAAATTGTGCATGCCCCAAGTCACCGGCGACGAATGTCCCGGCGCGCAGCTCGCTCGGCCGTGCACTGAAGCGTTGCTCGCTGCCCACCGCGAAGCTGGATGCCGCTTCGGACTTGCCGGCGCTCACCGTGATGCGCAACGCGACCGGTAGCGCCTCCTCGCCTACCGGCAACAGCAGCACGTCGCGTCCCTCGACACGCAAGTCGGTCGCCTCTGCAACCGACGTGAACGGCGTCCGAACGCTCGCGTCGAGCGCGACCGAGTAGCGCACGGTCACGATGCCTTGTGCGGCGCGTTTCGCCTCGATACGCAGAACGGCCCCGTCCGGCTTTTGAGAGAGCTCGAGCTCGCCGCGCGCATCTGCTGCCTCGAGCGTCGTGAGCTTTGCTCGCGCAGGCTCGAAATAGAACCCCTTGGTGCAGAGCTCGGCAGCCACTCGCAGCTCCGCGTGAACCTGACCTGCGAGCTTGCCATCCGTCGTCAGTGAGATGCCGAGCTTCGGCGGCTCGGGGAGCGCTGTGGCCGCAGCGACAGTGGCGGCATTCGGAAGCAGCCCGGGGGCTTTGGGTGTTTCGTTCCGCAGAGCAGCGCAGCCGGAGAGGACCGACGCAAACAAGACCGCAGCGGGAGCGAGCTTCATACGAACCATCTTGCGCCTCCATCGTCACCCAAGGTCACCTCGACTGTCACCGCCCTGGCAGCACGGCTCAGTTGGGCGTGAACGCGATCGGGTAGCTGACCGTCGTCGTGATGGCTGCCTCTTCGAACTCGAGATCGCTGGCGACTGCGAGCATGCACGCGTGCAGCGCTTCGTCGTCGAGCGTGCTGTCCTGGCCAATGCTCAGGTCGACCGTCGAGCCGTCGAGATCGATCGTGAACTCCAGCATGATCTTGCCGGAGAGCTGCGGGTCACGCCCCAGCGCTTCTTCGTAGCAGTTACGGAGCTCGTCGAAGCTCTCTCGCACGGTCGCCTGAATCGCTTCGGGCGCTCGTTGCTCGCTCAGCCCGGCAGCCTCGACTTCGTCGCCAGCCTCCGTAGTCGCGCCCCCCACGCAACCGACGCCGAGGAGCATGCCGAAGACCACTGCCAGACCGTTGAGCTTGTTCATTTTCTTTTTCTCCTTGGGGGTGTGTCACCGCCCATGAAGAAAGCCTAAACTTCGACTTTGTAGCCCCTGTCTCGGCTGTGTCATGGGACTGTCACCGCGAAGAAAATCTGCCGGCATTTCGGGTCATTTGGCTCTCACAAGCTTGCGCTGGTCGTCTTGTGCGAATGACTACCAAAAGCCGACGGGCGCAAGAACGCTACGAGCCGAGCCGATAGCCGAAGCCGGCCACCGTCTCGATCGCGTGCTCGTACTGACCGAGCCGGCTGCGCAGGCGCCGCACATGCGTGTCGACGGTGCGCGTGCTCAAGTCGCGCGGCATGCCCCATACGTCTTCCAGCAAATCGGCGCGTGAAAAGACGCGCCCCGGGTGCTCGACGAGCAGCGCCAAGAGCTTGAACTCGAGCGGGCGCAGCGTGGTCTCTTGGCCATCGATGAACACTCGATGACGTACCGGGTCGACCTCGAGACCGAGATAGCGCAGGCGGCGTCCGCCATCGAGCGAGTCGCGCGCCAGCCGGCGCTCGAGCGTGCGACGCGCGAGCGCTTTCACACGCAGCACCACCTCGCGCACGCTGAAAGGTTTGACGACGTAGTCGTCGGCGCCGACCTCGAAGCCGACGATGCGATCATATTCGTCACCGCGCGCGGTGAGCATCAAGATGCCCACGTCCGCTGTCTCCGGATCGCTGCGGAGGCGCCGACACACGTCGGTGCCTGACATGTCGGGCAGCATCAGATCCAAGATCACGACCGCCGGGCGAAAGCTGTGCATCAGGCGCAGCGCTTCCCCACCGGTCGCGACGGCCTCTGTCTTCATGCCGGCCTCGCCGAGGTTGAAGCTCAAGAGATCGAGGAACGCCTGCTCGTCGTCACAGATCAGCACGCTCTCTTGCGGATCTTTCATGTCTTCGAACGCACGACGCTAGCCCGCTCGGGCGCGGGCGCGAAGACCCCGGTGCACGGTGGATCCAAGTGCGGTGATCCAGATCGAGCACCGCGCGCCGTGTGAAGCGACTGCTCGGGCCTGTTTGCCGGCAAGAAACGAAGCAAAAATTCTCGTTCTCGATTGGCACTGCATTCGCACACTTCATTCACAGCAGTGGAGTGGAGCAAGCAGTTGTAACCCGCCTGTAACATCAAGGCGTCGAACTTGCTCCAGCTGTCACGCGATATCCGGTAGCGAATGACAAGGTGGAGGTTCTCATGCTTTCGACACGAATCCTTACGATGCTCTCGGTCGGCGCGCTGGTGTCCTTCGGTTGCGGCGACTCTGGCACGGGTGGTAGCGGCGCGGGCAGCTCGGGTGGCGAGGCGGCGGGTGGCTCGCCCAGCAACGGAGGCGAAGCGCCTGGCGGCTCGCCGGCCGAAGGCGGCGGTGGCGGTGTCGGCGGCGATGCGCCCATCGGCGGTGAAAGCCCCGGCGGCGCACCAGGGGCTGGTGGTGGTGGCGGCGGCGCTGGTCTCGCTGGTTTCCTCGAGGGCTGTGAGGTGGACGCCGATTGCGAGTCGAACATCTGTCACACCTACCAAGGCCAAGGGGTGATGCTGTGCACCATCGAATGTGAAGTCGACGGCGACTGCCCGGCTCCTTCGGATGGCTGCAACGGCATGGGCGTCTGCAAGCCCGCGCCTTGATCTCGATCGCATCGAAGGACGAGTTAGCCTCCTGCTCGTGCCTTCGCTGACGTTCAAGACCAAGCTCGTCATCAGCCACGTCGGCTTGGTGTTTGCGCTACTGCTGGTCGTCACTGTGATGCTCGAGCGCTTTCTCGCGGCGGACCTTCAGTCCGAGCGAGACGAGAGGCTCGTTCGGCAGGCAAAGGGTTCGACAGAGTGGGCCAGCTCCGGGCGCCACCCACATCGGGTGGCGTCTCGGCTCGCGGCGATCGTGCAGGCAGATGTCACGATCTACGACCGCGACGGCTGCGTGATCGGGACGTCCAGAGATGGCGATGACTTGGTCATCGAGCGGCACGACTGTGAGCCTCCGCCGGAGGTCGCCGCTGCGCGGGCAGACGGCATCGGCCGCGCCACCCGACCCAAAGCCGACGATCGCTTCAACTACGTCGCGGTGCCGGCGGACGATGGCTTGGTGGTGCGGCTCGGAGTCTCCAGTCGCGAGATCGAGCAGCCGCTGGCCGCGATGCGAGCGCGGCTCGTGATCGCGGCTCTTGTCGCCGCTGCAGCCGCGCTGGTGTTGGGCTTGCTCGCCGCGCTGCTCGTCGCGAGGCCGCTGCGCACGATGGCTGCAGAGGCTTCACGCATCGCGCGCGGCGACTACGACGTGACCTTTCCGCCGATGCCGCGCGATGAGTTCGGTCAGCTCGCCGACACGCTGGCATCGCTCGCGAAGCAGCTGGCTTTCGACATGGATCGCATTCGACGGCTCGAGATCACTCGTCGTGACTTCGTGGCCAACGTGACGCACGAGCTTCGTACGCCGATCGCGGCGATCTCCGGCTATGCCGAGACGTTGGCCAGCGGCCAAGTCGAGCCGGCGAAGGCAAGCCAGTTCGCCGACATGATGTTTCGCCATGCGCAGCGCATTTCAGCGCTGGTGGACGGTCTCTTGCGTTTGGCAGAGCTCGACGCTGCGTCGAGGGATGACCTCCCGCGACAACCGGTGGACATATTCGCGATCGCGCGAGGCGTAGCCGAGACCCTGGCTTCGCGTGCCACAGAGGTGAACGCCAGCATCGTCGTGGAAGTATCGCCCGGTGCTCGTGTGCTGGGCGACGAGACGCGCGTCGAACAAGTGATCGAAAACCTCGTCGACAATGCGATCAAGTACGGAAGAGAGGGCGGTCGCGTGGTCATCTCGGCACGCGATACGGACGCGGGTCTCGCGATCAGCGTGACCGACGACGGGCCCGGGATCTCCAGCGAACACCGCGAACGTGTGTTCGAGCGCTTTTATCGCGTCGACGTGGGCCGTTCACGAGAGAAGGGCGGGGCAGGGCTCGGCCTCGCGATCGTGAAACACCTGGTCGAGTCGATGGGAGGCAATATCCGGCTGGAAGCCGGGGCAAACGGCGGCGCCACGTTCGTGGTGGTGCTGGACCGGCCCCGATAAACTTGGCCAGAACGACCGCTGTTTGGCAACAGAGCCTAGATGCGCCCATCGCACCGAGCCCTCGGGTTTGCGCTCACTGCGCTTCTCGCAGCCTCGACAGCTTGCAAGTCGAAGTCGAAAGAGGGTCCCAGCGCCGACGGCATCTTCGGCTTGAGCGACGCGCCCGCTCTCTCGAAAGAGCGCGCCCAGAGCCAGCTGCCCACCACCCTGGAAACCATGCCAGTCGCCGGAGGCCCCAGGCTCGGCGCCGTCGTGTTCGCCACGCCGATCCACGCAGATGCAGATCGTCGCAGCGACAAGATCGGCTATCTGCGCGCGGGCGGGACGCTCACGCGGGCCGAGAAGCCAGTGAAGACCGACGACTGCGAAGGGGGCTGGTACCGCGTGCTGCCGAACGGCTTCGTGTGCGCGACCGGCGAAGCGACTACGGATCTGGAGCATCCGATCTTGCGGGCGCTGACCCTCAGGCCGGACCCGCAGAAGCCCTTGCCCTATCCGTACGCTTTCGTGCGGGCGATCGCGCCGAACTATTACCGCGTGCCTACGAAGGCAGAGCAGTTTCAGTACGAGATGGCGCTCGACAAACACCTGCGCAGCTACGGTCGGCTGCACGAGAAGTGGGACGCGCTCGAAGTGGGAGCGAACGACCTGGAGCTCGACGCAGAAGGCAACGCTGTCGGCATGGCACCGGACGAGCCCCCCGCGCTCGACTACAACAAGATCTACGGCGGCAATGGCAGCGATGCCATCCCTTGGTTCCTGTCGGGCGGTCGCAAGATCCCCAACATCGCCTCCTTCAAGGTCCCCGACTACGCCGTGATCACCAACCGCATCCCGCGCAAGGGCATGCTCGCGCTGATCGGCACCTTCGTTGGTCCGAATGATCGGCGTTTCGCGCTCTCCACCGACGCTCGTTTGGTGCCGACCTCGAAGCTCAAGCCCGAGCGAGGCTCGACCTTCCATGGGGTGAACCTGAAATCGGGTTGGCACCTACCTGTCGCGTTCGTGAAGCTGCCGGGAACGAACAGCTACGACCTATCCAAAGCAGCGCTCGACAAGAAGGAGAAGGTTCACCGGCTGGACGCTGTTCAGCTCACGGGGCGCTCCCAAAACCTCGGCGGAAACCGGATGCTCGAGACGCTGGACGGTGCCTGGCTGCGCGAGCGCGACATCGCCATCGCCGCCAAACCGACGAAGCTGCCGGCTTGGGCAAAAGGCGACAAGCGCTGGATCGACATCTCGATTCAGGCCCAGACACTGGTGCTCTACGAAGGCCCGCGCGCCGTGTACGCGACGGCAGTCTCCACCGGGCGAGACGGTCTCGGCGATCCGAAGAAGACGCTGTCGACACCAGTGGGGACCTTCAACATTCGAGAAAAGCACCTGACCACCACGATGGACGCCAACGAGGTCGACAACAAATTCGAGCTGCGCGACGTGCCGTGGGTTCAATACTTCAAGGGTGGTTACGCCATTCACGCAGCGCCCTGGCACGACGACTTCGGCAAGCCGCGCAGCCACGGCTGCATCAACATGTCGCCGATCGACGCCCGGCGCGTGTTCAACTTCACGACGCCGGACCTGCCAGCCGATTGGCATGGCGCGAATGTCGCCCCAGGCGCCCCCGAGGGAACAACGGTTTACATCCATCCGTAGCCTGCGGCAGCGCCTCGTAGTAGGTAGCTCTCGTGCGTACGCGCCACGTTCTCGCCGCTTTCTCGCTTTGTTTTGCGGCGGCAGTCAGCTGCGGCGGCACCACCGTATTCGACGCGCCTGATCCGACAGCTTGCGCTCCAGGCCACGGCTGCCCGATGGTGGCCTGCCTCTGCGGCGACGGGTCGCTCGCACTCGACACCACCTGTGAGCTCGGCAAATGCCTCGACGAGCAGACTGTGTGTGACGACCGCTGCGACGGCTTCGACGGCGTTCAGGGCTTCGCCGCGTCCGACAACGACGAGGTGGCCATCCCGAGTTGCGACTCGTTCTGTCAGCGCCTTTCGATCAACGGCTGCGAGCTCGGCTGCGACACGGTGTTTTCCGCGTGCTTGACGCCTTCGAGCTGTGGCTCGGTGGTCGGCTTGTGGGACTGCATCGTCAATGAGGCCGTGATCACCTGCGACGACAACACCGTTCGCATCGAAGGCTGCGACGCTTCCACGCTTGGGCTCTGTCAAATCTGACTGTCACAGCTCGGCGGGCACGAAGCCGTGCTTGTCGACGAGCTCACGCACGTAGCCCGCGACGTGCGCGCGCCCCATCACGACCACGGCCGCGCTCGGCTCGGGGTGGTCCCGAAACATGCGCACGGTGCCCTCGGCAAGCAGCGTGTCTCGCGCCGTCAGAATCGAGGGAAGGGGATGGACGACCCACGCCCATGATTTCGCCCGCAGAAGGTACGCAGGCACGGCCGCCAGAAAGTGCAGTTGAAAGGCCTGCTCGACCCGATGGAGGCCTGGCAACGTGACGCCGACGGCTCGCAACAGGAGCGCGGCGTACGCCACGCCGAACATGCCCGCGAGATAGATCGACGCCGCGTGCAGCGCCATCGGGACGTGGTTCGACTTCTCGAGCTCCTCCGTGTGACCGGTGGCGATCGACTTGGCGTCCGTGATGGTGCTGCCCTTCACCGCGCCGAGCGAGAGCAGCCTGAGCAGCGTGCGCGGCGCGTTGATGAGATGACCGAGCAGGCGACCGGCCGCGACGTCCTCCCTCTGAAACGTCTCCACGCCTCGCAGGTCGAAGCAGCGGACCACGTCTTTGCCGAGCGTCGACGCATTGCCCATCTTCAGGTGGGCTTCACCGAGCACGACGAGCGCGCGCGGGCGTGGGCCCGGAGCGATCAAGTAGCGCGCTGTGTAGCTGAGCGCCTTCTTGGACGCCCGTTGCAGTGCCGGGTGCGCGCCTGCGGGGAGAAGCTCATGAACATGCACCCACTCTTGTTAGCGCTGGTTGCCGACGCGCGCACGCAGTCCTTCGAGCGCGCAGCTCAATGCGCGACGGCTCGCATCGTGCCAGAGAGCGCCGCATAGAGCCCGCGATACGCGCCTGTGAACAGCTGGCTGTAGCGATCGCGATCTGGCCCAGGCAGCACTAGGGGCTCACGCGCGGCCACCTTTTTGGCTGCGTCGCGGGCGTTTTTGGCCAACCCTGCGGCAGGAAATGCCAGCAGCGCAGCGCCGAGCGCCGTCGTCTCTCGTGTGGCGGAAAGGGCCAGCGGTCGGCCCATCGCACTCGCGAACAACGCCAGCAAAAAGGGTCGCTGCATCGCGCCGCCAGTCACGGTGATCGACCCGACCTTGCCTGCGCTCGCTTCGAGCAGCTCGAAGCCGAGCCGCTGCTCGAACGCGAGCCCTTCGCAGATCGCGCGATAGATGTGAGCCGTCGAATGGTCTGCGCGCAAACCGACCAGCGCGCCCCCTGCGTCGTCGTCCCAATACGGATTCATCACGCCTGCCCAATAGGGGAGCGCGAGCAGACCTTGAGCACCCGCTGGCAACGCCTCTGCCTCGCGCTCGAGCCGTGCAAGCGTATCGAAGCGCTCGGCCGTGCCCTCCAGCGGTTGTTCTGTCTCGCCGAGCTTGCCCAATACGCGATCTGCCAGCCAATCGAGCGTCAGTGTGCCTCCTTTCAGATCCATCTCCAGGAGGTAGTCGCCGGTGGCGCTGATGAGCGTGCGATACGCGCGTGACGTGCGATAGCCCTTGGAAGGAACGCCTGCGACGACAGCCGTGCCGACATTGAGATACGCCTCGCCTTCGTCCACCACGCCCATGCCGAGGCCGGCGGCTTGGCCATCGCCAGCGCCTGCGACCAAGAGCACCTCCCGACGTAGCCCGAGGCGCGCGGCGACAGCGGGCAAGAGGGGGCCGATAACGTCACCCGGGCGACACAGGCGCGGCAGATTGGCCGGACGAAGGCGCGCGAGCTCGCACAACCTGTCGTCGTAGCGCCGTGCCTCCAGCGCCATGATCCCCAGCGGGTCGGCCGACGCGGTCGAGGTGGCGGACTCGCCCGTGAGCTGCCGCACCAGATAAGCGTGCACGTCGAGCGCGCTCGCGCGCGATCGATCGATGTCTGGCCGCAATCGTTCGAGCAACATGCGAATCTTGTAAAGAGACGGCGTAGTGCAGGGCACCTTGCCCGACAGCTCGTGAATCCAGGCGGCGTCGGCCTCGGCGGTGACAGCCTGCACTTCGGCAGTCGAGCGGCCATCCATCCATACGATCGCAGGCGCCATTGGCTCGCCCGCTTCGTCGGCGATCACGAACGTCTCGCGCTGATGTGCGATCGCCATCGACGCCACTTCATCGCGCAACGCCGGTGCAAGGCCGGCGAGCGCTGCGGCCATACTGGTGGTGGCGGCTTCGAGCCAATGTCTTGCGTCTTGTTCCCAGCCGCGCGGAGCAGGGTTCTCCAGCGGAAAGGTGGCGCGGCCTTCCGAGAGCACAGCACCGCTGCCGTCGACAACGATGGCCTTCGCCGCCGTGGTGCTGACGTCGAGACCCAGCACGAGCGGTCCGGTCATAGCGTGCCGCGGCCGAAAAATTTGTGAATCGGTGGGTCTGCGGGCGCGCCGTCGAGCGCCACGTGAATCAAATGGTCCAGCAGCGGCACGTCGGCGAGCGTCGTTTTGGGCACGCTGCCGCCATTCAAGGCCTCACGCATCACCGCGAGGATCTCCAGGCACTCGAGCGTCGCGCCTTCCATCTTCACGATGGCCTCGTCACGGGACAGACCCATCCCGAGAAAGCGCCCGAACTTGCCGGTGCGTCCACCATTGGTGGTGACATCGAGATCGCCAACGCCGGCGAGGCTCGTCACGGTGTTTCGCGCGCCACCGAGCTTGTCGGCGATACGGCTCATTTCGACGACGGCTTGCGCCATGATGGCCGACTCGAGGTTGTGCATCGCGATGCTGCCCGCAGTGTTGCCGGCTCGCTCGTTCTTTCCCGCGGCGAAGGCGATGCCCATCGCATATGCGTTCTTCAATGCGGCCGAGACTTCGGCTCCGATGACGTCGGTCGTGGGAAACAGCCGGTAGTACGGCGTCTCGATCAATGCGCCGATGACCTCCAGCGCAGCGGTATCGTGCCCCGCGAGCACCACGCAGGTCGGCACCCGTCGAGCCAGCTCACCTGCGATACAAGGCCCGGCGATCGCGCAAGGGGCCACCGTGCTGCGCAGCGCTTCTGGTAGGCGCCCCCGCACCACGTCCGGCAACGTTCGCAATGCGCCGTTCTCCAAGACGAGCCCTTTGGTGATCATGAAGAGCGGTAGCCCCGGGCGCAGCAGCGAAGGCAGAATCGTGCTTGCCCAATCGATGCCGGCAGAGCTGACCCCGAGCGCGATCGCGTCGACGCCCTGGGCTGCTTCGAAGAGCTCGGTGTGGCGGAAGGCGACCACGCCTTCTGGTAACCGCAGCCCGAGCTTGGGATGTGTGCTGTCTTTGCGGACTTGCTCGACGATCGAGTCGTCGAGCGGCGTACCGCCGAGTCGCACGGTGTGTCCCCGGTCGCACAGTGGGTAAGCGAGCGCGCTTCCCATCATGCCCGCGCCCAAGATCAAGATGTTCGCCATGGGTGGTTTTGCGAAACCGGCCAGGAAAGGGCGCGGTCTCGGTCGCTATGGTAGACTCGCTACCCCCTTGAACGCGCGCCAAATCTTTCGACTTTTGCCTTGCTTGGTGGCCCTGTTGCCCGTCTCGTCGCTGCTGCTCGGTGGCTGCGGCGACGACAGTGGTACCGGTGGTGGCGGCGGCAACGCTCCCGATGCATGCGCAGACCTGGACGTGTCCGCTTGCACGGTCGTGCTCAGCCCCAGTGACGACGACACCGCTGCGATTCAAGGCGCGCTCATCGAAGACATCCAGTCGGGTGACACGCTGTGTCTGTGCCCAGGCACCTATGCGCTCAACAACGAAGTTCAGGTCGCGACGCCGGACGTGACCATCCGCGGCGTGGGCGCCTCACGCGACGCCGTCGTGCTCGACTTTGCCGACCAGCTCGGTGGCGACGACGCCCATCGTAGCCATGCGCGAGCTGGACATGGATCTGGATGACCTCTTGCAGCGGCTCCACGCTGCGGCCGGTTACGCGCCGCTCTTCAGATCGGCTTTTCCAGATGTGCTCGACCCCATCACCGAAGAAAACGTGGCGCGGGCATTGGCTGCCTTCGAGCGCTCGTTGATCACGGCCCGCGCTCCTTATGATCAATATGTTGCGGGTGACGAGGGCGCCCTCAGCGAGGAGCAGCGTGCCGGCATGAACCTATTCGCGTCCGCGGGCTGCGCGAATTGTCACGCCCCGCCATTGTTCGAGTCGAGCCGCTACGAAAAGCGCGTCGACAGCGGCGACCTCGGGCGCGAAGCAGTCACCAAGCGTGCTGAAGATCGCGGCAAGCTGCGTGTGCCGACGCTGCGCAACCTGCGCGAGACTGGTCCGTATTTTCACGACGGGTCGACCGTCACGCTAGAGGACGCAGTCCTGCGCGAGGCGGCTACCAGCGCGCTCGCCGGTGAGGGCAGCGAGCTCGACGATGAACAAGCGGCGCTGGTCGCCATCTTTCTACGCAAGTCCCTGATGGATCGCACGCAGGAGCCAGTTCGGCCCAAACAGGTGCCGAGCGGTCTCCAGGTGCCGAAGGACGGCTTCCGCATTCCGCGGTAGGCTTCGCTCGTGCTTCGGACCTTGCTCGTCGGTTGTATGGCGTTCGCGTCGATCGCATTTGTCGCTTCGTGCGACGGCGAGACTGGCGAGACCGAGCCGAAACCGGTCGTCGTGACGGCTGCACCCTACGGTGAGCCCTTCGACAAGCTCAGCGAGTGGCACCTGTTCAGCGACGGCGCGGGCCAAACGCCAGCCGAGCGAGTCGTGCCTTACAGCGTGATCTCTCCGCTGTTCAGCGACTACGCGACCAAGACCCGCTTTCTGTATCTGCCGCCCGGGGAGACGATTCAGTACGACCCCACCGGCGGTGGCAGTTTCCTGTCGGGACCATCTTGATCAAGACATTCGGCCACCCTGTGAAGGTGAGCGACCCGAACGTCGACGTCACCTTGCGCGAGACGCGCTTGCTCTACCTCGAGCCAGACGGCTGGGTGCCGCACACGTACATCTGGGATGACACGCAGAAAGAAGCCATCCGCGAGGTGGCCGGTAAATTCATCGCCGTCGACTTCGAGGGCCCTGATGGCGAGCCGATCAGCGCCAACTACCGCGTGCCGAACACGAACGAATGCAAGACATGCCACGCGACGAACGACGTCGTGCAGCCGCTCGGCACCGTAACGCGCCAGCTCGACTTCGAGATCGAGGGCAAAAACCAGCTCGACTCGTTGCAAGCGGCGGGCTTCTTCGCTGGTGACCTTCCCCCGAACGAAGAGCGCGAGCATTTGGTCGATCCTGGAGACGAGTCACAAGATCTGTTCTTGCGCGTTCGCTCCTATTGGGACGCCAACTGTGCGGCTTGTCATCGCGAGGGCGTCGAAGCCGAACAGACAGGCCTTTTCTTGGGGTTCGACAAGACGGACCCGCTCGAGATGCCGAACTTGGCGACGATTGGGATTTGCAAGACGCCGACCAGCGCCGGCGGCGCCACGTGCGGCAATAGTCTCGACGTGAAGCCGGGTGACGCGGATGGGTCGATCATGATTTGTCGTATGTCCGTCGAGGAGCCCAAGTGGCGGATGCCGCCGCTCGGCTCGCTCGTGGTGCACCAAGAAGGGCTGGCCCTGATGCGCGATTGGGTCGACTCACTCGACCCCACGCTGTGTGAGCCCGCCGAGCCCCAGTGATCGTCTTCGGACATCGCGGCGCCTCCATCGAGCTGCCGGAGAACACGCTCGAGTCATTCGCGCGGGCGCTCGAGCTCGGCGTCGATGTGATCGAGACCGACGTGCATGTCACCGCCGACGACCACGTGGTGATCCATCACGACGCGTCTTCGCAGCGCATGGGCTGCGATCCGCGCCTCGTGCGAGAGCGCTCGCTCGAAGACCTGCGCCGCCTGAATGTCGGCTTTGGCTTCCGAGATCGCGCCGGCAGAGGGATCGTCGACAGGAGCTTTCGTATTCCAACTCTGTCCGAAGCGCTCGAAGCGTTCCCCACCGCGCGCTTCAACATCGACATCAAGCCGGCTGTCGGCGCTGTCCACCGCGTGGTGCACACGGTTCGCAGCTACGGCGCCGAAGACCGCACGCTGCTCACGAGCTTCTACGACGCCAATGTTCGGGCCGTTCGCGCCCTGGGGTATCGCGGCGAAACAGGGCTTTCGCGCGGCGAAGTGCTGCTCGCCCTGGCGCTGCCTCGCTTCGCCCCGAAGTTTTCGCGGCCAAAAGGGCAGCGCATTCAGCTGCCGCCAATGCTCGGCCGCTTGCGGCTCGCTTCTTCGCGCGTCATAACCAAGCTCAAGTCCCTCGGCTACGCCGTCGATTTCTGGGTCGTAAATGATCCCATCCAAGTGACGGCTTTGTTCGACGCCGGCGCAGACGGCGTGATGACGGACGACCCGGCCAGCGTGGTGCCTGCGCGTCGACGCTGATTGTCTCTATTCCCTTGGGTCGACGCCAACGCACGATCTGCGCCCACGCGTTGACGGCTCTCCGATCGCTCTTAGTTTGGGTCGACCGTCACGTTACGGCATGCGTGCGGCGGGCCAGGTCCCCCGGCGTTTCATCGAAGTCGTGCTTGCGTCCCTCGGAGGCTGAGCCCCGAGGAGAGAAAGAAAGATGTCCATGAGCCAGAATGCGTTTCCCGACGTACCGCTCCCGCTGTTGCCTCTCCGCTCCGGTGTTCTTCTTCCCGAGGGCAGCCTCACGCTGACGGTGGGTCGCGAGCGCAGCGTCGCGCTGATCCAGAGTCTGCGTCCAGGCCAGCTGTTCGGCGTCGTCACGCAGCGCGATCCGCGCACCGAAGACCCCGTTCCCGCCGATTTTCACGGCTTCGGCACCATCGCGAGGCTGACCCAGGTATTGCGAGGCTCCGGCAGCGATGCGCTCCGGGTCACTGTCGAGGGCGTCTCGCGTTTCGCGGTCGACCGCGTCACCAACTACGAGCCGTTCTTGCTCGCAGAGGCCCACCCCGTTCTCAGTGAGCGCAGCGACACCGCAGAAGCCAAGATTCTGGCAGAAGAGCTGGCGTCGCTGGTGCGCGACGTGACGGCGCGCTCGACCCAGCTCGACGAGGCGCTGCGCCTGGTCGAGAAGCCGGATGCATTTGTAGATCGCATCGCATCCATCATCGGCCTCGAGCCCCAGAAGGCGCTCGACGCGCTCGTCACCCTCGACGTGCCTGAGCGCATTCGCAAGCTGCTCGGCTTCATCGCCGAACAAAAGGAGATGAGCGAGCTGCGCCAGAAGATCGGCGACGACGTGCGCCGCGAAATCGGCAAAAACCAGCGCGAGCACATTCTGCGTGAGCAGATGCGCGCCATCAAGAAAGAGCTCGGCGAAGAGAAGGAAGACGATCTCGAGCGCCTGCGCACCAAGCTCGACGGGGCTGGACTCAGCGAAGAGGCTCGCACCGTCGCAGATCGCGAGCTCAGCCGCCTCGAACAGACAGGCGGGCAGGGGGCAGAGGCGGGTGTCATTCGCAACTACCTCGAGTGGATCGCGGCCTTGCCGTGGTCGGCTCGCGCCGCCGTCCACGAAGACATCGAAGTGATGTCGACCAAGCTCGATGACGACCACACCGGTCTCGACGACGTGAAGAAGCGCATCCTCGAGCACATGGCGGTACGCAAGCTCTCCAAGAGCGAGCGCGGCACGATCATGTGTCTCGTCGGGCCTCCGGGCGTCGGCAAGACCTCGCTCGGCCAATCGATCGCAGACGCGACCGGCCGGCCTTTCGTGCGCATCTCGCTCGGCGGTATCCGCGACGAGGCGGAGGTACGCGGTCATCGGCGCACCTATGTCGGCGCGCTGCCCGGTCGCATCTTGCACGGCTTGAAGAAGGCCAAGGTGAAGAACCCGGTCATGTTGCTGGACGAAATCGACAAGATCTCCAACCACTGGGGCGCGGCCGCTGATTCGGCCATGCTCGAGGTGCTCGATCCGGAGCAGAACAAAACCTTCACCGACCACTACCTCGAGCTGCCGTTCGATCTGTCGGAGGTGCTCTTCATCTGCACCGCCAACTCACTCGACACGCTGAGCGCGCCACTCCGTGACCGCTTGGAGATCGTCGAGCTCTCCGGATACACACCTCCGGAAAAGCTCGCCATCGCCAAGAAGCACCTGGTGCCGAAGCGGCTCAACGAGGCGGGCATCCCCACCAATGCAGTCAGCGTCAGCGACGCAGCCATCACCTCGGTGATCACCAAGTTCACCCGTGAGGCAGGCGTTCGCCAGCTCGACCGCGAGATCAGCCGCATCGCTCGCAACATCGCCCTCGATGTGGCGCGCCATACCGACGACACCCCGCTCGACATCAAGCTCGACGAGGCGGCAGTCGAGCGCATCCTGGGCAAGCCCAAGTTCCGCAACGAGGTCCGTGAGCGCACCAGCGTGCCTGGCGTCGCGACCGGCCTCGCGTGGACCCCTGTCGGCGGCGACATCCTGTTCATCGAGACCTCCAAGACGAAGGGAAAGGGGCGCCTCGAGATCACGGGCCAGCTTGGCGACGTGATGAAAGAGAGCGCGCGCGCCGCTCTGACCTACGCCAAAAGTCACGCCGACGTCCTGGGCTTCCCCGCGGACGCGCTGGAAGACGCTGACTTGCATCTTCACGTACCGGCAGGCGCTGTCCCCAAAGACGGCCCCAGCGCGGGCGTGACGATCTTCACTGCGCTGGCGTCGCTACTCTCCGGACGATGCGTTCGGTCGGACACGGCGATGACGGGTGAGTGCACGCTGCGAGGGCGTGTGCTCCCTGTCGGCGGCATCAAATCGAAGGTGCTCGCCGCGCACCGAGCCGGTCTCACGCGCATCATCCTGCCGCGCGACAACGAGCGCGACCTGGACGATGTGCCCGCGGAAATTCGCAGCGAGATCGAGTTCATTCTCGCCGACGACATGCAGCAGGTGCTGACCGCCGCGCTCGAGCCGTTGCCCGATGTGACCATTGGCGGCACTGGCGGCGCCGAGACTCAAGTCACCACCTGACGCGCACCTCGCCCAGCAATCGCTTGCTGGCAGCTCACATCGAGACTCAGAGGACGCCCGCCGGCCCACTCTCCCCCGAGGCCGAGCGGGCGTCCGCCTTTTGTGCGCGGAGGGCGTGCTAATGTCTCCTACCCTCGATGGCGCTGCGACTGCTGATCTACGACGGGAACCGCAAGGCGGGGGAGGCTGCGCTGCGGTCCTCCTGGTCCGCGGGCGCGCGCGTCTACCGAGCCCTCGGCCGAATCGACAGCTTCTTCGGCGCGCATAGCTGGCCCGAAGCGCTAGCGTGGTGCGCGGAGCAGGCAGCGGGTGCCCCCATCGCAGAGCTGCAGTTCTGGGGGCATGGCAGGTGGGGGCAGGTGCTGATCGGTGGCGAAGCGCTGTCGCAGGCTTCTTTTGGTCGAGAGCACCCACACCGAGCGCGCCTCGACGCGCTGAGAGAGCGGCTGTTGCCGGACGGCCAGAGTCTCGTGTGGTTTCGCACCTGCGAGACCTTCGGCGCCGCGCGCGGCATTGCGTTCGCCGAGACGCTCACGCGCGAGCTGCACACTCGAGCGGCGGGACACACCCACGTCATCGGGGCGCTTCAGAGCGGTTTGCATGGGCTCTCTGCAGGGGCAGAGCCCCGTTGGTCCCCGAGCGAGGGCCTCTCTCGTGGTACGCCCGACGCGCCCGCGGCCGCGTTGCCCTCCAGTGCCAATGCGATCAACACAATTCACTTCATGACCTCGGCCGTGCCGCACGCGTGGTTCGACTGACTTGCCGCGCTTGCACGCTGCGCCTTCGTGCCCAGCTTCCGCAGGAGTAGGATGACTCGATGACGCGGATGGCGCGCAGCGCGCGCTCGGTGGCGTTGGGCCGGAAGGTCCCTGGCAGAGGCAGCTCCGAGCAACCGACGCGCTTCTTGCAGAAGCTGACCAGGGCATCTCGCTAGTCAGAAACGCTGCCAGTGCAGACACGGGCGACAACGGCGCCGACCTCCCCCGCGACCCATCGCCGACCCCGGGCGCGCCGAACCTCGCCGTCGTCACCAGCATCAGCTCGGTGATGCCCAACGACGACCGTGACGGCGCCGCTCTGGCCGACGACGCCGAGCTCGGAGGAGCCTCCGGTGTCGCCCGCTCGGGTATCCGCCCCAGCTGTCCAGGCTCAGGTGGACCTCAGACAATTTTCGCGCTTCGAGATCCCCGCTCGCTCGCGGCTCACTGCAATCTGCCGCAAGCGGGCCATCGCGTCGCGTGTCAGCTGCCGCCGAGCGCTGGCGTCGCTAGGCTGCCAAGCTCATGCCTAGCCAAAGCCACGCGTCGCAGCCCGCCAGCGCTGCAGCAGCGAACATTCGCGCCGCCCTGGAGGGCGCCGGCCGCGGTCTCGTCGATCGCCAGACGTTGCTCGAGCTGGTCGCCTTGGCCGCTGTCGCGCGCGAGCACGTGCTGGTCGTGGGGCCGCCTGGCACGGCCAAGAGCGAGGCGGTGCGCCGCGTGTCTCGCGCGCTCGGCGGCCGCTACTTCGAATACTTGCTCGGCCGCTTCACGGAGCCGAGCGAGATCTTCGGCCCTGTCGATCTGCGCAAGCTGCGCGAAGGCATCGTCGAGACCGAGACGGCGAACATGTTGCCCGAGGCCGAGATCGCCTTCTTGGACGAGGTATTCCTCGGCTCGACGGCGATCTTGAACACCCTCCTGGGCCTGCTCAACGAGCGCCACTTTCGGCGCGGTCACACCTCGGTGGCGTGCCCGCTGCGCGTGTGCGTGGGCGCAACGAACCAGTTGCCGGACGACGAGCAATTGGCTGCCTTCGCAGACCGCTTCTTGGTGCGCGTGTTCGTCGAGCCGATGCCCGACACCCGCCTAGAAGAGCTGCTCGAAGGCGGTCGCTCGCTCGGCCACGCCGAGCCGGGGGTGGTCGCGTCGATCGCGGATCTCGATCTGCTCACCAGAGCGGCCGCCGCAGCCGACATGAGCCTCGTGCGTGAGCCGCTGGCCCATGCGCTGCGCCTCTTGCGACGCGCCGGCATCGAGCTCAGCGATCGGCGCATCGTGAAGTCGCAGTCATTGATCGCCGCGGCAGCCGTGCTGGCCGGCCGCGCCGAGCCGACCAAGGCTGATTTGTGGCCGCTGGTGACGATCGTGCCCACCGCCGAGACGCAAGCGCTCGCGCGCGATGTACTGCGCGAGATGCTGGCCGAGTCGCAGAACAGCACGCTCTCCAACGCCGCGCTGGAGACGTCCCTCGGCCCTGTCGCGCGGGCTCTGCAGATCGTGAACGCGGGTGAAGCCTTGCTCGCCGCGCGCGCGGGTGACGTCGCCGGGCTCGAGCTCGAGGCGTGGAAGCTCAAGCTCGAAGCGGTGGCCCGCAGCATCGACGCTGGCTTCGCCGAGGCGACAATGCCGGCGGATCTCGCGTCGCTGCGGGCGCGCGTCGTGGAGATCCTGAAGGCGCCATGATCGCGTGGCACCTGCGCAGCGAGCCGCTCGCGCCGGTCGGGGTCGCTGGCTCTGGCGAGGTGGCACGCCGTCTCGGCGAGGCCGCGCTGCGACGTGACGATGCGGCGCTCGCCAGCCTGCGCGCAGTCGCTGGCGATGGGCTCCTCGTGATCCTCGGCCAAGAATCGGCACTGCCGTGGGTCGACGGCGCGCTCTACCTCGGCAACGACCCGCGTGCCCCCAGCTTGCTGCTCTCGACGCTGCGCGCCCCATCCGTGCCATTGGAGCTCTTCCAAACGGCCGCGCAGCGCAAGCTCGGCGGCGCAGACGCCATCGCCGTGATCGCCGAGCACGGCCTCCTGGTGCCCCTCGCCAGCGCGCGCCCGATCGCGCGTGACTTGCTCTGTGACTGGCTTGCGAAGGCGGCGTCGTGAGCGATCTACCCGCCGCCTTGCAGCCTTGGGCTGTCGAGCTCGCCATCTTTCCGCCCGAGATTCAGCAGAGCCTCGGCCCCTGGCTGCTTCGGCTGGACGCGTCGTTCGGTTGCCTGCGCGCCGCTTCTCGCGAGCGTGAAGGCGACCCGGATGGCTTCGATGGTCTGGCCCGAAAGGGCCCCTATTCGCGGATGTTGGTCAGCGATTGGCTGCTCGCTGATCAGCTGCCGGACGAGTTCATGCGGCGCGCTGCAGCCGCCGAGCACTCCTTCTTGCGGCTCGCCCTGGCCACGCCGAAGGGGGCGCGCGCGACGGGTGTCGTATTCGATGCGGGGCCCTTTCAGCTGGGAGCACCTCGCATCGCGCATCTCGCGATCTTGATCGTGCTCGCTCGTCGCGCTCGCGCAGCGCAGGCTGTCCTTCGCTGGGGGGTGTTGCAAGCGCCGGCGGTGCCACCCTTCGAGCTGGTGACGCCTGTCGCCATTCAACATCTGCTCTCGGCGCGCACCATCGTGCAGCCGACGGAAGAAATGCTGGCGGGTTGGTGCGAGCGCTTGGGCGCTGACGGCAGCAAGCGCGGCTCGGAGCTATGGGTGGTCGGCGGCGAACGTATTTGCCGAGCGGCCGCGGCGCGTGGAGCCGCCTCGGTGGTCGTCCAAGATCTGCTGGAACCCGGAAAGCCCAGCTTGCGCATTGCCGTTTCCGCAGCGGCGGCGCGGCCGGCTCGCGCACTGGTGCTGGAGCTGCCTGAGCCGAGGACGGCGGCCCGCCTGCTGCGCGACCCATTCGCCGTCGCAGTGGCGCCGCGCAAGAGCATGCCCGTGGACGCCACTGCCAGCTCCAGGCTGGTGTTCAGCGCTTCGGGAAGCAAGGCCTTCGCGCGGATGAGCGGCGGCCTGTTGCAGTTCCCTGTGCCGAACTCGGCGCGCGACGGCCTCGGTCGGGTCAAGCGCATTCAGCTGCAGGGGCTGTGCACCGCTGTCGGTCGCTATCGCCGGCTGACGCTCGCCATTACCGCAGACATGTCGACACGCAGCCTGCGCCTCTACTGGCGCGCCCTCGCCAATGTATCCCTCGGTCACTTCACCTCGACAGAAGATGTGCACCGCCCGTGGGAGCCTCAGCCCAGCGATGATCTGCGTCCTGTGTACGTGTATGACCGCAGAGGCGAGCTGGTGGTGCTGTACGTGGACGGGCGTCGCAACCTGTTCGAGCTCACCACAACTGGCGCGCCTCGCATCCTTGCGCGGGAGGTGCTTGCCTCGTGCACGTTCCGCAATGGCGCCGCTTTCATTGCGCGCAAGGTCGTGGGCGCATGGATCACCGCGCCGCCCGAGGGGCCTGCGTTGCTCGTGATTCGGCCAGATCACGAGCCGCGGGTCGAGGCGCTCGACAACCCCGAGATCGTCGCTGCTCGCATTGGTACCTACTTCTCGAAGAATGGTGAACATGTGATGTTTGCGGCGCTGAACGGCAGTGGCGATTGGGTCGTGCATTGCGGGGGCGCTGCCTTCACGCTGCGGGTAGCGAACCAGCGTGCAGTCGCCATTCACCACAGCACGCAAGGGGCGTCTCTGTTGGTGCTCGACGCCGACCAGAAGACGTTCTTCGACCTGCGTCAGACGGCGGGCGCGGTGGCCTTCGTTGCGCCGGCTCGTGTCACGCACGTGATATTTCGCGCAGCTGCGAGCGTGCTCGCGATCACGACTGCAGAGCGAAGCCTGCTGTTCTATTCGCTCTTGCACAGCGAGGTCATGGGGCGCTTCGAGCTGGGTGGTTCCGAGCCGGGTGGTTTGAAGATGCAGGGCGCCGAGTGACGCGCCCAGAGCACGCCCTGCACGTCGGCACTGTCGAGTGCGCGGCCCTGTTGATCGACCCTCAGCTCATCGGCGAGGCGGTGGCGCGCGCACGTGTGCTCTCTCTCTGGGGCCCGGGCAGCCTGGTGCAGCAGACGACGCGCGGCTTCTTGCTGCGCAGTCAGCGCCCAGCCTTCACGGCCGTGACCCGCGCGCCAGGCTTGCCGCTGGTCGAACGCCGTCTTGCACACGGCACGGTGCTGACGGCAGCGCCGCTCTCCGATGCGCAGCTGGAGGCACTGGCGCCGGCCGCCGGGTCGCTGGTGATGAGCGAGGCGGGAGCGCTGACTGTGCACGCGCCTCCTTTCGAGACTGTGGATGTGGCGGCGTGGCTATCGCTCGACGACTTCGAGGTGGCTTTGGTCACCCCGATGGGCCGGCGCCCCGCGCCACCGAAAGCCCCAGCGGGGGTCGAGAAGACAACGCGCGCGCTCTTGGTTCCGAATGCGCCCGCGGCGCCGCGCGACGTTGCCGCCATTCGCGATGCGCTGGCCGAGCCTGCGGCGGGCGTGCGGCGGGCTGGCCTGTTGGCTCTGCTGGGCTCCCTGGTGCAGTCGTGGCTTGCCAAGCAGCGAGAGACAGACCCCAGCCGCCAGAATGCGATAGGGCGCGCGATGGCCCGCGTCGAGCAATGGCTGGCCCGCGCCCTCATGAGGGTGGGCCTCTCGACCTGGCTCGCGCGCCGCCACGCTGAATACCTGGATCGCCTGTTCGAGATGTTCGATCGCGGCGATATCGAGGCTGCGCTGCACCACGCCATTCCACTCGGCGGCCAGGCGGGTGACGCCAGCTCGCCGATGCTGCGCCTGCCCGGCCCGCGGGAGAAGCTCGAGATCGCGAGGCGCTCGGTGACCGCCTCCTCCAGCATCAACTTGGCGAACGATCTCTATGGCGAGCTGCGCAAGCGCTACCGCAAGGCGTTCGTGAAATTGGACGCCGAAGGCCGCATTCACGAGGCGGCGTTCGTGCTTGCCGAGCTCTTGCACGACGTGGAGGAGGCGGTCGCCTTTCTCGAGCGGCGTGGCGAGCTCTCGAAGGCCGCCGAGCTTGCCGACTCGCGAAAGCTCGCGCCAGGGCTCGTCGTGCGGCAATGGTTCCTGGCCGGCAATCGAGCCCGCGCCATTCAGGTGGCGCGCCGCGCCGGTGGTTATGCCGACGCTGTGGCAAGGCTCGAGCGGGCCCGTCAGCAAGAAGAGGCAAACAGCCTCCGGTTGGTGTGGGCCGACCAGCTCGCGAATCAGGGCGACTATGCCAATGCCGTCGACGTCTCGGCGGCTGTCGATAGCGCGCGCGAGCTGCGGGCGCGCTGGGTCGAGCTGGCCATCGAGTCAGGCGGCGCAACGGGGGCGCGCATGCTGGCCTATCGCGTGAGCCAAGGCCTCGGTGATGCTGCGGATTCGCGCGCGCTGGTGTGGGCGCTGTTGGCAGAGCAGGGCCCCGAGGGGCGGCGGCGCCGCCGCGTGTTTGCGCAGAAGCTCGTCGTAGGCAGGCCCGCGGGGGGAGAGACCGTTGCGCTGGCTGCGCGCGCTGCAGCCAGGGCATTGTTCGCCGACGCTGACGACGGCGCGGGCGACCCCGAGCTGTCGTTGGTCACTGCAGCCATGGTGAAGCTGGCCGACGACGACGCCCTGCGCGTCGACATCCCGCGCTGGCCTGAGCCGCGAGGCAGCGAGACGCGTGAGCACCGCTTCGCGGTCGACGAACGAGGGACTGGGCCAGTCGCCACCGCTGTGCTGCTCGCGCACGGGCGCACGGCTGTGGCGCTCGGTGAAGCTGGGGTCGCCTTGGTAGACCGCAACGGCAAGCGCATCGCGCATTTCGATCAGCCGGCCAGCCACCTGGTCATTTCGGATCACGGGGACCGCGCGATCACCATCATCCGGCGCGGCAGCGTCGCTCGGCTCGGTCGCGTCGACTTCATCACCCGGCGCTCGCAGGCTTGGTGCGAGGTCGAGCTCGGCGTTGTCGCCAGCGATTTCGATGGCTCGAGTTGGCTCGTCACGGCGCCGGCGGCAGACGGGCAGGGCGATCTGCTGTCGATCGACGCCACGATGGACGACTTCTCGGCGCTGCACCGCGTGGGAGGCGTCGGGCAGCAGGTGCATTCACTTGTGCGCGGGCCGGAGCGCTGTGAGCTTATCGCAGGCAGCTCGGCACGAGAGCTGGATGGCTTCTCCTTTCAGCTGCCGGGCTGGACGCTGCGGGGCCGGGCCCAGCTGGCCCCCCCGGGCGACGAAGGGCTCGGAGCCCCAATCTGGAGGGCGTCCCCAGATGGCGCCTATCTCGCCGTCTGCGACATCGAGAGCAGCGACGGGGATGCCGGAGTGGTCGCCTCCTTGCGCGGTGAGGCGCGGGCGGTGAGCAATCACCCAGTTTTTGCGGCCAACGCGAGGGTCGTCGACGCCGCCATTGGCCGAGATGTCTTCGCTGTCGCGGCATCAGCGCCGGAGGGCGTGATGGTGGTCATCATCCGTCGTAGCGATTTGATGCCTGTCGCTGAGATTACGCTGGCGGGCAGCCGCCGCGCCGGCCTTCGTTTGCAGGCCGACAGTCTGGTGGTGACCTGCGACCTCGGCCGGGTTGTAGCTGTCGACGTACACAGCGGCGAGCTCGGTCGCGCGCTGTTGATTTGAGCGTCGCGGCGGCTCGCATGGCGACTGGGAGTCCCAGGTTCTGAAGCCCTGAAGCCCTGAAGCCCTGAAGCCCTGAAGCCCTGAAGCCCTGAAGCCCTGAAGCCTTCTTTGGCCGAGAATCACGCTCGCTGATTTAGCGCAGCGCACACCTTCATGCGCAAGAGCCGGCTTCGGTGCCCTGGCAGCATTTGATGTTCTTCGCCGCGCGCTGATCAGTCCACGCCACGCATCCGGTAACCTGCTTGGCGCCATGACACCCGACGCGCGTCTTACTTCGTGCCTGCTCCTCGCCAGCCTGGGTGTCCGCTGCGTCGGCTCCGCCCGCTGTGTCCGTAGCGAGCCTTTGTGTGCTCGCGGCGATTGCACGAACCGTGTATGAAGGGCGATCGTGAAGACCCTCCTCCCCAGAATCCTTCGTCTGCCCGCGCCCGTGGGCGCTTTTCTACCGCTCTTCCTCGCCGTTGGCTGCGGAGCCGCGGAGGCTGTGCGGCCTGACGCGCCTACTCTGGCCGAGGCAACGGGCGACAAGTGTGACGCGGCGGCCGACAGCACCAACGCCTACGTCGTCGACCTCCCGCCCGAAAAGCGCAGCGACCTCGAGCTCGCGCTCGACAGTGGAGGCCTGGTGGTGGTTGTGTTCTCTTGCAACGAGATCAAGGTGCTCAAGACTTGCAAGGCTTCTGGCAAGTACGAATACAAGGGTACAAGCTCGAAAGAGCGCGTGCTTTCGCTCGAGAACGGCGACCAGATCCGGGCCGCGCTGCCCCTCGGCGGGGTCGGCATCGCCGCCACGTTCGAAAGCGAGGCATCGACCGGCACCAAGTTCGATCTCGGCTTGGTGATCGGCGGACAGCTCGTCGGCTCGGCGTCGTCGTTCACGGCAGCCGAGCTCACCGGCAGCTGTGCGGGTGCGACCCATGTCATCACGTCGGGCAAGATGGGCGCATTCGCCATGGGCACGAGCGCGAAGGCGCAGCTGTCGACGGCAGCCGAGGTGTTTGGTGCCGGCATCAGCGCGGGCAGCAACTCATCGAAGCTGACCAAGGCGGGCGACGGCTCGATTCAGGCTTGCGGCGCGGCTTCGACCAGCGACGACGAGCCGCCCAAGCAGTGCGACGCGCTGCTGGCGATCGAGCTGACCAAGCTCACCAAAGGGTTCGGCAACGTCGAGGTCGACTTCGCGTTCGGGCTCACCTACGGCGGAGAGAAGTGCGAGGACATTTCCGAGTGCGAGTCGGCGTGCAACTCGGGCAAGGGTAAGGGTTGCAAGTCACTCGCGATCGCGCTGATCGAGGGCGGCGAAGGCGTCGACAAGAACATCCCGCGCGGGCTGCAGCTCCTGAACAAGGGCTGCGAGCTGGGTGACGTGCGATCGTGCGCCGCGCTATCGTCGATGTTGTTCTTCGAGGAGCGCTACGAGGAGGCCATGCCATTGGCCGAGAAAGCCTGCAATATCGGCAACGACGCCGACGGCTGCTTCAACCTCGGGCTGGTCTACCAGAGGCTCAACCAGCCAAAGAAGGCCGAGAAGCCAATGGAGAAGGCCTGCTCCGGCGGAGTCAAGCCGGCCTGCAAGAAGGCGGGCCTCGACGACTGAGCAGAGAGGATTCGAACCCTGCCGTCATACGGGTGGCGCTTGGGCAGCCGACGCGCCGCCGCCTTCGCAGTAACGGGTCGATATCGAGATCGGGCTCGATGGTCGGCATCGGAGCTCGGTGACTCGGCTGCGTTGTCCGAGCGGCTCATTTGATCACCCGGAAGAAGGGAGGGCCGTTGTATCCCCAAGGCTGCATCGATGTTGGCCCGATCTTCCCAGTCGCCCATCGTTCCGGGCGGGGCTTCGATGACGGGGTTGACCGGGTTCGCGTACGCTTCGGCCAATCCCCTACATGTGCTCTGCTGGGGCTGCGCGTCCGCACCGGTCGTGTACATGCTCGTGTGGTTCAGCAAGTGGTGGAGCGTGCGCCCGCGCAAGCCGTCGAGTCCAATGAGGCGCTCGAGAAGCGTGACCTCCTGCGCGCGCTCGCCTTCTCGAGCTTCGGCTTGTCGGGTGCGGCTGGCATCACGGGCGCATTGATCTTCGTGTTCGACGTCCCGGCGCCCAAGCCAGGTGGGCTCTCGGGTGGGCTCCACGGCGTCGGCTATGGGGCACGTTTCTGACCCAGCTTGCGGTCAGGGAAATCGAGCGGGCGAAGGTCACCAAGCTCGCTGTGAGGGGTCGCGAAAGCCGCCTTTCACATGGTGCTTGGCGCGAGACGGCGTCATCCACTCGCTCTTCACATAGCCGACGTGACGCGACTCGGCCGTAGTAACGCAGGCAAGTCGATGCCCGGTCGAGATCAGGAACCCTGCGGGCAGAGCGGCTCGATCGACTTCTCGACGAACGCGGCCTGCGTCGCGTCCAGCCGCTTGCGCAACGCCACGCACGCCTTCGCGCTGCGCATCGCGGGCAAGGCGTTGCGCTGGTCCGCCTGGGCATCATGGCCGCAGGCAAAGCAGCCCCGAGCCTCGTCGGCCTCCTTCTTCTGGAGCGGCTTGATTGTCACCGGCTTGTCGCCGTCGCATGCGGCCGTGCCGCCGGGGGTCGGCACCTGGCCAAGGAGCGGAGCTCCCTTGCAGGCCAGCTTGTGCGCGGCCTTGCCCTTGGCCGACTTGTCGTGATCGGCCACGTAGAGGCACGCATAGCCGATGCCCCCGTCGCCCTTCTCCGGGATGCAGTTCGAGGCGACTTCGGCCCCGCCCTCCTGCAGAGCGCCTGCATCGGCGCGGACCGCCAGTCGCATCAGCGCCTGGATGGTCTCGGCGTCCTTCGGGAACTTGTCCTTCACGGCCGCATAGGCGTGGTTGCAGGTGGAGGGGAGCCATGTTCGGTTGATGCACTCCGTTACCATCCTCGCCGCGCTGTGCGTCGCGAACATGTCCGGCTCGGCCGGCTCGGCGGATACAGCCGAGCCGCTGGAGGCCGGGGCAGCCGCACTCGTGGACGCGGGCATCGCTTCGACCGTGGCCGTCGTCGCCGTCGTCGAGCTCACGGCAGGGGCCTCGGACGAGGGCGTGCAACCAGCGAGCACGAACGTGAGTAGCCAGGGCGATCGACGCATGGTGCGACTTTGCACGGCGATCTGCGGCTGCAACGACGTGATGAGCGAGTACGGGAAAATCGTGCTGGAAAACCCGACTACAGGGGATGCGGCGGCCTGAACGGCGGCATCACCCGGCGTTCTTTCGGGCGCGGGTTTGGAGGCTCCGAGCACCGTAGAGATGGTGATCGATCTGGCGGCGACGCGCGCACCCGGCGTGACCTCGTCGTTGAACGCGTGCCTCGCGCCCAGCCACGCACCGATCACCACCATGTCGTCTAGGGCCACTCTCCCGGGGTGGCGAACGCACCGCTCGGGGCACCCTAAAATCAAGGGTCCCCAGTGCGGTGCGCCGAGCGGCCGGCGCGGCCGTAAGTCGTGCGATTAGCGCCAGCCATTGGAGCGAAAATCCGCAAAATCGAGCGCGTTGCAAGAACCGTCCGCCGTCTACCCGGCCGCCGACGCTGCCACGCGCACCGCGCGAGGGAGGGTAAAATCTACCCCCGCCATTGCGGTGCGCCCAGCGATCGGAACGAGAAGCGGGCCGCGAGCCAAGGGCCAGTTCGGAGGGAGCTCGTCACGAGACAGCCGAGACCGAGGCAGGGCTTGGCCGGCTCGGATTCACCGAGACTGAAGCAGACGCTTGGCAGCGCGGCCCGCGCCGCCGCCCGCCGCGACGCCCGCGAGCCACACGCCGATGAGGAAGCACACGTCGGACAGGGGGCTCCATCCCGCGAGATTTTGGGGCGTTGAGCGCTTCTTTTAGGCCTTGTCCGCGATCTGCAGGAGCGGTGGGCCCAGCGTGGCGAGCGCGTTTGTGTCCGTGCCAAGAGGCTCCTGGCAGGACCGCGGGAGGCGCGTGACGTTGACGGAAGAGGCCGCCAATGGCTAGGTCCAGCCATGCACGTGCGCGCTGCTGCAGTCGCCTGTTCGCTCTTCGCCTTCGCTGCTTGCGGCGAGACGCTGCCGCCGGTGACGCCGGCCGTCTATTCGGAGCTCACGCAAGCGGACGTCACGGCGATTGCGAAGAAGCTAGTCGAGCTGCGGGGCCTGACGCCCCTTCTGCAACCGAAAGTGATGCTCTTGCCGCCGGCCGAGTTCAAAGCGGCGGTGCGGGAGACACACCACACGGGACCGCTCCGCGGCAACGAGGAAGCGTTATCCGCGCTATTGGGGCTGCTCCCGCCAACGAACGACAAACCTCGCGGGGCGGAGGGCGCCGACGGCTTGGCATCGATTGGCGGCTTCTACCACATCGAAGACCGGATCATCCGGATGCCGAACAGGGTCCCGACGTCCCGTGGCGCCCACGTCAGCCAGCGCAGCGTCTTGGCGCACGAGCTGCACCACGCGATGCAGTATCAGCAGTTCAAGCCGCCGGTTGTCTTCGACGACGACGCTCGGCTCGCCTGGTCCTCTCTGATCGAGGGCGACGCTTCGGTCGCGCAGCTCGCGCACTCGGCGTTCGACCAGGGCCTCTCCGCCTCGCGCATGTTGCGCCGCGCGCGCTATCGCATTGCCAAGCCCGAGATCGTGAGCGCCGCCGCGTCGCCCACCCAGCGCTCGGCCTGGGAAGACCTTCGTGGGGCCGAGGCGGTGCGGCGCTTCCCCTATGAAGAGGGTCTTGCATTCGTGGTCGACCTCTATCGCGCGGGCGGGTTTGCCTTGATCGATCAGGCCTACGCGCGACCGCCACAGGTGACGGAGCACATCCTGCACCCCGAGAAGTACCTGGCGAACGAGCTGCCGCGCGCGATCGGCGAGCTCGGGCCCCCTCCGGGCTGGAAGGTCGCGCTGAGCACGCCGCTCGGTGAGCTGCGCACACGGGTGTTCCTCGAGCCCTGCCTTGGCATCAAGACTGCGGTCGAAGCAGCTGCTGGCTGGAATGGCGATCGCTCGTTCGTGCTGGAGAGCGATCGCAGCTGGATGCTGGGCTGGGTGAGTGCCTGGGACACAGAGGGCGACGCGGTCGAGCTGGAAGACGGCCTGGCCCGCATGGGCAAATGTCTGTTGGCGAACGACGCCAACAACAAGCCGATAGGGGCGCGTTTCTCGATTCGTCGCAACGGCTCGGTCGTCGCGTTCGCCCGCGGTGGAGAGCAACAGGAGCGCGGCGCAGTTTTGGAGCAGCTCTTGGCGTTGCCCCAGGCCACGCCAGACCCCGTCCCGGTCGCCAATGCCGTCGTTCCGCCCCTGCGAAAGCCACCGGAGCCGACTGGCGGCGAATTCGATGGTGACGTGTATCGCAACCACTTCTTCGGCATCACGGCCAGTGCACCCTCCGCCTTCGTGCAGAAGCTGTGGGTACCCAGAGGCTCCAGCCTGAATTTACCCAACATGCCCGCGCGGAAAATGAGAGCCGGGGGTTCGATGGGCTACTCAATCAAGCTGTCGACGCCTGACCGAATCGATTCGCTGTTCGCGGAGCAGGAAGAAGAGGTCATCGCTGCCAATGCCACGGCTGGCTACGAGACGATGCGCTACCAGGCGCAAACGACGACCACTACCGGCCTCGGTCCCGCGTACGTGCGGAGCTGGACGCAACGGCGTGGTGTGCTCGTTCATCGCGTCACCATCATCCCGATTTGCGGCGGTACCGGAAACATCTCGCTAACGACGGTGTTCTCCACCGTGCCCGGGCGCGAGCTGATGGATTACTGGGTACAGAGCTTTCAGTGGACGGCGCCCAAGAAGCGCCCACCGATATGCGAGTACCTGGACCCGGAAGCCACGGGTGCCGACCGGTAGCCGAGGCCTGTGCCGAACTTCTACGAGCCTCAGCCACCAACAACTGGCCGCGCCGGGTTGCCAGAGAGCTTCGTCTTGGCGGGCCACTTGCCATAAACGACCGAGCTCGGAGCGACGATGCAGTTGTCGCCGAGATCGCTGCCGGGCATGAGCACGCTGCCGCTGCCAATCCAGCAGCCGGCGCCAACCCGAATCGGTAGCGTCTTGACGGTGGGGGCGGCCGTCGACATCTCGCTATTGGAGTCGCCGTATTGGGAAGTGACCACCACGCCGGGGCCCAGGTGCGTGTAGGCGCCGAACGAGCAGCCGCCTTCGCCGAGAATGGTACAGCCGGCGGCGACCACCACATGGTGATCGAAGTCGACGCGGTTGCCGCTGCGCGAGCCATACACGTAGACGCCCGACTGCAGCGTGCAGTGGTCGCCGAACGAGAGCGACTCCCAATACTTGATGGTGACGTTCTTCTCGATCAGCACGTCCCAGCGGGCGGCGACGCGCAGATTGGTGAGGGCGAGCTTGAGACGGTGTTTGACGTTCTTGAAGATCACGTGCCCGTCTCCGGGCGCAATGTGCGCTCGACCAGCTCGATCAAGCCGAAGCCGCCGACTCGTTGAAACGACACCAGGCGGCCCGCGAAGAGAATGGCTGGCTGAGGGGGTGAAACTGGGATCACGCGATAGCCAGCGCTCTTGATCGCCGTCACCGTGCCTTCGATCTCGTCGCATTCGTAGGCGATGTGGTAGGCGATCTCTGCTTGCAGCCTGAGCAGGCTGGTGAGCGGGCCCTCGATCTCGGTGGGCCAAATGACCTCCACCGATGGCATTGCGGCGTGCGTCGCCATTGCCAGGTTCACCCGCTGCACGTCGTCGCGAATACGCGCCCCGACTGCGTAGCCGAGCGCCGCGAGAAACCGCTCGGCGCCGTCGGGCCGCGCGACGGCGAGGCCGAGATGGTGAAAGGTGAGCCCGAAACCAATCACCGAGCGAGCACCATTGCGAAGTTGACTGGCAACTTGCTTTGGGCGCTCTCTTCGAGCGTGGTGCCTGCGTAGGGCAAGATCAGCTCGTCGCTCACGGAGAGGCCTGCCTTGGCGCAGAGCTCGTGCACCTCCGACATCGAGCGGAACAGGTAGATATGGTCGAGCGCGGGGGAGTTGATGCAGCTGGTGATGAACACCGAGCCGGCCGGGTCGCACAGCTCGCGCGCGCGCTGCAGAAAGCGCAGCGGGTCTTCGACGTGCTCGAGCACCTCGCCCATCGTGATCATGCTGTACGGAGCGCTGAGCTCGGACGCGAGAAAGTCGCGCTCTTCTACCGTGAAGCCAGTGAAGTCGCCGAAGGTGCCGCCTGACAGCAGCTCGCGCGTCAGCGCCACGCTGGTGGGGCTGATGTCGACGCCGTGACATGACGAGAACACGCCCTGCTTCAGCGCAGTCATGAAGTAGAAGCCGTGGCCGGGACCGATCTCGAGGTAGCGGCCTGTCTTGGCGGTCGGCAGCTGCTTTGCAAAGTAGCGCCGCATCGCCACGTGGTTCGGCCACAAGAAGGACGTCAGGGCGAGGCCGTGCATGTAGCGCTGCATGTACGCGGGGCTCAGGTACACGCTGGCCGCGACCTCGTCGTAGCGGCTGTAGCGGTAGCGCCCGTGGCGCTTGAAGTGCAGCTGCTCGCGCAGGGTGTCGCTGACGATGAGCTCGTATGACGCTGCCAGCTCGTCGAGCGTCACGCCGGAACGGATGCAATGGTCGATGTAACGTTCGAGCGCGAGAAGCTCAGCGGGTTCGATCGCCTCTCGGGATCGAACCAAAAAATTCTGCTGCATTGGGTTCTGCGCGGCGATTGCCTCGCAGAGCGCGGAGACCTGGCTCACGGCCGGAGAGGGTGTCACGGGACAACCTTCTGGGGGACAACACTCTGCGGCACAACCTTGTCGGGGTGCAGCTTCGTGAAGTCGCCACCTTCTTGCCAGCCGCCCTTCCAATCATGGCGAATGGCCGTCTCGTCGTTCACGTCGAAGTAGCGCACCTGGCAGGTGACGCGCGACTTGACGGGGCTCACATTTTTGCCGGACTCGTGCAGCAAGAAGAAGCTCAAGAACACGACGTCGCCGATCTCCGTCTCGAAGCTGACCTGCGGATAGCGGGCTGCGACCGCCTCGACGTCGGGTATCTCGAAAGTCTGCGTGTAATCTCTGCCGGTGTTCATCGGGTCATGGCAGCGCACCGGTAACAGGCCCTGTTTGTGGCTGCCTTCGGCCATGCGCACTGGGCCCATGTCGTGCGACACGTCGACCAGGTTGAACCAGGCGACGACCGCGTTCATGGCCGACATTTGCGAGTGGTATTCCTGGTGCCAGGCCGAGCGCCATTTGTCCTCGCCTGGAATGTCGAGCCGGATGCCAGCACCGCGAAAGGCCACACCCGTGTGGGTCGCGCCGAGCAGCTGCCCGACCACGTCGCTCATCGCCGCGGAGCCCACCAGTGACCAGAACGGCGTCAGCTTTCGCATGGCGTCGTACACGGCGCCGAGCGAGCTACGATTGGCGCGGGCGAGCAGCAGCACCTTCGGGTGGATGTCGTCGAACAGCGTTTCGGGCGAGCTCGGCGTCACGCCGCGGCCCGCCTCGGTCAGCGCGAGCTTCGCGCACAACAGCGCGTCGATGCCAGAGAGCACCGGCAAGAGCTCGGCGCGCGAGAACAGCCCGCGCGCCAAGAAGAAGCCCCGTTCGCGATAAGAAGCCAGGTCGGCCTCGGAGAGTTTGCGCATCAGTTCACGCTGTGGCGATCGTACCTCGATCTCAGCGTGAGCAGCGCTCGCCTTTGAGGCTGCACACCCCGCCCGACTTGCAGTGGGATGAGGCTTGGCAGTCAGCCTCCGATTTGGCGACACAGCGGCCCTCGCCCGGCGAGCAGTTGCCGAAGACGGCGCAAGTCTGCGCCTGGCGGCAGTGCGCTTCTTGGGTGGGCTGGCACTTGTTGCTCTTTGCCCCGCAGTGGCCGAGCTGCTGGCAGCTACAGGCTTCTCGGCAGTCTTGGTCCGACAAGCAGCCGCCCAAGGCGAAAACGAAGCCGAGTAGGCCCACGGATTTTCGCATGACACCGACCCTTGCCACGAGCCGGGGCGCCGAGCAATCGCCTGGTCGATGACTTGGCGACGCTGCCTTGCTAGCTTCGCGCCCATGCGAACGTCTTGGCTGGTGGGTAGTGTGCTTCTCGTGTCGGCTGCTGTCGGGTGTAGTCAAGATCATGCCCCGCTCGGGGCCAGCGCCACCGCCAGCGCGCTCGCGGGCAACGCACCGAAGAGCGCCAACGCCAAACAGTACTCCGTATCGACCGGTAAGGTGAGCTTCACCATGGAGGCGGTGGACGAGAAGATCCGCGGGCGCATTTCGCGCGGCGTCGCGGGCACGCTGTTCGTTGACACCAAAGATCTGACGCTCACCACTGGCAATATCGTCGTCGATCTCGGCGCGCTCGAGGTCTACCAGAAGACGCGCACGCAAGACGGGACCTTCAAAGACGAGGCGCGCGACGACACCCAGAACCTCAACGCCAAGCAGTGGCTCGAGGTGGACGACTCCACGCCGGCGCCGATCCGAGCGAGAAACCGTCGCATCGAGTTTCGCATCAGCAGCATCGAGGCGGCGTCCGAAAAAGACGTCACCAAGCTCTCCGGCGAAGCGCGCACCGTCACTTTGAAGGCCAAAGGAGAGTTTCTGCTGCACCAGCGTCAAGTGACGAAAAACGTCGATCTACAGGTCACGCTGACCTTCGATGGGGACAACGCCGTCTCCATCAAGCTGACGACTGTCGCCCCCCTTTCAGTTCGCCTCGCCGATCACGACGTTCGACCGCGCAGCGGCTTCGGCAAGCTCTTGAAGGGCGGCTTCGAGGCCTTCGGCAGCAAGGTCGCCCGGGATGCGCTGGTCGAGATCGATGTCGATCTGGTCCTGGGTGATGCTGCCGCTGCTGCCGCCGCCGCATCGGCTGCCGCCCCGACGGCCGAAGCAAGCGCATCCGCACCTACTCCGGACGACAGCGCGTCCGCGGCCGAGAGCGCAGCCCCCGACAGCAGCGCATCTGCTGAAATGAGCGCATCTGGAGCGATGAGTGCGTCGGTGGCGCCCACCGTGTCGGCCTCGGCCCCCGTCTCGGCTTCGGCAAAACCCAAGCAAAAGTAGCTGGTTTTTGAATGGCACGGAGGAATCATCAGAGACATGCGTCTCGCCAATCGGCGCTACGCTGAAACCACCTGCTGGGCCCGGCCGTACCCGCGGGGTCCGTTCCTTTTTCGAGGTGTGTCGTCATGCTGAATCTCAAGTCCATCTCCGAGACCCTGTCACTCCTCGGCGGCGTTGCCCTGCTGGCCGCTTGCGGTAGCTCGCAAGCACCCGTCAATTCGACCGAGGTCGCCCCTGAGCCGGATGCCAAACAAGCGGCAACGGCAACAACCGAGACTGCTAGCGACGACGCAGCGTCGGCAGCGGCCAGCGCCGACCCTTCTGGCGACAAACCTGCGGCAACCACAGCAGCGGCAAGCGGTTCAGCGGTCGCTTCGGCAGCGCCCGCAGCTGGCGCCAAGAAGCCGATCCCGGCTGCCGGCAAAAAGACCGGTGCTGGCAAGGGCGGCAAAAAGGCGGGCTCGGCTGCTTCTTGCGGCGAAGGCTCCTGCGCCTGACGGTCGACTGGGGCATGTAAGCGTGAAACGAGCCTCGTGCGGCGTCGGCTTGGGACTTCGTTGGGCATTTCTCGACGAGGTTCTGGCCAATGTACGAGGCGGCGGGCCGCCCCTGCAGGTCGATTTTTTCGAGATCTCCCCCGAAAACTACATGCGCCGCAGTGGCTACGTGCCGGCGGCGCTGGCCGAGGTCGGCGAGCGCTACCCGCTCCTTTCCCATGGTTTGACAATGTCGCTCGGAGGCGTCGACCCCATGAATGACGCCTACTTCGCCGAGCTTCGAGAATTTGTTTCGGCGGTGGGCGCCCCTTTCCACTCGGATCATCTGTGCTTCGGCGGGGCAGACGGTCGGCTGGTACACGATCTGTTGCCGCTGCCGTTCATCGAAGAGGCCGTGCACCACGTTGCGGCACGTGCCCGAGAGGCGCGTGATCGGCTCGACTGCCCGCTCGCGATCGAGAACATCTCGTATTACGTGAGCCCTGGTGCCGCCGACATGAGCGAGGCTGCGTTCACCCGCGCCGTACTGGAAGAAGCGGACCTCGGGCTCTTGCTCGACGTGAACAACGTCGCGGTGAACGCCGCGAATTTCGGCTTCGACGCGCAGGCATTCATCGATGCGCTACCGCTCGAGCGCGTGCTCGCGATTCACGTTGCGGGTCACGAATACCGGCCAGAGTACGAGCGCCTGATCGACACGCACGGCGCCGAGGCGCCGTCGTCGGTGCTCTCGCTGCTGACCCGGGTCGTTGAACGCACCGGGCCCGTCCCGGTGATCCTCGAACGCGACAATGCGATCCCCGAGCTCGGCGTGCTCTTGCGCGAGCTCGCCGATATTCGTACTGCCTACAACGCCGGGCTACAAAGACGGGCGGCAGCTTGATGTCCGCCGCTGTGCCCGCCCGTTTGAGCGCGCTGCTCCAGACGATGGTCGCGACCATCCGCGAGCCCGACGCTCGTGAGCGGCATGCTGCTAGCCCAGCCGAATATTTCGCGGGTAGGGGCCTCGAGCCACGCGACCAAGCAGCGCTGGCTCTTGTCGATCCCAAAGCGCTGTTCACGTATCGGTCGCTCGTGCGCGGTACCTTGCGTTCGGCCATCCACCAAGAGATCCCGCGCACCGCGACGCTCTTGGGCGACCGATTCGAGGTCGATCTCGACCGCTACTTCGCTTCGTCGATGCCGAGCTCCCACTACCTGCGCGACGTCGCGTTCGAGTTCGTCGAGCTTGCAAGCGCAGGCTGGCGCGCGGACGCTGGCGTTCCGCCATTCGCACACGATCTGGCCCGCCACGAGCTGTTGGATTTCGAGGTGGCTGCGTCACCCCGCGCGCCGCGGGCGGGGGCACCTCCCGCCGAGGCTGCGCTCGAGCTCGAGCGGCCCGTGCTGTTCGACGGCGCAGCCCGCCTTGCGCGCTACGACTACCCGGTTCACACCATCGCGGCCGAGGGCGCAGTGGCTCCTCGTGAGACGTGGTTGTTCGTGTATCGCGACTCGGAGCTCGAGATCAGGCACCTCGAGCTGACGCCGCTGGCCGCAGCCATCACGCGGGGGCTTCTCGATGGCGAGCCGCTGGGTCGGGCAGTAACTGTCGCCTGCGAGAAGTTACGGGCTACGCTGTCTGCCGCGACGCTCGAGGGAGTGGCCAAGCTGCTCGCCGACTACGCCGAGCGTGGCGTGCTCATCGGTTCTCTTACCGGTTCTCTGCCGGACAACCCGTCATGATCCAGAAAGTAAGCCTCCGATGAGCTCGTCTCAGGATCCGCTCGGGATCGTCGGCACCATCGTCGATGGCAAGTACCAGGTCGAAGCAGTCATCGGCGAGGGTGGCTTCAGCGTCGTCTACCGCGCCGAGCACATCATCTGGAAGCAACCCGTCGCGCTGAAGTGCTTCAACGCGCTTGCGGGCGTTCCGGCGGCGATGCGTCAAGAGCTGTTGAACGGCTTCATCCAAGAGGGCAAGCTGATGACCAGCCTGTCGAGCCGCACGGCTGCCATCGTGCAGGCCCGCGATGTCGGCACACTCACCGCGCCGCGCAGCGGTGAGCAAGTCCCGTTCATGGTGCTCGAGTGGCTCGAGGGTCGCCCGCTCGACCGCGTGCTCTCGATGGAACGCCAGGCCGAGATGCCGGCGCGCTCGATCTATGACGTGCTCGCGCTGCTCGAGCCCGTGGCGACAGCGCTCGAGGTGGTGCACGTCCAGAACATCGCGCACCGCGACATCAAGCCGGCGAACCTGTTCGTGATCGGTGATCCGCGTCAACCGGGCGCGTTCGTGAAGATCCTCGATTTCGGCATCGCGAAGGTGATGCTCGAGCACGCGCAGCTGCAGACGTCGCTGGCGCAAACAGGCCGAGAGATCACGGCGTTCACGCCCAACTACGGCGCCCCGGAGCAATTCAGCCGCACTCACGGTGCGACTGGCCCGTGGACGGACGTGTTCGCATTGGCCCTGATCATGGTCGAGCTCCTGCGCGGCGGTGTGCCCGCGCTGCAAGGCGACGACTACATTCAGCTCGCCGTAGCCAGCCGCGACCCGACGGTGCGCCCCACGCCCCGGGCGTTCGGGGTCGAGATAAGCGACGACGTCGAGATGGTGTTCAGGCGCGCGCTGGCTGTCTCCCCGCGCGAGCGTTACAAAACTGCGGGCCAGTTCTGGCTCGATCTACACGCGGCAGCGTTCCCGGGGAGCGCGCAGTGGTCGCCTGTCACGGTCGGAGGCGGCGCCAGCGCAGCGGCGTTCTCGTCGCCAGCCACTACGCCGGGCGGCGCGCCGATGTCGATGCGTACAGGGCCGAACATGGGCCAGAACACCGGTCCGCGCATCTCGGTTCATGCCGGCAATGGCATGGGCAGCGGTGGTGGTCACGCCCCGACGACTCCGCTGTTTGCGCCCGGTGGCACTGGCGGTGGCGGTCTCACCGCTTCCTCCGCTCCGAAAAAATCGTCCGGCACAGTCGTGTTCGGTGCGCTCGCGGCAGTGGCCTTGCTCGGGGGAGGTGGTGCAGCGCTGGTCATGTTCGGCAGCAACAAGACGCCGAACCCAGAGGCTGCGGGCTCCGAGACCCCGACGGCAGCTCCCGGCGGCAGCGCCAGCGCTGCTGCCGTCGTCGCACCCGCCTGTGCAGACGGCATGGTGCGCATCGAAGGCGCCAAGTTCTTCATGGGCTCGGACGAGCCGGGCTTTGCGCTGTGGCAGCCGCAGCACAACGTCACGCTCTCGTCCTACTGCATGGACATCCACGAGGTCACCGCCGAGAAATACAAGGCATGTGTCGATGGCGGCGAATGCAAGCGGGCCGAGATGATCCCCGACTACCCGAAGGGCGAGAAGACGACACCGGAGCAGCACGAGAAGAACCGCAAAGAGTTCGCAGAGCTCTGCAACTTCGGTGAAAACGGCATCATCAAAGCAGGGCGCGAGAAGCATCCTGTCAACTGCGTCAGCTGGGAAAAGGCAGACCTCTATTGCAAAGCGCAAAAGGGGCGGCTGCCCACCGAAGCCGAGTGGGAGTTCGCTGCGCGCGGCTCGGACGGGCGCAAATTTCCGTGGGGTGATCAGGACGGTACTGATCCCAAACACATGAATGCCTGCGGTAAAGAGTGCGCCGACTGGGAGAAGGCGCACGGCCTCGAGCCGAAGAGCCAAACCATGTACGACGCCGACGACACCTTTCCAGGCACGGCGCCGGTTGGCTCGTTCCCCGACGGCAAGACCAAGTTCGGCAACCTCGACATGATCGGCAACGTGTGGGAGTGGACCAACGACTACTACGCCAGCTACGGCAAAGACCCGCAGACTGATCCGATGGGTGCCGTAACCGGTGATCGCAAGGCGATCCGCGGCGGCGGCTTCAACGGTGGCTTCGAGCTGTGGGTCAACCCGGCGTTCCGCTTTCACCAGCTGACGACCGCGAGCGCCCATGGCGTCGGGTTTCGCTGCGCAAAGAGTTTGAAGTAGGGCTTCAGGCCACAGGCTACAGGCTGCAGCCAGACGCAGAGCCAGAGGTCAGATTCGGGAGCGAGAGGCTTCTCGGTCTGCTCTCTGGGTGTGGCCTGTAGCCTGTGGCCTGATGCCTGTAAGCTCCGGGCGTCGTGTCCTCACCCGCCGAGCCTGGAGCCGATCTGCGCGTGTCGCCGCGCGACCCCGCCATCGCTGGGCCGCTCGGGTCGCTGGCGCTGTCGCAGGTGCGGCCGGGCGCAGCGCAGCTCGCGTTGCGGGCCTCGCTGTGGATGGAGAACCTCGAACGTATTGGCGTCGTGTTGCCATTCTTCATGGTGCACGACGTCGGCATGTTGTTCGCAGCGCCCTCTACGCAGTACGAGATCGGAGCGCGGGCCGACATTCCGAGCCTGTTGCGCTCGCGCGGGGCGGGCAACGTGGAGCACGTCAGCGCGCTGGTGACGAGCTACAAGCGAACCCTCACCGAGCTCGCCGACACCGAAGCGTCGCGCAAGGCGGGCCAGCTTCGCCTCGGTGACGACCTCGTCACGGCTGTGCTGGCGAGGCTTCTCGGCGTGGTGGCAGCGCGCAACACGCGGCGACCTGTCGGGCTGGGTCGCCCACCGCTCGACCCCGGGCTGTTCGAGCGCCTCGAGCCCCAGCTCGTCACGTTGTACCAGGCTGTCGATCGCAGCTTCGAGATCGCCGCGCTCGAAGCGCTCGATCAAGCTCGCCTGTTCGTGCTCACGCTCGGCGACGCGATCGACACCGATACGCTGCGGCTCTTCGGTTTGGTCGGCACCGACGGCGGAGCCGGCGCGATGGGCCAAGTCGATCTCTTGGCGGCGTTCGAGTCTCCAGAAGCCAACGACATCGTCACCTTCTCGCTCGAGATCTTGCCGAGCGTGCTCGAGACGAAGACGCGTCCGGCCGCGGGCACGACAGCCGCGCACGGCTACTCGGGCATCGGCACGCGAGGCTCGATCGAC
>Ga0105048_10000975_pt1 | contig 45949 bp, 35 predicted proteins | sample MAT05_FD_78382 | JGI IMG/M metagenome (GOLD analysis project Ga0105048, IMG submission 78382) | Freshwater microbial communities from Lake Fryxell liftoff mats and glacier meltwater in Antarctica - MAT-05 | ecosystem: Environmental > Aquatic > Freshwater > Ice > Liftoff microbial mat | place...
CTGGAAACCACGCTGCACCGCCATGCGCTGCCATGCAACCAGCAACTTCCCCAGTCAGCCCCGGGCAGCAAGACGCCCTTGCAGGCGATGAAGGACCGGCACGAACCGAAGCCGGAACCGTTCAAGAAACAGCCCTGTCGCCTTCCGGGATGTGACATGTAAGTCTGGCTGCAGCTACAAACGCTAATAAACGGCAAAAGCTGTTTTTGGGCGATCTGACGGCTCACCCCGCCGCCACTCGGCGGGCGAGTGCGCAGAACCCCTCCAGCGAGATTTCCTCGGCCCTGGCGGTCGGTGTGATCCCCGCCTCTCGCAGCATGTTCTCGGCATTCGGCCCCAGACCTTTGAGGCTTGACCGCAGCATCTTGCGCCGCTGGTTGAAGGCCATGGCGGTCACCCGCGACAGAACCGCGTCATCCGCCGGAAAGCGGGGGCCTGGCAGGCGCGTCAAATGGACCACCGCCGAATGCACCTTGGGCGTGGGGGTGAAAGCCTCGGGCGGAAGGTGCATCAGAATCTTCGGCTCTGCCCGCCACTGGGCCAGAAGGGCGAGACGACCGTAGTGGTCGCTGCCAGGGCGTGCCACGATCCGCTCGGCCACCTCGCGTTGAAACATCAGGGTGAGGCTGTCCCAAAAGGGTGGCCAGATCCGGGGCGTCAGCCAACGGATCAAAAGCTCGGTGCCGACGTTGTAGGGCAAATTCGCGATGATCCGGACCGGCGCGGTCAGGTGAGACGCCACGTCGATCTCGAGCGCGTCACCCTGCAGCACGGTCAGACGGCCGGGATAGACGGCGGAAATCTCCTCAAGCGCGGGGATGCAGCGGGGATCCTTCTCCACCACCACCACATGCCGCGCGCCTTCGACAAGCAGACCGCGTGTTAGGCCACCAGGGCCGGGGCCTACCTCCAGCACGTCGCATCCAGTCAGATCACCCGACAGCCGCGCAATCTTGGCCGTGAGGTTCAGGTCCATCAGGAAATTCTGCCCAAGCTGCCGCTTTGCCACCAGATCATGGTCGCGGATCACCTCCCGCAAGGGGGGCAGGCCGTCAATCGTGGCCATGGCGTCCCCCGCGCGCCGCACCCATCTGCGCGGCCATCATCAGCGCGGCAATCAGGCTCGACGGGTCGGCCAACCCTTGACCCGCGATGTCATAGGCGGTGCCATGATCGGGCGAGGTGCGCACGAAAGGCAGCCCGAGCGTCAGGTTCACTCCGCCCGCAAAGTCGATCGTCTTGATCGGGATCAGCGCCTGATCGTGGTACATGCAGATGGCAGCATCGTAGCCCGCGCGGGCGGCGGCATGAAACATCGTATCGGCCGACGCGGGGCCGCGGATGGCCATCCCTTCGGCGCAAAGCCGGGCAATCACCGGGGCAATGACGGAGGCCTCCTCATGGCCCATGGCACCCCCTTCGCCCGCATGCGGGTTCAACCCTGCCACCAGCAGGCGCGGTGCTGCCAGCCCGAAGTCGCGAATAAGCCCGGCATGGGTGACACGGATGGTTTCTTCCAGAAGGGCCGGGGTCAGGCTGGCGGGCACGTCTGCCAAAGGAATATGGATGGTGACAGGCACCACGCGCAGACCCTCGCAGGCCAGCATCATCACCACACGGTCCACCCCCGCCAGATGCGCCAGAAACTCGGTATGTCCCGGAAAGGCAAAGCCTGCGCCATCCTTCAGCGCCTTCTTGTGGATGGGCGCGGTGCACAAAGCCGAAGCCTCGCCCGCCTGCACCAGCGCCACGGCCCGTTCGATGACGGCGACAACGCCTGCCGCATTCAGGGGGTCGGGTAGCCCGGGTCGCGCAGGGGCGGCAAAACGGTGGGCAAGTACCGGCAGAATATCGCCCGGGACATCGGCTGCCTCCGACAGCTGCGTCACTTCGGCAAACGCCGTCCCCGGGGGCAGGTGTCGCGGATCGCCCAGCCAGATAATGGGCGTATGACCCTGCAGCCGCAACCGCGCCTTTACTGCGATTTCCGGCCCGATACCCGACGGATCGCCCGCAGTCAGGATGACCGGCTGCCGCGCGGCGGGGCCCGTCACGGCGTGCGGATCAGGGCAGCGGAGCGCAGCTCCTCAATATAGGCTTCGGCCATACCTTCGGCCTTCAGCCCGATGATCTGCTCGCGGATCGCCGCGCGGTCGGGCGGCGGGTCGGATACCGGCGAGCGGTTGCACAGCATCAAGAGCAGACGCGCACCGCCCCGCGCCAGCGCGGTCGAAATCTCACCCGGATCCAGCCTGGACAGTTCTGCCCTGACGTCTTGCGGGATCGCTCCAATCTGCCGGGTTTGGATACTCAGCTGTTCTTGCGGCACATCCTTGGCCGCGGTATAAAGGTCCAGACAGCGATCAACCGATGCCTTGATCCGTGCGATCTCGACCGGATTGTCGGGCAACAGAAGCTCTGCATATTCTATTTGCACCTGTGCGGTGTTCTGCCGGGCAAGACTGTTCAGCGCCTCGTCGATCTCGCTGTCCGTAGCCGGCACAACGCCCGCAAAGCGCGCCCGCACCACAGCGCGCCACAAGAGCCCCGAGCGTACAAAATCCTCGAAGGCTGTCTGATCGATGCCTTCCTGTACCAGCGCCTGAGAAAACTGTTCGGGCGTCAGCTTTGCGCGGGCGGCAAATTCGGTCACACCGGCGGTCAGTTGCTCGGTCGTTACATCGACGCCCAGACGCCGGGCTTCAGCCCGCTTGAGCCGGTCGTCGATCAGCGCCCTCAGCGCCTCTGCCACCGGGTCGCCGGGCGCGCCGAGTGCCTTGTAAAAAAGCGCCCGCTGAGTGAGGTCATACTCGGTGATCACCAGATCATTGACGAACAATCTCGGAGCAAAGGGGTTGCCCTGGTTCAGCACCACCGGCGCGCGTACTGCATCTGCGAGCTTGATCACCTCTGCCAGCGCCGAAGAGGAAAGACCGGCCATCAGACAAATAGCCGCAAGCCCGGCCCGTGCCCGCCGATGAAGGAGTTCAGGTCTTGTCATGTGATCTGCTGTTCCCGTACCATGGTGCCCCCGGTTTCAACCGTTCCTGCCGCCCGATTACCGCCTGCACGTGCGGGCCGGCCCCGCTGCCACCCCACTGCCAAAGCCGACGAGTTCGACCGACAGGCCGATGTCCGTGGACGGACTTACAGTAGTGGATGACGTGAAGCGACGCGAGAGGGAAAGATCGACCCGCATGCATTCGTTGCGAAACTCCATCCCGACCCCGGCCACTGTTCCAGTCTGCAAGGCAAAGTCATACCGGCCCGAGGCTTTGCCGGTCCAGTTGGGCGTAAACCGGTAGGCGGCATCCAGCGTCACTTCACGCGTGGGATCGGGACGATTCTCGATGATCGGATCAGCTGCCACCCAGACAAAGCTCGCAGCGACATCCATCCGGTCTACCGTGAGATCGAGGCGCATCTCGCCCTTGGTCAGTGAAAAATCGTCGGCGAAGACCCCGCGGGTAAAAAGCTGCGAGCCATCGGTCAGGGCGACTTGCCCGCTGACCAGCCAGTCCGAGTTTTGCCCCGACAGGCCCGACGCGCTTGAGAACGCTGATGAAGGCGTCGCGCGCAGCACCCGTCCAACGGTGACCCCCATCGACCAGCCGGAAGCGGCAATCCGGGTCCAGCCGATACCTATGTTCGCACGTGCCCCGGTTTCGACCGAATCCGATCCCGGATAGCGGTTGAGGGCAAAGAGGTTGCCCTCGTCAAATTCGACCAGAGTCGAGTCCTCTGCGAGGCGGGCGTTGAGCTGCCTTGGCGCCCAGATCAGCTGAACCACCGGTTCTAACACATGGGTCGCGCCGCCCTGGCCGTTTGACGCAACCAACGGCCAGCGGAGTTCGACCCCGCCCGCGGCATAGACCGAGGTCTGCGTGCCGCCAAAGACCGCGTCCTGCCGCACCTCGTAGGAGTCTGCGGTGACTTCGCCCAGGATCGTGCCTTCCAGCCCCAAGGGCAGAATCACGCTGCGCCGCCATTCCACCCCGATCGACAGGCGCCCGACGTCGCGACCATCCGCGATGGTATCGAGGTCCGGTCCGTCCAGCGGGCTCAGCGAGCGGCGTGTCAGCCCCTTTGCTTCAAGCCGCAAGCCTCCCTCACCGCCGATCACACCAACCGAGAACCTGCGATGGTAGCTCGCATCCGTGACGATGCCGGGAATGGTCTGGTTGTCTTCGTCATCGCGCAGCGAACGGAAGTTGATCAGCCTGGCCGAGATATGCTCATTCCGGCGGGTCCTTTGCACGATAAGGCGACTGTCCAGACGGTCTTCGTCCGAGATGCCGTAGTCCAGAAGGTAGGCCGGGTCTGTAACGACCGTGCCTTTCAGTTGCAAGGTGAAGTCGCGGGGCAGCGAGAACTGGCCATCGATCTTCAGATATCCCCGGGTATCGCCCGGCTGCAACTGGTCGCGGCTGATCGCTCCGGTCGCATTGAGCGTGCCGGACGAAAACGCCTGTCGATAGCGCAGTTCCAGCGTGCGCCCGTTTTTTCTGGACAGGTACGGCGTCAGGGTGATGTCCCTGTTCGGGCCAAGCGTCAGGAAATAGGGCAGCTTGATCCCGGTTCCTAGACCCGTGGTTGTGCGCAGGCTGGGCTTCAGAAAGCCCGATGCCCGGCTCAGCGTCGGGTCGGGCATCCGCAGGCGCGGCACGTAGAACACCGGCACGCCATACACACGAAGTTGCGCGTGATCAAAGTAGATTTGCCGCTCTTGTGCGTCATGCACGATGCGGCGGGCGCGTATCTCCCACAAGGGCGTAAGGCTTCCGGCGCAGACCTTGCAGGACGAGGCCACCGCCTGATCAAGTTCAGAGTAGCGGCCATCAAGCCGTGACAGTCGGTTGGCCGCAAGCTGCAGCTGGCTGTTCAGCACCATGCGCGCGCTTTCCAGCACGCCCTGCGACAGGTCGGCGGCCATTTCTGCCTGCGAGGCAAGGATGACAAGGGCGCCGGTCTCCTCGGTCAGCACGATCGGGCCACTGATCATGAGCCGGTCGGTCGTGCCGTTGTAAACCAGACCGCTCGCCCTCAGTTTGCGGCCCTTGTAGAAGATCTCGACTGTTCCGGAGGCTATGAGGTTATCTTCACCCGAGATTTGAAGACGATCCGCGATCAGGCTGGCGCGATCCTGTGCCAGTGACGGAAGCGGGAATAGCCCAGCACAAAGTGCTGCAAACAGCAGCACCTTGCGCAACCTTGCGCCGGACCAGCTTTTCAGCGCCCCGCCGGGCATCAGCCATCCTCCACATGCAACAACAGACCAAGCGCCATGAGTGCCGCCGCCAGAGGCGGGCTCCATGCCGCAAGGGCTACGGGTATCTGCCCGCTCGCCCCCAGTGTTTGCGCAAAGTTGCGCAGAAAGAACAGGGCAAATCCTGCAAGCAGCGCAAGCAGCACCATCGATCCTGTGTTGCCAAAGCGGGCATGGCGCATCGTGAAGCCTGCCGCCACCAGCACCATGGCGGCCATCAGCAGCGGCTGGGCCAGTTCCATCTGAAACCACAACCGATAGGAACGGGCCGAGAATCCCGCCCGTTCAAGCCCTGCGATGAAGGTCGGCAGCGCCCAGAACGAAATCGCCGAGGGTTTTCCGAAACTGTCGCGGATCCGGTCGGCTGTAAGGTCGGAGGCAAGGCGCACGCCTTTGGTTGTCACCTGCGAGGTCAATTCCGGATTTGCGCTCGCAAGATCCCACGACTTTGCCCCGCTCAGCACCCAGGCGCCCGCCTCCAGCCGCGCAGAATCCGCCTGCATGCGCGACACCGGCAAGCCGTCCGGGCCGAAGGTGATGAAGGTCGCCCCGAAAAGTTCCGTGCCGTCCGGGTTCGTGCGCAGGGCCTGGATCACGGTTTGCCCTTCAGCCCCGCCCTGACGCAGCCAAAGCCCCGAATCCGCAACCGACAGTGCCGAATCTCCGCCCAGACCGTAGCGGCCCCGCAGGTCGGAATAGCCCTTGATCGTGGCGGCCACGATAGGGTTCAGCACTGCCACGGCAACGGCTCCGATGACCAGCGCCGCCAGCACCGGCGCCGCCAGAAACCGCAGACCGGACCGCCCGGCCGCCCGCACGACCACAAGCTCGCTTGACCGCGCAAGGCCCAGAAACAGCGCAATCGAGGCCATGATCATGATCAGCGGTAAGACCCGGTACAGCGTTTCGGGCACATTCAGCACCGCAAGCCACAGCGCCTGGTCGATGCCGATGGCCGAAGCGGAGAAGCGGCGCAGCTGTTCGATCATGTCGATGAGGACAAGGATCCCGAAGAACACGAGAAACACCCGGGCGACCATCGAGACAAAGCGCCGCATAATATAAAGGCTGAGGATCATGCGACCGACCGCCCGAGGCGCCTTGGCCGCTGCGCAAAGGCCATAAGCCCGACCGACACCGCAATACCGCAAACCGGTGCCAGATAGACCATCCAGGCCTGCGCAGGCGCCCGCAACGCCTCGGCGCTCGCCGCAGTATGTATCAGCTGCATCGCGATGAGCAGGCCCACCCCAAGGGCGATCTGCCGCCAAAGCCCGAAACGCGAAAAACTGCCAAGCATCAGCGCGGCAAACCCGATGAGCGACGTTGCAATCGCCAGCAGCGGGTTGGCAAAGCGGGCGTGACCTTCCGCCAGAAACGCCGCGCGGGGGGCGCCGATCTCGGACTGCAGCGCGTCGGTGGGGGCCAGCAGCTCTCGTGTGGACAGCTCATCAAGGCCGCGCCCGGTTTTGCCTGCGAGCGACATCAGCCCGGCGAGATCGAAAGTGAAATCCTGAAACCGCGTGACCGACAGGCGCCCGCTCCTGCGGTTGAGGTTTTGCGCCGAACCTTCGAGCATGATCAGTTTAGGCGCACGTTCGCCCCGGATCAGCAGCGCGCGACGGGCCATGTAGGTGACCTGCTCGACCAGGTCCCGGTCATCCGACAGGAACAGATCATTCATCGCGCCGGTTTCGGTGATCTCGCGGATATAAACGGTGATGCCCGCGACCGGGTGCATGAACTGCCCTTCGGTCAGAAAGCGCGCAGTGGCGTCCCGCGAAATCTCGGCGGTGCGGTTGGCGAGCGCGGTCGTGCTGAGCGGCACGAGAATATGCGTCAGCACCATCAGCGCCGACATCACCGCAAAGCCGAAGACCGCCACTGCCCGCGACAGCCGAAAGACCGAAGCGCCTGCCGATTGCAGTACGACCATCTCGCTTTCCTGCATCATCCGGTTGACGACGTAGACTGTCGCCGCAAAGGCCGAGATCGGCAGCACCAGCCGGATCACCCGGGGCAGCGTAAGGGCAGAGAATTCCAGGAACACAAGCGCAGTCTGACCGTCCCCGACGAGCTGGTCAAACAGCACGACTGCGCGGTTAACCCAGTAGACAGCCACCAGCACCAGCGAAAAAAAGCCAAACAGTGCAAGAAGTTGCGATAGAAGATAGCGGTCGAACCTCGACACTTGCTGCCCAGCCCCTCAAGGATCATCACGGCAGACTATCTCAATCAGGGGGCCGCGAAAACTCCTATCTGGCCAATTGCGGGCGGGCGGGCTAGCGTTGCGCGAACCTTGGTCCCGCCCTTCCGCGCGCCACCCAAGCTGGAGCCCCCGATGTCCCATCCCCTTCCGATCAAATTCGTTGCAACCGACCTTGAGGCTGCAGCCAGCCACCTGGGTCGCATTTCGCTGCTGATAGAGGGGCCGGACAAGCCTGGTCCTGCCGCGCGTCGGCTGGACCGGGCAATGAAAGGCGCGCTGGCGCGAGCAATCTCATCAGAGGCCTTTGGCAGACTGAAGGCAGGCGAGGCGATGGAGCTTGGGTTCCCCACAGGGCTTGCCGCCGAGGCGCTGCAACTGATCCACCTACCAAAACGCGCCGACCGTACGGCCGCGCGCAAGGCCGGGGCCACTGTCGCAAAGGCGCACGGGCAAGCGCCCCTGCTGCTGATCGCCGAGACGCATCCGCGTGCCGCCGACCTGTCCTTTGGGCTTGCGATGCGGGCTTATGACTTCACCCCCCACAAGACGGGCGAGAACAAGATGCCCGGGGGTGTCACCATGATGGTCGCCGCCCCCGAGGCCGTCGCTGCCGAAGCGTCCCCGATGGCTGCGGTGGCAGAAGGCGCCTTCTTTACCCGCGACCTGGTGAACGAACCGGCGAACGTGCTGACCACTGATGATTTTGCCGCCCGTCTAGCCGCAATGCAGGAGCTGGGGCTGGAGGTGGAGATCCTTGAGGAGGAGGAGTTGACCCGCCTTGGCATGGGCGCGCTTCTGGGTGTGGGGCAGGGGTCGGAAAGCCCCTCAAAGGTCGTGGTGATGCAGTGGAAGGGCGGCACCCCTGGAGAGGCGCCCTTTGCGCTGGTCGGGAAGGGTGTGGTCTTCGACACCGGCGGCATCTCGATCAAGCCCGCCGGCGGGATGGAGGAGATGACCATGGACATGGGCGGCGCCGCTGTCGTTGCGGGCGTCATGCGCACGCTCGCCCTGCGCAAGGCGCGCGCGAATGTCGTGGGGTTGGTGGGGCTCGTCGAGAACATGCCCGACGGGCGGGCACAGCGCCCCGGCGATGTGGTGAAGTCGATGAAGGGCGACACCATCGAGGTGATCAACACCGACGCCGAAGGCCGCCTCGTTCTGGCCGATGTGCTGTGGTACACGCAGGTCCGGTTCGAACCGACGGGGATCATCAACCTCGCGACGTTGACAGGGGCAATAATTGTGGCGCTTGGCCACGAGCTGACCGGCGTGTTTTCGAATGACGATGCGCTGTGCAACGCGTTCCTGAAGGCCGCAGCCGCCGAGGGGGAAGGTGCGTGGCGCATGCCGATGGGCGACGCGTTCGATGCCAAGCTGAAATCACGCATCGCCGACATGATGAACGTGGGCGGGCGCGATGGTGGCGCGATCACGGCTGCACAATTCATTGCCCGCTTCATCAAGCCGGGGATGCCTTGGTGCCATCTGGACATTGCGGGCACAGCGTTAACCAAGGCTGAGACCGCGCTTGCGCCCAAAGGGGCAACGGGCTGGGGGGTGATGGCGCTCGATCGGCTGATCCGTGACCGGTTCGAGGCCGGTTGAGGCGCAAAGGGGGCGCCCTGCCATGGGCACGGCGATGTTCTACCACCTCACCCGCTCGACGGTTGAGGCGACACTACTGTTGTTGCTGCGCCGCGCGGTGGCGCAGGGTATGCCGGTAATGGTGCGCGGACGCGAACGGTCAGAGCTGGATCGGCTGGATGAGGCGCTGTGGCTGACCCCGCGCGACAGTTTTCTGCCGCACGGGCTGGAAGGCGGGCCGTACGATGCGCAACAGCCGGTCCTATTGGGCCAGGGGGCGGCCCCTGCGCAGGTGCGCGGCATTGCCCTGATCGGCGGGGCCGACGCGGGCCTTGCCGAAGCCGCGGCGCTGGAGCGGCTCTGGGTGATTTTCGATGCGGCGGATGCGGCGCAACTGGATCACGCGCGCACCTTGTGGCGCGAGATCACCGGCGCGGGCATCGCTGCACAGTATTGGACCGAGGACAGCGGGCAGTGGGAGAAGAAGCTGGAAAAACCCGCCGTCGGGGCCTAGCGGCGCAGCACCATGCGATCCCCCGTGATCTCGATATGGTACTGGCCGAGGTAGTCCATCCCCAGGAGTGAGCCGTCCATCTTCCCCTCGTTCACATAGGCGGGAAAGTTTTCATCGCTGAAGGGGCCGAGCGTCACCTGCGGAAGCGTGACCCGGGCGGTGCGGACGGTACCGTTCGCCGTCATCGCCTCGCCGAGGTAGACAAGGCTTTCGGGCTCGATCCCCAGACGGCGGGCATCGGCGGTGGACAGCACCATGTTGGTCGCTCCGGTATCGGCCATGAACAAAATGGTCTCACCGTTGATATCGAGTGTCATGTAGTAATGCCCGTCCGGGCTGCGCGGGATCTCGATCTCGCCCCCTTTGGTCACCATCTGGCTGGCGGTGAGGTTCCGGCTGATGTCGGACCACAGCCCATACCCCGCCATTACGCCAAGGAAGATCAGTCCCCAGGCCAGCGCGGTGCGCAGGGCGGCCCCCATGCGTTTGCGATATTCCACCATCACCCAACCGCCCAGAGCGGCGAGCAGGAGGCCGAGGTAGATGATCTGGGCAATGTTGTCGGCGTCCATGGGGCCCTTTGCGGCGAAGTGATGCGCAGATAAGTGCAAGGGCCGCCGGGTTCAATGCTGCGCAGGCCGATCAGGTGCCGGTCAGCTGATCATCCCGGCACCACGCACGCCGTCGATCACGAACTGAACCGCCAAAGCAGCCAGCAGCATGCCCAGAAGACGCGTGATCACGATGGTACCGGTGCGGCCCAACATACGCTCCATCGGTGGGGACGCGAGCAGAAATCCGTAGGTCACTACCATCATCACAACCATCAGCCCAAGAACGGCGGCTGTTGACGTCCACTCCGGTCCCGCCTGGCCTACCAGAAGGATGATCGAGGCAATGGCCCCTGGCCCGGCGATCAGTGGCGTGGCGAGCGGGAAAACGGAAGGATCATGATCTGGTTCCGACTTCTGCCCCTCGCGCCGGTGTGTGCGGCGTTCGAACAGCATGTCGAGTGCGGTAAGGAACAGAAGTATTCCTCCGGCAATGCGGAAGGCAGGCATCGAGATGCCGATGAAGCCAAGGATCATCTCGCCCGCAAGGCCAAACAGCAGCAATAGCCCACCGCACCAGAGCCTTCGCCGGAAGCTGCTGCCACACGATGCAAGGGATCAGGCGGCAGTTTCGAGCTTTTCCTGTGCGGAAAGCCACATCGCTTCGGCCCGGTCAAGCGCGCCCATCACTTCGGCATACTTCCGGTTCCAGGTCTCCAGCTCTCCCACTCTTGTGGATTCGTAGAGTTCTGGGTCGGCGAGTTTCGTTGCTAGTTTGTCGCGCATCTCGTTCAGCTTCGACAGGCGGTCTTCACATTTGCGCACCTCGGCCCTGAGCGAGAGGATCTCGTCCCGGCTCGCTTTCTTCGGCTTCTCGACGAGTTTGGGGCCGGGCTTTGCATCCTCATCCCCTGCCAGAAGCTGGCGGCGATAGGCGTCGAGATCCTCGGTATAAGGCGTCACGGCCCCGCCCTTCACCAGCCAGAGCCGATCGGCCACGAGGCCCAAGAGGTGCATGTCGTGGCTGACAAGGATCACCGCGCCGGAATACGCGGTCAGCGCCTCGACCAGCGCCTCGCGGCTTTCCATGTCGAGGTGGTTGGTCGGCTCGTCGAGGATCAGCAGATGCGGCGCGTCGATCGTGGCCAGCAGCAGCGAGAGCCGCGCCTTCTGCCCGCCCGAAAGCCGACCCACGGCAGTTTCCGCCTGCTCGGCCATCAGACCAAAACCCGCAAGCCGCGCTCGCAGGCGCGGTTGCCCTTCAGCGGGCCGGAGGCGCATGACGTGCTGCAGCGGCGTCTCGTCGATGTGCAGCTCATCAACCTGATGCTGGGCGAAATAGCCGATGCGCAGTTTGGAGGACCGGATGATCTTTCCGTCCGACGTCTGAAGTTTGCCCGCCAACAGCTTGGAAAGCGTGGATTTCCCCTCGCCGTTGCGCCCCAGAAGTGCGATGCGGTCATCCTGGTCGATCCGCAGCGATAGCCTGCGCAGCACGGGCGGGCCACCATAGCCCACGGCTGCGCCGTCAAGGTTGATGATCGGTGGGGACAAGGCCTCGGGTTCGGGAAAGGTGAAGACGACCTTTTTGGCATCTTCGGGCGCCGTGATCGGGGTCATCTTCTCCAGCATCTTCACCCGGCTCTGCGCCTGCACTGCCTTGGAGGCTTTGGCCTTGAAGCGGTCGACGAAGCTTTGCAGATGGGCGCGGCGGGCGTCCTGCTTCTTGGCCTCGGCCTGCAGGACGGCGCGGCGTTCGGCCATCTGGCGGGCGAACTGGTCGTAGGGGCCGTTCCAATAGGTAAGCTTGCGGTTGTCCAGATGCAGGATGCCCTGCACGGCGCGGTTCAAAAGCCCCCGGTCGTGGCTGATGATAATCACGGTATGGGGGTATTTCTGCAGATAGGCCTCTAGCCAGAGGGCGCCCTCAAGATCGAGGTAGTTGGTCGGTTCGTCCAGCAAGAGAAGGTCAGGTTGGGCAAAGAGCACGCCTGCCAGCGCCACGCGCATCCGCCAGCCGCCCGAGAAGGCCGAACAAGGCTTCAGCTGCGCGTCGGCGTCAAACCCCAGGCCCTTGAGGATGGCCGAGGCCCGCCCCTCGGCCGACCACGCGTCGATGTCGGTCAGCCGCGCCTGCACTTCGGCGATACGGTGGGGGTCTGCGGCGGTCTCGGCCTCCGCAAGCAAGGCTGCGCGCTCGGTATCGGCCTCGAGCACGGTGTCCAGAAGCGAGGTTTCCGAACTCGGCACCTCTTGCGCCACACCGCCGATGCGCGCGCGCGTCGGCAGGCTGATCTCACCGCCCTCCAACGCCAGCTCGCCCCGGATCAGCCGGAAGAGCGTGGTCTTGCCGGTGCCGTTGCGCCCGACTAGGCCAACCTTGTGGCCTGCCGGTATGGTGGCCGAGGCTGCCTCGAACAACGGGCGGCCCTCGACGGAATAGGTGATGTTTTCTATTTTCAGCATGCGGACGGCATTGCCTCAAGCCGGGGCGAACGTCAACTCGGCTGGGACACACATTCCAACTTCGGCCCCTGTTCGGCGATGTGGAAGTCAGGATTTGCCGGATCGACGGACGTAGTCCGGAGTGTCGGCACCTTGCAACCCGTTTCCGACGAATGCGGTCCATGCACAACGCCTGCCTGGTGGGTGACAAAGACACCGGGCCCAGAGGGTAACGCCCGAGTTGATGAAACGCCCGTCGATCACGTCATGCGCCTCAGCCCCGTCGTTGTGATAGCGGGCGGGAATGCGGGCACCCGTTGCGATGTGGATGATCGTGGTCACGAATTCGGCAGCGCCGTCGATATTGACCGGCGTCGCCTGAACGCCGCCCGGGCTTGCCCCGGGAATCGGGAATGCGGTCGGCGTTGTTTCCGTCGTCTGCACTGCAAGCGATATCCCCGGTTTGTGCACTTCAGCCGTCCTGCAACGATCCATTAGCCAGGGATTTCCAAAATTTTGTAACGGAAATACGACTAATGCCCCGTCACCCGGGTAATTGCGTGAAGGGTCGGTATGCCGTTTCCTTTGCAAAAGCCCTGTGCTAGCAGACCCACGCATATTTCAGGGGCGGGGCAGGGGCCTGCGCCCCGTACAAGGAGCAAATCATGGCCGCCGAACACACCCTGTCGATCATCAAGCCCGATGCGACCAAACGCAACCTGACCGGCAAGATCAATGCCAAGTTCGAAGAGGCAGGCCTGCGCATCGTCGCGCAAAAGCGCATGCACCTGACGATGGCCCAGGCAGGAGCCTTTTATGCCGAGCACAAGGAGCGCGGCTTTTACGGCGAGCTTTGCGAGTTCATGGCCTCCGCGCCCGTCGTCGTACAGGTGCTGTCGGGCGAGGGCGCGATCTTGAAACACCGCGAAGTCATGGGCGCCACCAACCCGGCCAACGCAGCCGAAGGCACCATCCGCAAGGAATTTGCCCTGTCGGTCGGCGAAAACTCGGTCCATGGCTCCGATTCGGAAACGTCGGCCGCGCGCGAGATCGCCTTCTTCTTTTCGGGCCTCGAACTGGTCGGCTGATCCACGCGCTGCAGGGGCGTTACCTCGTCCCTTCAGCTTTGCGAAATTATCCTGGGGGTCCGGGGGCAAGCCCCCGGGACTACAATCAAGCGAATGCCCTCAGGCCCGGCGCGGAACCACGCCAAGTACGTTCAGCGCGGCTTCCATGTCGAGACGCAGCTTTTCGTCCGTGCCCTTGATGCTCTTGCAAACCTGATCGAAGGACCTGCGCAAGGCTACCTTTTCTGCGCCCTTGCAGTCGTTCCAGGGACGCCCCTGCAGCCCCATGACCAGCACGTAGTATCCGATGAAATGCGGTGGAGTCCCCGATAACAGCAGGCGGCGGTACGCCTCATCCGGCCCGATCGCGCGGATTTCCTCGGCAGAGCGAATGCCTGCACGTGCGAAAGCCGCCTCGGACGCAGGTCCGAGATTGGGGATCGAAGAAACCGGGCTTGTCATCGCATATCCCTGCACCTGGCTCTGCCATTGCAGTCTGCGATATTACCCCTGGCGCGGGCAAGGCCACATCGGTGCCATGCTGGCGTCAGATCGAGGCCCAGTCGCCGATCAGGCGCGGTTTCGTGGGACCTGGGCTGTTACCGTGTTGCGGCGTGGGGTCCGTGCCCTGTTGCGACTGCTGCTGCTGAGGCGTGGACGTGCCACCCTGCTGGGGCGGATTTGCGGCATTGGCCAATTCACTGCTCCGTTCTTGGCTCTGTTCGGGGTCTGGTGACTTATCCATCCCTGAACGATGCACATAACTTATGGCGCGAAAAGGACAAGACCCCGTCAGGATCATGGCGCAAAAGTCGGGTTTTCCCGACCCATTTGCGCTATGAGCGCCACAGCGGTGCCGCGCCATGTATTTCAAAGCGGCGGCGATGATCGTGGTCCTGATCCTGTTTGGCTGGCCGTTCGGGACGCGGGCGCGCGGCCGGGCCGATCAGGCAATCGCACGACGTGTGGCGCTGCAGCCGCGCGCGGCATGGCTTGAGGATGGCCGCGATGTCCCCACACTGGGCTTCCTCGGGCGGGCGAGGTCCGTGGGGTTTTCGATTGGGCAATGCCCTATGCTCTTGCCGCTCTGTCAAAACAAGGCGCGGGCCGACGCTGATGTAGAAGATCCGCCCGAGCGGCATATCGCGAAGATCAGAGAAGGAATGCGTCTCTGAAGGCAATGGAAGCGACTCTGACCGCACCGGTCTAGGCTTGCAGCGGAGACGCGCGACCGGATAGCCCGATCCTGTCTGGTCTGGCTGCCCTTGCGTAAGCCTCGGCCGGGCGTCGTCTGGCCGCGGAAATTCCTCGCCCATACCCCGCGAAGGCCGCGCCGCTGCCCTACGACCGCCCCGATCTGTCTGCAATCTGCAGGCGATATGGTCGACCTCGTGACGCGGACAGGGCAGATGCGGCTGCAAGACCCGTACAAGAAGCGAGAAAAGTCACGTCCGGATCATCGGGCAACGAAAGACGAACCGGGTTGCGACATGCTCTGCGCAGGCAAAAAAAAGGCAGGGGCCGAAGACCATATCCAAACCGGTTTGGAGCAGACCACCACCTTGTGGGCAAGAGAACTTCGGGCATGCAAATCCTCATGTTCGCACAAAAAAAGAAAGCGGTTTGAATGCATCAGTCCCTGCAAAACACATTTGATACGGCATGCCAGCGCTTGACCGCTGGTCCGAACCGCATAGGTTACCCCTCAACAGAATATGAGACAACGGAATCGAGTGTGACAGATCAAAGCCTTACCCCCAACGTACTGCGCGCTGACATCCTTCGGCATCTGACCTACACTCTGGGCAAGGACGCCCCGAACGCAAGCGACACCGACTGGCGCATGGCGTTGTCTTTCGCGGTGCGGGACCGAATCGTGGAGCCGTGGTTCGCCTCGACCCGCCGCACGTGGGCAGAGGATCGCAAGCGCGTCTATTACCTGTCAATGGAATTTCTGATCGGGCGGGTGCTTGAGGATGCGATGGTCAATCTCGGCCTTTATGAGATCGCCGACAAGACGCTGGCCGAACTGGGCAAAGACCTCCGCGTGCTGATCGAGGACGAGCCGGATGCCGCATTGGGCAACGGTGGTCTGGGGCGCCTGGCGGCCTGCTTTATCGAAAGCATGGCGACGGTGGGTTGCCCGGCCTATGGCTACGGTATCCGTTACGAGCATGGATTGTTCCGGCAGCGCTTTGAGGGCGGGCGGCAGATGGAATCGGCCGAAGATTGGCTGTCACAGCGTCACCCGTGGGAGTTTGACCGCCCCGAAAGCGAATACCGCATCGGGTTCAAGGGCGAGGTGCGTACCGAAGGCGGCCGCGAAATCTGGACGCCGCTTGAAACCGTGCTCGCCTCGGCCCATGACACGCCGGTTGTGGGCTGGCAGGGCAAATGGGCCAATACGCTGCGGCTCTGGGGTGCTACCTCTACAACGGCCTTCGACCTTGAGCGCTTCAACCGAGGTGATTTCACTGCGGCGGCAGAACCTGAGGCACTGGCCCGTACGTTGAGCCGCGTTCTTTACCCTGATGACACGACCTATCAGGGCAAGGAGTTGCGGCTGAAGCAGGAATACTTCCTGGTTTCGTCATCGCTGCAAGACATCATCCGCCGGTATGAGACGAAGCACAGCGACCTGCGCGGACTGCCCAAGCACGTGGCGATCCAGATGAACGACACACATCCCGCATTGGCCGGGCCGGAACTAGTGCGCATCCTGATGGATGAGCGCGGCCTGACTTTTGACGACTCGCTCGAGACGGCGCGCGGATGCCTTGGCTACACCAACCACACCCTTTTGCCCGAGGCGCTGGAGCGGTGGGCCACTTATACTTTCGGTAGCGTGTTGCCGCGCCACATGCAGATCATCGAGCGGATCGACAGCTGGCACCGCCGCACCTATCCGTCGCGGCCGCATTACGTGGGCATCGTAAAGCACCACGAAGTGCGGATGGGAGAGCTGGCCTTCGTGATGTCGCACAAGGTGAATGGCGTCTCGGCGCTCCACTCGGACCTTGTGAAGACCAACCTCTTTCCCGATCTGAACCGCCTGCACCCCGGACGGATCGTGAATCAGACCAATGGCGTGACCCCGCGTCGCTGGCTGAAGATGGCCAACCGCCCGCTGTCCAAATTGATCACAGATACCATCGGTACCGGCTGGGAAGATGACCTCGACCGTTTGCAGGGGTTGGAAAAGCACGTTGCCAACAAGGCGTTCCTTGCCGATTTCGATGCGGCCAAACGGCAGAACAAGGTCGCCATTCTCGGCTGGATCAAGGAGCATTGCGGGGTCACCGTTTCGCCCGATATGCTTTTTGACGTACAGATCAAGCGCATCCACGAATACAAGCGCCAGCTGCTGAACATCCTGCAGGCCATCGCCCATTGGGATGCCATCCGCCGCAACCCCAATGGCAACTGGGTTCCGCGGCTGCGCATCTTTGGCGGCAAGGCGGCCCCGGGCTATGCGGTTGCCAAGGAGATCATTCGTCTTATCAATGACGTGGCAGAGGTTGTGAACAGCGACCCTGTCACGTCCGAACACCTCAAGATCATTTATCCGTCGAACTACAACGTCTCTATGGCCGAGCATCTGGTGCCGGCAGCGGATCTGTCCGAACAGATATCCACCGCCGGAAAGGAAGCTTCGGGCACGGGCAACATGAAGTTCATGATGAACGGCGCACCCACCATCGGCACGCTGGACGGCGCGAACGTGGAAATCCTGCAAGAGGTCGGGGACGAGAACTTCTTCCTCTTTGGTCTGACGGCCGAGCAGGTGATGAAACGCCGCGAGGACCCGGACCATTCGCGCCGTGCGATCGAGGCGAGCAAGTCCCTGCGCGACGTTCTGCAGATGATCGCGGAAGGCCGCTTCAGCCCGGGCGAGCCCGAGCGTTACCACGGTCTGGTAAACCGCGTCTGGCATCATGACTATTTCCTCGTGGCCGCAGATTTCGATGCCTATGATGAGGCGCAGAAGGCGGTCGATGTGGCTTATGCGGATCGCGACCGCTGGCTCCGGATGGCGGCGATGAACACGGCGCGGTCGGGATTTTTCTCTTCTGACCGCACGATCCGCAGCTACATGGCGGACATCTGGGATGTGGCCCCCGCTTTGTAACGGGCGGGGAGGGAAGGGGGCAGAATGACCGATGCGCTGATCGACCGCGGCGCGGCCGAGGCGATTGCCGGTGGCCGTCACGGCGACCCCTTCTCGGTGCTGGGCCTGCACAAGCGGGGCGGCACGTGGGTTGTCACGGCCTTTGTCCCGGGGGCGGAGCGGCTATGGGTATTGACAGGCAAGGCGGGCAACGCGAACGAGGCAACGCAGGTCGAGGGTTTGCCGGGTCTCTTTGTCTGCCCGATCAAGCGCAAGGCCGACTATCGCTTGCGGGCTGAAGGCCACGGCAGCGTCTGGGATTTCGACGACCCTTTCCGGTTTGCACCCGTGCTGGGCGAGCTGGACGAATACCTTCTGGGCGAAGGCACGCACCGCCGCCTGTGGACGGCGCTTGGCGGACACGTGATCACGCATGAAGGGGTGGCCGGCGTGCATTTTGCCGTCTGGGCACCCAATGCTGAACGTGTGTCGGTGGTAGGCGATTTCAACATCTGGGATGGCCGCCGCCACCCTATGCGACGGCGTGGTGCAACGGGCGTTTGGGAGACGTTCGTGCCTGGCCTCGGCGAGGGGGCGACCTACAAATACGAAATTCTCGGCGCAGGTGGCCAGATGCTGCCACTGAAGTCCGATCCGGTGGGGTTCGGATCTGAACACCCGCCTGCAAACGCCTCTGTTGTCAGGACAATCTCGGGTGACTGGTCGGATGCGGGCTGGATGGCCAGCCGCGGTGGTGCCCAGAACATCGAGGCGCCGATTTCGGTCTACGAAGTGCATCTGGGGTCGTGGCGCCGCGCGCCGGGCGACCGGATGCTGAGCTATCTGGAACTGGCAGGCCAGCTGGTGGATTATGCCGCCGATATGGGTTTTACCCATATCGAGTTGATGCCCATCAGCGAGTATCCCTTTGATGGCAGCTGGGGCTATCAGCCCGTGGGCCTCTTTGCCCCCACCATCCGCCACGGCACCCCGTCGGAATTGCGCGCCTTCATCAATGCGGCCCATGCGCGCGGCATCGGCGTGTTGCTCGACTGGGTGCCGGGGCATTTCCCGAGCGATGCCCATGGCCTTGGCCACTTTGACGGCACGGCACTTTACGAGCACAAAGACCCGCGTGAGGGGTTTCATCAGGACTGGAACACCCTGATCTTCAACTACGGCCGGGTGGAGGTGCAGAACTACCTCGTGTCCAACGCCTTGTACTGGCTGGAGGAATACCACCTTGACGGCCTGCGGGTGGATGCTGTGGCCTCGATGCTCTACCGCGACTATTCGCGGTCGGCGGGGCAGTGGATTCCCAACAAGGACGGCGGCCGGGAAAACTACGAGGCGATCGAAGTCCTGAAGAAGATGAACATCGTGGCTTACGGCGAAAGCCCGGGCGTCATGACGGTGGCCGAGGAAAGCACGGCTTTCCCGGGCGTGTCGCGTCCGGTGAACCACGGTGGCCTTGGCTTCGGGTTCAAGTGGAACATGGGCTGGATGAATGACACGCTGTCTTACATGCACAAGGACCCGGTCTACCGCCGCCACCACCACCATCTGATGACCTTCGGGCTGCACTACGCCTGGTCGGAAAATTACATCCTGCCGATCAGCCATGACGAGGTCGTGCATGGCAAAGGCTCGATGCTGGAAAAGATGCCCGGGGACGGAGCGCAGAAGTTTGCCAACCTGCGGGCTTATTACGGCTTCATGTGGGGACATCCGGGCAAGAAGCTTTTGTTCATGGGACAGGAGTTCGCGCAAGGCGCGGAATGGAACCACAAACAGAGCCTCGACTGGCATCAGCTGCAGATCCCGGAACACGCCGGGATGCAGCGGCTGGTGCGCGATCTGAACCGCATCTACCGCAGCCATCCCGCGCTGCACGTGAACGACACCCGGCCCGAGGGGTTTCAATGGCTGGAGTCGAATGACGCCGATGCCTCGGTCTACGTCTGGCTGCGCAAGGGTGCGGCGGGGGATCCGATGATGATCATTGCCGTGAACATGACCCCGGTGGAGCGCAGCTACCGCATCGGTCTGCCAGCGGGCGGGCAGTGGTCCGAGGTTCTGAACACTGATTCCGCCCTTTATGGCGGCGGCAATCGCGGCAATCTGGGCGGCGTTGCCGCAGTTCCCGTGCCGCATCATGGTTGTGCGCAATCTGCCCTTGTCACACTGCCGCCTCTGTCGGCACTGTATCTGGGACAGGTCACGTAACGCATCCTGCTAAACGGCCGGTCAAGGCCCGCAGCGGTGCGATGGCATGCGGGAAGTCGCAGCAGGGAGCGGATGGACTATGGCAAGCAAGCCGAACACGCGTCTTTCGACGCAAGCGATGGCCTTCGTGCTGGCGGGGGGACGGGGCAGCCGTCTCAAAGAGCTGACCGACAGCCGGGCCAAGCCCGCCGTCTATTTCGGCGGCAAGACGCGGATCATCGATTTTGCCCTGTCGAACGCCCTGAACTCTGGCATCCGAAAGATGGCGATCGCGACGCAATACAAGGCGCACAGCCTGATCCGCCACTGCCAGCGCGGCTGGTCGTTCTTTCGGGCAGAGCGGAACGAATACCTCGACATTCTTCCGGCAAGCCAGCGAGTGTCGGAAAACAAATGGTACCTCGGCACCGCCGATGCGGTTACGCAAAACATTGATATCGTTGACAGCTATGGCATCAAGTATGTGGTGATCCTCGCGGGCGACCATGTCTACAAGATGGATTACGAAATCATGCTGCGCCTGCATGTGGACAGCAAGGCCAACGTCACCATCGGCTGCCTGACCGTGCCCCGGATGGAGGCCGCCGCCTTTGGCGTGATGCATGTGGACAAGGACATGCGGATCACTGCATTCCTGGAAAAGCCGAAAGACCCGCCCGCGATCCCCGGGGACCCTGACCATGCGCTGGCCTCGATGGGGATCTATGTCTTTGACTGGGACTTCCTGCGCGACCTTCTGATCCGCGATGCCGACGATCCGAACTCCAGCCATGATTTCGGCATGGACATCATCCCCGACATCGTCAAGAACGGCCGCGCCATCGCCCACCGCTTTGCCGATTCTTGCGTGAAAAGCGGGCTCGAGACAGAGCCTTACTGGCGCGACGTAGGAACGATCGACGCCTTCTGGCAGGCCAACATCGACCTGACCGACTTTGTCCCGAAGCTCGATCTTTACGACAACGCCTGGCCGATCTGGACCTATGCCGAGATCAAGCCACCTGCCAAGTTCATTCATGACACCGACGGTCGCCGCGGCTCGGCCGTATCGTCACTGGTGTCAGGGGACTGCATCGTATCGGGCTCATCCGTCAGCAATTCGCTTTTGTTCACAGGTTGCCGGACGCACAGCTATTCCAGCCTCGAATACGTCGTGGCTTTGCCACATGTGGTGGTGCACCGCAGGGCAGAACTGAAGAACTGCGTGATCGACCGCGGGGTAATCATCCCCGAGGGGCTGGTGGTCGGGCAAGACCCCATCGAAGACGAAAAGTGGTTTCGCAGGACGGATGCAGGTGTCGTGCTGATCACGCAAGACATGCTGAATGTGCGGGCCCGTGCGCTGACCTGACGGGCGGCGCGAAGAGTGTGCAGACGGAGAAAGGGACGGCTATGGCCAAACGCGGACGCGTATTGTCAGTGACATCGGAATGCGTGCCGCTGGTCAAGACGGGGGGCTTGGCCGATGTGGTGGGTGCGCTGCCGGGCGCGCTTGGCCCGCTTGGCTGGGACATGCGGGTGCTGATGCCCGCCTACCGCGCGTTGCGACGACAGATGGATGGCTGGCGCGAGGTCTGGTCTGAGGACGCGCTGTTCGGCGGCCCTGCGCGGGTTCTGGCGGGCGAGGTTGCGGATCTTGGACTGTTGCTGCTGGATGCACCGCACCTTTATGACCGCGAGGGTGGCCCCTACTCTGGCCCGGGGGGCGAATGGTGGGACAATGCGCAGCGTTTCGCCGCCCTGTCCTGGGTGGCGGCGGCCATCGCGCGCGACGGGCTTTCGGGCGAGATCGGCGGCTGGAAGCCGGACGTGCTGCATGCGCATGACTGGCAGGCGGGGTTTGCGCCGGCCTATTTGCGCTTTTACGGCGCAGGCGGGGCAAAATCGGTCATGACCGTTCACAACATCGCCTTTCAGGGCTGGGCACCAGTTGCGATGCTGGGCGAGCTGCGCCTGCCCGGCGAGCAGTTTCACCCCGGCGTGCTGGAGTATTACGGCGGCCTTTCGAGCCTCAAGGCCGGCCTCGTGACCGCGGACTGGGTCACCACCGTCTCGCCCACCTACGCGGCCGAGTTGATGCGGCCCGAATTCGGGATGGGCCTGCAGGGCGTGATCGCCGCCCGCGCGGGAAATGTCAGCGGCATCCTGAACGGCATTGACACCGGCATCTGGTCGCCCGAAGCGGAGGCACAGCCGTTTTCCCCCGGAAAGATGGCGGGAAAGGCCGCAGCCCGCGCGGCACTTTGCGCCGAGTTCGGGGTAGAGGTGCCCGGGCCGCTTGCCATTGTCGTAAGCCGCCTGACCGATCAGAAGGGCATCGACCTGCTACCCGCCGTGATTCCGGATTTTGTGGCCGGGGGAGGCGGGCTTCTGGTCCTCGGCTCGGGGGATCCGGGGCTGGAGGCTGCGGTCCGTCAGCTGGCCGCGCGCTTTCCCGGCCGGGTGGCGGTGCGGATCGGTTATGACGAGGGCTTGAGCCACCGGATGTTTGCAGGTGCCGATGCCACACTGGTTCCCAGCCGGTTTGAACCCTGTGGGCTGACCCAGATGTATGGCCTGCGCTATGGCACGCTGCCTGTCGTATCTGGCGTGGGGGGCCTTGCCGATACCGTCATTTCGGCCAGTCCGGCGGCGCTCGCGGCGGGGGTGGCCACGGGGATCAGCTTCCAGCCCACAGATGCGCTGGCCTTTGGTCTGGCGCTGACCCGGCTTCTGGCGTTGCACGCGGACCGCAAGGCCTGGGCCAAGACGCAAGGCAACGCCATGCGCCATCCGGTGGGCTGGGAAAGCTCTGCCCGGGTCTACGCCGACCTTTACGAAAGGCTCACTGCATGAAGGTAAATGCCGCAAGCGGCGCGCAAGGTCTGGGCTATTCCACCGGCCCCGGGCGACCCTGGCCCCTGGGCGCAAGCCTGAATGCAGACGGGGTGAACTTCGCCGTTTTTTCCGCCAATGCCGAACAGATTGAGCTTTGCATCTTTTCCGCTGATGGGCGGCGTGAGGTGGCGCGCCTGCCGATGCGCGAACGCGATGGCGATATCTGGCACATTCATGTGGGGGGCCTGACGGTCGGCACCCTTTACGGCTTTCGCGCCCATGGGCCGTATCAGCCCGAACAGGGCCACCGCTTCAACCCAAACAAGCTGTTGATCGACCCTTATGCCCGCGGACTGGAGGGTCGGCTGCGCTGGTCCGACGCGCTGATGGGCTACAAGATCGGCAGCCCGCGCGGGAATCTGTCCTTTGATTCACGCGATTCGGCCTTTGCGGTGCCGAAGTCGGTGGTGGTGGATGCAACCTTCACATGGGGCGATGACACGCCTCCGCGGGTGCCGCGGTCGGAAAGCCTGATCTACGAGGCGCATGTCAAGGGCATGACCATGCTGCACCCGAAGGTGGAGGCTGGCATGCGCGGCAGCTTCCTCGGCCTCGCCTCGGACCCGGTGCTTGACCATCTGGTCAAACTGGGCGTCACGGCGGTGGAGCTGTTGCCGATCCAGGCTTTCCTCGATGACCGTTTCCTCACGGCACGGGGCTTGCGCAACCACTGGGGCTATCAGACCATCGCCTTCTTTGCGCCCGAACAGCGCTACCTCACGCGCAATGCCTTGTGGGAAGTGCAGACGATGGTGCGCCGCTTCCACTCCGCCGGGATCGAAGTGATCCTCGATGTGGTCTACAACCATACCGGCGAAGGGGATCATAACGGCCCGACGCTCAGCTTCCGGGGCCTCGACAATGCAAGCTACTACCGGCTTGCCGATGGCGGGCGGCATACGGTCAACGACACCGGCACCGGCAACACGCTGAACCTGATGCACCCGATGGTGCTGCGCATGGTGATGGACAGCTTGCGTTATTGGGTCGAGACGCTGCATGTGGACGGCTTCCGCTTTGATCTGGCCACGGTACTGGGACGCGAGGTTTACGGGTTCGATCCGAACGGCAGCTTCTTTGACGTGATCCGGCAAGACCCGGTCCTCAGCCGCGTGAAGCTGATAGCCGAGCCTTGGGACATTGGTCCCGGCGGCTATCAGCTGGGGGCCTATCCGCATCCTTTCCACGAATGGAACGACAAGTTCCGCGATGGCGTGCGGCGGTTCTGGCGCGGCGATGCGGGACAGATTTCGGATCTGGCAAACCGGATTCTGGGCAGCGCCGACCGTTTTGACCACTCCGGCCGTGCCGCCTCGGCCTCGGTCAACTTCATCACCGCGCATGATGGCTTCACGCTGGAGGATCTGGTCAGCTTTACCGTCAAGCGCAACCTCGCCAATGGCGAGGAAAACCGCGACGGGCACAGCGAGAACTACTCCGATAACCTGGGGGTGGAGGGGGCGACCGCCGACCCGATCGTGCGGGCGGCGCGCGCGCGGCGCAAGCGCAACCTTCTGGCCACGCTGATGCTGTCGCAGGGGATGCCGATGATCCTCGGTGGGGACGAGATCGGTCATTCCCAGGGCGGCAACAATAACGCCTATGCGCAGGACAACGCGACGACATGGCTCGACTGGGCAAACGCGGATACTGCGCTTACCGCCTTTGTCGCGCGACTGGCGCGTTTGCGGCGCGAGCATCCGGTGCTGCGGCAGCGTCGGTTCCTCCACGCCCAGGCCCGGCCCGTGGACGGTTTGCCAGATGTGATCTGGCATCGCGCCGATGGTTCAGCCCCCGCAGCCGGGGATTGGCACGACCCCACCTTCAAGTGTCTGTGTGTCGAGCTGCGCACCGCAGCCCGTTGGGTCCCCGAGGAGTTGCCCGAAGGCTTTCCCGGCCGCAGTGCCGTCTTTGCGGTGTTCAATGCCGGTCCCGCCATTCGCTTCACACTGCCAAGCACCGCACCGGCGTGGGAGCTGATCCTCGACACGTCCCGGCCCGAAGCGCCCGACGGCATGCCGATCCCCGCCGAAGTCCCGGCGCAAAGCGTGCTGCTTTTCAGATCGGTAATGGCCCCCGCGCCTGCCGCCCTCTCCAAGGAAGGAAAGCCATGATCACCACCGTCGCCACCCAACCCATCGCGGGGCAAAAGCCCGGCACCTCGGGCCTGCGCAAGAAGACCGCAGTGTTCATGGCGCGCCACTACCTCGAGAATTTCGTGCAGGCGATTTTTGATGTTGTGGGGACGACGCATGAAAACGGCGCGGGCAAGACCTTTGTACTTGGCGGCGACGGGCGGTTCTTCAATGACCGTGCGGCGCAGGTGATCTTGCGGATTGCGGCGGCGAACGGGGCGGCACGGGTGATCGTGGGGCAGGGGGCAATTTTGTCAACTCCGGCGGCGAGCCATTTGATCCGGCTGAATAAAACCGATGGCGGTATCATCATGTCAGCCAGCCACAACCCTGGCGGGCCGCATGAGGATTTCGGCGTCAAGTTCAACATGCCGAACGGCGGTCCGGCCCCCGAATCCGTGACCGAGGCCATGTTCGAGCGGACCACCAAGCTTACCGAGTATCGCATGCTCGAGGCGCAGGACGTGGACCTTGCCACAATCGGGCGCAACATGATGGGCGCCATGGTCGTCGACGTGGTGGACCCGGTGGCCGACTATGCGACGCTGATGGAAAGCCTGTTCGATTTCAACGCCCTCGGTGCGCTGTTTTCGGGTGGCTTCCGGATGCGGATGGACTCGATGTGCGCCGTCACCGGCCCTTATGCCAAAACGATCCTTGAGGGCCGGCTCGGCGCAGCCCCCGGCACCGTGATCAACGGCACGCCCCTGCCGGATTTTGGCGGTATGCATCCCGACCCGAACCCGACCTGGGCCAAGGCCCTGATGGACGAGATGTTTGGCGACGATGCCCCCGATTTCGGCGCAGCCTCGGATGGTGATGGGGACCGCAACATGGTGGTCGGGCGCGGCATCTATGTCTCGCCCTCCGACAGCCTCGCGGTGCTTGCGGCCAACGCGCATCTGGCGCCGGGCTATGCGCGTGGCATTGTCGGGGTTGCCCGCTCGATGCCCACTTCGGCCGCGGCCGACCGGGTGGCCGCAAGCCTCGGGATCGAGAGTTTCGAAACGCCGACAGGCTGGAAGTTTTTCGGCAACCTCCTCGACGCCGGCCGCGCCACGATCTGCGGCGAGGAAAGTTTCGGCACAGGGTCCGACCATGTGCGGGAGAAGGACGGGCTCTGGGCGATCCTGCTCTGGCTCAACATCCTCGCGGTGCGCCGCCAGTCGGTGGCGGAAATCCTCGCCGATCACTGGGCGCGCTTTGGGCGCAACTACTACAGCCGCCACGATTTCGAGGCGCTGCCGGCCGCCGACGCCGAAGCGATGATGTCGGCGCTTCGGGCCAGCCTGCCCACGCTGCCCGGCCAGACGGTGGAGGGCATGACCATCCGCGCCGCCAACGATTTCGCCTACACCGACCCGGTCGATGGCTCGGTGAGCCGCAGGCAAGGCGTGCGCATCCTCTTTGAGGATGGCAGCCGCATTGTGCTGCGCCTGTCCGGCACGGGGACTGAAGGCGCCACTCTGCGTCTCTACCTCGAACGCTATGCCCCGGGCCCGGAAGGCCTGAACCTCGATCCGCAGGCGGCGCTGGCCCCGGTAATCCGCGCTGCGCATCGTCTGGCCAACATCGCAGACCGTATCGGCAAGTCCCTGCCTGACGTCATCACCTGAGGGCGCGAACGGGCCGGTTTTTGTCGGGCACAGGCCAGAATACCGTTGTGAATGAGCCTTTCCTGAGACTCGAAAGGTGTGTCGAGGAGGGTCTGCCATGAACGAAACCAAGCACCGCTCCGGCCGCCTCGCCCGGCAAGCCGAACGTGCGACCAAGGGTGGCGGCATCGGCCGCCCCTACATCCTGCGCAACATTCCCCCCTACGACATCTTGTCGGAGGAGAACCTTCTGCGGATCGAGGCGGCAGCCGACCGCATCCTGGCCGAAACCGGGATGGAGTTTCGCGACGACCCGGTTGCCCTCGATCACTGGCGCCGCGCGGGCGCCGATGTGCAGGGCATGCTGGTCAAGTTCCCGCCCGGGCTTCTGCGCGAGGTGTTGAAGTCTGCGCCTGCGCAGTTTACCCAGCACGCCCGCACCCCGGCCAACTCGGTTCAGATCGGCGGCCGGGCGGTGGTTTTTTCACCCGCCTACGGCAGCCCCTTCGTGATGGATTTGGACCGGGGGCGTCGCTTCGGCATGCTGGAGGACTTCCGGAACTTCATCAAACTCGCGCAGTCGAGCCCGAACTTCCACCACTCCGGCGGCACGATCTGCGAGCCGACCGACGTGCCGGTAAACAAGCGCCACCTTGATATGGTGATGGCCCATATCACCCTGTCGGACCGCCCCTACATGGGTTCGGTCACGTCAGAATCGCGCGCCGAAGACAGCATCGAGATGAGCCGCATCGTTTTTGGTTCAGATTTCGTAGATCAGAACTGCGTGATCCTCGGCAATGTCAACGTGAACTCGCCGCTGGTCTGGGATGGTACGATGACCAACAGCTTGCGCGCCTATGCCCGGGCCAATCAGGCGGCGGTGATCGTGCCCTTCATCCTTGGTGGCGCGATGGGCCCGGTCACCAGCGCCGGCGCCATCGCCCAGTCGCTGGCCGAGACGATGGCCGGCTGTGCGCTGACGCAGCTGGAACGCCCCGGCGCCCCGGTGATCTTCGGCAACTTTCTGAGCTCTATGTCGCTCCGCTCCGGCTCCCCCACGTTCGGCACACCCGAGCCTGCCATAGGTTCGATGGTCATAGGCCAGCTTGCTCGGCGGCTGAACCTGCCGCTCCGCTGTTCCGGCAATTTCACCTCATCGAAGCTGCCCGATGCGCAGGCGATGATGGAGGGCACGATGTCCATGCTTGCTGCCATCCACTGCGGCGCGAACTTCATCCTGCACTCGGCGGGCTTTCTCGACGGGCTTTTGTCGATGTCCTACGAGAAATTCATGCTCGACGCCGACCTGTGCGGCGCGCTGCACAGCTACCTCGACGGCATAAAGATCGACGATGACCATCTCGCCGTCGATGCCTTCGCCGAGGTAGGCCCCGGCAATCACTTTTTCGGCTGCACCCACACGATGGCACATTACCAGACTGCGTTCTGGGACAGCGATCTGTCGGATAACGAACCCTTCGAGAAATGGGAGGCCGCAGGCGCCACCGACGCCGCAACCCGCGCCAACAAGCTGTGGAAAAAACGCCTCGCCGATTTTCAGCCGCCGCCGCTCGACGAAGGCATCCGAACCGGCCTCGAAGACTTCATCGCCCGCCGCAAATCTGAGATGGCCGACGCCTGGTACTGAGGTGCAACACCTCTGTGCCCGTTCAGTTTGGGTCAGATATCCTCTGGGGTCCGGGGGTGGAAACCCCCGGTGCAGCCGCTCGACAGTGGCGCCCTCAGCCCCGCAGTCCGGTTTCGTCGAGCAGGCCCTTGCGCTTCGCTTCGTAATAATACCCCCGCGCGTACCAGCCCACCTCCTCGTCCGCGTCGCCACCTGACACAAGCCACGCCCCGCGCAAATAGCGCCCGCCGAAGATCAGGTTCGTCTCGGGATCCAGTAACCCCTCGTCCGGTCCGTCATAGCCCATGGTGCGTGCGGTCTGCGGCAGGATCTGCATCAGGCCATAGTAAGGTCCGTTCCGCGCCGCCGCGTTGTAGCCGCTTTCGCGCAGGATCACCCGGTGCAGAAGGCTTTCGGGCACGTCATGTATGGCGGCATATTTTTGGACCAGACCGTGCATCTGCGGGGTCTCGCCCGCATGCATCCCCCTTTGGGTGGTTCCGCGCTCCGGGCGGCCTCCGCAGGCGGCAAGGGGAAGTGCGGCGAAGGCCAGGGCGAGAACGGTTCGGCGGGACGGGTTCATCAGGGGCTCCGGCAGGGTTTGCCTCCTTTAGCGGTGCGCGGGCTGCAGGAAAAGCCGCGAGACTGCAAATCTGCTCCAAATCCGCATGATTCTTGTGTCCTGCGCAATCATGCTGTCGCAGGTCGTCTTGTGCCTTGAGTTTGCCGGGGCGCATGCTAACGCTGGAACAAAAATCGGGGCATGCGGCAAAAGCTGCCCCTTCGGGAGGAGAAGACAATGCAACTCACCGATGTCCGCGACATCGCGGCCAGTCCCGAGGTCGTCTGGGCGGCGATCTTGGACGCCGATGTTCTGAAGGAATGCCTGGCCGGATGTGAAAGCATGTCCGGCTCGCCCGAGGCGGGCTTCGAGGCGGCGGTGGTGCAGAAGGTGGGACCGGTGAAGGCACGCTTTACCGGCGTCGTTTCGCTCACCGACATGGTGCCGCCCCGCAGCCTGACCCTGTCGGGCGAAGGCAAGGGCGGGGCTGCGGGCTTCGCCAAGGGCAGCGCCCGCGTAACGATGGAACCGATCGAGATCGGTACGCGCCTGAGTTACACGGTCGAGGCGCATGTGGGCGGCAAACTTGCGCAGCTTGGCAGCCGCATCATCGATGGCTTCGCAAAAAAGATGGCCGACGACTTCTTCACCCGCTTTCAGGCGGCCGTCGAGGCGCCCGATGCCGATGACGTGCCTGACGAAAAGCTTGCCCGTTCAACTGAAAAGAAGAAAGGTTGGTTCAAGCGCATTATCGGCGGTTGAACCGCCGGGAGCCCGGAAGAGGAACTGGGCTGCAGCACCAAGATGAGATCCAAGGGAGGGAACTTTATGACCAAGGTCACGATGACCGTGAACGGAAAGTCCGTTTCGGCACAGACGGAAGGACGGACGCTCCTGTCCGCCTTCCTGCGCGAGGGGCTGGGCATGACCGGCACCCATATCGGCTGCGATACCTCGCAATGCGGCGCCTGCGCGGTGCATGTGGATGGCGTTCTGGTCAAGTCCTGCTCGGTCTTTGCGCAGGATTTGGCTGGGGCCAGCGTACGCACGATTGAAGGCATGGCCAATGCCGACGGCAGCCTTGGCGTGATCCAACAGGCGTTCCAGGACAATCACGGGCTGCAATGCGGTTTTTGCACACCCGGCATGGTAATGGCGACTGCGGCCCTTCTGGCCGAGAACCCCAAACCCACCGAGACCGAAGTGCGCCACTATCTGGAAGGCAATATTTGCCGCTGCACCGGGTATCACAACATCGTCAAGGCCGTGCTTGCTGCATCCGGACAGGATGTAGCCGCCATCGCCGCCGAATAGGGAGGGGATCAAATGCCGAAAGACTCAGGAATTGGCGCAAGCTCGAAGCGCCGCGAGGATATCCGCTTTTTGACAGGAGCGGGGCGCTACACCGATGACATGGCGATTGCAGGGCAGGCCTTTGCAGTCTTTGTCCGCTCCAACGTCGCGAACGGGAAGATCGTCTCGGTTGGGACTACGGCGGCGGACGGAATGCCCGGCGTGCTTGCCACCTTCACCGGCGAGGATTTTGCGGCCGTCGGGGGCAACCCTGCCGGCTGGCTGATCAACAGCCGCGACGGAACCCCGATGCGCGAGCCCAAGCGCCCGGTGCTGGCGCATGGCAAGGTGCGCCATGTTGGCGACGCCTATGCCGCCGTGGTGGCCGAGACTTATCAACAGGCCCGCGATGCTGCTCAGGCCATTGCCGATGCCTCCGAGATCGAGGAACTGCCCGCTGTGGTCGACATGGCGGCAGCACTCGCCGATCCGGGAAACCGTGTGCATGACGAGATCCCCGACAACCTCTGCTTTGACTGGGGTTGGATCGAGGATAACCGCGCCAAGGTGGATGCCGCGATCAAGGCAGCCCCGCATGTGACGACGCTGGATCTGATCAACAACCGCCTGATCCCGAATGCGATGGAACCCCGCGCGAGTATCGGCGAGTATTTCCCCGGCACCGGCGATTACAAGCTGACGACGACCAGCCAGAACCCCCACCTCACGCGGCTGCTGATCGCGGCGTTTGTACTTGGGATTCCGGAAAACAAGTTGCAGGTGGTGGCGCCCGATGTGGGCGGGGGTTTTGGCTCCAAGATCTACCACTATGGCGAGGAGGCGCTGGTTCTGGCTGCTGCCAGGAAACTGCGCCGCGCCGTGCGCTGGACGGCGGAACGCTCGGAAAGTTTCCTGACCGATGCGCATGGCCGCGACCATGTAACCAAGATCGAGCTTGCCTGCGATCTGGAGGGCAACTTCATCGCCTTCCGCACCGAGACGATGGCGAACGTCGGGGCGTATCTTTCGAACTTCGCGACGGTGACGCCGACATTCCTGCACGGCACGCTGATGGCAGGACCCTACAAGGTGCCGAACGTCTATGTGAACGTGAAGGCCGTGTTCACCAACACCGTGCCGGTCGACGCTTATCGCGGGGCAGGGCGCCCAGAGGCGACCTACAGCCTTGAACGCGTGGTGGACAAGATGTGCCGCGAGCTTGGGCTCGACCCTTTCGAGGTGCGCCGAAAGAACTTCATCACCACCGACATGTTTCCCTACACGACGCCGGTCGCGCTGGCCTATGACACCGGCGACTATCACGCGACACTTGACAAGGCGGTGTCGCTTGGCGACGTCGCCGGGTTTGCGGCGCGCCATTCGGCCTCGGCGGCCAAGGGCAAGATGCGCGGCCTTGGCCTTTCCACCTGGCTTGAGGCTTGCGGCATCGCGCCCTCGCGGCTGGTGGGGATCCTTGGCGCCCGCGTCGGGCTTTATGATGCGGCAACAGTGCGGGTGAACGCCACCGGCAACATCAGCGTGATGGTCGGCGCGCACAGCCACGGGCAGGGGCATGAGACCGTCTTTGCCCAGATCGTCGCCACAAAGTTCGGTGTGCCGGAAATGTCGGTCGAGATCGTGCATGGCGATACCGCGAAGATCCCCTTCGGCATGGGCTCTTATGGCTCGCGGTCGCTGGCGGTCTGTGGGGTGGCCATCGACAAGGCGATGGACAAGATCATCGCCAAGGGCAAGAAGATCGCGGCCCACATGCTGGAAGCAGGCGAAGGCGAGATCACCTTTGGCGAAGGGTTGTTCACTGTTCAAGGCTCGAACAAGGCCAAGACCTTTGCCGAGATCGCCTTTTCGGCATACGTTCCGCACAACTACCCGCTGGAGACGCTGGAACCGGGGCTGGAGGAGACCGCCTTCTACGATCCGGCAAACTTCACCTATCCGGCCGGCGCCTACCTTTGCGAGGTAGAGGTGGACCCGGGCACAGGCAAGGTGGACGTGGTTGCCTTTACCTGCGCTGACGATTTCGGGATCGTGGTGAACCCGATGATCGTCGAAGGCCAGGTGCATGGCGGGGTGGGCCAGGGGATCGGTCAGGCCCTGCTGGAAGCCGCACGTTATGACGAGAACGGCCAGCTTCTGTCCGGGTCTTACATGGATTATGCCATGCCCCGCGCCGATGACGTGCCGTTCTATACGGTGGATCACAGCTGTTCCACCCCCTGCACCCACAACTCGCTGGGGGTGAAGGGCTGCGGCGAAGCCGGGGCGATCGGGTCTCCCCCCGCCGTGGTGAATGCAGTGATCGACGCGTTGCAGCGCGCCGGGCACACCCATGTGACACATATCGATATGCCGCTCTCACCCTCGCGGGTGTGGACGGCGATGCAAGCCTGAAGGGAGGGTTGACCATGTACGACTTCGACTTTGCGAAACCCGCCTCCATCAAGGAGGCGGTTGCGGCGCTGGCAACTGATGGGGCGCAGGCCCTGTCGGGCGGGCAGACGCTGCTTCCGACGATGAAGCAGCGGATGGCGTCGCCTTCGGTTCTGGTAAGCCTGAACGGCATTGCCGAGATGAAGGGCGTCTGCACCGGGGCAGGGGGGCTGCATATTGGTGGGGCCACCACCCATGCCACCGTGGCGCGCGAGGCGGCGGCCTTGTATCCGGCGCTGGCGGCCTTGGCAGGGGGCATTGGCGATCCTGCGGTGCGCAATCGTGGCACCATCGGCGGCAGTCTTGCCAACAATGACCCTGCCGCCTGCTATCCGGCGGCGGCTCTGGCTTCGGGGGCGACCATCGTCACCAGCAAACGCAAGATTGCGGCGAACGATTACTTCCAGGGCATGTTTACCACCGCTCTGGAAGAAGGCGAGATCATCACCGAAGTGCAGTTCCCGGTGCCCCAGATCGCCGCCTATGCGAAGTTCGATCAGCCCGCCAGCCGCTTTGCGCTGACGGCAGTGTTCGTCGCGAAATATGCGGATGGTGTACGGGTGGCGGTGACGGGGGCGTCGAACAACGGCGTCTTTCGCTGGAGCGATGCCGAGACGCAGTTGTCTGGGTCCTTTTCGGCCGATGCGATCGGTCGACTGGCCATCAGCGCGGACGAAATGATCAACGACCTGCACGGAACGGCGGCGTATCGCGCCAACCTTGTTCGGGTCCTTGCCCAACGCGCGGTTGCTGCCGCGCACTGAGTTTCGGCGGGCCCGGCGACTTCGGCTGGCGGGTCCGCCTCTGTGTCATCATCCTGTCGCTTTGCTGTGCGACCTCGTCCCTGCGACACGGCGGCTGTGACGCACAGGCGGTAGGGGGGTTGCCAGTGGCTTTCCTCCAGATATAGTTCTACACGCAGGAAGTGGCGGTGGGGCCCTTCAGGGCTGACAGGATCGTTACATCCGGGCGCGGGGCGCAAGCGGAGTGAAAGACGGCATGGACGGGGACTTTCGCTATCATTTTGTGCGCGATCCGGCTGCACTGAAGCATCACCCGGCACTGGTGCTTAATGCCGACTATCGCCCGCTCAGCTATTACCCGCTGTCGCTGTGGCCCTGGCAGGAGGCGATCAAGGCGGCGTTTCTGGACCGGGTTTCGATTGTCGCGGAATATGACCAGGAAGTACACAGCCAGCGGCAGACCTTCCGAATACCGTCGGTTGTCGTGCTCAAGGATTATGTCAAACCCCAGAAGCGTGTGGCCTTCACACGCTTCAATCTTTTTCTGCGCGATGAGTTCTGCTGTCAGTATTGCGGCACCAGAGGGGATCTGACCTTTGACCATGTGGTGCCCCGATCGCGTGGCGGGATCACCAGTTGGGAAAACGTCGTGGCGGCCTGCAGCCCTTGCAACCTTCGTAAAGGCTCGGCCACGCTGCGGCAATCGGGGTTCAGTCTCGCACGAAAACCTCGTCAGCCAACGGCGGAGGAGATGCAGGCGCATGGCCGGCGGTTTCCGCCGAACTACCTGCATGACAGCTGGATGGACTACTTGTACTGGGACTCCGAGCTGGACGCGTGACCACCCCCCTGCGTGACAATCCGCATGTCCGGACTGACCGACGCCACCCCCTGTGCGCAGCTAGCAACGCGGTTGTTTCGGCAGACATAAGGACACGACGCTGACCAGGCCGCCGTGATGGTCCGCCATTGCACAGAAGCCTTCGCACCTGAGGTCATTGCCCGTCCAATTGGCTGACGTTCAGGTTACGGCGCTGGTGGCCGAAACCGGGGCTGCGATGATCGGGCTGGCGCAGGGACGTAGTGGGGATGACCTGATCGACGTGCAGCGGTCGATGTCAACATGACCTTGCCTGCCACGGGGATTGCACACTCCCTGCTTGCCGCGTTGCGAAAAGTTGCGGTCGCGCAAGGCGCAGGGGCGATGTAACTGGGCGTCTGGACAAAGAACACACGGGCCATCGCCTTCTGCCGACGACAGGGATTTGCCCCGGTCGGTACGGCAGATTTCCTTCTGGCAGGGGCGCCGCAGGCCGATCTGCTGATGCCGCCGGCTCTGTTCTGACAGACCGTGTCCGGCCCGTGGGCAGGACTGTGGTCGAAGGTGTACGCGGTTTGAAACGACGGGCAGAGGTGCTAGACAGACTATTGAGAGCCGGGTATCGGTCAGCGTTAGCGCTAACATCGCTTGTTCGAGGAGAAGTTCATGGTTTCGCGCGTCATCCCGGTCGACCCATTCGATCTGGTCATTTTTGGCGGAACGGGTGATTTGGCAAAGCGGAAGATCCTGCCAGGCCTGTATCGGCGCTTTCAGTCCGGACAAATGCCGCGCGACAGCCGGATCATCGGCGCGGCACGGGCGGAACTGGATGTTGCGGGCTTCCAGGCGCTGGTTCGCGAGGCGATAGGGGAGTTTGTAGCCAAGGATCGCCAGAGCGAGGCAGAGATCGCCGGGTTCCTGTCTTGCATCCACTACGTCTCGATCGACGGCAAGGGCACCAACGGGTGGGACACGCTGAAGGGTTTGATGCGGCCCGCTGTGGTGCGTGCGTTCTATTTCTCGGTTGCGCCCGCACTCTTTGGCGATCTGGCAGAGCGGCTGAATTCCAACGGGATTGCGGATGCCCAAAGCCGGATCGTGGTGGAAAAGCCCTTTGGTCGCGATCTCGCCACGGCAAAGGCGCTGAACGGTGTGCTCGCGCGGCATTTCACCGAAGCGCAGATATACCGGATCGACCATTACCTCGGGAAGGAAACGGTGCAGAACCTGATGGCAGTGCGGTTTGCCAATATCCTGTTCGAGCCGTTGTGGAAGTCGGAATACATTGACCACGTGCAGATCACCGTGGCCGAGACGGTCGGGGTCGAGGGGCGCGGCGCCTATTACGATACCTCGGGCGCGATGCGTGACATGGTGCAAAACCACATGATGCAGCTTTTGTGCCTGATCGCGATGGAGCCGCCCTATCACTTTGATCCCGACGCCGTGCGGGATGAGAAGCTGAAGGTGATCCGGGCGCTGGACCCGGTTGCACGGGAACATATCGTGCGTGGTCAGTATCTGGCCGGGGGCGGCGAAAAGAGCTACCTGTCGCATTGTGAGAACCCTGCCTCGACCACCGAAAGCTATGTGGCGCTGAAGGTGAACATCTCGAACTGGCGCTGGAACGGTACTCCCTTCTATCTGCGCACCGGCAAGCGGCTTCGCGGGCGCGCGTCCGAGATCGCGATCACCTTCAAGGAGCCGCCGCATTCGATTTTCGATGACGCGCAGGGTTGGCGGGAAAATGTGCTGGTGATCCGTCTGCAGCCCAATGAAGGCATGAACCTGATGGTGATGATCAAGGAGCCCGGGCCAGGCGGGATGCGTCTGATGCAGGTGCCGCTGGACATGGCGTTTGCCGATGCTTTGGGCGATGCGGCTGAAGATGTTCCCGATGCCTACGAGCGGCTGATCATGGATGTGATCCGCGGCAACCAGACGTTGTTCATGCGCGGCGACGAGGTGGAGGCCGCCTGGGCCTGGACCGACCCGATCATCGAGGGTTGGGAGGCGCGGGGCGAGCGGCCACAGGGCTATGACCCGGGATCGAGCGGACCGGAGGATGCGCTGATGCTGATGCACCGCGACGGGCGCCGCTGGCGCGAGATCCGCTGATGCAGTTTCGCGCCTATCCGGACCGCGCCGCCCTGATGACAGGGCTGACGGGTGTGGTGGCGGGAGAACTTGCCGTGGCGCTGGCGCAGGACGGAAAGGCGACCCTTTCGGTGCCGGGGGGCACGACCCCGGGGCCGGTGTTCGATGCGCTGAGCCGGGTGGACATAGACTGGGCGCGTGTGGCCGTGGTGCTGAACGATGAACGCTGGGTGCCCGAAGACAGCCCGCGGTCAAACACGCGCGTGCTGCGGGAGCGGCTCTTGGTGGGACGGGCTGCGGCGGCGACGCTCATCCCGCTTTACGCGCCCGTCCCGCAACCCGAGGCGGCGCTGGCGGCCTTGGGCGCGGGCCTTGCCGCACATCTGCCGATCACGGTTCTGATCCTCGGGATGGGTACGGACCTGCACACCGCGAGCCTTTTTCCCGGCGCTGACCGTCTGGCCGAGGCGCTGGATGCGGCGGCCCCCCCCCTATTGCCGATGCGGGCAGAGGCTGCGGGCGAGCCGCGTATCACTCTGACCGCACCGGTCCTGCAGGCCGCGCGGCACATCCATATCCTGATCACCGGGGCGGAAAAGCGCGCGCTGATCGCGGGCGCGCTGCACAAACCTGTGGCTGAAGCGCCGATCCGGGTCATACTCGACCTCGCAAACGTGCATTGGGCGGAGTAGACGATGGACCATATCTGGACAGCCTTGAAAGACCATCACATCAAGACGGCGGATCGCCCGCTTCTGGCGCTGTTTGATGAGCCCGGGCGGGCTGCCGACTTCTCGGTCGGGGCGGGGGCGATGAAGCTGGACTATTCCAAGACCGGGATTGACGACACTGCCCGCGCCCTGCTGATCGAACTTGCCGAAGCCTCGGGGTTGGCCGCAAAGCGTGCGGCGATGTTCGGTGGCGCCCGGATCAATGAAACCGAGGGCCGCGCGGTGCTGCACACGGCCTTGCGGGCGGCGGATGACGCGACCTTGATGGTAGAGGGGCGCGACGTGTTGCCCGAGGTTCGCGCCACCCGTGCCCGCATGGAAGCGTTCACCGCCGACGTACGCGCGGGGCGGTTTCAGGGGCAGGGCGGCCGCATCACCGATGTGATCAACATCGGCATCGGCGGATCGGACCTTGGGCCTGCGATGGCTACGCTGGCGCTCGCGCCCTTTCATGACGGGCCGCGGGTACACTTTGTATCGAATGTCGATGGCGCGCATGTGGCGGACATCACGCGGGGGCTGAACCCCGAGACGACAATGGTCATCATCGCCTCCAAGACCTTCACCACGATCGAGACGATGACGAATGCCGAAACCGCGCGGGCCTGGATGGCAGGGCGGGTGGCAAACCCTGCCGTCCAGTTCGCCGCCGTGTCGACCGCGGCCGACAAGACTGCGGCTTTCGGGATCGACTCGGCGCGCGTATTCGGCTTTGAGGATTGGGTCGGCGGGCGCTATTCGATGTGGGGACCGATCGGCCTTGCGCTGATGCTCGCCATCGGGGCAGAGGCGTTCGCGCAGTTTCTGGCCGGCGGGCGCGACATGGATCATCGGTTCCAGACCGAACCTCTGGGGCAGAACATGCCGGTGATGCTGGCGCTGGCAGGTCTTTGGCATAACCAGATTTGCGGCCACGCCACGCGCGCGGTGCTGCCTTACGACCAGCGCCTGTCGCGCTTGCCCGCCTACCTGCAACAACTGGAGATGGAGTCGAACGGCAAACGCGTGGCGATGGATGGCAGCGACCTTGTCATGCATTCCGGCCCCGTGGTCTGGGGGGAGCCCGGCACCAACGGCCAGCACGCTTTCTACCAGCTGATCCATCAGGGCACCCGCACGGTGCCTTGCGAATTCCTCGTGGCGCGTAAGGGGCATGAGCCGCATCTGGCCCACCAGCACCTGCTTTTGGTCGCCAACTGCCTCGCGCAATCCGAGGCGCTCTTGCGGGGCCGCCCGCTGGAGGAAGCCCGCGAGATCATGGCACGCAAGGGCCTGACAGGCGCAGAGCTTGACCGTCAGTCCCGCCACCGCGTGTTTCCCGGCAACCGGCCCTCGACCACACTGGTCTATCCGCAACTGACCCCCTTTACCCTCGGGCAGATTATCGCGCTCTACGAACATCGGGTGTTTGTCGAAGGCGTGATCCTCGGCATCAACTCCTATGACCAATGGGGGGTGGAGCTGGGCAAGGAACTGGCGCTCGCCCTGCAGCCGATCCTGGAAGGCAGGCAAGGCACCGAAGGCAAGGACGGATCGACGGCAGCACTTGTGGCGTACTTGCGCCAATAACGGAACTCGGTGCGGCGAAACACCCTGATCAGGAAAAGAGGGTTGCCGGGCGCACTTGGGTCACAGTTGAAAACAGCATGGCGTGGACCGCCCGCACTGACAGCCCACGCCACTCCGCTGAACAGAAAGCCTCCGGGTGCGCCAGGCGCCCCTCCAGCGACCCCCTGCGCGGTCCGCCCCTGTCCCGTAATTTGACCAGGTGGCGGAGGGCCAGAGGGCGCGTATTGCCCCCGGAGCCCGCAGTCACTCGTTGTACCTTTACGCCTCGGCCGACTTTCATTCGCTCTCAGTTAGGGCTACCTCCAGCCCGCCCAGAATAGGTTCAAGGAGATAGTCGGCGAGCGTCTGTTCACCGGTCGTGATCATGACCTGCGCAGGCATGCCCATGAGAAGCTCTACCCCCGGCAATTCGGCAAGTGCAGCCTCATCGAGCACAACCCGAACGCGGAAGAACGGTTGCCGCGTTTCAGGATCGACAAAGCTGTCCGGCGACACCCGCGTGACCCGGCCAGTGACCATCGGCGTCGTGCGATAATTATAGGCTGTCAGCCGAACACGCGCCAGGTCGCCTTCGTGCACCTCGTTGATGTCGTTCGGATGGACATTGGCCTCCACCGCCAATGGCGCGTTCTCGGGCACGATGCGCAAAAGGGGTGCGCCCGGATTGACTACGGCACCCTTTGTGGTCAACGCGAGGCCCATGACACGGCCCGCAACGGGCGCACGCAAGGTCAGCCGGTCGCGCACATCGTCTGCAGCCAGCAGTCGTTCGCGCAGGTCCTGGACCGCAGCGCTCGCCGTTTGTCGCGCCCCGGAAATGGCACCCATCCGGTCGCGGCGCACCTGCAGCTTGCGCTCTTCAACCTCGGCCATTTGCTGGGAAACCGTCTGAAGCTGCGCCTCGGCGGTCGCCATGTCTGCGGTCAGCGACGCCTCATCCCGGCGCAGGGCCAGCAGGCGGGGCCGCGTCGCAAGCCCTTGTTTCACCAGTTGGTCAAGCGAGGCGAGATCTTCACGTAACAGCACGAGCTGCGCCTCGAACCCGGCCACGCGCTGGCGCGTGCCTCCGGACTGTTCTTGCAACTGCATCGCGCGTTCCGAAAGGATCTGCACCTGTCCCGCATCCAGCCGCTGCGAGGATTGCAGCACCTCTTGCTGGGCCTGCAAGAGGGGGGCGATTGCCGGGTCCCCCGCGATCATGTCCATCAGCTCCGCCGGGGGGGTGATCGTGCTCTGCCCGGCCTCTTCAGCGTCCAGTCGCGCAAGGGTCGCAAGAGCCGCGGCCAGCTGGCCGGTGAGGATCCCGTATGTCGCCTCGGCGCGGGTTCCTTCCAGCATAGCCAGTGGTTGGCCCGCAGCGACCAGATCGCCTTCCTTCACCAGCATTTCCCGCAGGATCCCACCTTCGAAATGCTGCACCACGGGGCTTTCGGCCGTGGTCTTGAACAATCCCGTCGTCACCACCGCGCTGTGCATTGCGGCAGTGGCGGCCCAGGTGCCGATTACGCCAAACAACCCGATGGCAAGAACAAAGAGCGTTATGGTCATCGGCCCGGTGCGCACCGGCGGATCAACGCGGACGATGGCCACGGGCATGCGGTCGTTGAAGACGGCAAGCTCTCGCCTCTGGCTGGAGCTGAGGGTCTGGCTGCCCGATGTGACAGTGCTGCTCATTTGTCACCTCTAGACGAGTGGAAACGAAAAGGGGCTGGATCCGGGCGCTGACCCGGGCGCGGGCTTGCGAAAGGATGGATCGTGGACGTCTGGCCGACGTTTTGCGCTGCAACCGGCTGGACGGCGGCAGTCATCACCTCTGCCGTCGGGCCGAACCGGACGAGGCGCCCGGCTTCCATCACGGCCACATGGCTGACCCGGCGCAGGATCGGTAACCGGTGCGACACGATCACCACGATCGCTCCTCGCGCGGTTGCGTTGGCTACGGCACGGGCCAGTGCCTCTTCGCCGTCGGGATCGAGGTTCGCATTCGGCTCGTCCAGCACGATCAGGCGCCGGTCTCCGAGGAAGGCGCGTGCCAGACCAATGCGCTGGCGCTGGCCTGCCGACAACATTTCCCCTCCCATCCCCACCGGCGTGTTGTAGCCCTGTGGCAGATCAAGGATCAACTCATGCACCTCGGCCCGCCGCGCAGCTTCGACGATTGCAGAGGGGGCGACTTCCGGGTTCAGCATGGCTATGTTTTCAGCCACGGTTCCCTGAAACAGTTCGACACGTTGCGGCAGAAAGCCAATGTAGCTGCCGATCTGCGCCGCAGGCCAGTCGGTCAGGGCCGCATCGTCAATCCGCACGTGCCCCCGTGACAAGGGCTGCAAGCCCACGAGCGCCCGCGCCAGCGTCGTCTTTCCCGCACCCGATGGCCCGATGATCCCCAAAGATGCGCCCGGAGCCAGATCGAAGCTGATGCCAAGGAGCATCGGGTTCTGCCGGTCGGGAAGCACCACGCTTGCCTCCTCTACCGACAGTCGGCCTTCCGGGGCGGGCAGCGCCATCGGCTCACGGGTGGTGCTGCGGGCATCCAGGATCGCCTGCAGACGCGCCTTTGCCAGCCGCACCGACAACAGCGACCTCCATCCTGAAATGGACTGCTCCACCGGCGCTGCGGCACGGCCAAGCAGGATCGACGCCGCCATCATCAGTCCGGGGGAGAGTTCGCCGAGTACGACGAGCCAGGTGCCAAGTGCCATGATCGCCACCTGCAGCCCCATCCGCACGAGTTTTGCCGCCGAGCCAAGCACACCGATCCGGTCCGCCGCCAGCGCGCCCTGCGTCTGCGACTGGCTTGCCATGGCTTGCCAGCGATCCCGCAAGGCGCCCGTGTTGCCCATCGCGCGCACAAGATCGGCCTGGCGCAGCAGTTCCTCGGCAAAACGGTTGGTCGTCTGGCCAAGGGCCGCAGCCTCACGGTTCGGGTTGCGCCCCGACATCTCGCCCAGCACGCCCAGAGCCAGAAGGATCACGAGCCCCGCAAGGGCCAAAACGCCAAGGGCTGGATGAAACAGGAAGATCACCCCGACAAAGACCAGGGACCAGGGCGCATCCATCAGGGCTACGAAGAACGGCCCCGCCACAAAGGCACGGACTTCTTGCAGGTCCCGCAGAGGCTGGATGCCGGCTTGCGCGCGAAGGGTGGTGTCTTCAACCAGCGCTTCCATCACGACGGGACCGAGACCTACGTCGATCCGGGTGCCCAGACGCACGGCCAGCCGCTGGCGCAGCGCATCAAAGGCGAAGTAGAACAAAAGGCACAGCGCAGCACCGATGGTCAGGGTTATCAGCGTCGCCCCGCTGCCCGAGGTCATCACCCTGCTGAACAGCTGGATCATGTAAAGCGGTGCGGTCAATATCAGGATGTTGACGAACAGGCTGCTGGCGAAAATCGAAACGATGAGGCCGCGTTGGCCCTGAAATACGCTGCGGACAGTCATGGAAGCCCCCCTGTGAGCCCGCTGAAATCCGCCACTCTGGCGCTAAATGCTGCGAAGCGGCGTCGAAGGACCCGGCCCCCCATGACAGGGGGACCGGGCTGGTGCGTCGGCAAAGCCGTCAGACGATGACGATGTCGATCGCTTCGTAGCCGTAGTTGCCGTCCGAGAAGTCGTTGATCGTCTCGAGCGAGTCGAAGTTGAACGGGTGGTTTCCGCCCACACCGGACAGCAGGAGCGACGTGCCACCTACGCTGAGCAGAGTGTCACCGGTATCGGTGACCGTGGTGGCTAAGTTCAGAGCATCGAACACGATCGACGCGTTCAGACCGGTTGCGCCGCTGATGACGAAGGTGACCACATCGGCATCGCCGTTCATGTCGAAGTCCGTGACCGTGTCGTCCCCATCGGTGGACGAGAAGGTCCCCGTGTTGGCATCCCAGGTCAGGTGAACTTCGAACACGTCCTTGCCGTCGCCGCCGGTGAGGTTGTCATCGCCATCGCCGCCCCACAGGAAGTCGTCGCCATCATCGCCATAAAGGTCGTCAGACCCGGCGTTGCCTTCCAGCTCATCATCGCCGCTGTCGCCAGAGACCAAGTCGTCTTCGGAGCCACCGGTCGCGATGTCGTTGCCGCTTCCGCCATAGATGACATCAGAACCCGACCCACCATCGATCAGGTCGTCGTTCTCGTCGCCCGAAACGTAGTCGTCGCCGGCATCGCCATCCATGGTGTCTTGTCCGGTGCCGCCGTACATTTCGTCATTGGCATCACCACCCGACATATAGTCTTTGCCGGCAGAGCCGTACATCAGGTCGGCATCGTTACCGCCCGACATCCAGTCGCTGCCCTGTTCGCCGTCCATCGTATCAGACCCGATGCCGCCGGACATTGTGTCGTTGCCAGACCCGCCGAGCATGTTGTCGTCGCCGTCATTGCCCTGCATGTTATCACGGCCGCCGTTGCCCGACAGGGCGTCGTTCCCGGCATTGCCATAGATGTTGTCGTTGCCCATTCCGCCCGAGACAAAGTCGTCGCCGTCATTGCCGTAAAGCGTGTCGTTGCCGCCATCGCCCCAGATCGAGTCGTTGTCGCCATTGCCTTCGACATAGTCGCGACCGCCGCCGCCGTAGATCTCGTCGCAGCCGTCTTCGCCAAAGATGACGTCGTTGCCGGTGCCACCAAGGATCAGATCATGTCCATCGGCGCCCAGGTCAACTGCTTCGCCGTTCTGCAGCGCTTTAAAGTCGCTGGCGTTGTCGCCGTGGATGGTGTCGTCACCGGCGCCACCACGGATCCAGTCATCGCCCGAGCCGCCTTTCATCGCGTCGTTGCCGGCATCGCCCATCATCGAGTCATCTTCGGACCCGCCATCCATGTCGTCGGCAGCACGGCCACCGAACATGCGATCTTGTCCCGATTCGCCGTACATGTCGTCGCTGGCTGCGCCGCCATCCATGAAGTCATCGCCCGCCCCGCCGTACATGAGGTCCGCGCCGCCAGAGAAGTTGTTGACGCCGCCGCCGGCCCAGGTGTCGGACCCGATGTCGAGATCGGTCGCATTGCCCTGGCGGATGTCGCCGAACAGCTCGTCGTTGCCGTCATTGCCATACACGAGGTCGGCGCCGAGCCCGGCCGAGATACGATCGTTCCCGTTGTTGCCGCTGGTGGTGTCGTCACCTTCGTTGCCGTAGATCGTGTCGTCGTCGTTGCCGCCGTCGATGTAGTCGTTACCGGCTTCGCCTGCGATCACGTCATCGCCGTCTTCGCCATAAATGGTGTCAGCACCGTCGTCAAAAGCGAGGCCGTCGCCGTCGTCGCCGATAATGTTGTCATCGCCCGAGCCGCCTTCGATGTAATCGGACCCTTCGCCGCCGACGATGTCGTCGTCGCCCGCGCCGCCGTAAAGAACGTCGTCTTCGGTTCCGCCATCGATGCGGTCATTGCCGCCTTCACCGTAGATGGTGTCGTTGCCAGCGCTGCCGTCGAGGCAATCGTTTCCTTCGGGGTTGCCGCCGTGGAAGTCATCTCCGTAGATGAGGTCCTTGTCATTGCCGCCGTCGATCTTGTCGTCGCCAGCCATGCCATAGATCGTGTCGCAGCCATCCTCGCCGACAATCTCGTTGTTGTCGCGGTTGCCGACGATGAAATCATCGCCCTGATCGCCGGCGTAGTTGTCAGGCGAGCCGCCGAGCCGCAGATCAACCTGATCGTCGCCGACTGTGCCGGTGCCTGTCACTTGATTGTTGCCTGCTGCTTTGGACAGGTCTACCGCGCAATCTTCGATGACGGGTTCTGCCCAGGGAATAAAGCTGGTTGCCATGATGTCTTTCTCCATGAGTGAATCGTCGGACGGTGCAGTTAAAATACGGTCAGAGCGATTCTTGTTGAAATTGTCCTTTAAGCCAGAGAGCAAAAAGCTCTCCGGGTTTTGTTATCAAAGCTGATTCTCTGTAGAGCGGATGCCCCAGTTCTGGGGCAAAGTATCCACAATGACCGGAAAGATATCTGCAATGACCGGCAGTGCAGCGTTCCAGGCACGCAGTCCGTTTTCCTTGATTGCGGGGCCACCCATCGTGCCGAGGACGAGACCCGCCAGGAACAACAGGACCACACCCCGACTGCGGCGTGCCGGGCGCGTCTGACCCGCGGCCAGACCTTCCGCCACCGCCGCTTTCAGGATCGGGGCGAGTTCGATCCGCAGGGCCCCGTCGATGCGGTTGAGCGATCCTTCCAGCCGGTCAAGCCGATCGTCCGGCAGCGCGGCATCCGGTGCCGTCTGGGCTTGCAGTCGGCGAAGCAACTCGCCCAGGTCCTTGCGCCGGGCCAGCGCAAAATCACCCTCGGTGAGGGCGCGCAAAAGAGCACGGCTGTCCGGGGTCAGTCCGCTAGCGCCCGCGGGCGGGACTGCTGTGGCAGGCTTTGCGCGGGTCGCAGGACGCTCGTCCATGGGGGCATTCTGGTTCACGATGAGAGTCCCTCCATGGTAGGCAGCGAAGACTGCCATGTCAGCATCTGCGCAATCTCGGCCCGTGACGTGACGTTCAGTTTGCTCAGCACACGCTTGGAATAAGTGGCGAAGGACTGTTCTTGCACCCCCATGCGCAGTGCGGCGACCCGGTTCGACATGCCGCGCTGCAAAAGAGCGGCAACCCGCGCCTCGGTTGCAGTCAACCCCAGGCTGCGGGCCACCCGCTCTACCTGATCAGGCTCCGGCGGTACGGGGATCATCAGCGTGACAAGCGCTTCGGATGGGCCCCCTGCGGGAAAGCGCGAGAGTGTTGCAGGAACGCGGCTGCCGTCGGTGGTGGGCAAAAGGAGCGAATGCTCGGTGTTTATTGCGGCCAGGCAAGATTTTACGGCCGCTCGCAGCAATCGCGTGCCTTGATCGCTGGCCGCAGTCAGTCCGCCGCGTCCACGGGCAAGAACCCTTCCTTCCCGGATCAGCCGCCGTGCTTGCGGGTTCATGCGCAAGATCAGACCTGCAGCATTCACCACCAGAACGGCCGCAGGAATCTTTGACAGTACCATCCACAACAGTGCCGCATCCTGCCCTTCGCCATGCCCGGATTCATGAGGTCGCTGGTCAGGAAGGCTTTCCAAACAGCGGCGGCGCAACACTGGCCAGACCGACAGGTCCCGATGCAACGTGGCGGCATTCGGCGGCAGGCCATCAAATCGCAGGAAGAGGATATCCTCCTGTCCGCCTGCGCTTTGACATGCGAGCCGAAGCCATGTCTGTTTTCGGGATGGACGGAGGCCCATGTGGATACCTGTCGTGTCATCCCCGACGGGGTCCTCTGCGGCGGTGTCAGGTGCGTGGCTGAAAAGGATCTGCGACCCTGGCTCCGGATCCAAAGCCTGAGCAGGGGCCGAAGTCGTTCCAGACCCAAGTCCGGTCATCCCCGCGACGGGCGTTGCCACTTCTTTGTCCGGCCCGATCAGGGCGATCGTCCGGTTCGACCCCGCAAGGCGGGCGGACGCGAGCAGGTCGCAATGTCGTGCCGGGGATGCCCCGGCACCGACGGGCATCGGC
>Ga0105048_10000976_pt1 | contig 45942 bp, 40 predicted proteins | sample MAT05_FD_78382 | JGI IMG/M metagenome (GOLD analysis project Ga0105048, IMG submission 78382) | Freshwater microbial communities from Lake Fryxell liftoff mats and glacier meltwater in Antarctica - MAT-05 | ecosystem: Environmental > Aquatic > Freshwater > Ice > Liftoff microbial mat | place...
CCATCCGCCAATGCATTCTAACCCCGGAGGGGTTGCCCCACAATAGCCACGGGTGTAACCCGTGGACACCCATCCGCCAATGCATTCTAACCCCGGAGGGGTTGCCCAACAATAGCCACGGGTGTAACCTGTGGACAACCATCCGCCAATACATTCTAACCCCGGAGGGGTTGCCCAACAATAGCCGCGGATGTAACCTGTGGACACCCGACCGTCAATACATTCTAACCCCGCAGGGGTTGAATTTGAATAGTCCCGGCGCGCAGCCTTTGTACCTCCAAACATCAATTTAATCCAACCCCAGATGGATTAAACTTAAACAGCCCTGGCGCGCCGGGGTGCCACCCGTAGACCACCTCCTGTCTATATTTCCACCCCCGAAGGGATTGCCAGATTGCTGATCCGCTAAACGACGGTGTAAGCGGCAACCGTTCTATTCCCAACTATTCGTATGTAATTTTAACAGCTAAATAAAAAATTTCCGGCATAGGCAACGCAACATTAAAGGGCCGGGCTAACCTCTACAAAATCTGAACCATTTGCACACATATAACATTGTACGTTGCCTTACGGCTCTACTACTTCCATCACCACTCTAAATCCAATTTCGGGTAAGGCATATTCATATTTTTTTTCGTTGTCAATTCTTATATCAAAACCAGGATCATTATAACTGCCGCCCTTTGCAATTCCTCTTTCCGCCACCATTTCTGCTGCATTCCCAATAATATAATATGCCAAATTCATTTAAATAAAAAGCGTGCCTTTCAGTTAAAATCACAGTTCTTTCTTCCCTTGCTCCATCTAACATTTTATATGTTTTTGAAACAATATCAAAAGTTAAGTTTGCTTCATTAATTCTTTTAAAGTTTGCTAAATACACTCCTTTTTTATTCCGCAAATAAATACCATACCACTAAAAAATTCGATTTTCCTTTCCTGCACTTGCAGCAAGTGTCCATTCCTTTTCCGTCGGTAATCTAAACATAACCTTCTTAAATTTTCGCGACTGGTTCCGGTTATATTGTTGTGTCATCCAATTACAAAAATTTATTGCATTATCATAGGTTATTGTTACAACAGGGTAATTATTGTAAGATTTGCTGAAATGATAATAAACCACAAAAGGCTTATTAATTTTTTTATCTCCTAACCATTTCGAAGTATCTAATTGATTTGCATTAAACAAATCAATTTGGTTGGTTTCTTTCAAATACAATAAATACAATCTATATTCCTGGTTTGAAGTTTCGTATCTGGAGAAATAAAGGTTGTCTGTCACCTTTACAAAATTCTCCTTTATCTCATTAAAAAAACACCTGCATAAGGCTTGTTAAAACCACTTACGCACAGCATTGTGGCACAACAAAGAATTAAATAATAATTTTTCATTTCAACTATTCTTTTAAATTATAAAAGTGTTTTTAAAAGTAACATACAAAGTATGTTTTTGCAAAAATCCAATACCCCCTTTCGGGGCTTAATAAATCTATTTTTCGCTATCCCGTAGTTCCACTCCGGTGCGCCGGGGGTATTGTTATTAAAGCCCTCCGGGCTTCTTTATTTGTTTCCGCGGTAAGGCCTTGTCATTTAATGCAGGCTTTTGTGGAAACCAGCTTTTGAATATCTATTTAACATCGTTGTGTCACTCCCTTTTACAGAAACAAAACAATTCGGCCATTATTTGCCAGCGCTTACCTTAAATACATTGTGCGGAGGGCTTCATTTACAGCTGTAAGAATATCGGTGCAACCCGTTAACACCAACAGCCTGTGTACCACAGCCCCCACAGGGGGTAACCCAATAATAGCCACCGCGCAACAGGGCGTAACCCATGGCTAGCCAACTGCAAATGTATTAGTAAGCCCCCAACAGGGGTTGCCTAACAGTAATCACGACGCGCCGGGGCAAAACCCGTAGATCGCTAACCGCCATTGTTTTCCCAAACCCAACTGGGTTGCCTAAACTCTGGCTTGCAGGGGCGCAATTTGTAGATAGCCAACCGCCAATATTTTCCAACCCCACAGGGTTATTTACTAGTAGCCATGGCGCGCCGGGGGCGCAACCTGTGAACAAATAAACGCCTTTGTATTTAAACCCCTGAGGGTAAATAATAACCAACAATTCAATGATGGTTCATTTGTATTGTTAACTATTGATCCATTCGTTACTTGCTGTAACCCCGCCTAATTTCTAAACGCCTGCGTAACCATTAACCCATGCACGCCGCCATCTACAATACCAATGCCTACACGGCCATATGCCTTGCTTAAAATATTGGCTTTATGCCCGGGGGAGTTCATGAGGCCGTGGTGGCAAATACTTAGTGTAGGACCAAGGGCAAGATTTTCGCCTAATATCAGGTAGCGCACTTTATACTTTTTTACCCTGTCGGCAGGGCTTAGGCCTTCGGGGGTTTGGTGGCTAAAATAGCCGCGGGCAAACATATCGGCCGAGTGTGCGCGGGCCGCAGGCACCAGCGATGGGTCGGCTACCAGCGCCCTTAGCTTCCGTTCTATCCGCTCGGCGTTTATTAGTGTAAGCATTTGCAACTCAAGGTCGGGCCGCGGTTTGGTATTCTCTACAGTAAATTGCAGGTCAATGCTTTTTGGCGAGCCGGGCTCCACGGTGGTGTTGTTAATTGAGCGTTTTACCGGGCCATTAAAAACTGGTGAAATTTTATCTTCCAACCACTCTGCCTGTAGTGCTAGTTTGGGTGCAAAACGGCTGTTCCGGGTATTTTCGGTTAGTTGTTCATTTAAAGGAACCGCTAGTAGCAGCACCGAAAAAATAGCGCCGTACAATAATCCATTTATAAATCCGGGAAGGGTGCCTAGCAACCGGTTTTGCGGGTGCCGGTGTACCGATGGTGACATATAATTAAGTCCTAAATTGGTCAACGCCGACAATAATAACCTGGCAAGTGCAAAAACTGCTAAAAAAGCCAGCGGTCGGCTCCATTCCCCAACCGACGGAAACCAACGCAACAAAATAACTTCGGCGCGGGGATACCAATAAATGGCCGATGCTATACTACCGGCCAACAATAGTAAATCGGTCAGGCCAAGTATAAAGCCTTTTTGCCAGCCCCCCCACATTGCCAGCAATAGCACCAGTGCCAAAAAAACATCTACATAATTCATAATTAATCTGTTTTAATAATAACTCATTTCTGGTTATTTATAAGTGTCTGGTAATTTATAAATGTCTTAGCTATATTGAGTAGTAAATTGTCAGTTGCGAGTGCATGGCCTGCTTTTACAATAATTACTTATTATTCACTACTCATAATTCACCCTTTTTTTAACCCTAAGTATATTTTTAAATATCATTAGGTGTTTACTTATTAAAGCCTTGTAATATTATTTTTAAGGCTCAGTCCGCACGGTTTCGTTTTTGCAATCTCTGCATCAGTAAACGCTTGTTTCAAAAACTCTTTCCATGTTTTCATTCCTACTTTTAAACCACTTTGCATGGCTTCCATTACCTGCCGAAACGTTTTATCCAATAACTATTGTTGGGTTAAAAAATCTTACCAACACTAATTTTTGCAAAAGATGTACCCGTTCGTATTTTATACAATCTGCCGTTTAATAGAAATAATAGTGCCGAAATTATAGCCCTGATTGAAGCGGTAGCTCCCTTGCTGCGCCGGTTGTTTTGCGCAGCAAGGGACTACAAGCGCAAAGCAGGACCACCGATGCTTATGGTTACAATGCCCGGCTTTGCACAAAAAATTAAAGATTATGTTATTATTCGCCTATACATTTGCCATGCAATTGGTTCCTTTTTTTGCTGTTGCAAATAAGGGATTAAAAGGGAAGCCGGTGCAATTCCGGCGCTATCCCCGTAGCTGTAAGTTATAGTGTATTGTTAGTGGTTAGTTGTAAGTTTTCTTCACAACCTGCTATTAATAATTCACACTGTTGAAAAAAATACCACTGTCCGCCCTGGCGGATGGGAAGGATTTCATCAGAAAACGAGCCAGAAGACCTGCCAGTATGCATATTTAATCATCGGGCTTTCGGGTGAAAAGCAGGAGATGTAAGCGCTTTTCTGCAGAAAGCAATTTCATTTCGTACGTTCTACTCTGAAGGTTCATAGCCAAAAATGTAACGGACTATGACCACAAAAATTTTAATTGCAGCAGCTAACCTGCTACTGGTGTTTGGCGCTTATGCGCAAACCGACACCATTACGGGTACCGCTGGGGACCCATTGGTAATTACCGCCAATAAGTATGCACAAAAACAAAGCACTACCGGCAAAGTAATTACCGTAATTACAAGGGAACAACTAAACAAGGCCGGTGGCAAAACGGTGGCCCAGGTGCTGAACGAGCAGGCGGGCCTTACCATTAACGGCGCCCTTAACAACACGGGCAGCGTACAAACGGTTTATATGCGCGGTGCCGGTAGCGGGCGTACCCTTATTTTGTTAGATGGCATACCGGTAAACGACCCCAGCACCATTAACAACGAGTTTGATCTAAACCTTTTTTCCATTGACAACATTGACCGCATTGAGGTTTGCAAAGGGGCCCAAAGCACGTTGTATGGCAGCGATGCGGTGGCGGGTGTAATTAATATTATAACGGTTGATAATAACGCCAACAAACCTTTTAATATAAAGGGATCGCTGGTGGGTGGCAGTTATGGCACGCTTAAAGGCAGTGCACAGGTATATGGCAAAACAGGTAAGTTTTCGTACTCGGCCAGGTATGGTGGCCTGCGTACCGATGGGTTTTCGGCAGCCTACGACAGCACGGGCAGCATGGGTTTTGATAATGACGGCTATAACGGAAACGTAGTAAACGCGCAGGTAAACTACCAGGCAGCGCAATACCTGCTGTTAAAATCGTTTATGATGTACAGCGGCTATAAGGCCGATATTGACGCCGGCGTGTTTGTTGACGAAAAGGACTATACCATAAATAACGACAACGTAAATACCGGTGCAGGTTTTATATTTAAAAAAGACTTTGTAACCCTAACCGGCAATTACCAATACAGCCAGCTAAACCGCCGTTATGCCAACGACAGCGGGTTTAAAACCAGTACCATTTTTGAACGCAACAACTATTTTGCAAAAACCCAGTTTGCCGAGTTGTATGCTGCCATAAACCTTGGCAGCGGTTTTACTTTGCTGCAAGGGGCCGACTTTCGCTATTCGTCGTATAACCAGCAATATAGCTCTGTAAGCAGTTTTGGACCCTACGACGATAGTTTTGACGACACATCGCTTAGCCAAAGTGGGTTGTATGCATCGTTAAATTATGTAAGCAAAAACCAACAGTTCGCTTTTGAAATAGGCGGCAGGCTAAACACACATAGCCGTTATGGCAACAACAGCACGTATACCTTTAATCCATCGTATGCAGTTACCAAAAAGCTGCGGTTGTTTGGTAGTGCTTCCTCGGGCTTTAAAGCGCCAACTTTGTACCAGCTAAGCCTTAACAGGCAGCTTGCGCCCGAAAAATCGGTAAACTACGAAGGTGGCGTTCAATTGAATTGTAATACGCTTAGCACCAGGCTGGTTTATTTTAATCGCAACATTAATAACGGTATTGACTATAACTATATCACCTTCAACTATTTTAACTACATAAAGCAAAGGGTGCAGGGGCTTGAGTACGAGGCAACCTACACCCCGGTTAAAAAATTGACCATAACTGCCAACTACACCCTACTGATACCAAAAGAAACCACCCAAAACAGGACCACTAACCAAGATACTGTTACATATAATTACCTGTTGCGGCGACCAAAAAACAGCGCAAACCTAATTATTGACCTCCAGGTTACTCCAAAATGGAACGTGTCGGTTAACGGCCGGTATGTTGACGGCCGCCTTGATGTTGGTGGCTATGCCCGTAAAGATGTACAACTGGAAAGCTATTTTATTGTAGGCATGTACACCGGGTACAGATTAAATAATCATCTGTCGTTTTTTGCCGATGGCCAAAACCTGGGTAACAAACAATTTTTTGACGTACGTGGGTATAATTCCATCCCCGCCATTTTAAATGCCGGCGTAAGGGCCAACTGGTAAAACAAGCATGAAGAAAAAAGCATTTTTTAGCTGGAGCGGTGGTAAGGACAGTGCCCTGGCATTGTACTATGCCCTGCAAAACAGTGAATACCATGTAGCAAAACTGGTTACCAACGTAACCGCCGGTCAGCGCAAAATTGCCGTGCACGGTGTTCGTAAAACAATGTTGCAGGCGCAGGCGTTGCAAACGGGTTTGCCGTTGCAACAAATGGTGATGCCCAGCAACCCTACCATGCCAGTGTACGATGTTGCTATGACCCAAACGTTGGCAGGCCTGCGGGCCGAAGGGTTTGCCACGGGCATTTATGGAGATATATTTTTACAGGACCTGCGCAACTTTCGACAGCAGGCACTTGCCAAAGAGGGACTAACTGCAGCCTTTCCACTTTGGCAAAAAGAACCACTTTTATTGATGGAGCAATTTATAATCCTTGGTTTTAAGGCCATTGTAGTTTGTGTTAACGGAAGCATGTTACCCCAAAATTTTTTAGGGCGAATTATTGACCAACAATTTTTAGACGATCTGCCGCAGGGGGTGGATGTTTGCGGCGAAAATGGCGAGTATCACAGCTATGTTTTTGATGGGCCTTTGTTTATAAAACCCATTGCCTTTACATTTGGCAACATTACCTGCAGGTGGCTAACGGCGCCATTACCACCCCAACAACCCATTGGTAGTAACGAAACAGTGGCTGCAGGCAAAATACCCTTTTGGTACCAGGACATTTTGCCGGCATAAAACAACCACCAAACAGTTTAATATAAAGTAACGCATGGGCTTACTGCCTATGCTTTACTTTTGTAGCAAAAAGGAACTATGAAATTTGACTTACAGCAATTTTTGACCGTCAGCTTTACGCTGTTTGCTGTAATTGATGCCATTGGGTCTATTCCGCTGTTTATATCAATAAAATATAAAATGGGCGGCATTAATGCAACAAAAGCAACCCTCATATCGGGCCTGTTTATGGTGGGTTTTTTATTTATAGGCGAGGCCTTTTTAAGCCTTTTGGGTGTAACAGTTAATGCCTTTGCACTTGCAGGTTCTATAGTTATTTTTTTACTGGGGTTGGAAATGGTACTTGGCCATGAAATATTTAAAAGCGAAAAAGACGTGCGTGCAGGTACAGTGGTGCCCATTGCCTTTCCGGTAATTGCAGGCTCGGGCACACTTACCACGGTCATGTCGCTAAAGGCCAATTTTGCTACAGTAAACATTTTGCTGGGCATATTGGTAAACCTGGTGTTGGTATTTGTGGTATTAAAATCGCTAAATTTAATTGAGCGTGCACTTGGCGAAGCGGGACTGATAGCAGTACGCAAATTTTTTGGTGTAATACTGCTGGCTATTGCCGTAAGGATATTTGGCAGTAATATGAGCGGGTTTGGCACCTAACTATTACATTTGCAGCCTTAAACAAGTTCTTAAAAATAGCTATAGCGGCTTTATTAATTGTTTATTAGGTTAACCGCAGTATTGGTTTCAGCTAAAAGTTATGGCCCGCCAAACCCACGGTAAGTTACATCAGCGTTACCCCTACAATTAGTAAACTGAGTATCTAAACGGCTTCGTAGTACAATGGATAGTATAAGAGTTTCCGAAGCTCCAGATCCAGGTTCGATTCCTGGCGAAGCCACTATCTTACCGGCCCTTTAACGCTTGGGCCAACCACTTTGCAAGTATTGGCAAAAAGTTTCATTACCTTATAATGAAAGCTCACCCGAATAACAGCCTATACATTAAACGGCTGTCGCCACGCACCCACCTCAATTGTTGATGGCTGAAACTCTTAAACCTAATTATTAAAAAAATAATTTTAAAAAGATAATTCGTTCTTTAAGAATAAATTACATTTTATTACATAAGTAAACTCAATTTTTAAGAGGAGAAAAAGTTAACCTACGTAAATGCATCAACTTTAACTAACAAACTGAAAAAAGTATGTTATAAAGGCCCTTTCCCTTATCGCATTATCACAAGGGTAACCCTTACGTGAGCAAAATAATACCCTACATTAACCCAACACAATCGTAAGGGTACCTTTACGCCTTAAAGTATACCTACACGGGCTTTTCAAAGGTATTTTTTAAAAAGACAAAAATAGCTTGCAAAGCACCTCGCTTTGAAATGATGGATTGGTTGATGCCATTAAAAATATACTATTATTTGCTACCGGGCAGCCCCTTAAAATATTGTGTTTTAACATGTCGTTTTAATTAATTTTTTTTTACCAAATTGTTACTATTTAAGTTTTTATTAATAAAAAAGGCCTTAAAAATTGTTTTCATAATACAATTGGTTAATATTGTGGCGTTGACCGAAGGCCTGCCAGTACCAAAAATTGTGAATTTTAAACCCAAAATCATGAATTTAGAAAAATTAGAAGTCCTAATAAAAGCAATGTCTGGCGACCAATATCTGAAATTTGAAAATGCTGTTTGTAATTTGATTTCTGATAATAAGCTGTTTTCCAAAAAAGAACTCCAGGATTTGGATAAACAAATAGAGCTAAATAAAAAGCTTGAAATGGAAAAATTATTAGTTGCCAACAATTAATTCTCTCTTAACAGGCAATAAAAATTTTACGCCCACATTTTTTTCCACCTCCCGGTTCAGCTATGCAAACACTGTTGTTGGCATAATTTATAGATGGTTTTGAACAAACCAGCTATCGCAACTTGTGTCTTATGGTCTTGAAGAACAAATAGAAATAAATTTTATGTAATATTTTTTCTGCATTATCTTTCATTTTATATAGAATTGGGGTAGAAAAAATATATTTTATAAAAAATAATAATAAATTGAGTTGATATTTATTTAACGCTTACCTTTACTTTGTTAAAGTGTAGAAGAGATGTAGACAAGCCGTAAGAAGCGCTGCGGTTTTAATATAACTTAAAAATTTAGTAAGATTTTCATATGGCAAGCAATCGTTAAGGGTCGCTCCGTTTCCACGGAGGGACCATTTTTTTTATTGCTATTTTTAAAATTGATCAATTTCCAATTGTACAGCGGTAGTCTTTGTTATTTAAACCTGTAAACCATGTGGCGTAAAAAACTAACCGTATTTTTTTAAATAGGCAAACAGGCGTTCCACATCGTCTTTCTTACAAAGTTCGGTGCCCTCGTTCATGGTGGTGGCAGTACCTGCGGCTATACCGTAGTGTAAAATTTCTTTCCAGTTTAGCCCTTGCGACAGGGCTAAAACTATACCTGCCAGCATAGTGTCGCCTGCACCAACAGTACTTTTTTTGTGTACGGTGGGTGCAATAGAATTAATTACTTCATTTGCAGTAACCAGTACAGCACCCGCTGGCCCCATTGATACTACAATTACTTCGGCCCCGTTTCGCTTAATAATGTTTCGCGCAGCGTCAACAATATCATTGTCGTTTAAACCATCTACTCCGTTTAACATGCTTAATTCGCCCAGGTTGGGCTTAATCATATATACCCCTTCGTTTATAGCTTTTCGTAGCGGCTCCCCCGATGTATCAACTATAAGTTTAGCATGTTTGTTATGACAAAGGTGCGCCAACCGACCAAAAAAACTGTCTTTAATGCCCATGGGCAAGCTACCGCTGGCTATTACATACTCAGCACCTTCTATTTCATTAAAAAGGTCAAAAAATCGTTCAATTTCATGTTCGCTAACGTGTGGACCAGGCATTCCAAACCGATACTGAAAGTTGTTCGATTCATCTACCACAATCATATTTTCCCTGGTATACTCCTGTATAGGCACTACAATGGAGGAAATATTTTCCAGGTCGAGCAGTGACCGGAAAAACTCGCCACTGTAGCCACCGGCAAAATAAATGGCCGAGGAGTGGCCGCCCAGCTTTTTTATAGCCCGCGATACATTTACCCCTCCACCACCCGGCTCAAACTTTGGCGGCTCGCACCTCAGTTTTTTCTCGGGCATTATGGCCTTTACACGGGTACTTTTATCAATTGACGGATTAAGGGTAATGGTAATAATTTTGTGCATCGGCTACTCGCTTTTTATTTAAAAATTTCCTGCATGGCGGCTTTTACAAACACACCTGCAGATACGCTGGTTATAATTTTTAATTCGTCGGCCATGGTGCTTTCATTATCCAAAAACCTAAATACGGTTTCGGCCTTATTATTTCTAAAAAGATCAGAAAAAATTTTATCGCCCCCCTGTTTTTGATGATATAATATGTTTAGCAGGGTACTATCGTAAAAATGGAACCTTTTGTGCAAAAAACCGGTTTTACCCAGCGGGTGCTGGTTATTAAGCAATGCCTGCACTATTTGCCTGCTTTGCTTTTGCATAAACTGAAAAGTGTACCCGCTGCTGGCCTTTGTTTGGCCGCCTGCAGTACCAATGTTAACAATGTTGCCCTGGCCACGCTCAAAATTTATATTGGTCATAGGTATTACCCCATATTCATCGTCGGTTACCTGGTACTCATCAATGTTAAGATACTCCTTAATATATTGCTGAAGTGCGAGGTTATAAGCGTTATCGTGCAACAAACTTTTTGTAAACAGTGTGTATTCAACCAACGCTTTTGTTTTTGACAGGGGTAATACATACACAAAGGTGGTGCCCAGTTGTTGGCTAACGTTAAAATCCATAAGGGTGGCTGCCGAAGGCGTAAACACCGGCTCGCGGGTTTCTATAAGCCAACCTTTAAAATGCTGAAATAACATATAGTTACCTGGAGGTATTGTAGGCTTTTGAAACAGTATGCTGTTAAAAACGTAAGTGGCAAGTAGCTTTTGCCCGTTTATAATAACAGCCGCTTTATTTACCTCGTTGGCTATGGCGGTAACCTGGCCATATATAAACGAAACATTGGGGTGCTTTGCCGCATGTTCCATTACATAATTGTAAAAATCAATGCCACGTATCATTTTATAGCGGTAAGGATCAAGATCAAGCACCGCCGAATAATACCTTGATTTGAACTGCACCTGCGGCCAGCTATGGTGAACTACCGGTTCAAATAAGCCAGCCTTTTCTTCCCAAAAACACCACGTCCTGTCGTTTTTTGTTTTAGGCTCCTTATCCACCACTAATATCTTTTTGGTGCCAAAGCTATCGTGTTGCATTAAATGCATCAACAAGCTTAAGCCTGCACCACCTGCTCCTGCAATAATGTAATCGTATTGGTTCATAGCTTTTTAAAAGTTCTTCATTAAAAACTGGTTAACACCGTTGGCCCTGCCACATGAAGGTAACAAGTTACTTTAGAGTTTAGAAGAAGTATGGGTATTTTTAGCGTTATACTATTCGCCAAATTGTAGTAAAAGGCTCAACTTATTGAGTGTATATTTTTTAGAGAATAATTAAAATGGTTAAAAAAGCCGTTATGCAGGTTTACATAACGGCTTATAAAATGGTAAATAAATCAGGTAAATTGAACGACTATCCGCAATCTGTTACTGCTATTTTGAAACCGGGCCTTATAGCAATTTTCAATAGTCGTTGCAGCCTGCCTCTATGACCATTGAGGACGCCCTCTTAAACTGTTGGTAATTTTATTCAGCCTTTTTTTAATAATTTAATATTCAGCATTAAGTGTTACCATAGCGGATAATTATTGTTAATTGAAAATATATCTGATACCCAATTGCCCCTGCCAACGACTAAACAAGCTGGTGCTGTTTTGGAAGCTGCTGGTAAATGGTATTTGGTTTGCTGCATCCTGATAAATAAACGAGTACCGAGGTTTGCCAACATTTATATCGGCTGGATTGGTTACTAGGCCCTCGTATTTTAGAAAACCAGCTGCGTTTTGGCTTGAGTTAAAGGGGGTAGCAAAGTTTTTGGCTATACCCTAGTTTTTATTTAAAAAGTTACCAAAATTGATCATGTCAAAAGAAATTCTAAGCGTGTGTTTGCTTTTGCCCGTCTGCAGGTAAATATCCTGCATTACATTTAAGTCAAGATGTTTGAAAACAGGCTGAACCACTGCATTACGCTTAGCAACTTGTCCGCGATGGCTGTTTAAATAATCATCCTGATTTATAAAATTATTTAATTGCCCCCAAATTTGCACGGGTGTTCTGGTATCGCTGATTGTTCCACCACCGGTATTTACAGGCACCAAAACTATATCATTCTGATTTTTTGGAATATAAATAAGATCATTGATACCGCCGGTACCGTCGTTGTTTACATCGCCACTATAAGTACAAGATCCTGCCCCATTTGGCGCGGCTTCAAATGTAAAGCCCACTGAAGTTGCATAATTTTTACCGTATGTAAATTTATAGCTGGCCTGGGCAATAACCCTATAGGGCTGGTAAAAGTTTGCGAATCCAAGTTCGGCTGCATTGGGGTCGTTACTCACCGGTCTGTGCCGCCAGTTACTTGCTGAGATGGAACCACCGTCGTTTAAACTTTTTACATTGCTATAAGTATACGCAATGCTATCAAAAAACTTAGGCGTAGACTTTTGTAATTGAAATGTAAGCACAGATGAATGACCTTTATTGCTATAATTTTTAAGAAGTATTGCCTTTGAAATATTTATACTGCTAACTGTGTTTCCACCTTACGCAGCAGGAATACTTCCATAAATACGGCTGCTTGAAATCCTGGTTCTGTTATCAGAACCAGTTAAAGCAGTACCGGTAGTTGGTAAGTTTACGTTTTCAAAATTTACTGCATACAAATCTTTCGAATACATAAACTCACTGGTTAAGATTAAACCAAAGGGTAGTTCATGGTCTACCGCAATACTGGCTTTTAATACCTGCGGATATTTAAAATTTTTATCGTTCACCACCAGGTTGTACGATGTGTTAGCCCCACCCGTTGGACGGCAGGCATTAATATCGGCACTAAAAACATAAGGTTGATTGGTAGCAGGATTAATGGTATTAAATATTGAACCAAACTGTACACCATTGCTGCTGGCCTGGTTACTGACCCAAATAAATGGTGGAGGACCAGAGAAGAACCAACGCCACCATGCACTGCGTTTTGTTGTTTAACACATCCCAATTAAACCCAACACGTGGAGAAATTAGCAGGTTGGTAGCGGGCTTTTGGCCAACATCGTACCTTTTACCATCCCTAAATACCAAAGCTGGTACGTTAGGGTTAGCCGTAAACTTATCTTCAAAAATCGACGCTATCCTAAAACCATAGGTAAGGGTAAAGTTTTGTTTAATACGAAATGTATCCTGGGCAAAAAAGCCAAGCTTTAAAGCACCAATATTGGCGAAGGAAAAAGAGCCATCTTTTGTAAGTTAATATTTAACAGCATAATTTCTTGCATTGGCAGCATTGTTATTGGCGCTGTTATAAAAATCGGTAAGGCTGTTAAATATAAAGGCACCTTCGTAATTGGATGCAAAGCCATTTTTAAAGGTCTTCTTATAGTTTTGTGTTCCAAATGTTAGTTCATGCTTACCGGCATAGGTGGTAAAAATGTCAGAAATTTGAAGGAGGTTCGTATTAAGCAGGTTGATGTAGGTAACTGGTTCGTAACCGAAAGCTGTATAGGTTTGGCCGGTTCCATTTAATATATCAACTAAAGGAAAATCGCCGCTTCCCTGGCTCGACCGGAAATCTCTAAGGGATGTGTAACCAACCTGCAATTTATTATTAGCCTTATTGTTTATGCGGGTATTAAGCCCGGCAATTACAATATTAAAATTGTTATTAATGGTATAACCGCTACCGCTAAATGGCAAACCAGTATTACCTGGCTGACGCGATCCAACAGCACCACTGTTACTGGCAGCTACATTGCGTAAGCTTTTGAGGTAATTGTATTTTAAGATTAAGGTATTCTTAGAATTAATGTTAAAATCCAATCTTACCGTTAACTGATCGCTTTGTGTGCGATAATTATAATTTTGATATTCGCCTTGATTATAATTGTATTTATCCATCAAAAAGTTCTTCAATGCATCAAGCGTATCGGCTACCGCCTGCGAAATAACGCCGGGCACGGCTGTTTGCCCTGGTCCACCAACGATGTTGGCGGCTGGGTTACTCTCTCCTGCTTTGCACTTATAAAAAAAATAATTTGTTTTCGATGATTGGTCCGCCTATAGGGGCACCCCTTTAATTATATTCGAAACTCGGTTTTGGTACGGTAGCAGTAGCAGCATTCTACCCCTGCAAATCAGGATTACATATATAGGTTACACAGAACCTTTTAACTGGTTGCTTCCGCAGCGGGTAACCGAATTGATAGCTGCGCCAGAAAAGCCACCTTGCTTAACATCGTACGGCGACAGATTAACCTGGATTTACTCAATTGCATCGAGGCTAATTGGTTGCGAGTTAGTTTGTCCACCTAATGTTGATGACAAACCAAAAAAATTGTTGAAGTTAGCACCGTCAGCCGTAACGTTAATATATTGGCTGCTTCTGCCTATAAAACTTTGTCCGTTTGACGAAGGAGTTAGTTTAGTAAAATCCTGTAAACCTCGGCTGATTGTTGGCAGTCGCTCAATTTATGTGCGGCCTATAATTTCCTGGCTACCGTTATGGTTGTTATTAAAAACTTTTTCAGCACGCGACGTGGTCACAACTACTTCCTTTAGTTGCTTTGTTTCTACATTTAAAGCAAATGCTGCATTAAAGGTTTGACCTAATAACAAATTAATTCCATCAAGCTTTTGGGAAACAAAGCCAACATAGCTGGTGGTTATTTCGTAAGGTCCGCCAACCCTTAGGTTGACCAGGTTGTACAAACCTTGTTTTGTATGGTAGTTGTATAAACGGTACCAATTAAAATATGTTTGGCTATTACAGTTGGGCCAGCCAGTTTTGTACCATTTTTATCAAGTATTGTACCCTGAGTTTCTACAGTTGTACCTATGCATAAGTGGCCATATTCAAAGCAATAAATGCTATGAAAGAAAGAAAAATCTCCATTTGATTTTACATGTTTTTTGTTGGAAGTGCAAAGGTGCAGGAGAACGTTATGTAAATTTTAGACGTTAGTTAAGATATTATTACCTTTTACGTTTAAATTGCCAATCGTTTTGCCATAATGGTGCATTTACAACCAAATAACTAAACACCCAATTTTTAAAACCAACAAATTTGATATAATCATTTTAAAACATTTACAGTTAGGCAGCTTGCAAGGGTGTTTTCTTCCAACACTACCCTTACCGGGGCTGAGGCACCGTGTTGCCATTTAATTAATTTTATACTGCCCCCTGCAATTTCCAGCCCGGTAATATCGCCGTCTTCAAAACAGCAGCAGCCCGTATTAAAATAAACTGGCTGGTATTTTGTAAAGTCCGGAACCGCTCCATTTCTTCTTATTCTTTTTTTAATTTCAGCTTCTAATTTAACGATGGCGGCCGTATCTTTTAATAACCTTGCGTTGTCAAGCGTGCGATATATACGCTCAAGGTGAGTAAGCGATTCAAACACCGGTTGGTGTGTGTGTCCTGTTATTAGCAACAAATTGGGTTGCACGGCGCTCCATTCATACATCAGCCTGTTATGTTCGCTTTTTAACTGGTCGTCGTAGGCTGGTGTATTAGGGTTTATTTTTAGATAGGCCTGTATTTTTGCCCATACATTGCTCACAAACCATTTGCTAAGGGCATTACCATCGCTCAAAAGGTCGCCCTGATGGCCATGGGTTAAAAAAATTTGGATGGATTGACCGTTAATAGTTGTTTGCAATACGGCTCCCTCATAAATGGGCACCTCGGTACCATAAATAGCTTTAAGGTCTGCCTTTGCAGTTAGTGCATTATCCCAATATAAATCATGGTTACCAAAAACCTTAGTAAAGGCTCCCCTTTCAACAAACAAACGTTCTTTTTTAAACGATGGCTGGTTATGTTCAATTACGGGGGCAAGTGTATTTTCCCATAATTCCTCACAATCGCCCAGGCTTATATAATGATAGTTGTTATAATTGTAGTAGTTTAATGCCTCCAAATAACAGGCTTCTGCACCGGCAAAATCGTCTGCACCATTTTTTGCACCCTTGTGCTGGTCGGAAAAAATAATAAAACGGTCGGCTTGGGTGGAAAAGTGCTTTACAGTACCTTTTTTAGTATTTCCTGCAAGAATTTCCTTTTTTAAATTATAGAGCGCCTCGTGAATGCGTTCAGCATTTGGTTTTGCGGTGTACCTGTTAGCCAGGTATTTTACCAGCGCGGCCAAATTAGATTTAAAAAAAAGCATACAGAAAAAAGGTATTTAGGTAAACAGAATAAAAAAGCAAAACTGATTTGGTTAGTAAATGTAATTAACCTTATTTTTGCCACCCCTAAAAAAAGGATGGTGAGGTGCCTGAGTGGCCGAAAGGAACGGTTTGCTAAACCGTCGTACGGGTTAAACTGTACCGAGGGTTCGAATCCCTCCCTCACCGCAGCAAAATGAGTTGGGTTAAACTGTTCTGCTGCGGCGGATCGAATTCCTCCCTTACCGCAGCAAGGTGAGTTGGGTTAATAAAAAGAAGATAACCAGTTCGGGGCGTAGCGTAGCCCGGTTATCGCGCCTGCTTTGGGAGCAGGAGGTCGCAAGTTCGAATCTTGCCGCCCCGACAAAAAATCAACCCTTCATTTTGGAGGGTTTTTTTGCGCCCATAAATTTGCATAAGGTTTAGTGATCTGCCGTCTGGGGCAGCAAAGAGAGTTGGGTTCATAAAAAGAAGATAACCAGTTCGGGGCGTAGCAAAGCCCGGTAATAGCGTCCCGACTGAAAGTCGGGAAGGTCGCAAGTTTGAATCTTGCCGCCCCAACAAATGATAAACCCTTCATTTTGAAAAATTTTTTTGCGCCTATAAATTTGCGTAAGGTTTAATGATCTGCCGTCTGGGGCAGAAAAGTGTGGTACGATAAGCTGTTCGGCCGCGTCGGGTCGAATCCCTCCCTCACCGCAGCAAATTGAGTTGGGTTAAACTGTTGCGCCTCGGCGGATCGTATCCCTCCCTCACCGCAGCAAAGTGCTGATCACACATTGTGGCGACATGCCTACCTGGTCAACACTTTTAGAAAAAATGGTAAATAACGAATGTTTCCCGTCACTGAAAGTCTGCGTTGTAAATACCAAAAACCCAATGACGACATTACCACTAAGCTAACATCCGTGTTGTTTAAGCAAGAAAATTTGTGGTGTTTCACTGTCAGATAATAAGTCCATTATTACATTTTACACCTTTCGCTACGTATCTTTTGGCTTGCTTGCCAAAGAAATTGGAAATGAAAAGTAGCACCTGATAAATGATGTTTGTAAAATCATTAAAAGGCAGTAAATCTCATAATTCCGTAACTAATTCTAAAATTTGTGTAACCTTTTAAATAAGCCCTACTTATCTCTTTGCATTAGCATTTGCGGTGTTTACACCAATTGCCCTACTTTTACATAATAGTAAATGAAAGAAAAAAAATCTATACAACTTAAAGCGGCGCTGCTTTTAATATTATTCTCTTTGAATACTATTATAGGTTTTGCATGTGCTTTAAGTACGGGTATGGACTTTAACAACAAGCATAACGATGAAAAGCAAAATATAAAACCTCCTGCTCATATACATGCAGATGGCAAAAACCACGTGCACACTAATAAAGCACATACAGTTAAACATGAGGAAGAGAAGTCCTAGGAAAAAGATGATTGCTGTAACGACGTAGTGGTTAAGTTTCAAAATGCGGAAAAAAATCTAACGATTAAAACAATAGTGATTGCCCCTGTTTATGTGGCAATAGTTAGCGCCTATGCTCAAATAACTTTGTATAATCTTACAACGGCTTTTCTTCAAAAAAGTATTATAAGATTTTTTTATCCTCCCCCTCCCGACATACTTATATCAATCCAGAAGTTGCAGGTTTGATTATTGTAACTGTTTTCGATGGCTTCTGCCCATCGGACTAATGACAATTTGTACAGTGCCAAATTGTGTAAATCAGTTATTGTAACTAAATTTATACGTAGTGCGTTAGGTTTTATCGGCCTGTCGTTGTCTGTTACATCTTTTTGTCAAAGGCAAATTACAGAGGCCGATGCAGTTAGCATGGCTGTGAAAAACAGTAAAAATATATCAGTATCCGATTTAGGTATTAACAGCAAAACAGTTGCTTAAAAGCAGCATCAACCTTCCTAATCCTGAACTATTTGTAGAGAGCCCTACGGGAAACTTTTATACCGGGAGTATAATCCAATCAATAGAGTTTCCCACGGTTTACCGTAAACAATATCAATTGCAAAAGCAACGTATTGGTTTGGCAAAAAAAGAAAAGAATTTAACCGAGGCTGAAGTAAAATACCAGGTAAAGCAACTGTACCTATTGCTACAATTTGCTGACACCTTACAAAAGCAATTATACATTCAGGACACCGTATACCAGGGTATTAGCATATCTGCAGGCCGCCAGTTTGATGCCGGACAAATTGATTACCTGCAAAAGGTATTTACAGAAACACAGTATGGCGAAATACATAATCAATATATACAATCAAAAATCAGCTTCCGGTATCTCCAAAATCAATTACAGTTCCTGAAAGGCCTACCCGGTGCCTTTAACGCTGTCCCTTTAACCACTCAGTTAGCTGATTATCCGCCTATAGAAGAGGATAGTGCATTACTAGTATCTAATCCCTTACTACAGTTATATAAACAAACAGAAAGTATTGAGCAGAAAAATGTAGAACTGCAAAAGAATAAATCTCTGCCTCGTTTGGCATTTGGATATTTTAACCAGGGGGATAGAAATACACCGATTGGTAACCGTTTCCGCTTTGGCATTACTGTGCCTGTTTGGTTTTGGCAATATAGAAGCAACATTAGTGCGGCTAAAACAGGGCTTGATATTGCAAAACAAAGCACAGAGGGGCTTCAACAACAACTATCAATTAAACTGTTACAAGCCCAAAATGAATTAGATGCAAATTTCCAATCCTTACAATATTATCAGATTACCGGGTTAACAAAAGCCAATGAAATTATAAATACGGCCAAACGTTTTTTTAATATTGGCGAGATTGACTACGTCAACTACCTGCGAAACATAAAAGATGCCTATTCAATACAGTTGAAATACCTGGAAGCTATCAGGAATTACAATCAAAGTATACTATCAATAAAATATTTAACCGGGACAATATGATACGCACATTTTTAATTTTATTACTAATACCCCTAACGCTGTTTGCACATGATGGCGAAAAACACGGTAATGTAAAAAACGCTACTAGCAAGCCCGCCGCTTATTTTAGCAGTGAAGCAGCTTCGGATATGTATGAATTGTTGTTGAAATATCAACCTCTATTAGCTGGTAAAGAAGCAGTGCTACAGTTATACGCCAGTAATTTTTATACAAATGCCGCCATCGATAGTGCTACAGTACAAATTACTGTTGGTAATAACCCAAATATAAAATTGACGGTCAAACAAATCGAAAAAGGCATTTATGAAGTAAAAGGAATATTTCCAGAAAAGAGAGCTTACAACCTTACCGTTAATATCAACTCCACATTAGGACCCGATTTAATTTTGGTAAAGGATATTGAAATTGGAAAAGAACTGGCAATAATTCATGATGAAACCCTAATTACAAATCATTGGTATCAAAGCACCATTTTATATATCATTATCAGTTTACTGGCGGGTATGCTACTAATGTTTTTTATAATGAAAAAAACAAATAAAAAAGTAGCGGTAGCTATGATTATTGTGTACTGCGTCCTGCCCACTTCCACTTTTAACACCGCACTGGCACACGATGGGGAAGACCATGGTACCGGAATAAGAAAAGGTGTTACACTATCTGGTACATTTATGGTTGAGAAAGAAACCCAATTTCTTTTTAACATCCTTACCCAAAACATTAAAACAGGCGATTTTAATCAATCAACACAGGTATTAGCTACCGTTGTTGCATCGCCACAAGGCAGGGCTGTAATACAATCACCACAAACAGGTAAAATAATTTCGTTAAAGGCAACACCCGGGCAAACAGTAGGTTCAGGGCAGGTAATTGCAGTGGTGGAGCAAACCATTGATGCAGGTACTCAATCGAGTATTATTGCACAAAACAGCGACTGGAAAGCAAAACGCAATGAAGTGGAAGCGCAATACACCGCGGCAAAAATTCAATATGACCGGTTGATGAAGATAGAAGATATTGCTGCCAAAAAAGATATTACCGAGGCTAAAGCACGATTAGACCAGGCAGAAAAAAATCGTGCTTTGTATCAAAATATCCCTTTGCAAAAAGTCCAGGGTGCAAAATACTTTTACCTCGTTTCGCCTATTACCGGAATAGTAGGCAACTATAATTATTCTGTCGGTTCGTTTATTAACAGTGGTGAAACTTTAATGGAAGTTACCAATCTTAATAAAGTATATGTGGAAGCACAGTCATTTACAACCGATGCCAATCAATTAAAAGAATTGAAGAGTATTACTACTTCCTCAAATAACAAAAATGATACAACGCTATATCAATTGAAATTAGTGTCTTCAGCACAGGAAGTTAATGCCGCCAATCAGTCGCAGAAAGTAATTTTTGAAATTATAAATCCTAAAGGGCAATTTAAAATTGGCGAAGGTATTAATCTCTATCTATCATCCAAAAACGTTTCTACACAGGTTGTAGTACCCACAGAGGCTATTGCAGAAGTGAATGGCAAACCGGTACTATTTATAAAAGATAAAGCAGAGCAGTACAGTATTAGTTACATAGGCAAAGGAGCCTTTAATGGAAAATATACCGCTATTGTTAAAGGTATTGAAGCAGGCGAAAAAATTGTTACAACTGGAGTTTATCAAATGAAAACAATTTATCTAAACCAATAAAATTTTAGGAAAATTAAAAACGAAGCAATGAAACATTTAAAAATGGCCTTTTTGGCAATCCTTAGCTTTTTTTGTATAACCACAGTAAATGCTCAAACAAAAAAAGACACTACAGCAAAACACCAACTTACGTTGGCTTATCAATGCCCAATGAAATGTGAAGGTCATAAAACCTATGAAAAGGCAGGTAAGTGCCCCACGTGCAATATGGATTTAAAAGCGGTAGCCGAAAAACCTGCAATGGGTGCAATGTATCAATGCAACATGAAATGCGAGGGTAATAAAACGTATGATAAAGCCGGCAAATGTCCTGAATGTAATATGAATTTGAAAAAAATAGAAGTAGCAAAAACAAATACCCAACGTAAAGGGCAAAATCATCATTAATTAATCAAATTAAAAAAATAATAATGAAACAAATAGTAAAATTTTTAATGGCTGTTATTGCAACTGGTGCAATTACTTTTTTGACCGCGTGTAATAATAATGGTGTTGAAAACAAAACAGCTGATATGGATTCTGCCAATACAGAAGTAGCACACAGCGCCGACCACGTATTTGCCTGCCCTATGCACCCCGAAATAACAGGTAAAGAAGGTGATACCTGCCCCAAATGCGGAATGATGTTGGAACACAATGATAACGCAGCTGCACCCAGCGACGTAGCAATGCAGTTTAGTACCAACCCTGCCGCGGTAAAACCAAATGAGGAAGTTAATTTAATAATGATACCCAAGAAAAAAGCTAATAGTACAGAACAGGTTGCTTTGGATGTTGAACATACAAAAAAAATACACCTCATTGTAGTGAGTGAAGATTTAAGCTGGTTCAATCACATCCATCCGGAACTGACTGCCGATGGATCATACATCGTTAAAGAAAAATTTCCTGCCCCAGGTAAGTACATATTATTTGCCGACTACAAACCAAGTGGTGGCAACCACACCGTGGATGTTTTAAATGTAGCAGTTTCCGGAACGGCACCTGCTGTAAAAAAATATGGTTCTGATAAATTAACCGGTGATGGTGGTGATGGCTTTACGGTGAAACTTACGCCCGAGTACGGCAAATTTTTAACCAATATGCCAATGCACATTAGCGGTGTAACAATGCTAAACGGGAAGGACGTGGATGTAAATACTTTAGAAGATTACCTGGGTGCAAAAGCCCACATGGTAGTAGTAAGCCTTGAAGACAAAAAATATTTGCATGTACATCCAAGCGTAGAAGGCGGCAAGTTTGACTTGCATACCACCTTTGATAAACCAGGCGTTTATCGTGGATGGATCCAATATCAATCAAAAGGAAAGGTGTATACCAGCGATTTTGTTTTTAATGTAGCTGAGGGTACCGCTGCCAACATGAAAGACATGAAAGACATGAAACATGATAATATGACGGATATGAAACAATAAAAATAAAACAAAAAGGAGGCGATGTTTTTTGAAACCTGTCAGAATGTATTGTAACTGAGCACTCTTGCAGCATGTCCGCCCCGGCGGATAGCACTCCCGTCCGAACGCCAGCCTGAGAGATTCATTTTGGTGGAGAGTTCTGCCGGGCGGGCTTTTACTTTTCAAGCCCTATTTAACAAATAACCAAATAAGTATGCAAATCAATAAAACTATCTTAATGCTTGCCTTTTTTTGCATTGCAACAACAATAACGAAGGCGCAAAACGAAAAAAAAGTGGAAGAAGTCAGCTACAATCCGAATATTAAAGGTGATACCATCAAACGCAGTATAAAATCTGCTGCAATTGGCAAAATTGGTGACGCCAGTATAACTATCAACTATCACTCGCCGGCAGTACGGGGCAGAACTATATGGGGAGGTTTAGTAACCTACAATGATGTGTGGGTTACGGGGGCACACAGTGCAACATCTATGGAAATTGACAGGGAAATTGTGATAGCAGGTACTGCTATTGCCCCAGGCAAGTATGCCATTTTCAGTATTCCAGGTAAAAAAGAATGGACCATCATCATAAATAAAAACTGGGAACAACACTTAACGGACGACTATTTGGAAACAGAAGATGTAGTTAGAATAAAAGTGAAGCCAATACAACAAAAAAAATTAACAGAGCGCTTACAATATTTTATTGAAGATAGCAATAATGGTAACGGAAGAATTGCAATTGTATGGGAGCTGCTTCGGATTGAATTTAATTTACGCACTAAGAAATAACTATTTAAACATCTAAACCCAAAACATTAATACCTGCCCCATGCTGCCGCAAATAGTAAGAAAGAGCCACGCGCCTGCTGCATGTTTGGTAGCTGCATTTCTATAAAAGCAGGTAACACCGGGTAAAACTGTAATCAACAATCAATATTTATAAGTATTAAAATTGCAAATTATGAAAAGTACAATTCTTATTACCGTTACCATCATTACTGCCGGCATCTTTTTACAGTCATGCAAAAACAACAATAGTAACTCAGTTGCTACTGAGGCGGATACCAGTATGGCAAATATGGACCACACGGATAACATGGAAATGAAAAATTTGAGTAATGAAATGCCCAAATCAATGATTACCATGATGGCTACTATGAATGTAATTAAGATGACAGGTAATTTTGATATTGACTTTGCTACTATCATGATACCCCATCACCAAAGTGCAATTGATATGGCACAGGACTATCTTCCAAATGGCAAGGACAATAAAATACAAGCCATAGCCCAAAACATTATTGACACCCAAAAAAAGGAAATTGAAGAACTGAAGACAATAGTAGCAAATTACAAACCTGCTGAAACGGAAGAACCCTTAAACGCCAGCCATAGAACAGGAGACCATACTGAACTTATGGCAACCATGAACGAAATGATGGATAAAATGAAAGCGATGAAAATGTCGGGCAATGCAGATAAAGATTTTGTAATGATTATGATACCCCATCATGAAAGTGCAGTCACCATGGCAGAAGATCAGATTTCACATGGCACATCCCTCGAACTTAAGAAATTAGCCAATAAAATTATCGACGACCAAAACAAAGAGATCAAGGAATTTAATGCATGGCTAGCAGGCATTTAAACGCAGGCAATAACAATAGACATTAAAATTTTTACCAGCAGTAATGAAGCTTATTCACACCATTTTTAACTTCTCCTTCAACTGCCTGTGCCTAATGTCAATATAATTTCTTGCCAATTGCCTGGGGCAACTGCTACTTATAAAAGATAACTATGCTTAATAAACTCATTCAATTTTCGCTTCGCAACCGGTTGTTTGTAGTAGCTAGTGCTGCATTGGTAATGGTGTATGGTGTATTTACTTTAATCAATTTGCCGGTGGATGTACTGCCTGATTTAAACAGGCCGAGGGTAACTATTTTTTTGGAAGCCAATGGTATGGCTCCCGAAGAAATTGAAGCACAGGTAACGCTGCCAGTTGAAACATCGTTAAATGGTGCACCGGGTGTGGAAGTGGTACGTTCGGTTGCCAGCCCGGGATTGGGATTGGTATTTGTAGAATTTGAATGGAGTACCGATGTTTACCGGGCACGGCAATTGACAGCGGAGAAATTACAAACTGTTCTATTACCCAATAAAATCGTACCTGTAATGGCACCTATCAGTTCGGTAATGGGACAGTTTATGATGATAGCTGTAACGGCTGACACCACGTCGGCTGCAGACATACGAACGTTGAGCGATTTTACCATTCGCAGAAGATTGATGAGTATTAAAGGTGTAAGCCAGGTAGTACCCATTGGCGGCGAAAAACTACAGTACCAGGTATTGATAAGTCCGGAAAAAATGCGTCAGTTTAATATTTCTATTAATGAAATAGACGATGCGTTGCAGTTGACCAATATCAACACCACCGGTGGTTTTGTAGATGATAGAAAAGGAATGGAAGTATTGATAAGAAATATTGCGAGGGCCAATACATTAGAGGATTTGTCCAACACGGTTGTGACAGAAAAGGGCAATGCACCGGTATTATTAAAACAGGTAGCCGACTTAAAATTTGGTGGCCCAATAAAACGGGGCGATGGTTCATTAAATGGTAAACCAGCCGTTATTTTAAGTATTGAAAAACAGCCGGGTGCTAACACACTTACTTTAACAACTGAAATTATCAAGGCAATAGAAGATATACAAAAATCAATTCCAACGGATGTAAAAATCAATACCGATGTTTTTCAACAAAAGAATTTTATTGAAAATTCTTTAACCAATGTAGAACATGCATTGAGGGATGGTTTTATTTTAATTGTCATTATTTTATTTTTATTCCTACTTAATTTTAGAACAACGATTATTACACTTACCGCTATTCCGTTATCCCTTATTATTACTGCCATTGTTTTTAAAATGTTTAATATTTCAATTAATACATTAACATTGGGAGGGTTAGCAATTGCCATTGGGGAGTTGGTGGATGATGCCATTGTGGATGTTGAAAATGTATTTAGAAGATTAAAAGAAAACTGGGTAAGAGAACATCCGCAACCGTTAATGAAAGTTATTTATGAAGCAAGCAGTGAAGTAAGAAACTCCATTGTATTTGCCACGATAATTGTAGTGCTGGTGTTTCTGCCGTTATTTTATTTGCAGGGCATAGAAGGTAAAATATTTGCACCGCTCGGCATTGCTTACATCACTTCCATTCTTGCATCGCTGGTAGTTTCATTAACGGTTACGCCGGCTTTGTGTAGTTATTTATTAGGTGCCCCGAAAAATTTACGCCATGTTAATCTTAGGTTTTGGAAGAAAAGAAAAAATAGTGGTGGTCAAGAGGCAATAATCAACAACTCTAATGGTCCGGCTCCCTCTCGTTTGGGTAGTGCCAGTCCCGATTTTTTGGGAGCGGGGGGAGAGGATGCGAGCCGCTTAGTAAAATGGCTAAAAAAGCAAGACGCAAAAATGTTGCATTGGGGATTAAAACGCCCTAAACTAATTATAGGAATTGCCATTGGGCTAATTATTGCGGCAATGAGTGTTATACCTTTTTTTGGTACAGAATTTCTACCCCCATTTAATGAAGGAAGCTTTACCATTAATCTATCTACGCCTGCCAGTACCTCTTTGGAAGAAGCCAATAAAATTGGCACCATTGCCGAAAAACAAATTTTAAAAGTACCCGGTGTTTTATTAACTGCACGCAGAACCGGACGAGCAGAATTAGATGAACATGCAGAACCACCCAGCAACTCGGAAATTGAAGTGGCCTTAAAGCCCGGCTTTGTAAAAAGCAGGGATGTAGTGTTGGCCCAAATCAGAAAGAAGCTGGATGTATTGAAAGGCGTTACAGTAAATATTGGTCAACCTATTTCTCATCGGTTAGACCATTTACTATCTGGGGTAAGAGCACAGGTTGCTATAAAAATATTTGGTAACGACCTTACTGAATTGAGAGGCAGCGCAGCACAGTTAAAAGAAATGGTCAATAATATTCCCGGCGTGGTTGACTTACAAATTGAAAAGCAGGTGTTGGTGCCGCAATTAATAATAAAAATAAACCGGCAGGCTGTACAACGCTATGGCTTGCAGGTAGGTAAAGTAGCAGAAGACATCGAGATATTTTACAATGGTAAAATAAGCAGCCAGATATTAGATGGGCAAAAAAGTTTTGATATTTTATTACGCACCACCGACAGTGCCAGGCAGGATTTGGATGCCGTTGGCAACACACAAATTTCTTTGCCCAATGGCTCGCTAATTCCATTGCAGCAAATTGCTACAATAGAGTTGGAAAATGGCATCAACAGCATTTATCATGAAAATACGTTGCGAAGGATTGTAATAAGCTGTAATGTACAGGGCCGTGATTTAGGCACTACCGTAAAAGAAATGCAGCAAAAAGTAAATGCTGATTTAAAACTACCGCAGGGGTATTTTGTACAGTGGGGCGGCCAGTTTGAGAGCCAGCAGTCTGCCTCCAAACTCATTGGCATTTTAAGTATTTTTTCTTTCCTCGGTATCTTCTTAGTATTGTTCAGTCACTTTAAATCATTTAGAATTGTATTGCAGATTATGCTGAATATTCCACTGGCATTAATAGGAAGTGTAATAGCGCTGTTGGTAACCGGCGGTACGTTTTCCATCGCTACGTTGGTTGGCTTTATCACCCTCACGGGTATTGCCAGCCGCAATGGCATTATGATGATTAGCCATTACATTCATTTGGTGCAATACGAAGGCGAAACCTTTGGTGATAAAATGATTATCCGTGGTTCATTAGAAAGATTGGTTCCTGTATTGATGACTGCATTGGTAGCAGCATTGGCATTGATACCACTTACATTAGATGCATCTGCGCCGGGTAAAGAAATATTATACCCTGTGGCAACGGTTATTCTTGGTGGATTAATCAGCTCTACATTGCTGGATATTATTGTAACACCGGTAGTGTTTAAACAGTTTGGAAAGAAGGCATTGGATAAATATATTGCTGAAAACAACAAGAGGGATTTTGAGTAAATACCATCCCTCAAATAAAACATGTTCAAAAAAAAAGCTATAGAATATTAAATACTTACCTGTTTGGTGCAAATGCAGCCGAAAAAGGATTGATCAGTTTAAAAGAGCTGCATGTAGCTGTTCCAAGGGTTAAAGCAAGGCTAACCGTGGCTGGGCTATAAAGAATGTACCCGGCAAAATCTCTGGTTAAAAGTAACGAAACAATAATTTGAATTATAGCAAAATTCATAAAAGCTGAACACCAACCAAATGAATGACCACTACTCTTCTTAGCTTCATAAAAAAGATCCCGACAAAACCATTTCTCAAAAAACCTTAAACACGTTTCAATACCTCGCCAGGGTAGGTAGTGCATTCTTAGCAGCCTTTTATTTGTTTTAATTTGGGAATGAAAACCCAATTACAAGCCATACGGCTGAAACAGTACCCAGTTTTATGAATTGCCGGGCGCAAGCAAAATAGTTGGCTCCAGCCTTTAAACCGTTACGGTAACAAATGATTTATGGTGCCCGGTGGCACATTTACAATTATTTTTATAACCTGTTAACAACACAATACCGTTAAAGCCCTAACAAATTAAACAACCTTACCAACGGGCCGCCACCGGTAAAACAAGTATATAAAATAGCAAATTTACTATAGCAATTATCGCCAACATGAACGAAAAACAAACGATTATGGGATTGTTTTACCACCAGGTAAAACATAACCCTAAGGCCATTGCATTTATCCATGGTAACAACAACATTACCTTTGGCCAATTACACCTACAGTCGGATGTATTGGCAGAACGGTTGCGAAAAGCAGGTATCAAACGCCAGCAAATGATACCTGTTTTTATGCAAAACAGTATTGAACTAATGGTGTCAATACTGGCTATTTTTAAAGCAGGCGCTGTATATGTGCCTATGGATCCTGGGCACCCTGCCCAGCGGTTGTCGTTTATGTTAACTGATTTAAAAGCAACCGCTGTATTATTGAAAATGGCCGACGACCATTTTTTCTTACACCAAAAAGAAATTACTTTAATAATGGTGGATGCAACCAAAAATGTTATGGAAAGCAGTGTTGCTAATAACGGTAGCAATATCATCATTAACGCCGCCGATACAGCATATATCATTTATACTTCGGGCTCAACGGGCATGCCAAAAGGGGTTATGGTAACACATGGGGCACTGGTCAATTACCTAGTAAATGAGCAAACGGCTTACGTTAATGCCAGCAAAAACCCTGCAGGCAGTTTTATTCATTTATCGGCCACCTTCGATGCATCGCTTACTGCGTTGTTTATGCCCATGATAGCCGGCAAGTTTTCGGTTATTACCACACAACAAAAAGCCGGGGGGTTTACCGACGAAAATTTATGGAAATATGCACCTTATGACTTTTTAAAAATCACCCCTGCCCACCTCGATTTTTTGGCGTCCACTTTTAAAACCAATGGCCAGTGGCTTACCCAAAAAATAGTAATAGGCGGCGAGGCACTGTACCCATCACAACTTGACATATTTACCGGTCAAAACCTGCCTCTTGAAATCGTTAACGAATATGGACCTACCGAGTCAACTGTCGGTTGTGCCGTATTTAATTTTTCAATTAATGAACTGTCCGCTTTTACCAGCGAAATACCCATTGGCAAACCGATTAACCATACCGCTATTTATCTTTTTGAAGAAAAAGATGGCACACTCACCCCTTCAGACAAAGGTGAAATGTATATAGGCGGCAAAAGCCTGGCATTGGGCTATTTGAATAACGAACACATGACTGCTTCAAAATTTGTAAAAAACCCATTGCCTGAAAGCCCTTATGTGCGTATTTATAAAACAGGCGATTTGGCCAGGTGGCTACCTAACGGAAACCTTGCCTATATAGGCCGGATAGACGACCAGGTAAAAATTAGTGGCCACAGGGTTGAACTGGGCGAAATTGAAAGCACCATAAACCAGTTAGAAGAGGTTGCCACCAGTTGTGTTTTATTTAAAAAAATTAAAGACGCCAATATAGGCAGGTTAATAGCATATGTAGTGCCCAAACAGCAGGCGCCCGTTGTAGAGCAACCTGGATTAGCCGTAAAGCCGGTGGCAGAAAAAATATATTTTAATGTTGCCAATGGCGATATAAATGAGCAAAAAACGCAGGTTGATACTGACAATACCATACAACAACCGGCTACAGGCAATACAACAAATCAAACAACCTTTTATAAAAACCTGGCTAATAACAACAACGTAATTGAATTTGAGCAACACATAAAAATTGTATTGGCAAAACAACTACCAGTGTATATGGTGCCCGACCATATTGTGGTAAAAACCCAACTGCCGCTCACTTCTAACGGTAAAATTGACCGCATTTTTCTATCTACCCTCAATATAGAGTCCGCCATTACCGGGCAAAAATTTATTAAGCCCGCTAATGACGCCGAACACAAACTGGCAAAAATTTGGGAAGGGCTGTTTATGGTAAACAATATTAGTGCAGCCGACAATTTTTTTTCCATAGGTGGCACATCTATACAGGCTGCGCGAATGTTTACCCTCATAAATAAACAATTTTCGGTAACACTTCCTTTAACAACTTTAATAAAGGCACCTACAATTCAACAGTTGGCTGTAATTATTAAAAGGGGCGATTTATTTAATGGCTTTACACCCATTTTTGCATTTAACCAACAAGGTGGCACTACACCACTATTTTTATTGCACGCTGGTGCTGGCGATATTTTGTTTTATAAAGATCTTGCAAACCACCTGGGTAGCAACCAGCAGGTGTACGGGGTTATTGCCCGCGGGTTAGATGGAAAACAACTTCCACTTACAAGTATTAAGGCCATGGGGCATTACTATGCCAGCGAAATTTTAAAGGTGCAACCTGTTGGGCCTTTTCGCATTGCCGGGTATTGTTTGGGTGCCATCATAAGTTTTGAAATTGCCAGCATCTTAACCCACATGGGGCACACTGTTGAGTTTTTGGCAAGCATTCATGGTGTATCGCCAACATACTTGCACCAACCTGTAAGGCAAATAATTGTGGAGCAACCAGTACCTGGTGGCAACAGTTTAAAAGGTAAAATGGGCTACCATTACCAAAGGCTGGCAAGCCTTAACCTGGTACAAATGGTTGCCTATCCATTTCAGCGGGTTAAGCGAAAACTGGCCTTAGGGTATTTGGATACCGCCTTTAAGGCACGCCTAAAACTGTATGGTTTTTACCTGGCCCGTAACAAAGCGCTACCGCCTGTGCTGGCACGCAAATACTATTTTGATACCAATACCGAAATGGCCGCCAACTACCAGCCTGCCCAATATCAGGGATCACTGACCGTTTTTAGGGCACCACATTTGTACCCCGAAAAAACACTTGGCTGGAAAAATTATGTCGCGGGCACTATTACTACCATTGATATACCGGGCTACCACGAAAACCGGCGGGTAATACTTTATGAACCGCATGTAACATTGCTGGCCAAAAAAATGAGTGAAGCATTGGCCAGTATACCCATTACAACAATGTTTGAAGTGTAGCCTTCACCAGCAGTTTCGGTTGACATGCAAGCTTTAAAAAGCAACCGCTAATTATGGTTTTTACGGTATTTTTATACTATGGATACTTTTTATTTAGCCATTACACTATTGGTGATTTGCCTTTTGTTTTATGCTTTTTTTGCCGGAATAGAAACTGCATTTATTGTTGCTAACAGGCTTAACATTGAATTGAAGAAAAAACAGGGAAAGCAAAGTGGCATCATACTATCGCAATTGGTTGAAAAACCGGGGCGGCTGTTTGGAACAACCCTTATTGGTACCATTTTTTTTTTAGTAATGTTTGCAATACTTTTCGATAGCCTGCTAATAGGGTTTTATGCCCGATTGGAATTTTCAAACGTTTATGTTACCGTTGGGGCCGATATAATAGTAGCATCGCTGGTCATTATTTTTTTGGGCGAATATATACCCAAGGCAATTTTTAAAGCGCGTGCCGAAGCTTTTATTTATTTTTTTTCGCCTGCCATCCGTTTTTTTTCCGGCCTGTTTTATCCCATAGCTGCTATATTGGCCCAGGTATCGGAGTGGATATTACGATATGTTTTTAACGTGCGTATATACGACCGAAACGAAACGCTGGGCAGAAACGACCAGGAACTTTTTTTTCAGCAAAACCAGCAAAACGACGAAGAAAACCAGGAAATGAATGCCGAATTATTTGAAAATGCACTATCGCTTCCTAATGTCAAAATAAGGCAGTGCCTGGTGCCCCGTACTGAAATAATAGGCGTAGACACTAAACTTACCATTGAGGCTGTAAAGCAAAAAATGATAGAAACCAAATTAAGTAAGTTGGTGGTGTACGACGAAAACATTGATAATATTAAAGGATATCTTCACCAGCTAGACCTTTTTAAAAACCCCGCCGACATACAAGCTATTTTGCTGCCCATACCCGCCGTACCCGAAAGTATGAGCGCAACCGACCTGATTAACAAATTTTCGAAAGAAAGAAAAAGTATTGCATGGGTAGTGGACGAATTTGGAGGTACAGCAGGCATTGTAACAATGGAAGACGTTTTAGAGGAAATTTTTGGCGAAATAAAAGATGAGTACGACGAAGAAGAGTTTGTTGAAAAGCAAATAGCCGAAGATGAATATATTTTTAGCGGCCGCCTTGAAATTGATTATTTGAACGAAAAATATAATTTTAATTTTTCGGTAGAAGAATCCGAAACACTTTCAGGCTTCATTATAGCCACCTTTCAGGCAATTCCGCCGCAAAAAGAGCGGATTATTATTGACAATTACGAATTTGAGGTATTGAACGTAAGCGACACCCGCATAGAGATGGTAAAGGTTAGAATACTAAAATAAGCCGGGCAAAGCTCCTTTCTTCATACAAAATAAAAGGCTTTTTTTGCTTTTGCCGCCACGTTTAAACTAGTCAGGTAACGCATTATTTTGGTACGGTAAAATACCCCGGCCGCCAACTAATAAAATTTATTGCAAAACGTTTTTCGCAGTGCTGGTATTACCCATTACAACGTTGTTGCGTTGCAAGGCAAACATTATTTGGTTCAAAGTACAGGAAAATTTCACCAAAAGCCAGGTACACTAACCTTTGGCTATGAGGGCATACCGAAAGAAATTCAGGCAATTGGGTATCAATAATTGGAAAACGCATAGTGGTGTTTTGAGTGGATATTTTAAGGCTCAGGGCAAGGCTTACAAAGTGTTGCTTTTTTTGTGCACGGCACTTCCATTACAAACTTGTTTCCTTCCATTACGCCAAACACCGGCCCAGGGGTTCGTTCGCCAATTTTTTTTAAGCCTTACCCCAAAAATGGTACACAAAAATTCTCTACCGTTACAAAGGCATCGTTGTTTATATTGTAGCTACAAACTACCGCTATGAAAAAAATGATCGCCTGTTGGCTGCTATTGGTAAGCTTTTTTGCCAACGCTCAATCGTTCAATGTATCTATCGCTCAAAACCTTAACCAACAAGCGCTCGATGGCAGGTTGTTACTGCTACTATCAACCAACAACAACGCCGAGCCGCGTATGCAAATAAGCGATGCCGCCAACACCCAATTGGTATTTGGTATAAATGTAGATGCATGGCAACCCGGTACCTTTAGGCAGGTAGATGTGCAGGCCTTTGGCTACCCCGCAGAGCGCTTAAGCGATGTGCCCGAGGGTGACTATTACGTACAGGTGCTGTTGCATAAGTACGAAACCTTTAACTTAAAAACGGGCCATACGGTAAAACTACCAATGGACCGCGGCGAAGGCCAGCATTGGAACATAGCGCCCGGTAATATTTATTCTACGCCCATAAAAATTCATTTTAACCCAAAAACTATTGCCACTGTAAACCTCGTTATCGGCAACATCATTCCGCCAATTAAACAGCCCGAAGACACTAAGTATATCAAACACATAAAAATACAAAGCAAGCTGCTGTCCGAATTTTGGGGACGGCCTATGTACCTCGGCGCACACATTTTACTACCCGAAGGCTATAACGAGCATCCCAACGTAAAATATCCGCTGGCCATTTTTCATGGTCATTTCCCCAACGATTTTGGCGGCTTCCGCTCCACCCCACCCGATGCTGACCTAAAACCTGATTATGTTGAACGCTTTCAACTAAGTGGCTATAACAAAATAGTACAGCAGGAAGAGTATGACTTTTACAAAGTATGGACCGGCAAAGCTTTTCCACGGGTATTGGCCATCGAAATACAACATGCCACCCCTTACTACGACGATTCGTATGCAGTAAACTCCGCCAACATGGGCCCGTATGGCGATGCAATTACGTACGAACTCATCCCCGAAATTGAAAAACGTTTTAGGGGCATAGGCCAGGGTTGGGCCAGGTTTATGTACGGCGGCTCTACTGGTGGCTGGGAGGTTTTAGCCGCACAGGTATTTTACCCCGACCAATACAATGGTTGTTATGCCGCCTGTCCCGACCCAATCGATTTTCATCATTACACCACCGTAGACATCTACAATAACAAAAACGCCTATTATGCCGAAAGCGATTTTAAACATACACCCCGGCCCGGCCACCGCAACTACCTGGGCCACGTAAGTGCCACCGTTAAAGACATGAACCAACGCGAGTTGGCCCTGGGCACCAACAGCCGCAGCGGCGACCAGTTTGATATTTGGGAAGCCGTGTTCAGCCCCATGGGCGCCGATGGCTACCCAAAACGTATTTACGATAAATATACCGGCGCCATTGATAGTTCGGTAGCTGAGTACTGGAAACAAAATTTTGACCTAACCTATATCATCCGGCGCGACTGGCCAGCCATTGGTAGTAAGCTGCAGGGAAAAATACATATTTACGTAGGCGATATGGACAATTACTACCTTAACAATGCCGTGTATACCGCCGAAGACATGCTAAAAAAACTACAGCAACCCCCGTGCAATTGCGAAGTAGATTATGGCGACCGCGCGGAGCACTGCTGGAACGGCGACCATACCCAGCCCAACTACATCAGCCGCCTGCGCTACCACCAAATGTTTATACCAAAGTGGGCCAACGAAGTAAAAAAGCGTGCCCCAAAGGGTGCAGACCTTACGTCGTGGAGGTATTGAGTAAAATGGCCTCTTCCATTTTATAACGTTTATTTACCACTCAAATTAGCAAACCCTATAGGTTGTTTAATAGTATGTTTATTCATTAACTGGTTAACCTGGCCAGCCGTAGCGGCAAATAATTTAATTAAACCTATTACCATTAACTTTGCCGCGCTCAACCCACGAAGCATACATTAAATGGCAATACGATTACTAAACAGGGTTCCCAAAGAGGGACAGGAAGAAATGACATTCGTCGACCACCTGGAGGCATTAAGGTGGCACATTACCCGCTCGTTACTGGTTATTATTGTGCTTGCCATTGTCTTCTTCGTAAATATCGACTGGATTTTTGATTACGTAATTTCCGGTCCCCTCCAAAACGATTTTGTTACCTACAAAGCACTCTGCAGCTTTGGCTATTGGCTGCACCTGGGCGATGCGTTTTGTATGCCGCCTATAACGGTAAAAATGCAAACCACTGCCTTTGCCAGCCAGTTTATGAGCAGCATTACCATTGGTTTTATGGGTGGTTTTATTGTAGCTTTTCCTTATATATTTTGGGAGTTTTGGCAGTTTGTAAAGCCTGCGCTCAAACCCAGCGAAGTAAAACATGCCCGCGGTATTATATTTTGGGTGTCGTTTTTCTTTTTCCTTGGCGCAGCGTTTGGTTATTTCCTGCTCGGGCCTTTTACCTTTAACTTCCTCTCCAACTATTCCATAGGCACCACCCAGTTATTAGAGGCCAAACCAACGCTGGACGATTACCTCGAAAACCTGCTAAATCTAATTTTAGGTTGCGGTATTGCGTTTGAGCTGCCGGTATTATCGTATGCCCTTACCAAAATTGGCCTAATCACACCCGAACTGCTCAAAAGCACCCGCAAATATGCTATCGTAGTTATATTAGTGGTAAGCGCAGTAATTACCCCCAGCCCCGACTGGACCAGCCAGCTATTGGTATTTGTACCGCTGTACCTGCTATACCAGCTAAGTATTGTAATAAGCAAGCGAGCTTACAAAGAAAACTTAGCAGCCGAAAAAGAGTGGGAATAAATTATTGTGCGGCGCATTTTTTGGGTCAACCCACATAATTTTTAGCAAAGGAGTTTTTGGTAGCCAGCAGAAGTCCTTTTATGACGCAGCCGTTGCTATCGATGCATTGAAACGGTTCAACTAAATTTTATTGGTCATCAGTTTTTTTAAGCAACCCCTTCAGGGTTAAAAAACCACTATTATTCCAAAACCCAACATGGTTTTCGTAATATTCCTCGCCATTTAAATTTGTTTTTAGGCAATCCCAAGCTCAGTGCAACCCCTTGTTTAAGCCCACCGGGGTTGGTTAACAACACGTCATCTTTTCCCACGGTTTCGTCCCGGCGCGCCGGGGCTATTTATACTCAACCCCGCCGGGGTTTGTAACCAGCACTACATTTTTTGTTCCCAAGGTTTGGCCCCGGCGCGCCGGGGCTATTTATACTCAACCCCGCCGGGGTTTGTAACCGGCACTACATTTTTTGTTCCCAAGGTTTGGCCCCTGCGTACCGGGGCCATTTATATTCAACCCCTCCGTGGTTGATAATCGGCACCACATTTTTTGTCCTCAAGGTTTCGCCCCTGCGCGCCAGGGCCATTTATATTTAACCCCTCCGTTGTTCATAATCGGCACCACGTTTTTTGTACCCAAGGTTTGGCCCCTGCGTACCAGGGCCATTGGCAGGTAAGCCCTCCGGGCTTTGAAAACCATATTGATGCAAATACATTTATTATCGGTGGTTCCCCCCAACCCCGGTGCCTGACATTAACCATGGATGCAACCCATGGATAGGCCCCATTCCTTGCATTCCAACCCCGACAGGGGTTACCTAAAAATTCTACTTCTACGCAACCCATGGTTTCGGCAAAAGCCTATATATCACACAACCCCGACAGGGGTTACCTAACAATAACCATGGGTGCAACCCATAGACAAGGCCCTCCCTTGCATTCCAACCCCGGCAGGGGTTACCTAAAAATAGTTATAGGTGCAACCCATGGACAGCGACCTTCCGTTGCATTCCAACCCCGACAGGGGTTAACTAAAAATAATTATGGGTGCAACCCATGGATAGGCCCCCTCGCTTGCATTCCAACCCCCACAGGGGTTTCCTAAAAATAACCATGGGTGCAACCCATGGACAAGGCCCTCCCTTGCATTCCAACCCCGACAGGGGTTTCCGAACAATGGCCATGGGTGCAACCCATGGACAGGCCCCCACCCCTGCATTCCAACCCCGACAGGGGGTTGGTTAACATCTTACCCTTACCAAACCAACTGTCCTAAAAACCAATATATTCTCTTCCCTCGCCTGTGTTGTCTAAAATGATTATATAATCACTCCCCTCACCTGCCCATGGTATGGTTTTGTTTCCTGTCGTAATCATCTATTACATTATTTACCGTTACTAATAATCAATATATTTCAATACCTGTTTATTAACGGGCTACCTAATCGGCCCAAAAACAACAAACAATATGACACACTATGATGCAATCGTAATAGGCTCAGGACAAGGCGGCACCCCGCTTAGTAAAAAACTGGCCCAACAAGGGTTAAAAACTGCACTCATTGAAAAAAGATTTATAGGCGGCACTTGTATTAACGATGGATGTACCCCAACTAAAACCATGGTGGCATCGGCACGCACGGCCCATACGGCACGAAACAGCAAAGCGTTGGGCGTTCATACTGGCGAGGTAACGGTGGATCTGCCCGCCATCGTACAACGAAAAAATGAAATTGTAAATATGTTTCGTGACGGCTCAGAAAAAGGGTTGGAGAAAACCGACGGCCTTGAATTAATTATGGGCGAGGCCGTTTTTACAGGGCCAAAGCAATTGATTGTATCTCTTAACAAAGGCGGCACCCTTGAGCTTAGTGCTGATAAAGTATTTATCAATACAGGCACAACAGCACAAATTCCACCGATAAATGGGTTAGACGACATTCGCTTTGTCACCAACACCACCATTTTACAACTAACCCAAATACCCGAACACCTGCTTGTATTGGGCGGAGGTTACATTGGGCTTGAGTTTGGGCAAATGTTTAGCCGCTTTGGCAGCAAGGTTACCATTGTAGAAACAAGTGACCACCTGTTACCACACGAAGACAGGGATATCGCAGATTGTATCTGTGGCATTTTAATGGACGAAGGAATAACGGTTAACACCGATTCAAGTGCTGATAATTTTAAAATGGAAGGCAAAAACATTAAGGCAACTTTAATAGTAAAAGGCCAACAACAGCAAATAACCTGTAGCCACGTGTTGGTAGCCGCTGGCCGTGTACCGCAAACTGCCCGGCTTCAGCTACAAAAAACCGGCGTTGACACCAACGAAAAAGGATTTATAAATGTTAACAACAAACTTGAAACTTCTGCTGAAGGCATTTACGCTTTTGGCGATGTAAAGGACGGACCCGCCTTTACCCACATAGCTTATAACGACCATTTAATTATTTACAAAAATCTTTTTGAACATGCCAGCCTTATTATTGAGGGCCGGCCTGTACCCTACTGCATGTTTACCGACCCTCAACTGGGCAGAATAGGCCTAAGTGAAGACGAAGCCATCAAAAAAGGGTTTAATATAAAAACGGCTGTGTTAAGCATGGACAAAGTAGCCCGCGCCATAGAAACCGGCGAAACGCGGGGCATTATGAAGGCAGTGGTAAATGCAGACGATAACCAAATTTTAGGCGCCGCTATCATTGGCGAAGAAGGGGGCGAAACAATGACCGTATTACAGGTAGCCATGATGGGCAAACTTCCTTACACCGATATTAAAGAAGCCATTTTTGCCCACCCATTGTATGCAGAATCGCTAAACAATTTATTTATGGCTATTAATAAGTAAGGTTAGCCAAACAGCCAAAAATTTGTCATGCTTCCTATTAAATTATTACATGCAATTGCCAAAGGGCAACACATATCCTGAGTGCGCCAATTTCGCCCAACCTTTGCTAACCTTTATCTTAGCTAAAACTTATAGCTAAAGCAATGATAGCACTGGAGCAAGTAAGCAAACTGTACGGGCAAACCAAAGCAGTGGACAATATATCGTTGACCGTAAACGAGGGCCAGACCGTTGTATTGCTGGGCACCAGCGGCTGCGGCAAAACTACTACGCTTCGTATGGTTAACCGGCTAATTGACTGCTCGGCGGGAACCATATCGGTTAACGGCCAAAACATTATGCAGCAACAGCCCGAAACGCTGCGCCGTAGTATTGGATATGTGCTGCAGCACACCGGTCTTTTTCCGCACTATACCATTGCCCAAAATGTGGGTATTGTACCCAAACTGTTAGGGTGGTTGCCACAAAAAATTACTGAACGTACCCATGCCCTGTTAGCAAAACTACAGCTTGACCCAGCCAAATACGGCCCGTTATTTCCGCACCAGTTAAGTGGTGGTCAGCAGCAACGGGTGGGGCTTGCCCGGGCGCTGGCGGCCGACCCGCCGGTGCTGTTAATGGATGAACCGTTTGGGGCATTGGATCCTGTTACGCGGTCAGGTATCCGCCGCGAGTTTAAACATTTGGATGAGTTGAAACGTAAAACCATTTTAATGGTTACCCACGATGTACAGGAAGCTTTTGAGCTGGGCGATGAGATTTGCCTTATGGACAAGGGAAAGATTGTACAGCAGGGCAAACCCTCCCATCTTCTATTTAGACCCGCCAATAAATTTGTGCAAACCTTTTTTAACGAACAACGGTTTTTACTGGAACTTCAATCGCTTACATTGGCCGATATATGGAACCAGTTACCAATACACGTTGACCCAATCCCTGCCGAAACCATGGAGGCCAAAACCTCGCTATTCAACCTAATGGAAAAATTGTCAGCACCCAACCAGCCAACCACTTTAATGGCAAGCATCCATGGTAGCGACATCAACAGGCAAATAGACCTACCCGCAATACTCAACGCCTTTACGCAGTACAAAAACAAGGCAAGTCATGAATGAAACACAAAGCCTGTGGCAGTTTATGTACCAGCAATCGGGCAAACTGTTTGAGCAAACCACTACGCATATTGGGCTAACCTTTATATCGCTGCTGCTGTCGGTAGTAACATGCTTACCGCTGGGTATATTGATAGCACGCAAACAACAATTAAGCGGCTTTGTGCTTGGCTTTGCAGGCATTTTACAAACTATACCCAGTATTGCCTTACTTGGGTTTATGATACCCCTGTTAGGCATTGGTGCCAAACCGGCCATTGTAGCCCTTATGTTGTACGCTTTTTTACCCATTATACGCAATACCTACACGGGCATTACAGGTGTAAACCCTTCGGTAACCGATGCGGCTAAAGGCATGGGCATGAGCCCCTCACAAATATTACTAAGGGTAGAACTGCCATTGGCCATGCCGGTAATACTGGCGGGCATACGTACCGCCACCGTTATTAACGTGGGCGTGGCAACACTGGCAGCATACATAGCTGCCGGCGGTTTGGGCGAGTTTATTTTTGGCGGTATCGCCTTAAATAACACCAACATGATTTTGGCAGGGGCACTACCCGCTGCAGCCCTTGCAATAGTGTTTGACTTTTTGCTTTCGCGGGTGCAAAAAATTAACATAGGCCGTTTAAAAAGTAAGCTGGTATTGCTGCCCGTAGTAATGGTGCTGCTTTCAATGTTTTACCTGCTGCCCCCTGCGCTGGGCAGCCGTATGCTGGCCGGCTTTACGCCTGAATTTATGGGGCGCAGCGATGGATATCTTGGCTTAAAAAACAAGTATAAACTAAACATACGTACCGTGGTTATTAGTGATGCGGTTATGTATAAGGCCGCTTACGAACAACAACTGGATGTAATAAGCGGATACAGTACCGACGGACGATTAAAAGCGTTTGACCTGGTAGTGTTGCGTGATGACAAAAAAATATTTCCTCCTTATTATGCGGCACCGGTGGTACGGCACGAAATTTTAGTAAAATACCCCGAAGTAGCCGAAACCCTCAATTTGCTATCGGGCCATATTAACGATAGTATTATGACGGAGCTGAACTACCGGGTTGATATTTTACAACAAACGCCCGGTAAAGTAGCAAAGGATTTTTTAGTTGAAACGGGCCTTTACAAACAGCCCCGAAGTGGTAAAAGAGCGGTGATACGAATGGGATCTAAAATTTTTGGAGAGCAATACATTTTATTACAGATGTACAGCATGTTATTAAAAGGATATACTGATTTGGACGTTGATACTAAAACCGGCTTAGGTGGCACCAAAATTTGTTTTGATGCGCTAACTAATAACCAAATTGACCTGTACCCGGAATACACCGGTACTGGTTTGCTGGTGATTTTAAAGCCCGGCGATAAAATACTTGATACCATCATGGACAGTCGCGAAAAGGTGTACAGGTATGTAAAAAAAGAGTTTAGCATCCAGTATGCGTTAGACTGGTTGCAGCCCATCGGCTTTAATAATGCCTATGCCTTAATGATGCGCAAAAAGCAGGCGGACGAAAGAGGAATTAAAACTATTTCGGACTTGAAAATGTATATAGATACAAAGGATAAGTAATAGTAGAAGTAGTTTTTTTTAGGATGAATAATGTCGCTAGAAGTGAGTGACATCCGCCCGGCTGAAGGCATCGTTGGGATAGGGTTACCCGGGTAAAGACGCCAATCGGACGGGCAATAGTGTAGCTGAATAAAATTCAATAGCCTGCTAAAAAACTGTTCTGTGATTTTGCCTCCTGCCACTAACAAAAGGACTGTAGTAATAAGATGGCAAATTGCAAACAAAAGCTATGGCGTGGTTTCAATTAAATGCTATACTGAAACCCTTTATACAGCCTTACATAAACAATACCCAATTATGATTGAAACAGCCGATATAAAAACAGTACAAATAGCCGATATAGTCCCCATTACTAACCCGTTGCTAAAGCGTTATAAAGCAGTACGCAATCGAACCGAAAGCATTTGCAAGCCGTTGGAAAAGGAAGATTACGTGGTACAACCTGTGGCAGATGTTAGTCCGCCCAAATGGCACATTGGCCACACCACCTGGTTTTTTGAAACCTTTATTTTAAAGCAGCATGTAAAAGGGTACGAGGTATTTAACGCCGACTACAACTTTGTTTTTAATAGTTATTACGAAACGGTAGGTGCAAGAGTGATACGCACTAACCGTGGCAACCTCAGCCGCCCAACGGTAGACGATGTGTATGCCTACAGAGCTTTTGTAGATGAAGCCATGGAAGCATTTTTGGACGTAAATTATGACGAAGCGCTAAATGAACTAATCATGCTGGGCCTCAACCATGAGGAACAACACCAGGAATTATTGTACACGGACATTAAGTTTATACTGGGCAACAATCCGCTGTTTCCCGCATATAGTGATATAACCGCGCCAAGCCGTGATAACGCGGTACAGGCTAACATGCTTACCATACCCGAGGGTGTGTATGAAATAGGCTACAAAGGCAACGATTTTTGCTTTGATAACGAGTTGGCTGTTCACAAAGTGTACCTCAACGGTTTTGAAATTTTGGACCAGTTGGTTACCAATAGCGAGTACCTCCAATTTATAAACGATGGTGGTTATATCAACTTTCGGTACTGGCATGCCGAGGGCTGGGACTGGGTGAACCAAAATAAGGTGCAGGCACCCATGTACTGGCACCTCATAAGCAACCAATGGTATTGTTACACTTTTAACGGCTTACAGCCAATGGCCGAAAATGATGTGCTTAACCATGTAAGTTTTTACGAAGCGGCGGCTTACGCCACCTGGAAAGGTATGCGGCTGCCTACTGAGTTTGAGTGGGAAATTGCTGCATCCCAATTTGACTGGGGGCTGCGCTGGGAGTGGACAGAAAGCGCCTACCTGCCCTACCCTGGTTTTACCAAAGCACCGGGCGCCATAGGCGAATACAACGGCAAATTTATGGTTAACCAAAAGGTGTTACGTGGCGGGTCGCAAATAACATCTCCCGGCCATAGCCGCCCTACTTATCGAAACTTTTTTCATCCATACCTGCGCTGGCAGTATACTGGAATACGGCTTGCCAAATAAACATTGTATGTCACAATTTTTAACCGACGTAGTTAAAGGGTTATCATTTCCCAAAAAATATTTGGAGTCCAAATATTTTTACGATGCCAAAGGCGATGCCCTGTTCATGCAAATAATGCACTGCCCCGAGTATTACCTTACCAATTGCGAAATGGAAATTTTTACGCAGCAAACCAGCGAGCTTGCTTATTGCGTTACCAACGGCTACGAGGCCTTTGATTTGGTAGAATTGGGTGCCGGCGATGCTACTAAATCCATTTTCCTTTTACAGCAACTGGTCAATAACCAGGTAAACTTTACCTACTACCCGGTAGATATTTCGAAGAACGTAATTACGCTTTTACAAAACCACCTGCCCACAAAAATACCCTCGCTAAAAATTCAAGGCCTTAACGGCGAATATTTTTCCATGCTAAATAAAGCCCGCAAACTAAGCGACCACCCAAAAGTGGTATTATTTTTAGGCGCCAATATTGGCAATGTTACCCTTGAGCACAGCAATGCCTTTTGTAGCGAACTGCGCAGCCACCTTAACCCCGGCGATATGGTAATGATAGGCTTTGACCTAACTAAAGAACCACAGGTAATTTTAGATGCATACAACGATAAAGCAGGCTACACCAGCCAGTTTAACCTAAACCTACTTACCCGCATTAACCGCGAGTTAAGCGGCAACTTTCAATTAAATAACTTTAGTCATTTTGCTGTGTACAACCCCGAAACGGGCACGTGTAAAAGCTACCTGGTTAGTGCAAAAGAGCAGCAGGTAGAAGTGGCCGATCATCATTTTCATTTTGCGCCTTACGAAGCAATATTTATGGAAGTATCGCAAAAATACACGCTTGCACAAACCAACCAGTTGGCCACCAATAATGGGTTTGAACCCGTTAAAAACTTTTTCGATAAAAAAAGCTGGTTTGTAGATGCGGTGTGGAAATGTGTGTAGGAGCCTTTGCCAAACTGCACACAAGCGGCTATGTTTCTTGTTGGGAAGTTTAGGAAAACATAATGTTTAAAAGCTGCTTATTTGCTTTATTAAGCTTTTTTAGAAACAGCACTACATAATCCAACTTATCAGGCAAATGGTCAATGCGAACTACAGGATTTTTTAAGGATTATCCGCAACCAGGTTCTGATATTTTGTAATCGGGCTTCTTAGGTGTTTTCACTAGTTTTTGCCCGCCCGGCTACCGCCCCGCCAAAATGATTTCGTCGGGCTGGCAGTCGGACGGGCGTAATACTCCTACACCATTAGTAATTTTATTTTGCCATAATTATCACGATTTTATATTCAGCACTGAGGGTACCAAATAACGGATATTCATTAATTTTTCTTTCGTGGATTTCGAGCATATTTTTTATAGAATGTAAATTTATTGGTTTTTACGACCAGCTGGAAATACCCGATTGCCATTCTGTGTGTCGTACCATTCCCGCTTATTTATATATTTTGCCATACTATCGAAATCTATTATTAATGTCAAAAAAGTTGCTTAGGCCCACTCTGCATAACTTTAGCCTTACCGCAGTACTATCTGTAGCATAAATTCATGCATTTGGGTATTACCGTATTAACTGGTAAACAGAAGCTGCATCCATTGCTAAAATTCCTTTTTTCGCACTTTTAAAAACGTGCGTTAAACCCCTCGGATTTTTCTGCGTTTAATTTTTTAATTGGGTGTTGCTATGTAACAAATAGTCGAATTTTTTAATTGTTGAGGTGGCTAAAATGTAAGGCCTGAAAGGCTGAGATCTCACAGCCCTGGGTGCAGCCGAGGGGAATGATGGCCCGAACCCTTAAAAAAAGGCCTGAAAGGCTGAGCTCTCACAGCCGTGGGTGCAGCCCACAGGAATGATGGCCCGAACCCTTAAAAAAAGGCCTAAAGGGGCAAAATCCCCTCCATTATAGTCTGTTGCATCTTTTGCCCCCTACAATCATACTAAATTGTTACTAACCTGTTTTCTACGGCTATATGTTTTAAAAGAAGCTCTTAACCGACAAGGGAATATTTCGCCCTTAAAGGGCTTGGAAATAATTCCAACATAGTTTACGCGGGCTGCACCCGCGGCTACGATATTGCGGCCCCGCATGCCTTAAAACCCACGGATGGTATCAACAACCGCTCATGCGGAAATCAAATTCTATAATTGGTAAATCCAACAATTTGGTTTGTTAATGTCATTAGTATCAAATAAATAAAATTGGTCAAAAAAACTTTTAACCTGTTACAACGCCTAAAACCAAAACAACCTGTTATGCATTTAACCTGCTTTCACCAATAGTTGTTTTCTTTGCTGCCTATGTGGTGGCAAATATTGGTTATTGTAACAGCGTTGTTGCTGGGTGGTTATGCCTGGTTAATTGAGCGATACCGCACCTGGTTTTTACAAATAAAACCTTATCAACCTGATGATAACAATGCACCGACAACCCGGTTTACAGTCATCATTCCAGCCCGCAACGAAGCTGCTAACATTCGCAAATGTCTGCCTTCAATTTTACAACAGCAGTATCCCCAAAATTTATTTGAGGTTATAGTAATCAACGATCATAGTACCGATGCTACCGCCGCCGAAGTTAACAAGCTAAAGCAACAACACGGCAACCTGAAGCTGCTACAACTGGAAGACTTACTAAAAGGGGAACAACTAAACAGCTATAAAAAGAAAGCCATTGAACTGGCCATTGGCCGCGCCTCCGGCAACTGGATTGTAGCAACTGATGCTGATTGCCTCGTATCGGATCAATGGCTTTCTACCTACGCCTCCTACATAACTCAACACCAGCCGGTATTCATAGCGGCGCCTGTACAATTCATAAGCGACAAGTCATTTTTATCCATTTTTCAATGCCTCGATTTTTTAAGCCTGCAGGGCATCACTGCAGCCTCCGTAAGCCGGGGATTTCACAGCATGTGCAATGGCGCCAACCTGGCTTATAGCAAAGCTGCTTTTATGGAGGCTGGTGGCTTTACCGACATAGACAATATTGCCAGTGGCGACGATATGCTGCTGATGCATAAAATTTACCGGCAACAGCCACAAGGCGTTCACTACCTGTTGGCCAAAAAGGCCATTGTACAAACCACCCCAATGCCCAACTGGAGCAGCTTTATTAACCAACGCATCCGCTGGGCCAGCAAAGCCACTACCTACGATGATAAACGCATTTTTCGGGTATTGGCGATGGTGTACGCCACCAATGTGGCCCTGGTAGTTTTATTGATGGCCGGTTGTTGGAAACATACGCTTTTTATTTCGTGGATATTGTTGATACTGGGTAAGATAATGATTGAAATGCGCTTTATGCTACCAGTGGCCACCTTTTATGGAAATGAAAAACTACTTGCATGGTTTGGCGCTATGCAGCCGGTGCATATTTTGTATACCGTCGTTTCGGGTTGGCTAGGTAAGTTTGGAAGCTATCAATGGAAGGGAAGGAAGGTGAGGTGAAGAGAATTAAAAGGTAGAAAGTAAAAAGTAAAAAGTAAAAAGTAAAAA
>Ga0105048_10000980_pt1 | contig 45872 bp, 39 predicted proteins | sample MAT05_FD_78382 | JGI IMG/M metagenome (GOLD analysis project Ga0105048, IMG submission 78382) | Freshwater microbial communities from Lake Fryxell liftoff mats and glacier meltwater in Antarctica - MAT-05 | ecosystem: Environmental > Aquatic > Freshwater > Ice > Liftoff microbial mat | place...
ATAGCTATCGGGAGAGTCAGTTGCTCTAACCGAATGAGCTATAGGCCCAATATTTGATATTTTTTCTGGATATCTAACCAGCCACCTATTGTCCCGATAGCTATCGGGAGAGTCAGTTGCTCTCACCGAATGAGCTATAGGCCCAAATGCGAGTGCAAATATAGGAAAAAGCATTTTTAGTTCAACAACGAATGAAACAAATATCTTTTTTCATTAAGTTTGCAATACTCTCATTGGTAAAAAAAGAGACAAAAATCGTTATCTCAATTGGAAAAACTCATCATATTTTCGGCTCCCTCTGGCGCAGGCAAAACAACAGTTGTGAAGCATTTGCTGCAAACGATGCCTGATAAACTTGGTTTCTCAGTAAGCGCTACCACCAGAAAGCCAAGACCTGGCGAAATGAATGGTAGAGAATATCATTTTCTTTCCATTGAGGAGTTTGAACTGAAAATTGAAAACAACGAATTTTTGGAACATGAAGAGGTTTATGCAGGTATTTTGTACGGCACTTTATGGAGTGAGGTGCGGAAAATTTGGGCGGATGACAAAGCCGTGGTTTTTGATGTAGATGTGCAAGGTGGCTTGAGCCTAAAACGAAGATTTAAAGACAACGCTTTGGCGGTTTTTTTGCGCCCACCCAATGTAGAGGTTTTAATGGAACGATTGAGAAACCGCAGTACCGAGGTAGAACATCATCTGCAAGAACGCATGGCAAAAGCAAACCATGAATTAAGTTTTGCCGGACAATACGACCTTGAAGTGGTGAATGATGTGTTGGAAGTGACATTTCAAAATTGCGAACAAATTGTGGCTGACTTTTTGCAAAAAATAAATTGACCATGCACACCCACAATTCACCATTTATAATTCACAATTAAAGAAATGCGCATAGGTCTATACTTCGGCTCCTTCAACCCCGTTCACAATGGACATTTAATCATTGCCCAACACATGATGAATTCGGGCCATTTTGATAAAATTCGTTTTGTGGTTTCTCCACAAAACCCCTTTAAAAATGCGAATGAATTGCTTGACGAAAATTTGCGATACAAAATGGTATCCTTAGCCATAAAAAACAACCCCGCATTTGAAGTCAGTGATGCCGAATTGGATTTGCCCAAACCTTCTTATACCATTCAAACTTTAGATTATTTAATAAAAACAGAAAAACAAAATGCCTTTTCTATCATTCTGGGAAGCGACAATTTGGAGAAGTTAGACCAATGGAAAGATATAGATCAAATTCTTCGAATCTGTGATTTTCATGTTTACAACAGGCGCGGTTCACAAAGTATTTCTCCAAAAATAAATGCCAATTTCACTTTTCACCAAGCTCCTTTTTTGGATATTTCTGCTACTTATATCAGAGAACTGTTGCATGAAAATAAAAGTGTGCAATATTTGGTTCCGGATGCAATTTTGAAATATTTAATATGACTTCTGAAATAAATATTTTTATCTTAAATTTAAATTTAAAACGGCACTGAAATTCCGGCGGCCAAAATAGATTGCATAGAGCCAAATTTCTGTCTGGCTCTTCCGGTTCCTGATAGTTTGGCTCCTGTATAAACTGCGTACGAAAAGTCAAACGAAGGTTCTAAGAATAAATATTTAAGCGCCATTAATCTAAGACCACCACTCAGCCCAACAACCAAGCCCGAAGGGCGAAATGGACCATCATTTTCCGCACCCATAATTTTTGAATACGTTTTTGGCCACAAAACCCCAGCTTGGTATTTGGCTACAAATTGCAAATTGACTTTTTGTTTAGGCGCAAAAACAATGTTGTACGTTTTTACCAATCCCAATCGCAAATAATTGTTTCCATTGGTATGTTCCAAGTGAACAAAATTGGCACCCACTAGGGTATCCTGGTCGAAATATTGTCCTTGAATTGTGCCTTTTAAATGCAACATTTGATTGTCTCTTATTACATATTTCAGATGGTGCCAGCTCAATTCTATACCCATATTTTTTTTTGGATTAAATAGGTATCCTAAAGCAAAATTATACTGCGGAACAGACAGCGGGGTTCGCAATATTTTTTCTTGATTAGGCTGATCTTTGGCAGTGGCATTGTAAAGTCTAAAATCATAATCGCCTGTGCCTTTGTCTACAAAATGCACCGTACTACTTGTATAACGATCGCGGTTATACCCCCAAATTAAGTATAAGCGCTTTCTTAAAATATGCGCATCTTTTTCTGCAGTTTGTGCCATTGAACCTACAGCCTGAAAGCAAAAATTTAGGATTAAAATAATGATGCTTTTTTTCAACTTATCTATAATTAAATTCCTTTTTCAAATTTTTCTTCACGCATTTAAGGCCTCTTTTTTGGCCAATCTCATCATAACCCAAGCAATGATAAAAGTAATAAAGAACGAGAACAAAGCATAAACCAGGGCAGGTTTTTCCATGGTATGGTTGGCTAGTTTTTCTCCGGCAATCAGCAATGCCAATGCAGTATTATGAAGCCCTACTTCTACGGATATGGTAATTCGGTTTTTGAAGTTGAGTTTAAAAAGATAGCCTGCTACAAATCCCAATAGCATACTCAGCACATTCAACGCAATGACCCAAGGCGCCAATTTTAAAATTTCTACAGCCAGCATGCCTGTGCCGCCTTGATCGCTGCCTACCAAAAATTTAAATGCAAAAACCAAAAGCAACAAAATAGGCAATACGAAATTTAAATATTTTTCTGCTTTATGTGCAATTCCATGGTATTTAAAATTTAGGGCGACACCCACAGATGCCGGTAGAATGGTAATAATAAAAATATCGAACATAGTGCGCCAAAAAGGCAATGAAATAGCATGGCCAGATTGCAAAAAATGCTCTAAAAATAAATTTACCAAAATAGGAATGGTGAATAAGGATAAAAATGCATTGCAAACGGTCAAAGAAATAGCCAAGGCTACATTTCCCTTTACAAAATAGCTAACTAGGTTGCTGGTAATTCCACCGGGGCAAACAGACAAAATCATTATCCCAACTTTTATTTCATTGCTAACCGGTGCCCAGCCTGCAATAAACCAAGCAATCACCGGCAACAGCACCATTTGGGAAAACAACCCGATTGCCAAAGCACGGGGCTGGTTAAAAAGGTTTTTTACATCGCTGGTAGAAATGGATAAACCCAGGCCAAACATGATAAGGCCAAGTACAATGTTTAAAATGATATTGATATTAATGGCCCCCAATGTTGAAATATTTTATGACGAGCACGCAAAAATGATAAAAGAAGTAAGCGCCAATGAGCAAAAGCACCAACCCAAAATATTTTTGAACGTAAAAATAGACCTTGTTGTTCATTTTTTTACCCAAATAATCGCTAAGGTATACTTTTCCCATATCCATGGCAAAAAGGGTTAACAAAATGGCCAAAAGGTTTACGAGAATTGAATATTTATAATGGAGATCATTTTGATCGTAACTTACCGAAACTGCAGCAAGCAAACCTACCCATAAAAAAAGCACAAATGGATTCATAATATTCATCAAAAACCCTTTAAAAAGAGACTCTGAGCCTGTTGATTTTACTTGAATACTTTCTAAGAAATGTTCGTATTTTTTAGAGAACCCTTTAACTCCTATATAAATGATAGAAACGGCTCCAACAAACGAAAAAACAAGTTGGAACTCTGGAAAGGTAAAAATGTGTGAAAGCCCGAAGAAACAAATGAGGGCAATGGTGAGCTCACTTAAAAAAATACCAAGAGCCACACGCATACCTGTTTTTTTCCCCCCGGTGATTCCCGAATGTATCAAAGTAAAAAATGCTGGGCCAAAGCTCAGCAGACTTATTACAATCCCTTGGCCAATGCCTTTAAAAAATGGAAACAACCAAAACATTTGCGGCCGCAAAATACGCATGAAAATGGGCTAGAACAAATCTGATTGGCACTTTAAGGAAAGGAATGGTAGAATATTTTTGAATTACCCTGTCTATTTCCTACTAATTCTAGAATGATGTATAATTTTCCCGTGGGGATATCTATTTCTTCTATACCTGAATAGGCATTTAAAATTTCCTGTATGAGTGCACCTTTCAAATCATAAATACGCAACGTAGATCCTTGGGCAGCGTTTTCAACGCGGACCTGTCCATTTCTTGAATATACCTTAAGTTCTTGTTTTGCTTGTGATACTGAGCACCCTGCAACATTGTTTCGGATAGCATCAATCTTTGCATACAACAAATTTCCGGGGCAATTGGTGATGCAACCATCTCTATGGCCAGCAATTACTGGCAATAATGCAGCAGATAATGTTGGATGTGGATATGAAAAATAGGGATTCAACGTATCTGTATGAATTTTCCAGCCAAGCAATGATTCTAAAGATTGCATGGCCAAATTGCTAGGATCTGTACTCATAAAATCGCCAATCATACACACGCCCATTGTATTGTTGTTTTTGGCACAAAAATGCGCCCCTAAAACATTGTCTTGCCTAATTCCCGCCTTTTCCGGATCTCGCCCTGCGTATACATCTCCATTCGCAGCAATAAGGTAATTGTACGCAATGTCATCCCAACCATTAACCTGGGTATGGTATGTATAGTATGCACGAACCAAATCGGTATAATTGGTATTCCCATTTCCATCGGCTGAATGGTGAATGATACAATGCTTGGTAGGGGTTGCCGTGCGCCCAGGTTTTGGGGGTGGCAAGCCTGCTCGCCAAATGGATTGCAAAATTATGGGTGGAAGATTGCATGTGCCTCGGCCAGAAACTTGTTTCTCTATTTTACCCGCAAAGGGTGGCACATAAATGAGCAATATTTCCACTTCAAAACTATCGGGGAGTTCTCCTTCTAATTGATTCAAATAAAGTCGACTACAATTATTTCCCGCATAATATAAATTGGTTTGGTCAAATTCATTGGATTGAAAATGATCCTCTTTGCTTAATAGAATATTTTGGTAACGGATTTGGGCAAACCCCCAGTTATCGGTAGTGTCGTAATATTTGTGCCCCAATTGCAATTCAAATTTGGATTTGTCTATAATTCCTTTTGGAAATCTAAGGGTTACGGAATTAAAATAAAGTCTTGGAATGGATATGAAAAGCGTTTGGGTATTCTGGTTTTTATGCGCCCATTTTTTTAAAGTAATTACCCTACTAAAGTTTGGCTTTCCTTCATCCGGGCAATCAAAACATGGACAAGCCGAAATTTGCGCAAAGACACCCAAAAAAACCAATATGGAAATCCATTTTTTCATTAAGGAAAGTGCTTTCGAATTTCAGTTGTAAATTCTGAAAAAACAACCTTATTACCGGCAATGATAGATTTGCCAAATAAAAAATCATTTTGACCTTTAAAATCAGATACATTTCCACCGGCTTCTTTCACAAGTAAAATACCCGCAGCAACATCCCAGGCATGCAAGCCCAATTCAAAAAAAGCATCGAATTTGCCGCAGGCAGTATAGGCCAAATCAATTGCTGCAGAGCCCATTCTGCGCAATCCGTGGGTGTTTTTCATTAGGTTTCGTAATACAGCCAAATAAGGCTCCATGTAATCAAACTCATAATATGGAAAACCCGTGGCTATCAGTGTTTGTGACAACTTTGCCGTTTGGGTAACCGAAATTGCATTTCCGTTTAAAAATGCACCTTTTCCCTTTTCGGCCGTAAACATTTCATTCCAAACAGGAATATACACCACCCCTAAAATAGGAATATTGTTTTGGACCAATGCCACAGATACACTGAATGCTGGAATTCCATGTAAAAAATTTGTTGTGCCATCCAAAGGATCAATAATCCATAAAAATTCTTTATCCCGATTGGATTCAATGGTGCTTTCTTCTGTAACAAAACCAGCCTCAGGAAATAAAACAGACAACTCAGCAACTAAGATTTTCTCGGTTTCAATATCTACAAAACTCACCAATTGATTCAGGCCTTTGTCTTCAATTTGGCCCGATTCTATTTTGCCGAAATGAAGCAATTGAAAGGCACCTGCCTTTCTGCAAACCTCAGCAGTTTCAACTAAAATGTCTGAATAATTTGTATTTATCACCGCAACAAAACTACGGTTCCTTTTTCAACATGCCGAATTTCTTCTGTATCTAAAATCACCACCAAAACAGCGTAACTGGCTGCAGCCCATAGTTTGCCATGTCCATCTGTTCCATCCCATCCTTTGGTCATATCATTGGATTCAAAAACTTTCATACCCCAACGATTAAAAATAGTCATTTGAAAGGTTTTGAATGCACGTCCCTTGGGCAAATACACATCGTTTATTCCATTTTGGTCTGGCGAAAAAGAAGACGGCACAAATACATGAAAAATGTCTTTGATCCTTACCAATTTCGAGGTCGAATCTGCACAGCCTGGGGTAATACTAACCCGCAGTCTCACATTAAACCAACCCGTATCTGTATAAGTATGATTGGTTACACCTACAAAACTGCTTTGCAATCCGTCGCCAAAATCCCACAAATAACTGGTTGCGCCAACAGATGCGTCATTAAATTGTATATCAGGACTTTCAATATTCGTTACCGCTGGTGCCGGCGTGAAAGATGCCTTAGGATAGGCAACCGCTTTTATTGTATCTACCAAATTGAAAACTGCAACACAACCCGCCGAAGTAGTCACTTTTGCTTTTGCCGTAAATGCCCCTGCGCCCGGAAATAACTTTGGAAAGGTAATACCAGTGCCGTTGCTACTGTCTTTGGTAGAAAAGTACCACATTACCATGGCCGCATCTGGGCTTTTGTATGTGAAATCTATTGGGTTATTGGCACAAACCAACAATGGATTGGCCTTTAAGGTGGCTTGGGCGGCGGGGCTAATCGTTAAACCCGCGCTGGAAGAAGCAGGAATGGAACATCCGTCGGTTAAATTTAAGTTATAGGTTTTAGAAATTAATGGTTGAATTCGTGAGGTTAACCAAGCCGTCGAGGCTCCATCAACGAGCACCGCGTAGTTCGCTTTTTTACCGCCCGTTAAGGTCAATTTTAGGGTAATTGAATCGCCAGCACAAATTATTGGAGGTGTTACCGCAATGGTTGCAGCTAAAGGCGCCAATTTGGTGATTTTGAATTTTGTGGTATCGTTCTTAACGGTACAAGCGTCTGATAAAACTACAGTATAATTTGTTACACCCGTCGCTGGGCTTAAAGCCGGAGTATAGCCGCTAACTGTTCCCGGATTCCAACTTAAAACGCGGGTTGCATTTTTACCACCTGCACCCACTAGATTTAATGTTATCGTCTGCCCGTCGCACAAAGTGCTGTCATTCACTTTGGTTAATGAAAGTGGGGCAAGCAAATCAACATAAATACTGTCTTGTGCAGACGGGGAACAACCATCATTTAATGTTACTTTATACCACGTTGGAACTGTGGGTACTTTAGAAATTCCAAATGCGATTTCACCCGAAGACCATTTGAAAGTGTAACCAACGCCTTTGCCGCCATTGGCATTGGCGTCTATTCCAATAGTAGAACCACGACAAATAAATGTATCCTTGGGAACTTTAACCTGCAAGGCCGGATAAGTATAAACCCAAACCGAATCGTAAGAAGATTTTACAGAACAGCCATCTGTCAGTGTTACTTTGTACAAAGTAGTATCTGTTAATGTAGGAGACTTTGACGTTCCGTTTCCCAAGCCATTGTTCCAAGTATAAATATATTTGGTTGTGTCTCCACCAGATCCATTGGCTGTCAATGTTATTCCTTTACCTATGCAAACCAATGCTGACGTACTGGCCACATTTGCCTTTAACGCAGGTTTAACGGTTACTTTTTTGTAAGCTGTATCAGCCAATGGCGTGCATCCATCATTGAGCACTACCATGTATGTCGTTGTAGCTGCGGGCGTAACAGTGTGACTTGCCAAAGCAGGTAAACCATTATTCCATTTGTAATTGTAAGACGTATTTAACCCCCCAGTAGAAATGGTGTTTAATTTCACGGATTTACCATCGCAAATTACAGTATCTTTTCCCAAATCCACATTCAGCGCTGCGCGCACATTCACAATTATTGTATCTAATTTAAATTTACCAGTACAAACATCTTTAACCTGTAGTATATAGGTAGCCGCAGTTGTAGGTTTTACTATCAGTTTTTTCAAGGTAGAACCCGTATTCCAACCATACCCAAAATTTGGGGTATAACCGCCGGTTATGGCTGGATTAAAAACCAACGAATCTCCCAAACAAATGGTGGTATCTTTGCCCAAATTAAAAGCAATGGCTTTGCGAATCCCTTCAAATTGGATTTTAAAACCTTTGCCTTCTTGCAATGGGTCGCTAAATTGTTTTAACCACAAAGTATTTGTAAAAACAGATTGCCACACACCTGCGTTGGGTAAAACATTTCCGGTATATCCTCCAATTTTATTCGGGTTGTTTATGGCTGTTTTATAGAGATACAATGAATCAAAACCTTTTTCATAATCCAACAATAAAAAACGGTACCGAATTGAATCTGCGCCGGGGACAGTTACTTTTAAATAGACCGTTTTTAGTGCGCCATAATTTCCTTCACCTCCATCGTCATATATAAATCCTTTGCATTTTGTGTTGGAACTGTCGGTGCCAGTTTTGGGCATCAAAATCGCGTTACAAATGTCTGGGGTGCTGTCAATTCTCACATATTTAACTTTGGTAATGCTGTCCTTTTTATTAAAGAAACAACTGGTAGCCACCAATTTTATATTGAATTGGCCATAACTGCTATAACTATGGGTAGGATTGACAACAGTGCTATTGGTACTATCTCCAAAATACCATTTACAACCCACAGAATTGTCACTCAAGTTGGTGAATTTGATATTACTGCTCGTAAAACAGCCTAAGGTATCAGCTCTAAAATCCGCCTTTACATAAGCACTGTCGTACTTGGCTCCCACACCGCAAACCCACCATGCGTTAGTAACCGCTATAACTTCTTTAGAACACAATCCATACAGGTCGATTGCCGCCATTATGCTGAAGGTTCTTGCGTCTGCGTATTGTGAACTGCTAGTGAGATAGACGGTTAAATTTCTGTATGCGATTTTACCCGCTCTATCTATACCCAAAGAATCAATTTTAAATGCCCATCCTTTTTCATTGGTTCCTTTGCCTCCATTGGCAATTAAGTAGTACCAATAATTTTGCACACCACTATTGTAATGCACACCACCATTATCGCCAGCGCCGGCATACCAACTCACCCCTTTATAAAATTTAGGGTGACTGAAAAGATTAGGATTGGTCATGCTACGAATTCCATTTCCAGATGGAGTTATATCTTCGCCAATACGCCAATTCCATTTGGTTGGCCTAGCCCATTGTTCTATTGAATTGCCAAATACATCCGAAAAACTTTCGTTCAGTGCCCCACTTTCGTAGGAATAAACCAATGCCGCGCTATTGGTAGTTACGGCATGGGTAATTTCATGTCCGCATACATCCAATCCAGTCAATGGGGTAAAGACTGATCCGTCGCCGTCGCCGTAAGTCATGTAAGATCCATTCCAAAAGGCATTGTTATAATTGTTGCCGTAATGAATATAACTAAATGTTTTGGCGCCTTTGTTATCGTAACTATTTCTTGAATGCACAGACTTGTAATAATCGTAAGTCATTTCTGCCCCCCAATGCGCATCTGTCGCTGCTTCGTCCTTATTGGCATTTACATTGTTCCAATTGTTATCTGCATCCGTAAAATCAACCGAGGCACCATAAGATATGCCTTTTTTCATATTCAAAGTTTCTATGCCGTTGCCTCTCGCAGATTCCTTTAACCGATAATTCCCAGGTGCGGTTGAATCCGTTGTTATGGTTTTGGTGCCGCTGTATTTGGTAACAGCACTGCCTGTAACTTCTGTATGTAAAATCAGCTCTTGCGCAGCAATGATTTCCCCAGTCTCTGCATCCACAAAAATGCTTTTGCCTGCCAAGGGTGCAATGGCGAGTATATTGAATTTCCAGGCCAATTTTTGAGACTGGCTTAAATCAAACCCATGGGAAACATAGGTAGTTTTGCCTTTTGGGAAATAGGAAGTGTCCAAAACGCCTGTAATTTTTTGCAATACCTGGTTCAAGCCCGAATCTTGCCAATAATATTTTTCTGCTGGGAGATAAGCCAATGCTTTTTGCAAAGCCTCCTGCTCGGATAAAATGAATTTTCCAGAAATCTTCGACTCAGGAATCATTTCCCCATTTATGGAAAGGATTTTGGCATTCAATGTATGAATTACCAGCATTCCGTTTTCTAAGGGTATTTGGTTGTAATATTGTTTGGCTCTATAATGAATTTGACCCAATTCGTCTTTCAATTCAGCATAAATACGCCAATCTGAGTTGCTACTTGAACCGGCTAATTTAGCCACAAAAGATTTCCAATTCTCAAACCCAGGTTGGGCTTCTTGCGCAAATACAACCAACTTGAGTGTACCCAATTGTTCGTTATACAGTTTAACAGGAACCTGCCCTGAAACCGCAACAAAACTCGCAAATAGGAAGACAATCAACCCCCAGTGATTTCGACGCATAGTACAAAAGTAACTTTTAGTTTTGACAACAACAAAAAGCATTGGTTGCCTTTGAGCTACCCATTTTGACAGAAAGACCTAAATAATAATTTTTTAGGCGCAGTACTCTTCGTAAGCTGCTGCCAAATTGGCTGCAATCATGTCCGCGGTGCGGCCTTCAATCAGGTGGCGTTCTAACATGTGCACTAGTTCACCATCTTTAAATAAGGCTATGGCTGGCGAAGATGGCGGAAATGGCACCATGTATTCACGTGCTTTGGCTACCGCATCCAAGTCTTGCCCTGCAAAAACCGTAAGCAAATTGCTTGGTTTTTTATCGTGGTTAAGGCTTTTCAGAATTCCTGGGCGGGCAGCACCTGCTGCACAACCGCATACACTGTTTACTACAAGCAAGGTGGTCCCCTTTGCACTTTCCATGGTATTGGCAACTGCATTGGCGTCTAACATTTCGGTAAAACCGTTATTGGTAAGCTCTGCTCTCATTGGAGAGACTAACATTTCTGGATATGGCATTTTTTTTAAGGTTTAAGGGGTGGGGTTTTGGGGAAAGGTGTATTGTTTACCGTTGCAAAAATACAAAAGATGTTCCAACAAATAAAACTGACAGTAATGCAGGTTTGGCTTTTGGTCAATTGCAAACGCGAATGGATAAGTTTCGGAAGAAACCTTTAAATTCAAACCTATTTCCAATTCACTCGCAGATCACACGGTTGGTCTTTTGTTTGCATTGTATAACTGGTAATGAGTAAAACAAACTGAGACCATCCATTGGCACACCAAGTGGTCAATAGCAATCGGACTCCTCAGAAATGCATTTTTATTTTGCACGCAACGTTGGTTAAATAACCTACCCATCGGATCAACTGGGAGAGAAAATGGTAAACTTTCTAATTAAGGTGCTCAAACAATTTAACAAACGAAAATATTTGAGGAATACCTGTTTCCAACCCAATGAAATACTTACAATAGGATTGATCGAATTTCTTAGATTGTGAGAATATATTCAATGAGAAAATACTGATCCAAATAAAAGTAAATACTCCTTCAAGTTGTTTGCATTTACGTTGCCCAAGGCATTGTAAGAGCAACGATAAATTTTATTATTCCATTTGCTTTTAACTATTCAAAATCTGTAACAAAATAGAATTTAAAACATAATATTCCGAAAAACCTAACAAAGAATTGTCTTATTTATTTGATTCAAGCGTCACTCCCATTTCTCACCCCTCACCCAAACACTACTCGCATGGTTTTGTCCAAAGTAATAGGGTACGGTGTGCATGGCGTTGTGCAATGTAGTGGTCCAGAAATCTGCACGTTTGCTTACGCAAATACTGCCGCACTGCTGCTCTAGGTGTAATGCCCTAGATGCATTTATTGTAATAGCGTTGAAAGCTTCTTCGGGTAGCAATTTCATTTGGCTGCAACCCAAACTCCATACCATTTGCATATTGGCCAACGGGCTACTACCGGGGTTGAAATCTGAGGCCAAACAAACGGGCAATCCTGCATCTATCATTTTGCGAACAGGGGTATATGGAATTCCTAAAAAATAAGAGGTTCCTGGCAGTCCTACCGGCATGGTAGCAGAATGCAGTAACGCATTAATTTCGTCCGATTCGCAATGTTCCAAATGGTCTGCACTCCAGGCATTCATTTTGGTGGCCACTTGCACACCGCCTGTTAGTCCCAATTCATTGGCATGTATTTTTCCGGGCAACCCGAATTTTGAAGCAGCCGTCAATAATTTTTCTGTGTCTATGGTTGTAAAAAAACCCCTGTCACAAAAAACATCCATATGGTCGGCAAGTCCTTCTGCGGCAACAATTGGCAGCATCACTTCAACAATATGGTTTACATATCCTTCGCGGTTGTCTTTGAACTCTGGTGGAACGGCATGGGCTGCCAAAAAAGTGGATTTGATGGTAACGGGCAAATTCTCTTTCAATTTTTGAATGACCCGCAGCATTTTCAATTCAGAATCCAAATCCAGTCCATAACCACTCTTTATTTCGATGGTCGTGGTGCCATGTGAAATGATTTTTCTCACATTTTCTTCTGCTTTGGCATACAAGCTATCAAAATCCATAGCCCTTAACCGACTGGCAGAATTGAGGATTCCTCCACCTGCAGCGGCAATTTCTTCATACCCTGCGCCTTTGATGCGCATAATAAATTCGGCATCTCTTTCTGAAGCAAATACGGCATGGGTGTGGCTATCCACAAATCCAGGCAATAATTCGTGTCCTGCCAAATCTATTTTTTCATCCTCATCGGGCATTTCTCCATTGCCATAAGCAGCAATCAACCCATCCACAACCAATAGCCAAGCATCTTCAATGGAGCCCACATTGGCCATTTCTGCACCTACCAGCCTGGTTGCCGGAAGATTTTCGGTACCCCAAATTTTACGAATGTTAAAAAATAGCTTGCGCATACACTGCAAAAAAAGCATTTTTGACGCGGAATGGAGCATAAAACTTTGGTACAAACATTAAAAACACCCATTAAGCAGGGTAAATCGGTATTTATTGCGCCCAATGCAACAACAATCGGCATGGTAAACTTGGGGGATGAGGTTTCAATTTGGTTTGGAGCTGTGTTGCGCGGTGATAGCGACCAAATTACAGTCGGCGATAGAACCAATGTGCAGGACAATGCCGTTTTGCACGCCGATCCAGGCGACCCTTGTATCATTGGAACCGACTGTGTGGTTGGACATGCCGCTATTGTGCATGGGGCAAAATTGGCCCACCATGTATTGGTAGGCATGCACGCCACTGTGCTCAACAATGCGGAAATTGGGGAATACAGCATCATTGGGGCGAATGCCTTGATACCTGCGGGCATGAAAATTCCACCATATTCATTGGTTCTTGGGGTACCGGCCAAAGTGGTGAAAAATCTGGGGCCGGAGGTGGAAAAGCAGATTCAGGACAATGTGGATGAATATGTAAAAAAGGCTAGGGCTTATTTAGATTTGGATTGACTATTGAAAAAAACTAAAATGTTAAACTTGCCAAAATGATTAAAGCTTTGGATGCAATAATTAATTATATATTTGGTCTTTGTTATTCTAAAAGAGGGTTAAATTTTATAGAGACGAAACTTTAAAATTGATTTGGGGTGATAATGATATTTACAAAGGAAGAAGCATAAATGTCTATATAACCAAGCTTCAAAATTTACTAAAAAGCGAACCAGACATTGAAATATTGAATGTACATGGGGAAGGGTATATATTGAACTTTAGAGGTTAAACAGCCAAAACACAATTTAAATATTTTTTCGATTCCATCCTGAATTTAGTGCAGAAAAATAGGGTTTCGATTGTAGGTAAACGGGTAAAATTTGCTATTATTGCAATTCCACCCTATGGCGCGTAAGACCAAATATTTCTTTAATCCCAAAAGCCTTGAATTTGAAAGAGTAAGGGATAATATTCGGTATATTACTTGGCGAGTATTGGGATTTACGAGTATGGTATTGCTTTTGGGGATTTTGATTGCTTTTATTTTCAGCAGGGTATTTGCCTCTCCCCGTGAACGTTTGTTAATAGATGACAACCGAAATTTAAAAAGAGAAATTTCCAATATCGATCGGCAAATTAATGAAATGGATGCCCAACTGACATCGCTGAAGGACCGTGATTTGAAAATTTATAGGGCCATGTATGATGCAGATCCTCCAAAACCGGTAGATTACAGAGGCGCAGATTATGCAGAATTGCGGAACTTGCCCGAAGGCAAATTGATACAGCGAATTCGGCAAAAACTTGATCACTTAGTTGTGGATGCCAAGGCACAAGAAGGCAGCTATGAAACCTTGAAAAAACTAATTCGCACCAAAGAAGAAGTAATCAATAGCATTCCAGCAATACAACCTATAGCAAACGGAGATTTAACCAGACTTGCCAGTGGATTTGGCTACCGTATGGATCCATTTTACCACACAGCCAGCTTTCACCAAGGCATGGACTTTACTGCGGACATTGGCACACCCGTATATGCCACTGGCGACGGTGTGGTAGTTAACAGCATGAATGACGGTTGGGGCTACGGAAATCACATTATCATTAGCCATGGATTCGGATATTCAACTCTTTATGGTCATTTAAGTAGAATCGCCGTTAGACCTGGCCAAAAAGTAAAACGTGGAGAATTGATTGGCAATGTCGGTAGCACGGGTCGCAGCACAGGACCTCACTTGCATTATGAAGTGCGCAAAAACAACAATCCTTTAAATCCTGCTTTCTTTTACCATAACGATTTAAGCGATGAACAATACCGTAGAATGCTAGAAATGAGCAAACGTGAAACCAAACGATTTGACTAATGGAAAACGAAGAAATTAAACCACCAGTTCGCAAATTTTTTAAAATTGGGGATGCAAGTAAAATGCTTGAAGTTCCGGCAAGTACATTGCGTTTTTGGGAAAAAGAATTTAAACAAATAAAACCCATGAAGAATAAAAAGGGAGACCGTATTTATTCTTTAAAAGATATAGAAATATTAAAAGAAATTAAATATTTAACCCATGAAAAGGGCATTAAAATTTCATTGGCTACCAAAAAAATAAAAAAAGACAATGTGGCCGAAGATCCAAAATATGAACTGGTGAAAAAATTAAGAAATATGCGAGAAATGTTAATTCATTTTAAAAATAGTATAGATTGAAATTTAGCCTTATAATACCGTTGCTTGTGGCAGCTGGAATGGTAAAAGGACAGGCAGGTGCAGAATACATCGCACTTGGAAAAAACCTGGCCAATTCTTCCGCAGTTTTTTGCTTGGCAAACAATCCTGCAGTTCTTACACCTGTAAAACAATCCTTTGGCTTTTGGGGATCCAATAAATTTACAGGAACACCCATAATTCATGGAGGAATTGCCGCCAATTTTATTCTAAAAAATACAGGTTTGGGTTTGAATTCGGGTTATTTTGGCACAACAAAATCCAATCGGTTTGTAGCTGAGCTTAACATTGGACAAAGAATTACCGAAAAATTTTCTTTGGGAGTAGCATTGGGTTTTACTAAATTTACTCAAGGTTTAGATTATGGAAATACAGCAAAAATTACAGGTAAATTAGGGGCAAACATTCAAATTAATACAAATATTGATTTGGGTGTGGTTCTGGTAAATCCGTGGCTATCAGTAAACCAAAGTTTAGCAGCATCTCCTCAACTGCATTTCAGCGCTGGATATAAAGTAAATGCCCAAACCAAACTGTGGGCTCAATATCACAACGAAAGCGGTATGCCCGCTGTGTATGGCTTGGCACTTAAGTACACTGTTATCAACCTGGGTATTATGGCCGCCTTGCAAACTGGTATGGAACCCATATCGATAGGCATTGTTTACGACCGTTCTAACATGCGATTTGCATTTGCCAGTTCATATCATTTATACCTAGGATTTACGCCGACTTTTACATGTATTTGGCTAAAACAATAAAAATACTAGCTGCCAAAAGGCTCTGTTTTGTTGCATGGGTTGTCATGCTTTTAACCTGTATTCCTGCCCATTCCCAAATCAATTCACAAATTAAAACTTACATTGAAAAATATTTAGAAACTGCGGAAACGACAGCCGACTACACCCAAATATTGGAAGATCTTTCGGGCTTTTTAGAAAAACCCATTAACCTAAATACTGCCACGTTAGACCAATTGTTGCGTTTTCCATTAATACTTCCAAACCAGGCGCTTCTGATAGAAATACATAGACGCAAGTATGGCAACTTTTTACACTTGGCCGAATTGCAAGTATTAGGATTTTCCCCAGATCAAATCAATGCCATTCAACCTTTTGTAAGTATTGACGTTGAGCCGAAAACCCAATGGCGAGATTTAGTTAAAAATCTACCCCAAGGAGATGCAGAATGGATAACAACTATCAAACAAAAATACCCCAATGATAAAAACCCCGCATATATTGGAAATATGCTATCCCAAAACATAAGAATGCGTTATTCGAAACCGGGCTTTTACAGCTTTGGAATTAGTGCGGATAAGGATGCAGGCGAAAAATATTGGAACAAAGGCCCTGATTTTTTTACGGGTCATGCCGCATTTTATAACATAGGGAAAATTAAACACATTATACTAGGCGATTATTTGTTGTCAGTAGGCCAAGGCCTTGTAATGGGCAGCGGCATTGGCATGGGAAAAAGTGCCATGGTGCTTAATATTAAAAGAACTGCACCAGAATTAAAACCATATCGTGGGGTAAATGAATATTTTTTTCAGCGTGGCATTGCTACACAAATTCAATTTAAAAAATGGGATGTATTGTTCGCCGTTTCTAAAAACAAAACCGATGTAACCCTTACTGATACGAACGGTTTTGGAGAAATATATTTTTCGTCTGTGGATTTGGATGGCTACCACAGGACACAGAAAGAAATTGCTAACAAGCACAACAATTTGCAAACCATGGCTGGCGGATGGATTGGTAGACGAAACAAAAGGGGGCATTGGGGAATTGGCGGCAATTATACCCACACCGAAAAAAGTTTGCAAGCAAGTAAAGACCTTTATAAATTCTATTATCCCAGTGGAAACAATTTAAACTTTCTAAACTTTTATCAGTCGCATACCATTGGGCGAATACATGCTTTCAGTGAATGGGTTTGGTGTTCCACAAACCGCACTACTGGAATGATAGCAGGGATATTAACTGCATTGGGAAAAAATATAGATTTATCTATTTTGTACAGAAATTATGCCCCCGGCTTTGTAAGCAGATACAATACTGCATTTGGCAATAGCAATCAAAATGAGAAGGGATTATACACAGGGATTCAATGGAAATTTTCCCGCAAATTGGTTTTAAACCATTACACAGATTTTTGGGTAAATCCATGGCTCGGCTACAGAATTTATGGCATAGGGAGGGGCACCGATATGCTTTGGCAGTTAGAGTATTCACCAGTAAAGAAATCGCATTTTTATATTCGATTTAGATCACAAAACAAACCGGCTAGTGCAGATGTTCAGCAACCCTATAAAACGATAACAACCAACCAAATTCAAACAGTTAGAATCCATTTTGAAGTTCCCATTAATAAAAATGCCGAATTTCAAATGCGCGGGGAAAGCAATAAAGCACATTTTGGGAATCAAAATTATTTAGCTAATCTAACTTTTTTTCAATTTGCCACAATTATTCCCAAAACCCGAAGCCAAATTTCTGCACGGTATAATCTATTTGACGTGCCTTGGTATTATGCTAGGATTTTCGCTTTCGAAAGCCAATTAATGTATGATTTCGGAACCATGGCTTTTTATGGAAAAGGCCAATCTCTGTATATTTTACTCCACCAAAAAATAAACAAACACTGGAAAACTGGCATACGGTATGCCTTGCAAAACAGTAAATCGCCAGCCGAGATAGCATTCCAAACCAAACAAAGTATTTTTGTGCAGTTAATTTATCAAGAATGAGTCCAAAACTATCCGTAAACATCAACAAATTTGCAACGCTGCGCAATGCACGTGGAGGTAATAACCCCAATATCTGTGAAGTGGCAAAAGATTGTCAAAGTTTTGGAGCTGAAGGCATCACAGTGCATCCCAGACCCGATGAAAGACATATTCGATATCAAGATGTTTTTGAATTGCAAGAAATTGTAACCACAGAATTCAACATTGAAGGCTATCCTGATGCAAATTTCTTGCAATTGGTTGAAACAATCCAACCTACACAAGTAACATTGGTACCAGACCCCCCTGGAGTTCTTACCTCAAACACAGGCTGGGATGTGAAAAAACACCAGGTTTTTCTGAGTGAAATTGTGGCTCGATTGCATGCCAAAAACATCCGTGTGAGTACCTTTCTTGACCCAAATCCTGCACTTGTGGAGCATGCAAAACGATGCGGGACAGACCGCATAGAATTGTACACCGAAAATTATGCCACTGGGTTTAAATCCGACGCTAAAAAAGCAATATTGCCGTACATTCAGACGGCCAAATTGGCGAAGCAAATGGGACTTGGCATAAACGCAGGGCATGATTTGGACTTAGAAAACTTGCAGTATTTTGCATACCACATTCCAAGCTTATTAGAAGTATCCATTGGACATGCCTTGGTTTGTGATGCACTGTATTTTGGATTGCAAAATACGGTTCAGATGTACCGGTCAAAATTACAGTTGCGTTAATTTATGCCTTAGCTTTTTCCTTAGATTGAAAATTGCATATTACATTTTATAGAACCAAGGGTTGTATTTTCGAAATCTAACCTATACATTTGTTCTATATTCCCAAATTTAAAATGTAACAATTTTACTATGAAAAACATATTGATAGCGCTGGTTTTGTTATTATTAACAAACAATGGTTTCTCACAAAAAACTGCATTGAACTTTGATGGAGTTGACGATTACATCCTTATTCCCGGTACAACCAAATTAAATGGGCCAACCAAAATTTCACTTGAAACATGGGTTTGGACGGATTACAGCTCATCTCCATGCGCTGATTGTGCGCCAATCATCTGGAATCAAAACACGAACAGTGCATATAAACTAGGTACTGGAAATACACAGTATTTCTATGTTTCCCTTTACAACGGGGCTGCCTCGGTTACCTTAACTACCGCAACAGCAGTGTCTGCAAAAAAATGGCACCATGTAGCCGCAACATTTGACGGTAAAAAATTAAAAATATATATAGATGGCGCTGCCACAGACTCTGCAACGTACAGTACATTTTCCATAAGCTATGGTTCAACCTCTTCGGACATATGGATTGCAGATCCTAATACTGGTTTTGGAGGCACCTTGGAAGAGACCCGAATTTGGGATTATGCGCGCAGTCAATCGCAAATTAAAGAAGGTATGGCAAGACGATATCCAAGCAACCAAACTGGTTTATTGTTAAATTATGGATATGAAGATGGAATTGCCTATGCAAACAATACCAGCATTTCTAGCATTGCTGATAAAACGAACAATGCAAATAACGGCACTGCCTATAAGTTTGCTATGCAAGATTCAATTTCAAATTTTGTCGTTGGGCAAAGCTATTGCGACACCATAGCATATTCAAAATTTGCCATTACAAGATGTACAAAATATTTGCTTCCTTCGAAGAAGAAAAGTGTAACCGTTTCTGGTAAATACCAAGATACTATTATTTCCTTCAGAGGCTGTGATTCGGTGATGACCATATCGGTTACAATACTAAAGGCAACTTCTTCATCATTTTCATTGCAAGGTTGCGACTCTGTTCAGAATCCAACAAGCAAGAGCTACTATAAAATTTCAGGAAAATATTCTATTACAATTCCAAATGCAGTTGGCTGCGATAGCGTTATAACGCACAATGTGACAATTTATAAAAAAGACACTACGAATTTTGGTTATTCAGGTTGCAATTCAGTAAAATTAAAAAATGGAAATACGGTTACTGTTTCGGGTATTTACAAATATTTATTTAAAAGCACAAAAGGGTGCGACAGTGTTGTGATTCACAACGTGGATATTAAAAAATCAAGCACTGCAAAAGTGACCTTGAGAATGTGTAGATTTATAGTATGTCCAACGGATAAGGACGTTACTTATACCAAATTCGGAGTATATTATGATACAATACCAAACTACGCAAATTGCGACAGTATCATAGAATACACAGTGATTTCTGGAGCCACTTCGGCCATACTTTCCGCATCTTCTTGTAATTCCTATTTAAGTCCCACTAAGAAAAAAACTTGGACAACTTCTGGTACCTATTATGATACACTATTCTCAAGCAATTACTACGGTTGCGATAGCACAATTAAAGTTAATTTGATCATTAATTCGCCTTCAAAACAAAATTTAAATATTACCAAATGTCGCATGTATACTGTGCCTTCTGGCGCTAAAACTGTAAGCACAAGCGGCATAATAACAGATGTTATACTATCAAAAAAAGGGTGTGATAGTATTCAATACACATTAAATGTTACAATTAACAATGCCAACGTCAATATCTCACGAACTTGGAATACGTTAAGCGCAGCTACGACGGTCAATACCGCAACTTTTCAATGGCTAGATTGTAACAATAATTATTCTGCCATATCTGGCGAAACGGGCAAATCTTACACACCATTGAAGGATGGCCTGTATGCGCTTTCCGTAGCTGAAAATAGCTGCACAGATACTTCAACTTGCATATTCTATGTCACCAGCAGTGTGGTGGAATTAAATAACAATTCTATTCTGATTTCTCCCAATCCAACCCAAGGTAATTTCAACATTTCTTCTTCATTACTTTTGCACAACGTAAAGATAACGATTACAAATCCATTGGGTGCAAAACTCCAAGAATGGAATTTGAGTGAATTAAAAAACAACAATTTCCATGCAATTGTGCCATCCGGTTTGAATTTTATAAAAATTGAATCTCAAGAAGGATTTATAATAAAATATTTGGTGAATGAATAACATTTAAAAAACATTTATTTCCATTCCTCTACCATTGTATTTTTTAACTTTTTTTGCTATTTTATGAAAAGCACTTTTATGCTAAAATATTTCACCTATTTGTGCCTGTTTGGGTTGGCAATTCCAACTTATGCCTGGGGCTTTTTAGGCCATAGAACCATCAACAAACAGGCGGTATTTGCTTTGCCGCCAGAAATGTTTGGGTTTTATAAAAAATATATAGATTACATTACCCAACATGCCGTAGACCCCGACAATAGAAGATATCTTTTCGAAGACGAAGCTTGCCATCACTATCTAGACTGCGATCATTATGAAAAAACAGCACCACTAGATACACTGCCACACAATTGGTATAAAGCCATTGAAAAATATAGCGAGGACAGCCTGAAGGCACATGGAATTGTGCCTTGGCATATTATGCTTGTGCAACAAAGATTGACCAAAGCTTTTGAAGATCAAGACCTACAAAAAATACTCAAATACAGTGCAGATATAGGACATTACATTGCCGATGCACATGTGCCATTGCATGCCAGTAGTAACTATAACGGCCAAAAAACGGGGCAAGAAGGCATACACGCATTGTGGGAAAGTAGAATCCCACAATTGTTTTTGGATAGTTTTAATCTATTCACCGGAACCGTACAATACTTGGTAAATCCGTCTGAATATATTTGGGATAGAATGGGCGAAAGTTTCGCCTGTACAGATTCTGTTTTTAAAATGGAAATATCCGCTACTAACCTGCACCCAGCGGACAAATACAGCATTGGTTTTAGCGGTAGAAATGCAATTGAAACTTATTCTGAAAAGTACTGTAAAGATTATGAAGATTTAATGCAAAAAATGGTTGAAAGAAGGATGCGGGCAAGCATATTCACCTTGGCATCATTCTGGTATACTGCGTGGGTAAATGCGGGTCAGCCCAACCTTGATGAATTTGCAGATGAACTAAAAAGCAACAAAGAAGACGATGATGCAGAAAAAGCCAAAGATTTGAATAAAATAAAAGGCAGAGAGGAAGCTAAATAATGCAGAAATGTTGAAAATTCCGGCAATAAAATAATTTTGATCACACCGTTGTCATGTACTTCTGGTTGATTGTCTAAACATTTTTTGTGAAACAACAATCTTTAGCTTCCGATGCACATGCCGGCTGCTGCTGCTGCGCTAAACAACATGCCAAAACACACTTTATCAGATTTACCAAAATAATAATTTCCGTTGGCAACATTTTCGCGCTTAAATTTGTCTTTACTAAAATTGTATTCATGCTAAAATATTGTATTCTCGGATTGTTTTTCTTCTTTTGGGTTGCTGGTGCATCCGCACAGTGTTCTATGGATTGTTACGGACCTAAAATTGCAGTAATCCAAAATAATGGAAAGGTAAAAAGTTTCCATTTTTTACTAGGCAACGCAGAAAGAGATACCTTTTTAAAATTGAATGAAAATCTCATGCCGAAAATAAAAAAAACCGATACTTTAATTTGGCATTGGTCTGAAAATTTTCAAAAACTATTGATGGTAAGTTACAATCCCAAATCAAAAAAGAAAACCATTCTTGTGCGTTTCAGATCTGTTTCCATTTCAATTGCTACAGACTTTTCTTTCACAAAAGTATTCCAATTTAGCATAACTTCTTATATTAAAGATTTCAAAACGGATGCGCAACGCCCATTCAGTCATTTTAAAGATACGTTGCCAGTTTTCAAAGTCCCAAATGCATGTGTCGGCGTTACCCACCAAAAAATCAATTGCACCACACCCATTGCAAACCCATACGGCCCTACAGCCACAAAAAAGAAAAGAGATCAAGCTGCATTCTCCGCTGATTCTACTTGGAGCTATCCCTTGGCACAGTTAAAAAAAGCATTGGTTGCACAGCAAAATACTGCGATTTGGAAAGCTGCTAAAAATACCATCAGCGGTTGGTTTGACTCTGCCTTTGCCGATGTTTCTACCGATATCCGAGAACTGCACCAAATTGAATTTTACATGGAAGAAAAAGATTACAATGATTTGCCCATGAAAGCTTTCATAGACAATATATACCCAGGCCTGTTTGCTGGCAAAAATGTGCAAGTAACTCCACATTACAAAAAAAACAACATTCGTGGTTTTCGTTTTCTTTGGTACACCTTCCCCATGCTAAGATTTGGATTTCAACCAGGTTTAAAAAATGGAATTCCGGTATATATGATTGTCCGCAGTACCGACGATACTAAACTGGTGACCAACGCATTGTACCCCGAATCGTTGTTTCTCAAAGATTCTATTTTTCAGGACATTTATTCCTCGGCACTGCCAGAAGAAAGGGTAAAAAGCATACTGGGCTGGAAATGCATTGCCCAAAAAACACAATGCAATTTAGACTACATTAAATCGTCCCAAAAAGAGGACATCATCAATAGGGGCTATACATTTAATGGCGAAATAGAAATCCAAAAAAACAGGACAGATTCGATTATAGGAAAAATTAAAACTTCCGGAGAAAATATCATCATCTTGGCCATTGGCTGCAGCGCGCCAGAAATTTCTGTTCGGCTGGATGAAAGTTACAATTGGGCGCCATTAAATATGGGCAACCGCCATGATTATCTACTCAATTCAACATTTGCTGTTTCAACCGCATTTAAGAAAAATACGGGTGAATATTTGTATAAAATGAAAAACAAACACGATTGTGATAAAATATGGTTGCTGTTTTTTTCTGCAGCTTCGGACTAAAAATAGAAAAAATATTGTTTATGCCAAACGCATCAATACAAGGTCAAATTTAGAATTTATCAAAACCACGGCTCCACTTTTTCCCAAACAGTCTCTTTCCCCACCTCATCCACCAAATGCATTTTGCCATCTGCCACATGCCATGTGCAGGTAAAAACGCCACCCGTTAAGCAAAACAATTGAAATATTTCATCCGCAATGGGCGACAAACAATAGGTAAGTTCATAAGAAGTTAAGCGGTCATTTTCTACCTTGAATTTTCCGGTAAAGGCAAAATCATTACCGTCAAACAAGGCAATATACCTGCCATCTGCGCGCCACTGTTCTTCTTCCAACAATTTGCGGCGGTCTTCTGCCCACATTTGCCACACCCCTTCATACCCTCCTAGGCCATTGCCTTCCCTTTCAAAAATAGAATGGTGAGGACTGCTTTCCACACCCACACGAAGCTTGCGCCCCCCCTCTAGCAAAGCCACATCAATATCCCTGGTACCTTCATATACCTCGCCGCTGTCTTTAATTTGCATAAACAAGTTGCTAGGCAGCTGTTTTTCGGCATCCCGCAGTTGCCATTCTCCCACCAATTGCGGGTTTATTTCAGAATCCATCTCGGAAAATTGCATGGCGCGAAGGTAGGGCGTGGGGTTTGGTTCCACAAATTGCTTTAATTTTAAAACCTCGTAATCTTTAATACAAAAATAATTATTTTACCAAAATATATTGTCTAATATTATTGAAGTCATATTATATTCGCCTTGCAAAACCATAGTTTAATTAGCCAACTTAAATCTTAAAATCGAAATATATACCCTCCCATGGATGAACAAAAGGAAAAAGAAATAACTAGAAACGATTTTATGAATTTCTTTCGCGATAACGATAAACTTAATCTTTTAAGCACAGATGATAGAATAGAAGTTTTTTCAACAATACTATTGGGTAGTTCCGATTTTAAAATAAAAATATTTGAAAATATTTTTTCAGATTACTGTGTAAGCCATATTGGAGTGTTGGACTTGCAAAACATAAAATAATTTGTATGGATTATAAGGCAATAATAAAAGGAAAATCACCAAATAATTTTGCGCAACCCGGCCTGGCATAGAGATGAAATCATTTTAGCGTTGGATTTGTATTGGAGGTTAGAAGCTGGGCAAATTCATTCGCGCAACCCTGAAATTCAGGAACTTTCTAGACTGTTAAATCGCCTGCCCATTTTTGATATTCGACCAGATGAGGTGAAGTTCAGAAATTCAAACGGTGTGCGTTTAAAATTAAGTAACTTTTTGGCCCTAGATGCTAACTATCATGGCAAGGGAATGCAATCTTTTAGTCAATTGGATAGAAAAGTATTTGAAGAATTTCAATTTAATAATGAAAAACTTCATGCAAATGCCAACCATATTCGAAAAATAGCAAATGACGCAGAACTTCCGAATCAACTTTACTTAATTCCAGAAGAGGAAGAAGGTGGTGAAATCAACATAGTGCAAGAAGGTGCCGTTATTTACAAACTCCATAAATTCAGAGAACGTGATTCGAAAATCATATTTAAAAAGAAAGATTTTGTGTTTCAAACTGAAGGTAAATTACTTTGTGAAGCATGTGAATTTGATTTTAATGTTAAATATGGGGAACTCGGTTTCAAATACATTGAATGCCACCACAGGACACCGCTTTCTGAATTCACAAGCAGTTCAAAAACTTCACTTCTAGACTTAGCTTTGGTTTGCTCCAATTGCCATCGCATGTTGCATCGCAGAATTGATACTTTAAGTATTGAAGGATTAAAGAAATTGCTAGCAAGTTAAAAAACCATGCTCCTCCACTACCTACACCGCCCAACCGAAACCACCAAAACCTTGGGGACAGTTGTTTTTGCCAACCCCAATGGAATTAGCCTTGCAGATGCGGAGGCGCGCATTGTGGCCGAACTGATAGACGCAGAATTGTTTATTCCCAACCGCTTGGGCATAGCCAGCCTTTGTGGAAATACAGACCCCGAAGAAGATGACGATTATCACGAATTTGTATCTGTAAAAAACCCAGAAGAAGTTCCCACAGATGCGCGGACTATAGAAATGTTTATCGCCGATTTAAAAACTTTTAAAAAGGCAAATCCGGATGAGTTTTGGTAAGAAAGTAAATTGAAATTTTTAAAAAGAAAAAGCGGAATAAATTCCGCTTTTCTTGGGCAAATATTAAGTTAATTCTCTTCTAAAACAGCACCAATTAATTCTGTTTTGGATTCATTTTGCTCATTTATGATCCACTTTATACCTAAAATCCTCTACCAAAAATTCCATCGTTGTAGTTCGTACTTCTGGTTTCTTTTTGGGTTTAAAGTATATTACATCTCCAGCATCATTTGTTACTTTAGTACGCATATTGCTTAATGCCCATATACACTCTTTCACTTGAGTAAATTGCTCAGCGCCATACCAATTGCCAGTTTTTGCGTTGTAGGTCATTTTTATTTCAATGTACTTTACTTCGCCTTTGCAGTTTACAATTTCAGCAATTGTAACTACACTTTTTGGCGTTGCGCTTCCGCTTTCAAATGCAAATTCGAAAGTTATGCCAAAGGTTCCTTTAATATCACCCCGGCCTACAGAAACAATATCAATGGCAAAATTGTCGTAGCGCGTTTGATTTATTTTCCACCTTTCATTCCATACATGAAAACTCCAAGTTGAATTGTCACGTCCTTTTTTATATTCGGTTTTTACATCAAAAGTTTCTTTGCAAGAATTTGTAAACTGGAAATCAATGTTGCTAATATTCCATGGGGTTTTGCTGTTGTCGATGCTACGTGAGTCGTCAAAAGTCCACTTTCCAAACAAACCCCGGGGTTGGATTTTCATTGTGTAGGATTGTCCTTCATCATTGGATATTGTAACGACAGCGATAGCACTTACTTGGCCCCATTCTAGCACATCAGACAAGGGAACGGCTTTGTCGTTCTGCGTAGTATTTAATCCAAGTACCGCCCCAAAAATGGGTTTGCCGTTTGCATCTTTTGATATGGTACATTCCACATCCAAATCTTTTAGATCAATAAATGAAGATGAATTAGAGGATGTGCTTGCAAAAACCCAACATTGGCCATATTTGGCGGGTCTTTTATGGCCATTTAATAAGATTTCGAAATTGGTAAAATCTGCATCCTTAGCCAAGCTTTGGGTAACGCTTCGCTTGTCTCCAGAAGTATTAAGCAAATCGCAATTGGCCTCACCCCCTACAAAATCAGCATCGTATTTGCTGCTCAATTTAATTTGAGCCTCAAATAAGCCGGTTTTCACATTCAATTTGGCGGCGGAAGTAAATTTTGTTTTGTTGCCTTTAACGTCGTACACCAACAATCCAATTTCCATCGATATAATTGCACCTTTTTTATCTACTACGGACATTTCAACATCCACGGTGGAATTGCTTTTAAATTGCATGTTCCCCCCTTCAACGTTGAAACTTGAGCTTACAAAATTCAGAGAAACGCAATCTACTATTTGTAAATTACCCCCTTTAATTTGTGCGAAAGCGCTTGAACAAAGGGTGAGAAGAGAGAGGAAGACGATGCCTGTTTTTTTCATGGTTTTAATTGTAGTTCAAAAAAAGGAACTGCCGGTGTACATTATGTCTAAAACCTGTGAAACGTAGGTTTGGGTTTGCGAAACGCAATTTTTGATGGGTGATATCTTTGATTTGGCAAAATTAGATTTCATGATGTCTTTTATGCAATGTAACCGCATGGAAAACTCTCCTCCAGAAATAGTTTGTATTTGCCATTCACCTACCTTTTCGTATTACCCACCCAGCGAATCCATACATTCTATCGGCTTTATCTAAGTTATTTTAGCATAAATACTACTTTTGCAAACAGAAACCACAAATACATGCAAACCATACTCGGGTCAAACGGCGTTATCGGCCAGGCATTGGCCAAAGAACTTCCCAAATTCAAGACCAACATTCGCTTGGTTTCTAGAAATCCAAAAAAGGTAAATCAGAATGACGAATTGCTTTCGGCAGATTTAACTCTCAAGGAAGATGTTTACAAAGCCATAGAAGGAAGTGAAGTTGCCTACTTATGCATTGGACTTAAATACGACATTAAAACCTGGAGAAAAGAATGGCCGGTATTGATGCGAAATGTATTGGATGCTTGCGCAAAATATAAGTGTAAATTGGTTTTTGTTGACAACGTATATGCCATAGATACTGCTGAAATTGGAAACATAACTGAAGAATCGAACATGAAACCTTTCAGTAAAAAAGGCGCAGTGAGAAAAGAAATTGACCAGATGATTCTAGACGATATGCAAGCAGGAAAAGTGGAAGCCATTATCGCACGTTGTGCAGATTATTATGGACCTTCCACAGAGTTAAGTTTGGTAATGATTGCAACATACAATCAATTTATAAAAAACAAAAAAGCCCAATGGATTGGCTATCCAAAAGTACCACATACTTATACCTATTCTGAAGATGCAGGAAAAGCGATGGCATTGCTAGGAAACACACCCGATGCATACAATCAAATATGGAATTTGCCCACAGAAAAACGTGGATTTACTGGCGAAGATTGGGTAAATTTGGTAGCAAAAGAAATGGGGAAATCTGCATCTTACAGCAATATTCAGCCTTTTATGGTGCGTGTATTAGGCATATTTATTCCCATTCTGCGAGAAGTTTATGAAATGCAATATCAATTTGAAATTCCATACAAATTAAATAGTGATAAATTTGAAAAACGCTTTGGTATAATGGCAACGCCATATGAAAAAGGAATGAAAGAAACATTAAACGATTTGGCGCAAATGAACCCTAAATAAAGGATATCAATGATAATCCAAGACTTTAACGTCTGGCACATCAATAAAAATTAATTCAATGTGCTTTTCTTTTGCCTTTACTTTAAAGTCTTGGGTAATCTCTAAAATATCATAATCTATATAAACACTATCCGTAGCTTCAAGGGTTACAACTGAATAAGGCGGGATTTTATCCAAGGTATTTCTAATTCTTTTTTTGTTTAAAAAACTCACATTTAAAGCAAAGGTAATTTGAATATGCAAAATATTCCCATGCTTGGCTTCGGAATATGTATAGCCTGCACGGTATGTATGTTTTATCAAAAAATAAATGGCGTAGATTGTACCAATGACCACGCCAATCAATAAATCTGTAGAAAGTATAGCAATGATGGTTACGGCAAAAGGCAAAAACTGCTCTCTTCCTTGGCTAAAAATAGCTTTATACATGCTGGGTTTAGTTAACTTATAACCCGTGAGAAACAAAATAATGGCCAAAACACAATAAGGAATCAGTTGGATAAATGGAATGGCAAAAAGGACCGCCAATAACAACCAAACGCCATGGGTAAAAGCTGACCATTTGGTTTTTGCACCAGCCGATGCATTTGCCGAACTCCTCACTATGACAGATGTAATGGGAATGCCGCCAAACAAACCACTTATAAAGTTTCCACTGCCTTGTGCAATTAATTCACGGTTCGGCGGTGTTACCCTTTTCATAGGATCTAATTTATCCACGGCTTCTAGGCTTAACAGGGATTCTAAGGAGGCAACGAATGCAATAATTAAGGAATATTTCCATACCATACCATTGCCCAACGCTTGTTTAAAATTGGGGAATTTTATATCCGCAAAAATATTGTTCGGTAACGTTACAAAATGCGAATTTTTTAATGCTAAAAAATGCCAGTTATCCGGGATCCATTGAGCAAGCGCTGAAATGATGATTACAACCACAAAACTTGAGGAAAGAAATGAAATTCTTTTTGCTAAAAATCGATCCCAAATAAAAATTACGAATATGGCCAATATAGAAAGCAAAATGGTGCCTTCTGAAATGTGGGGAAAGAATCCTTCCTTATGGTCGAAACCAGAATGCAAGGTAAACACGTTAAAAAATTCATCTGTATAAAAATCAGGTTTTTCGTATCCCAAAATCAAAGGTATCTGTTTGGTCATCAAAATAATACCAATAGCGGCCAACATTCCTTTAATTACCGCACTGGGAATAAAATGTGTGAATCCACCCAGCTTTAACACTCCCAATAAAATTTGAATTACTCCTGCTGCACTCACAGAAACGAAAAAGATATCCAATGCGCCAAGGTCTGTGATTGCTGCGGTACATATGGCAGTTAAACCAGCGGCTGGACCACTCACACTGAGACTGGATCCACTCACCAGCGTTACTATCAAACCGCCGACAATTCCGGCAATAATTCCACTTACTACCGGGGCACCTGAAGCCAAAGCAACACCCAAGCAAAGCGGAAGCGCAACAAAGAATACGGTTATACTTGCTTTAAAATCATGTTTAAAAAATGTTTTGAAAACAAATTTCGCTTTGCGATTCATGTGTATTTCAACTATTTCTTTTTAAATTTATGAAAAGGCTTTTTATTCCCTTTAAAATCCCCTTTGGGTTTCACGTTGGGATTGTATTCGGGGCCTTTGGGAATGCCTTCCGGCATCGGCAATTTTGGAACTTCTGCCCCAATTAATGCTTCAATTTGTTGAAATTTTCTTTGATCTAATTCTGAAATAAAGGTAATGGCTTCTCCTGTAGTTTCGGCCCTTGCGGTTCTGCCAATGCGGTGGATATAATCTTCGGCATCTCCAGGTACATCAAAATTGATAACCATGCCAATGTCTTCAATATCAATACCACGAGACAACACATCAGTGGCCACAAGTACAGGTATTTTTTTACTTCGAAAGCCACGCAGCACTTCTTCCCTTTCAGATTGATCCAAGTCTGAGTGAATGGCGCGGGCATTAAATCCAGCTTTTTTAAGGTCTCTTTCTAAATCTTTAACTTTAATTTTTGTGCCTGAAAATATAATAACACTGGGTAGTTTTTTATCCTTTAAAATAGCGGTGCAGAGTGCATTTTTATTGGCATTGTAAACCAGATACGCGCCTTGAGTAACCCCTTCCGCAGGTTTGGAAACAGACAAGCTAATTTGTACTGGATTATGCAACAATTTTGCGCCCAAAGTTCTAATTTTTGGGGGCATTGTAGCCGAAAAAAGCAAAGTTTGGCGTTTTGCGGGCAACTCTTTTACTATGCGCATGATGTCATCCACAAAACCCATATCAAGCATTCGATCTGCTTCATCCAAAATCAAATGTTTTAAATGATTAAATTTCACATAACCCATGTTAATATGCGCTAAAAATCGGCCTGGGGTGGCAATAATAATATTGGCTCCTTCCAAAATGGCCTTTTTTTCTCTTTCAAAAGCCATTCCATCATTGCCTCCATAAATGGCCAGTGAACTGATGGATGTATGGTACGAAAATCCTTGCAGGGCTTGTGAGATTTGAAGTGCTAATTCGCGGGTTGGCACAATAATTAGTGTGTCGGTATGGTGCGAAGGATTTCTGGCCAGTTTGTCTAATACAGGCAACAAAAATGCCGCGGTTTTTCCAGTGCCGGTCTGGGCACAACCAATTAAATCTTGGCCGCTTTGTATAATAGGAATGGCCTGTTCTTGAATAGGAGTTGGGGTCTCAAATCCCATATCATCCAACCCATCTTGAATGTCGTAATCGAAAAGAAAATCGTGAAAATGCAAAATATGTTTATTTACAAAGGTAAGCGAGAAAACTGAATTGCCCCCCAAATGTGCACGAAAACCAAGAATTGTGGCTTTATATTATTACGCAGAATACGGATATAACCAACATACTAAAAATAATATCAAGAGCCTTTTCCTCGCGCTTTTGTAGATTTGTTGTCTTTCATTTTCTCCTTTCACTTCGTATTCTTCTATTATTTGGTCATATTTTTCGTGCTTCCCATAAATTAAATACAATGTTCCGAAAGTCAATCCCAGCAATATTAAACCAAGTATTTTTTCTGTTACTCTGCCAATCAACTGTGTAGATATTGAATCCCAAAGGTGAAACAAATTCAACACAATAAATGAGGTAATAAAAATCAAAATAATGAATACCGGCACAAGCAATATTCCCGTATTTTTTGCCGATTTTAGGGTATCCCCCTGCTTTTTATTTCGTAATACTGCGTAAATAAAATGTCAGTGATAAAGTTCATTATAACCCAAATAATTTAAAATGGAACGGATAAATCGCTTTGCTGACATTTGGCAATGGTCGTTGATTTTACAGACTGATCTACAACCTGTCCACTAGAGTTTAAACTTGATATGGTAATGGGATACACATCTGGCGGTATCTGCACGGTATCGCTGGTTGCGCCAATGGGTACAATTTTCTCCCTTGCATTGGCCGCCCCAGGGTAAGTTATGATGATGGAATGTCTTTTCGTAAAAGCGCCGAAAGCAACTTTCAAACTTCCGAAATTCTTGGTTTCACAATCGTCCTTTTTCTTTTTGCAGGTTACTAGTAGAAAAGGCATAAGTAAGAATACGTAGATTTTTTTCATGGCAGTTTATTTTATACAAGATTAGGAATAAACAATGACAATTCCGAATTCACCCATCCATATCTTATCATTTTCCTAAAAATTGAGGCAACACACAATCTGTGTGTGCTGCATAATACACCATTACAGTTTTTTTGAGAGTTTATATAAACTCAAACCAATTGTTTTTATGAACCTCAAAATACGCCGTGTCAGGATAGTTTTTTGCCCACAATGTAGGCGGCTTGTTTTTTCCTGGTGAATACTTAAATTCATATGCAGTAATCGTACCATCTATTTCCTCTATTAAATCTATCTCTTGTTGTGTGTAAGTCCGCCAAAAATAGTTAGCGGCTTTCTTTCCACCGTAATGCTGTTTTTTCATTCGTTCCATAAACATAAAGTTTTCCCAAAGCGCACCTACATCGTCTCTCATGCCGATGGAATTGAAATTGTTAATGATCGCATTTCGAACCCCATTGTCATAAAAATAATAGCGACTTGTTTTGGTAATTTCATTGTCCATATTTTTCGTAAACCCCCTCACATTGTAAATAATAAAAACCTTTTCCAATAAATCCAAATAGGAGGCGACGGTGTTTTTTCCCATGCCAAGCGCATTGCCAATGTTTTCAATGGATATTTCTTTTCCTATCCTAAAGGCAAGCATTCTCAGCAAATCCAGGATCTTTTTTGAATTTCGAATGCCATCATATGCCAGAATATCTTTTAAAAGGTAAGAATCACGCACTTGTTTTAAGTACTTTTCTTTTTCATCTCTATTTTCCAGCTGAAAAATATTTGGATAACTTCCATAGACCAAAAGTTCTGGCAGCATCATTTGCACAGCAGCTCCGCCTAAAGTATCTCTCAATTCTGTAGCTGCTACTGGGAACATTTGATACACCACTTGCCTTCCAACAAGGGGCTCGCCAATTTTCCCTGCCAAATCCATCATGGCCGAGCCTGTTACAATGATTTTTGTCTTCTTTAAGTGATCGGTCATCAATTTCAGCGCTTTGCCAGCATTTTCAATCTCTTGCACTTCATCAATAAAAACCATGTCGTATCCAGCAAAGAAATTCCGAATTCTTTGCAACGATAGACTGTCTAGAATTTCCTTCAAATCGGAATTTTCCCCTGTATCTGTGAACAATACACCTTTTTGTTTTTTTAAAAATGTTTCTACTAAAGTTGTTTTCCCAACTTGACGGGGTCCATACAAAGCCAAAACCTTTCCTGGTTTAAAGTCTTTTTGCCATTTGCTAGAAAAATATCGAACAATGTCCATCGCAGTTTGTCTTATTGCATCTTATTGGCACAAAGATAAAACTTTTTTACGAACTATGGACGCAATTCAATCTATTTCCGTCCATTCATTGACGCTATTTCTATTAATTCCGTCTATAAGCAGACGCAATTTATATTAATACCGTCCATTTGCAGACGCAATTTGTATTAATTCCGTCTGTTAGATAGAATTCGATCCTGAAAACGCGAACCCATTTTGGTGATATTGTCCTGTTTTAACAACACACAACGCAATTGTTTCATTTTTTCCCTAAATTGCAACCTTCATTCGTCAAACCTATTTGTATGACCTTCGACACAAAATCCTCAACCAGCCCAATAATTACAGCCCGGGAAACAAGCTCCGACAAAAATTCTGGCAGCAATTCTAACCCAAAAGTGGATGCCAAAATTGCCTATATCGACAACGTGCCTCACGAAATTCGCGACGGAGAAACCATTCTTCAATTGGTTCGTCGCATTCATGGCGCAGAACTCGTTCCAACCCTTTGCGATGCGCCAAATTTGGAACCGTTTGGAAGTTGCCGCATTTGCAGCGTTGACGTGGCTCTAACAGAAAATGGCAGCGCCAAAAGCATGGCGAGTTGCCACACTCCCGTAATGCCCGGAAGTTACATTTATCCAAGCAGCGACCGTATTCAAAAACTTAGAAAAAATATAATAGAATTGGTTTTAACAGATCACCCATTGGATTGCCTTACTTGTGAAGTGAATAACAATTGCGAATTGCAAGAAGTGGCTGCCAAGGTAGGGGTGCGCAAAGTGCGCTACCCAGAAGGGAAAAACCACCTAGACAGAGAAAAAGATTTAAGCCACCCCTATATGACCTCGGATATGAGCAAATGCATCAACTGTTTCAGATGTGTTAGGGCTTGTGAAGAAGTTCAAGGTCAATTCGTTTTAAGCATGGCTGGACGAGGTTTTGACAGTCATATTGTAAAAGGATCTGAAGTGAATTTTTTTGAAAGTGATTGTGTTAGCTGTGGAGCATGTGCCCAAGCCTGTCCAACATCTGCAATATCAGACGTGTTTGAAAGCAAAAGCATTGTGGGCACTGAAAAAACCCGCACCATTTGCACCTATTGCGGAGTGGGTTGCAACTTGGATGTAGCCACAGTAAATGGAAAAGTCAAAAGCATTCAAGCGCCTTATGATGCTAAGGTAAATGAAGGTCATACTTGTTTAAAAGGCCGCTATGCCTTTGGATTTTACAACCATCCAGACCGTTTGCGCACTCCGTTGATTCGAAAAAATGGAGAATTAACGCCAGCAACATGGGATGAAGCCTATGATTTTATTGCCGATAAATTAAATGCTATTAAAACGGATTTTGGTCCAGATTATATAGCAGGTATTTCTAGCGCCAGGTGCACAAATGAGGAAAATTACCTCATGCAAAAATTCATTCGCGCGACCATTGGCACCAACAACATCGACAGTTGCGCTAGAGTTTGCCACTCACCTACTGCTTTAGGCATGCAACGCACATTTGGAACAGGGGCTGCCACCAACTCGGTTGTGGATTTAAAATTTACAAATTTAATCATGGTAATAGGCGCCAACCCAACAGACGGACACCCTGTTACCGGCGCCAAACTCAAACAGTTTGCCATGAAAAACACGGCCATCGTTATTGATCCACGCAGGACTGAAATGGCCAAATATGCAAAATACCATCTACAGTTAAGGCCTGGAACCAATGTAGCTCTGCTAAATATGATGCTGTATTACATCATCTCCGAAGGTTTGGAAGACAAAAGTTTTATTGAAAACAGAACCGAAGGATACGATGATTTTAAAACAAAAATATTGGCTTTGGATATTGCGGAAGCTGAAAAAATAACCGGGGTTGATTGCCTTTTAGTGCGGGCAGCGGCCATGGCTTATGCATCTGCTCCGAATGCCATGAGTTTTCATGGATTGGGTGTTACCGAGCATTCATTGGGTACGTTTACCGTAATGCAAATTGCAGATTTGGCAATGATTACTGGCAATATTGGCCGCCGCGGAGTTGGCGTAAATCCATTGCGTGGCCAAAACAATGTACAAGGCGCAGCAGACATGGGATGCCAACCCCACCAAGGGGCAGGTTATTTTGATGTTACCGTTCCAGAATACCACCAAAAATACGAAGCTTTTTATGGTGCCAAATTGCCAAATTATGTGGGCTATAAAATTCCCCAAATGTACGATGCCGCTTTGGCTGGTAAATTAAAAGCACTTTGGCTAATGGGTGAAGACGTGGTGCAAACCGACCCCAATACGCACCATGTAAAAGCAGCTTTGGGAAAATTAGATTTGTTGATAGTACAAGAAATTTTCATGACTGAAACTGCGTTAATGGCAGACGTGGTATTGCCCGCAGCTTCTTTTCTTGAAAAAAGTGGAACTTTCACCAACGGCGAACGCCGCATTCAAAAAGTACAACAAGTAGTAGAACCCTTAGAAGGCACCAAATCCGACGGCCAAATCATGGTGGATATTATGAACCGCATGGGTTACGAACAAGCCGATTATAATGCCGAAACTTTGCTAGAGGAAATTGCACAAATAGTTCCATTTTTTGAAGGTGTAAAATGGAAAGAATTGGGCGATAACGGAAAACAATGGCCTGTAGCCAAAGACGGCACTGATACAGAAATATTGCATATTACAGAATTTAAACGTGGTAAGGGAAAATTTATATCTGCAGAATGGCGCGAAACCAGTGAAATCATAAAAAATGGCGCCGAATTTCCTTACATTATTACCACCAATCGCGAATTGGAACATTACAACAACGGCACTATGACGCGCAGAACTGGCAACGTAAAAATTGTAACAGAAGATTTGTTGTTAATTCATCCTATAGACGCAGAAAGACACGAAATTAAATCCGGAGATATGGTGTGTGTAATAAGTGCTAGAGGTAAGGTAGATGTGAAGGCCAAAATAAGTGACGAAGTAAAACCCGGCATTTTTTCTTCTACATTTCACTTTCCTGAAATTGCCATGAACAACATTACCAGTAGCGAATGCGACACTGATGCAATGTGCCCTGAATATAAAGTTGTGGCTTGTACAATTCGGAAAAGCAAAGGAAAGTTTAAAGAATTGGTCTGACAACTCAAAAGAATTAAATTTATGTCTATTTACACATCCAAAAATACATTACGCACACTATCAAATTTTTGACAGTTTAACTGTAGTTGTTTTGTGACTATGAAAAAAAGAGTAATAGGGATTCTCTTAATTGTATCGTTTTGCGCTGCATTTAGAAAAAATGAAGAAAAGATTACGTATTTAAAAGATATTAAAACCATCTTTGATTAAAATTATAGCTATTGCCACGGTGAAAACAAATATATTTATGCCAAATGGGGCGGCGATTTAAATAATTGGGATAGTCTAAAGATTCGTATAGAAAATGGCAAATTTAGAGATCATGTTATCGTAAAAAAAGACATGCCGCCTATTCAATGGAACAGGGGTATTGGTTTGCCAGAAAACGAAATTAAACTAATTGATTCTTGGCTCAATGCAGGTGCTGAATATTGAATAAAGCAACATTTTGAAAGGACAGTATCCCATTAAGTGTGTAAAATACTTTTTTATGATTTCATTTTAAGGTCTCCAAATATAAGGTTAAATTGATTTAGGATTATTCCCCAATTTCTGATGGGCATAGTCCATTTTTTTGTAGCCTCTTTAATAGCAAGAAATACTGATTTAAGAACGGCGTCGTCAGTGGGATAGGACATTTTGTAATTTGCCCAAATTCTATTAACACTTCTAATGCTTATTTCAAATATTTCTGCAGCTTGGTTTTGAGTCCCTAACCTCTTATTTAAGTAGCTACAAACTTTCAATCGATTCGATTCTTGAACGTCTATACTCCCCCTTTTCTTTTGCACATATTGATATACAACATATTTTTCGTATAAGACCTAAACAATGCTCTTATTGATATGTTAAGAAAATAGAAACGGATGAGGAACTTACTAAAGAAGATATTTTAGACAACATTAAGGCGGGACTTGAAGAGGCAAGCTTATTCAAAAAAGGCAAGTTGAAAGCTACATCCGCTATAAATTTTTGAATAAACTATAGTATTGATCTTTCAGCCAACTTTAAAAAAGAAGCTAAAAGGCTACTAAAAAATATCCCTCTTTAAAAACCGAGTTTGCAGAGCTCTATACGAAACTGGAAGAAAACCCAACTGAAGGCAATCCAATTGGCAACGATATTTATAAAATACGATTGGCAATTGCTTCAATAAACAAAGGCAAATCTGGAGGTGCCTGAGTTTGTTTTTTGTAAAAGTTTTACAAACTAGGGTGCTACTTTTCGCTATCTATACCAAAGGCGAAATGAATAACATACCAGATAAACAAATTAAGAACTTATTAAAGCTTATTTGTAAAGCAAAAGTTAGCCAATATCCAGATGAGTGACATTGTTAACTGCATACATAGCCTAATAAAACCTATTGTTTTCAAAAATCCAATTCCTATCAGAATTGATCACTTTCTGGTTATATCAACCGCATATCTTTAGGTTATCAAGGTATTGTAGAGCACTTGTTTCATTTCCTCCGTTTCGTTGTTGCATAAGTATGTTGCCCAATGCTTAGTAGGTATAATTTGCTGCACAATCTTGGCTTTTGAAAAAATGTTACCATAGACGTAATTTTACTCCATTTTAGGTATTTTAACATTCGAATGAAAATTCGCTGTTTTTAACTGTTTATGACGTTTGTTCAATGAAACAAAGTTTGAATGTGATTTTTATTACCCTAGGGTAAAGATTGGATGGTAAATTTGCAATTTTAAATTGATGATAGAAACGGATATAATCATTATAGGTGCTGGCCCTGTTGGGCTTTTTACCGTATTTGAGGCGGGTCTCTTAAAGTTACATTGTCATATCATAGACGTATTGGCAGAGCCAGGTGGGCAATTGACAGAAATTTATCCCAAAAAACCCATTTACGACATACCAGGGTTTCCAAAAATACTCGCTGGTGATTTGGTATCAAATCTTCTAAAACAAATTGCGCCCTTTAAGCCTGGCTTTACAATGGGCGAACGCGCAGAAACAATCGAAGTTCTTGAGGATGGTAAATTTGCAGTTACTACAAACAAAGGCACAAAGCATGTCGCACCCAACATTGCAATTGCGGGTGGCCTTGGCTGTTTCGAACCCCGGAAACCGCCGATTTCTAATATCGCCAATTATGAAGACAATGGCATTGATTACATCATAAAAAATCCAGAAAAGTACCGAAACAAAAATATTGTTATCGCGGGTGGGGGTGATTCTGCCCTAGATTGGACTATTTTTTTAGCAGAAGTTGCCGCAAAAGTAACCATGGTGCACAGGCGAACCGAGTTCAGGGGTCACTTGGACAGTGTTCAAAAAGCAATGGACTTGGCAAGCGGCGGTAAAATAAACCTAATTACCAACAGTGAAGTTGTGGGTTTGAATGGGGAAAATAGTTTGGTTTCGGTAGAATTAGAGAAAACAGATTCTCCAAATTTCGTTTTGGAAACCGATTATTTCTTGCCTTTATTTGGATTGTCTCCAAAGCTTGGTCCCATTGCAGATTGGGGACTTAATATTACAAAAAATGCGATTGACGTTAACACATTGGATTACAGCACAAACATTTCGGGTATTTATGCGGTTGGAGATATCAACCAATACGAAGGAAAGTTAAAACTGATCCTTTGCGGTTTTCACGAGGCTACCATAATGGTTCAAAGCGCATTTAAAAGGATTTATCCCAATAAAAACAATGTATTGAAATATACAACGGTGAATGGGATTCAAGGGTTTGAATAAGTATAAATAGGAATGTCGTAGAAATCTACAATTGCATCGTGATTTGCGTGCCTTTTTGCCTCGAAGGCAAGAAGCGGCAATTTGCTAACCCTACCCCCGCCGCGGTGGGGCATATGGGTTGAGGTCATTTTTTTTATGGCTTTTTTATACATGATTGTCAACCACTGTCATTTTTTTGCAAGTTTCGCCTGAAACGCTTTGAAATCTGATTAAAATCATTTAAACTTGTATAGTCAAATTTCAGATGATGAAGGCGAAAACCCCATATTTTGGTTTTTTTGTAATAATTGTAATGGCAATTGCTATCATATTTGTATCATCATGTAAGAAAAAAACACTTGTTAATGTTGCCAAAGAACAACAAGTTGTAAGCAGTGAGTGGTTAAATACAGAGTTTAACAACCAATCCTTTTGGTCAAAAACCGTAAACCTTGTCGGAGAAGAGACTTTTAATTGCGAGTTCGATATTCCTGCAATTTCAGAAGAACTGTTGAAAAATGCGTCCGTATTGGTTTATGCAAAATTTTATGGTTATGAGCCCACCATTTGGCCCGACGAAAAAATTGGCTTGCTGCCAAAAGACATTTTTCGCTTTGCTATAGGTGGTAGTATGGATTATTGGTCGGCAGCAGTCAGCCCTGGTAAAGTCGGAATTACAGTGCTGAACAATTCTGGAAAATTCCCTGGCAAGGTGAATCCTGAAATACAATTCAGACTGATTGTAGTTCCCAAAACTGCATTGATAGTAACCGGAACCAAACCGTTGGCTACAAATCCCCTAGGCAAGTACACCGAGGGAGAATTAAGGGAACTATCCTACGACCAGCTTTGTTCACAAGCAGGGTTGAGTAAATAAGTTCAATATTCTATTTTTACTTTTTTCTGTTACATTTGTTGCATGTCATTGCTTGCATTGCCTTGGATTATTTTAGTTCGCCGCTGGATTATTCGCATTGTTATTGGTTTTATTACACTATCTCTTTTTCTTGTTTTGCTTTTTAAATTTGTTAATCCCAGTTGGACTTTAACTATGTTTTCGCGCAAAATGGCCAGTGAAAAAAAAGAATTTCACATCCAAAAGGAATGGAAAAGTTTGAATGAAATATCTACCAATATGCAGCTCGCTGTAATTTGTGGGGAAGACCAGCATTTTGGTACCCATTCGGGCTTTGATTTTGCAGCCATAAAAAGTGCAATTTCTAGCAATCAAAGAGGTGGCCCAGTTCGCGGTGCAAGCACGATCAGCCAACAAACTGCCAAAAATGTATTTTTATGGGAAAGTAGAAGTTGGGTGCGAAAAGGCTTGGAAACTTGGTTTACCCTATTGATAGAATTTATATGGGGCAAACAAAGAATTATGGAGGTGTATTTAAACATTGCGGAAACGGGTGATGGTCTTTTTGGGGTTGAGGCAGCGGCAAACCAATATTATGGCACTTCAGCAAAAAAGCTAAGTGTTAACCAAGCAGCAGGTATTGCTAGTATTTTCCCTAGTCCCAGAAAATGGAGAATCGGCGCTTATCCTGCCTCATACCGACGGAATATTATCGCATATTCCATGCGTCATTATGGAATACAATTGGAATATTTAAAATAGTTTTGAAGTATGGCGTTTTTCTAATAATTTAGCACAATGAAAACCAAATTCTTTTTTAGATCATTCGCAGCATTGTTCTTTTGTTCTGCTCTTTTTTCTATTTTTTCATTTCAAAATCCCACACGAATTGTTGCGCCAGATAAAATAGATTCCTTTTCACTTTCTGCGGGAAAAATTGTCTTTGAAAGTAAATGTTCCGGCTGCCATGGATCGAAAGGAGAGGGAAGTTTTGGCCCTAATCTTTGCGACAACTACTGGATTCATGGAAACCATTACCATTCTATAGTGCATGTCATAAAACACGGAGTCAAAGCCAAAGGTATGACAGCTTTCAGCCACAAACTTACACATGCCCAAGTGCGTGATGTTGCGCATTACATTACAATTACCCTTAAAGGAACAAGCCCTAAAAATGCGAAAAAGCCCGAGGGTAAAAAGCATTAAATTTCATTCCCAAATGACACAAATAAAAAAAATAAATCGCAGAAATTTTATTCGCATTTCTGCATTCACCATTCCAATGTTATCGAGCCTAAAAACTTTAAAAGCGGGAGTTTCGCCTGAAGCGAAAAAACCCCTTGTCATAAGTACTTGGAAATTTGGATTTGATGCCAATACTGAAGCTTGGGAGATTTTAAAATACAACGGAAAATCAATAGATGCGGTTGAAAAAGGCGCAAATCTGACGGAATCGTCACACAATTTAAGCGTAGGACTAGGTGCATTGCCCGACCGCACTGGACATGTAACTTTAGATGCATGTATTATGGATGAAAATGGGAAAGCGGGCTCGGTTGCATTTCTGGAAAGAATAAAACATCCCGTTTCTGTGGCCAGAAAAATAATGGAATTAACACCCCATGTGATGCTAGTAGGCTCCGGTGCCCAAGAATTTGCCTTAAAAAATGGGTTTAAACTAGAAAAAAATAAACTTTCTGCAGAAGCTAGAATAGAATATAAAAAGTGGAAAATCAAGCAAAAGGAACTGGAAAAACAAGGCAATGAGAACAACCATGATACCATTGGAATGCTTGCCATGGACAGCGCACAAAACATCAGCGGCAGCTGCACCACCAGTGGGCTAGCATATAAGCTCCGCGGCAGGGTTGGCGATTCTCCTATCATTGGCGCGGGATTGTTTGTAGACAATGAAATAGGCGCGGCAACTGCGACCGGATTGGGGGAAATGGTGATACGCATTTGCGGTGCACATACTACCGTTGAATTGATGCGACAGGGTTATTCGCCCAAAGAAGCTTGCAAAATGACAATTGAAAGAATTGTGAAAAAAATGCCAGAATTGTCTAAAGACAATCAAATTGGAATTTTAGCAGTGAACAAAAATGGAGAATACGGCGCCTACTCAATTCAAAAGAATTTTCACTTCGCTGTTTGCGATTTAGAAAAAGGCAATCGGATAGAAGAATCTGGGTATTATTTTCAATAAATTATTTTCTCAAATAACGCGCGTTTCCATGGAAGATGCGCCAACTGTGCCAAAATTCTTGATAAGCAGCTACAGGTTTTAATGGCTCCGTTTTACCCGAATGTCTCCAACCAAGCATTCCATTTGGGTAAATGATAAAGGCTTCTCCGTTTTGCAGTGAATTGTCTGTATTAATCCTAAAGGAATCTTCAGAACCCACTTTACTGGGTAAATAGAATGCGAAAAAACTCTTCTCATTTTTAGAAATCCAAATCACAATTTTTTTATTATTAAAAGTATCCTCAATTACCCGCTTTTTCTTCAATAAATTCCAATCGTATGCACGGGCATGGTTTGCTCCAAAGGAAATGTTAGATTCATCCAAAATTCCAATGACCCAACTTTTTTCATTCCAACTGGCAGAGTCAGTTCCTTCTAAGCTGCTTTTGCGCGTTCCTGCGTCAAATCCCTCCAAGTTTTTATACCGTTTCACAAAAATTGTGTCTGCTTGCAATATTTTTCCTTTCGGGTATATTTTAATCCAATCTGCGAGACTCATTTGAACGGAGGGCAAAACAGGCAATTTTTCACCTTTTAATTTACCTGCTATTGCCTCGCCATTTTCTTGGCGCCACCAGGAATGGGTAGTTTTATCTTCAAACATGGCGTTGAAATGGTCCATTCCCACCAAACGAAAAGCCTCTCTTTTGCCATTTACAATGGGTTCGATAACCCGGCCTGTGCGACAAGCGGAGCAATAAGTAACCATAATAATTTTGCCCCCAACAGTATCAAAAACACGGTGATGATAGGCAATATATTGGATGGGATAGGCCCGCGCATCTCCATTAAATTCAACGGCAATGACAAGCTTGTTGGTATCCACCTTGTTTGATTCAACCGTCGCAAAATTTTTGTGTATCATCTCTTTAAAAATGGCAGATGCCGTCATTTTAAAATTAAACATCCAAGTAACACCCGAAGCCAAAACAAGCATGGCCGTAGCTAAAATCCATTTTCCGCGCAGGGCTTTTACCAAACCCAACATGAGCATAGCGTATAAAACTGCCCGAATGATCCATTTCATGGAAGAAAGCATGTACGCAAAACCGACAGAATTCATACGCTGACTGCCTGGCAAAGGCATGATAAAATAAACATTGGCTACCTCAAAAAGTATAATTCCGACAATGGCAATGTAAAAAACTTTTTTCATAGAAAATTGGAATATGTGAAAATTCAAACTTACACAATATTTGTGAAATCCGCATGAATTGCCGCAGATGTAATGAAGCAGTTCTTAGATTCCCCATTTTTCGCTATTTTTGCATTTCCTTATGGCAACCACACAAGACATATCCAACGGCATGTTTATTCGATACAACGGCGAACTTTGTCAACTTACAGAATGGCAGCACCGCACACCTGGGAATTTGCGTGCATTTTACCAAGCCAAAATGCGCCGGGTGAAAGACGGAAAAATTGCTGAAAATCGCTTTAGAAGCGGTGAAACCATTGAAATTGTGCGTGTTGAAGTACATGAATTGCAATATTTATACGAAGAAGGCGATGCTTTTGTGTGCATGAACAATGAAACTTACGACCAATTGCCAATTTCAAAATTCATGTTTGGAGATGGCGCCAAATTTATGAAAGAAGGGGATACTGTGATGGTATCTTTCGAGGGCGACTCCCCAATTGGCGCTTCTGCCCCTTCACATGTAGTCTTGGAAATAACTTATACAGAACCTGGCCTGCGTGGCGATACTGCCACAAACACATTAAAATCTGCTACAGTTGAAACGGGTGGAACGGTTATGGTTCCTTTGTTTGTAGAAATTGGCGAAAAAATTAAAATTGATACGCGCGACGGCAGTTATGTTGAAAGAGTGAAATAACAAATTGTGAATTATGAGTTGTGAATAAAAGCCCCATAATAACTAAAAAATACAAAAATACATTTTGACCCAAACAGAAAATAAATTAAATGTTTTGCCGGCGGCCGAAGGATTTTTGGCGCTTCCTGAACCTGAACTTGCAAACTTTGATACCGCAAAGGTGGCAATTCAATTGGTTCCATACGAACACACAAGCAGTTATATTGTCGGCTCTGACAAAGGACCGAGGGCAATAGTTGAAGCCAGTCATTTTGTGGAATTCTACGATGAAGAACTAGACCAAGAGACTTACAAATCTTTGGGAATAGTCACCATCGATGAAATGGATTTTACCAACCTTGTAAACGAAGCTGCAATTGCTGCCATTGAAAATCAAACCAAGGCTCTGTTAAATACCGGAAAATTTGTGGTTTCATTGGGTGCAGAGCATACAGTAACTTTGGGTTTTGTAAAAGCGCATTTGGAAAAATACCCCGACCTATCCGTGATGCAAATTGATGCGCACAGTGATTTGAGATTGGCTTATAACAACAATCCATATTCGCATGCAAGTGTTATGGCAAGAGTGCATGATTTGAATGTTCCTTTGGTGCAGATTGGCATCAGAGCCCAATGCAAAGAAGAATCTGATTTGATAAAAAGCAGCAATAACATCCACACATGGTATGCGCATATGTTGTGGAACGATGATACATGGATTGATGCTTGCATAGACAAATTAAGCGACAATGTTTACCTTACCATAGACGCGGATGGCTTTGACCCCAGTGTAACACCAGCAGTGGGTACTGCCGAACCAGGCGGATTGAGCTGGATTCAAGGCTGTAAATTATTTCGCAGATTGGCCGAAAGGAAAAATGTAATTGGCTTTGATATTGTAGAAATTGCACCTAGAGAAACAGATATTATTACTGAATTTTCGATGGCAAAAATGTGTTATAAAATCTTAGGTTACTTGCAAATAAACAACAGAATATAACCCATGAATAACCGCATATACCTGGACAATGCCGCAACCACCCCATTGGATGGCGAAGTATTGGAAAACATGATTCACGTGATGCGTGAATTTTATGGTAACCCGAGCAGTTCGCACGCGCATGGTCGCAAAGTGAAAGGCATGCTTGAAGAATCGAGGGGTAAAATTGCAAAATTGTTGCATTGTCAACCCTCCGAAATCTTTTTTACGAGTGGTGGAACCGAAGCAGATAATTTGGCAATTAGAAGTAGCGTAAAATCATTGGGTGTAGAAAACATCATCACCTCTGCCATAGAACACCATGCTGTTTTGCACACGGTGGAAGAACTTTCTCGGGCAGGATTGGTAAAAATGCACTTGGTAAAGTTGGATGAAAAAGGCCATATAGACTTGAATCATTTACAAGAATTGTTACAATCTATTGGATCAAAAACACTGGTGAGTTTAATGCATGCCAATAATGAAATTGGGAATTTAATGGATATCAAAAAAGTAGGTGAAATTGTGCACAAAGCAGGTGCATTGTTTCATTGTGATACAGTGCAAACCATGGGGCATTATTCGTTTGATTTGAGTGAAGGATATGTTGATTTTTTAGCGGCAGCAGCGCATAAATTTAATGGGCCCAAAGGCATTGGATTTATTTATATCAGCAAAAGAAATCGTATAAAACCAGAAATAACTGGCGGATCCCAAGAAAGGGAAATGCGCGGCGGTACAGAGAATGTATATGG
>Ga0105048_10000983_pt1 | contig 45834 bp, 43 predicted proteins | sample MAT05_FD_78382 | JGI IMG/M metagenome (GOLD analysis project Ga0105048, IMG submission 78382) | Freshwater microbial communities from Lake Fryxell liftoff mats and glacier meltwater in Antarctica - MAT-05 | ecosystem: Environmental > Aquatic > Freshwater > Ice > Liftoff microbial mat | place...
CCGAAGGCGCTCGAGCAGAGGGCGCGTGGCTAGCGCGCCAGGCACTGCTATGCGAACGGTTCCGCGCAGTCCGTCGGAGCTCGGCCGCAAGTCTTCTTCGGCCTCCTCGAGATCGCTGAGAATGCGCGCCACGCGGGCGTAGAACCTGCGTGCCTCGTCGGTCGGCGAGACGCTGCGCGTGGTCCTGGAAAAGAGCCGGACTCATCAAGCGACGCGGTCATGTTCGCGATTATCACGCAAGGCGTTATAGTGTTCCAAGAACTTACCCCGTACCGCTGGAGTCCGGCGCGGACCATTGTCTCTTCTCGGCTCGATCGACCGCGCCGCCAAACAAGGAGAGCCAATGGAAGTAAGAAAGCTTGCCACCCTGAGTTTCGAAAAGAACGTCGGGCCGCCCGACCGTGTCTTCCGTCTGTTGAGCGGCGCAGGCTTGATGGGCGCTGGATGGTACCTCGCACTGCCGGTGTGGGCGCCGATCGTGATGTCCGTGGTCGGCTTGATGTGGTTCGCCACCGGCGTCCTCTCGAAGTGCAGCATCTACTACCTGCTCGGCTACTCGACGTGCCCGGTCAGCGGTCAACCCTTTCGCAAATCCACATGAGGAGAAGTCGCGATTCCAGTACCGAATCCACAAACAAACGAGATGCGGGCGCGCGACGTCGTCGGCACGATCCACGTCAGCGCCACCGGACCATCCGAGTCGGAGGTGCTCTGGTTCCTGAACTTCGAGCTCGACGACGAGCAGAGCGCCGGCGCGAACGCGCCGTCGATGGCGGCCATGCGGCTTGGCACGACTTACGCCATCCTTTCGTTTGACTCACCCCGCCCCGATCGGCGACCCGGGCTACGTGAACAAGAGCGCGACGTCGCCGCCCTCGGAGCTCGTCGAGGCCGCGCGCGGCCTGGAAGAGCAGCTCGAGCACTTCGCCACGCTCGCCCGCATCGTCGAGAAGGAGCCGCTCAACTCGCGGCGCAGCCTCGAGCGCGCGGGTGAGTCGCTGTCGAAGGTCGCGGAGAGCGACCACGCGCTCAACGCCGCGATGCAGAAGCTGATGACCGCGCTGACCGCGCTGCGCCAGCGTCACATGGCCCAGGTCGCCGCGGTGGAGCGCCGCTCGGAGGTGATCCGCGAGCGCAGCGAGCAGTACGGTCGGCTCCTCGAGCGCATGGCCTCGCTGGGCCTCGTCGCGGGCGAAGTGAACGCCGCGATGGGCGCGGTGGTCGCCGCGAACCCCGACAAATCCGCGCTCGCCGGCGAGATGGAAAGCGTGCTCGAGAAGATGGCCGAGCTCATCAGCGCGTCGGAGGCGCTCGAGAAGGAAGCCGAAGCGCAGAGCTTCGAGGACGTCGGCAAGGAAGCCGGCGCGCTCCGCGGGAGCCTCGCGAAGGGGCGGCAGAAGCTGGTCCAGCTTCGAAAAGATCTCGCGCACTAGTAGCTCTGCACAGTGAAGTTGATCAGTTGCGGGAGCGGCGATGTCCGGCGCCTCGAGGACCTTCTTCGGCGCCCGCTGATCGCGATCTGGATCATCGCCTTGCCCAGCGTCTCCGTGGTCAGCACGTGGCGCGGGAACAGCGCCTTGGCGATCGGGAACGGCGGCGCCGCGGCCACGTAGAACGCGCGATACGGCTTGGTGCCCGACTTGATGCCGTGCAGTGGCTGGATGATCCCCGGCCGCACTCGCCTTCGATGCTGGAGAAGTCGAGGAAATCGCTTTGAACAATCCCGGTCGCGCGCCGCACGATCGCGAGCACGCGCTCGACCTGATCATCGAGGAGGCACTCGCGCAACGTGCCCTGACCGATCAGGCCGGTCGCGCCGAACAACACCACCTTCATGCGTGCGGTCTGACACGTCTGGAACTCGAAATCGAGGTGGTTTACCTGTCGCGCCGCGGTGGCGTCTTACGAAAGAAGCGGGCAGAGTGTCGGCGCCATGAAGGTGGTGCTGGGCGCCCTCGTCACTCTCTCGCTGCTGTCGGGCTGCAGCACGACGCGCTATTACGAGCGCGAGAAACTGGCCGCGCACTGCATGCAGCTCGACGCCGACGGGACCATTCTGTACCTGCGCAACAAGGCCGAATCGGCGCGCGAGGGGGCGATCGGCGGCTTCGGAGGCAGCTCGGTCGGTGGCTGCGGCTGTCAGTGAATCGCTCCGCGCTCGTGGCGTTGCTGGTGTTCGGGGCCCGCGCTGCCTCCGCCGAGCAGCCCGATCGCGCCGCGTTCGATCTCTACGTCTTTTCGCAGGCTGACGAGGGCGGGCACCCGTTTCGCGACGAGTCGTTCCTGAACAACGGCGTGCGCACCGATCTCCGCATCGCCGCGAGCTCGCGCGTGGCCATCTGGCACAACGCCTCCTTCGCGATCCTCAACAACGCCGATCCCACCGCGGTCCCCGCCACGATCGGCAACGGCACCACCCTCTCTGCTTCGGGCGTCGTGCTCTATCTCGACAGCGCCGGCGGCATCGAGTGGACCTCCGAGGACGGCAACTGGATCTTCACGCCGGGCCTCTACTATCACCACCAGTCCTCGATCATCGCGGGCGGCGCCGACGTGGTGCTGCAGCACCTGATGGCGGGCGGCGATACGACGCTGATCCTCTCGTACAGCTTTCGCCTCGGCTTTCGTAAGCTCTACTACTGGGACGGCACCGAGGAGCTCGATCACAGCCACCCCACGCCTTCGCATACGCTGCTCTTCGGCTGGACGCAGACGCTCTCGCCGAGCTGGCGCATGGCCCTCAACGCGATCTACGCGCGACAGACCGGCGTCCTCAGCAACACGTTCGGCTACGTCACGCTGTTCGATCAGGCCGGCGTGCCGCGCCACCTCGTCGACGAGCTGCTCCCCACCACGCGCAATCGTTTCCAGCTCAACGGTCGCCTGCGCTGGTCGCCCGAGATCGGCCTGGGCATCGGCCTCGACGCCAGCGGATACGCCGACGACTGGGGTGTGAAGCACTTCGCCGTCGAGCCCAACTTCGAGATCGAGCTCGGCGAGGGGCTTCGCCTGCGGGCCTGGTATCGATTTTCGGCCCAGGGCGCGACCAAGTATTTTCGGCTCTTGCCGACCACGATCGCGCGATTCCAGACTCAGGACAGCGATCTCGGATCGTTCGCGATGCACAGCCCCGGAATGGAGCTCACGATCGGCCTGCCGGACTGGGCCGACCTCGACTGGCACCTGCGTATCGGCGGGTTCGGCTTCTGGCGCACGGACGGCATCTTCGCGGTCGGCGGGCACACCGGGGTCGTCACCGAATGGTGAAGTGGCTCGTCATCGCGATGCTCGCCAGCTGCGCCACGGTCCCGTCCGCGCCCGCGGGCAACGGGCTGTTCGCGCTCGACGGCAAGGCCGCGACCTGGCCGGGCGCGTACCTCGATCATCCGCAGACGCTGATCGTGTTCATGACCCGCTGGTGCGAGGCCTGCGAGCGCCAGCACCCGGAGATCGAGAAGTGGGCCGCCACGCACGCGGCCAACGTGCGCACGGTGGTGGTCGCTTCCGGCAGCGGCGTCGCCGAGATCCAGAAGATGGTCGAGCAGCGGCACATGCAGCTCGAGGTGCTGGTCGACGCCGATGGCGCGCTCGCCGAGCGCTTCGCGGTGCAGGCCACGCCGACGTTCGTCTTGCTCGGGAACGAAGGCCGCGAGCTGGCCCGCTATCGCGCGGCGGTGGAGCTGCCCGCGACGATCGACGCTCAGGTCACGTACCAGCGCGTCGAGGACAGCGGCGCCGAGCTGGGCACCACGTACGAGGCGGTGCTGCTCACGCCGTCGTTCGATGTCGAGCGCGCAAAGCGAGATCTGGCGCGCGCGCGAGAGCTGGTCCATGCGCTCGACGCGCGGCTCTCGGAGTGGAAGCCGGACAGCGAGATCTCGCGCGTGAACCGCGAGGCCGGCGCGCAGGCGGTGGCGGTGTCCGCCGATCTGCTGCAGATCGCCCGCGGATCGCTGCACGTCGCGCAGGTCACCGGCGGCGCGTTCGACATCACCTGGCGCCCGATCGGTGAGCTCTGGGACGAGGCCGGACGCCGCGGTCGCGCGCCATCGCCCGAGGAGCTGGCCAGCGCGCTCGAGGCCGTCGGCGCGAAGAACGTCGAGCTGAGCGACACCGGCGTGCGCTTCAAGAACCCCAAGGTGAAGCTGGGCATCGGGTCTTCGGCCAAAGGCTGGATCGTCGATCAGGTCTTCACGATGCTCAGCCAGGCCGGCTATCGGCAGATCACGGTGAAGATCGGCGGCGATCTGCGCACCAGCGGCCGCGACGCCGAGGGGCGATCGACGACGTTCCAGCTCGTCGATCCGTACGCGCCGCCGAAGGTCGTGGCGACGATCGCGGTGGCCGACGTCGCCATCGCCACCTCGGGCAACTACTTCCGGGGCCGGCAGGTCGGCGAGCACTTCGTCGGTCACATCTTCGATCCGCGCACCGGGCTGCCGCCCGCGTTCGACGGCTCGGTCACCGTCATCACGCACGACGCGGCGATGGCCACGTCGCTCTCGACCGGGCTGTTCGTGCTCGGGCCCGAGGCGGGGATGGCGCTGGCGAAGACGCTGGAGGGCGTCGAGGTCGTGTACGTGACGCGCGACGGGCTGAAGAGCACGCTCAGCGCGTCGAAGCAGGTGAGCGAATGAGGCGCGTTTTCGCCGCCATTCTGCTCGTTTCGGGCTGCAAGTTCGTCAGCGACAACAAGTCGCCCGGCGGCATCGATGGTGACTACACCGGCCGGGTCACCTCGACCGACTCGGCGTGGATGGCGCCGGCGGTCGCGTATCTCAAGACCGACGGCCTCACCGTCACGGGCACGATCGCGGTGCTCGGGTCGGACTGCTTCATGGCGATCCGCCTGCGCGGGACGCGCGACGCGCGTTACTTCGGCGGCGTCCTGACATCCAGCACCTCGACGATGACGTTCGACGCCAACACGCTGCTCGATCGCATCATCGCTTCTTACGACGTGACCGACGGTGCCGCGTGTATCGGCGGGACCGGCCGGTTCGAATTCACCAAGAACGGCAGCATGGAGCAGCTCAAAGGTCCTTGAGCAGCACCGCGTCCACCCGGCTCCGCTCCACGCTCAATCGCGCGTCGCGTACGGAGAAGGCGCTCCGACGACGCTCGTGGCCTCGAGCAGCGAAAACGACGATGCCGGCTGCCGCCGTACCCACTCTCCGGTCTCCGACTGGAGCAGCGTGGTGATCCCGTCGTGGGCTTGCCGCTGGAGTCGGATGACCCCGTCCGGCAACGGCCCACGAGGTGATCGACGCGCCTTCACGCCCGCGCTCTGCAGCGTTGTGCTGGGTCTGCGAGCCCATCATCAGCCGCCGATCCACGAGGAAGCCGGCCGCCCGCTCCAGAAACGCGAGTTGCGTCGCCGTCCATTCGCCGGGAGCGCCGAGGAGCATTCCCTCGAACGGCGCGACCGTTCCCACCATCGAGCTGGGGCACTCGTCGGTCTCGAGATACGCCGCCTCGTCGCAGCTCAGCCCGCCGTCGGCCATCTGATAACGAACGAACCAGGGCTTGATCCGCCCGTTGCGGAATCGCCCGCGCCTCTCCGACCTCGTGGAGGAGGAGCATTGGACTTGCTCTACCTGGAGGCGTCATCGTATCATCATCGTATGGTGAAACAAGCCATCTCGGTGACCCTCCGCGCGCCCAACGTGCTGTGGATTCGCGGGCAGATGAAGAGCCGCGGACTTCGCAGCGTCAGCGAGACGCTGGACGTACTCATCGACGAAGCGCGAGGCGCCAAAGCAACCGCAGTTCGGTCCGTCGTAGGGACGATCGCGATCTCTGCCTCGGATCCCGATCTCGCGGGCGCCGACGAGGATATCCGTGCGCTCTTCGCGGCCAAGCTGCTGACGGTTGCTGGCGCGACCTCAGCACGTTCCTCGAAGCCCCTGGCCACGCCCAAGCGGCGTACGCGTGGCTGATCCTGTTTCGGTCGTGACCGACACCCATCCGCTGATCTTCCACGCCGCCGGAGGACGGAGGCTGGGGCGTCGCGCGGCCCGTTGCTTCGCGGCGTGCGAGCGCGGTGACGCGCTGATGTTCGTGCCTGCGGTCGTGATCTGGGAGTGCGCCCTGCTCTCGCGACGCGGGCGCGTCGACTTTCGTCGCCCCATCGCGGCCTTCTTCGTCGATCTTTTCAGCAACGCGGCGTTTCAGCCGCTCGCCCTCGACGCCGATCAGATCTATCTCGCCGACGAGCTGCGATTCAACGAAGATCCCTTCGACGCGCTGGTCTGCGCCGCGGCCCGGAGCGTCGAGCTCCCTCTGATCTCGAACGACGGAGATATCGGTGCCTCGGGCATCGTCGACATCGTCTGGTAGCCAAATCGGATTTCCGATCACGTTGCGACAGCCTCGCGCCACGTGCGCGCGAACTGGTAGCTCTGCACAGTGAAGTCGAAGGGTTGAGGCCGCCGATCCATCTCCCGCAACCCATCAACTTCACTGTGCAGAGCTACTAGCGCGTTCGTCGGGCTGCGCACGCCCCATCCGGTCACGCTCGAGCTCGACCCGCCGGCCGGTCAGTCCTTCATTTCGAGCGTTGGCGGCGCGGTGGTGGCCGTCCCACCGGGCGACTACACACTGACGATGACCTCGTCTGCGGGCGCTCGACAGTGCGGGCCGGAGGGCGGGGCTCAGAACTGGTTCACGCGCGGCCCGATCAGGTCCGCGTGCGGGTGTTCGGCGGTGTCGTGACGTCCGTGCCGAACATCGCCTGCGTCTATTGATCTCACAGATCGACCTCTTGCTGGCCGATCACCAGCACGGCCTTGTTGTTGTCGTTCACCTGCTGGATCGCGCTCAGGAACGCCTGAGGCGTCACCTTGTTCTTCAGCACCACGGTGTAGACCGCCTCCTGCTGCTCGCTGGAGATGCGCTCGAGCGCGACCAGTCGCTGATCGCTGACGTACTGCCGGAACACCGGCTCGAGCGCGACCTCGACGTCCTTGGCTACCGGGAAACGCACGCGCAAGAGCCGCTCGACGACGTGTTTGGCGAGCAGATCGAGCTTCGCCATCAGCACCAGCACGCCCGACATGACCAGCGAGGCGAACACCGCGAGCATGTAGAAGCGCGTCCCCACCGCCATGCCGATCGCCATCGCGAGGAACATGAAGCCGACGTCGCGTGTCTCCTTCACAGCGTTCCTGAAGCGGATGACCGAGAGCGCGCCGATCAGCGAGAACGCGCGGGCCACGTTCGAGCCGATGATCAGCATGATCAGCGCGGTCACCATCCCCATCAGCACCAGCGTCTGGGCGAAGGACTGCGAGTACGACGTCCCGCGGTGTGTGAAGCGATAGATGAAGCCGAACCACAGCGACAGGACGAAGCTCAGTCCGAGCACGATCGCCACGTCGGTGAGGGTGAAGACGCTCGTGGCGTCCTTGAATCGCTCCATCTCCTGGATCAGCTCGTCCATCGACCTCTCTCGTTTCTCAGTCGCGCGATGCCCGCGCAGTACTTGCTGAAGCGGATCACGGTGATCGACCGGCTCGCCAGCAAGCGCGTCACCCACAGCGGGACGACGTCATTGGCCTTCACCTCGAGGATCGCGTGATCCGGCTGGAGGAACGAGACGCGCGGGGCGCCGTCCTCCAGACCGCGCGACGCGTCGCTCACGGTGAGGTTCTCGTCGAACGTGATCCGCAAGCCCGGCTCGTACTGGCTGCCCACCAGCGCGCGCCGCCGATAGCTCACCACGCACTTCGGGCTCAGCTGCTGCGCGCCCACGAGGAAGGACACTTCCTGCGCCACGGCGTCGTCGAGCGGGTTGTCGAACTTGCGATCGAGGCGCCCCTCGCAGAGCTGATAAGCCTGATCGAGGGGCAGGGCGACGCGCCGCTTCTGGGTGGTGCGGTTGATGCGCTGCTTGATCTCGACCATCACCGGGCTCGTCCCGCCGCTCTCTCCGTAGCGGCGGATGCGCAGCTTGCGGCGATAGTTGATGCCGTCGATCTTGGCCCGGTAACAGCTCAGATCGTAGGTGTCGTGATAGAGGCTCGTGACCTGGTAGACGCCGTCGGCCGCGCCTTCCTTGTCCGGCAGCATGTAGCCGAGCATGATCGGCAGCATCGCGTCGCGATCCGCGACGCTGACCCGATACTTCAGCTCGTAGCGGTTGAAGCGGCGGATCATCGCAGGCTCACCAGCGCCGAGCGCTTCTTCTTCTTGCCGTCGGTGATCACCAGCTCGATCAGCGTTGGACAGGTGCCGTGCTGCGGCGGGTTCCAGGCCACCGGCTCGCCTTCGGCAGCAGTCGCTTCGCGGGTCGCGTCGACCGTGCGCGCGCGCAGCGAGAGGCGGTTGGCCTTCACGCTCGGATCTGTCGACACCACCAGCGCCTGAGTACCGCCGGCCGGCCGCACCAGGTACGCATATCCGCGGTCGTTGGTGCGCGAGCGCGCCGGCCAGTCCTCGACCAGCTCCGGGTGGCGGCACAGCGCGTCCTGCACCAGCTTCAGCTCCGTGAGCGACAGGGGGTCGCGCTGCCCGAGCTGCATCTCGAGCTCGAGGGTCCATACCCGATCGAGATCGGGCGTGGCGAGGCCCCAGGCGAAGAACGCCGTCGAGATCAGCCCCACGATCACCAAGACCCATAACCCCCCTCCGGGACGTAACCGATAGGGAAGATTCACTGGCCGAGCCTCGCTTCGAGGTCGGTCCACGAGGACGCCCCGATGACCTGCTCGAGCAGCCGGGCCAGCTCTCCCGAGGACGGGGGCTCGAGGTAGATCTCGTCGGACTCGATCGAGCTGCCCTTGTCGGCGTCGTGCACGGTGTCGGCCTCGAGGACGTACACCTCGCTGGTCCCGATGCGGCTGGTGCCGCCGTAGCGCACCTCCTTGCGCCGGGCCTTGAGCGCGTTCTTCGTGCGGTAGATCAAGCTCCGGATGAGCCTCACCTCGGACGCGTTTTTGGAGAGGATCCCGGTCTTGGCCGCCGCCACGACGACCCCGTGGGCGGTCAGATCGGTCTCCTCACCGGCCGAGATCCCGTTGTTGGTGCAGCGCAGCATCAGGCTGTCGTGGATGCGCAGGGTCGCGCCCATCAGATCGACGCAGTCGTCGCCGGCGTCGCTCACCCGCACGCCGCGCACGTCGGCGGTGACGTACTCCAGATCGATGCCGTCGATCGGCGCGCCGGCCACGTTGATCTCATGGAGCGCCAGCGCTTCGACCGCGTTGGCGTGGATGACGTCCTCGCTCGCGGTGTTGTTGCGGATGATCCAGTCGGAGAGCGCGACGTCCGACGTGTCGTGCACGTTGACCAGCCCCGGATAGTCTACCCGCGCCGACCGCGCGTGGGTGCCGCCATCGATCACCACGCCGTTCATGCGCGAGCCCGCCGTGCCCGGTCCTTGCAGCGCCACGCCGCCGAACGGCCGGGCCGGATCGAGACGGCGGATCGTGATCGGTCGCGCGCTCGTGCCGAGCATCGTGACCTTGCCCTCGAACAGCAGAGACGCCTCGGGGCCGAGCGCGAGGTCGGTCCCGGGCGCGATCACCACCGTGTCGGTCGGCGCGTACCTGCGCGACTCCGGCATCGCGACCAGGCCCTCGAGGTGGATCGTGCGCGGCGCTGGTCGCGGCGGGAACGACCAGGGGTGCGGCGAGAGCTCCTGCGCCCTGAACTGCGGCACCGCGTCCACGCTGACCACCGTGGTGGGGAGCTGCGGCGCGTCCTGCGGACCGATGTCGATGCGCGTCGATGCGCCCGTCACCAGGCTCTCCAGCACCAGCGCCGCGGCCTTCGGAACGCAGCCGGTCGCGCGCACGAAGAAGTCGAAGCGCGTCGGTTGCTCGATCGCCCGCACCTGACCGCGCTTCGGTGCGGGGTCGGCGCGCGGGACGAAGCGGGGGCGCGCGTAGATCTCGGTGCTCACGGGAGCGCTCTCTCCCAGGGGTGCGCGGCCCAGCAGCCGATCGCGCGCCGGATCGAGCTGGCCATCGAGATCGACGTCCGCGTAGAGCGTCGCCTCGCCCGGGCAATCGGCGCTCGTTCGCAGCTCGGTGACCGTGTACGCCGCGTGCCCGCTCACGGTGAGCGTGGCGCGCCAGTCCTGGGTCGGCGAGACCGCGCCGCGTGCGACCTCGAGATCCGCGGCTTCGAGCGCGTCGAGCAGCCAGCGGCTCCGCACCGCGAACCCCGCGAGCTCCGCCTGCGCGCTGAGCGTCCAGCGTTCGAGCGTCATCGGACGCGACAAGAACCGATGAAAACGCGAGGCCCGCGGCAGGAGCTTGTACGCATCCCAGTAAGGATCGGAGGACAGCTCGTCGACGAGCGCGGCCATCGCCTTGTCCGATCGCGCACGGATCGACGGCACCGACGCGAGGCCGGTGAGCAGCCCGTACACCGCCTTGTCGCGCGCCGCCTGCCAGCCTGGCACCAGCTTCAGGCGCATCAGCATCGGATGGTCGATGATGTCGAACGTCTCCTCGTGCTGGAACCCGCGGAAGCTCCACGCGACCGGCTCGATGCGCCCGCGGTACGGATCGACGTAGAAGCGGTGGTTCGAGAGATAGTCGTGCTCGCTGCCGCCGAACACCACGTCGAGCGCCTCGAAGCGAGCGTACTTCTCGAGATCGATCGACTCCGCGGCGTACGCGGCGAACGCGCGGTACGAGGCGCTACCGACCTGCGCGATCAGCTGCCCGAGCTCCTTGTCGTCGCTCTCCTTGTCGGTGGTGCGCGACGCGATCCGCCGCCAAGACGTGGTGGTGGTGAACACGCTGCTGTCATCCGCGCTCTCGCCCGCGTACATGTCGCCGGGCATGCGGCGCGCGCGGCGCAAGAGCGCCTCGTCGGGCTGTGACTCGAAGCGATAGACGCCCATGTCCGCGTTGTTGATGCGCACGCGGACCGGGTGATACTCCGGGGCGAGCAGCCCCATCTCGCGCGCGACGTCGAGGATGAGCTGGTCCTCGAGACCGAACGGCGTCGGATCGTTGATCAGGTTGAAGACCCGCACGCCGTCCAGAAGCTCGCCCTTTTCGAGCTCGATTTTCAGCGATTTCTGCGCGCCGAGCGCGTGCCAGGGCTGATCGCCGCGGTAGCGGACGGTGCCCTTTCGGATCTTGCCATCCTTCTCGACCAGCAGCGGCACGTAGGTCTTCGGGCCCTTCTTCTTCTCGAGCTGCTCGGCGAGCCCATCGAGGCTCGAGCGCTTGAGCGACAGCGAGAACGTGTCGAGCTGGCGATGCGTCGTGCGCTCGGACAGGCTCAGCCAGCGAAGATCGCGGACCAGCTCGTCGTGGAGCGCGATCTGGAAGCTCTCCGCGTCGAGCGCCCGGCCCGGCTCGATCACGCGGCGATAGCGATCGATCGTCGCGTACGCGGACCACGCATACCAGAGGGTCCCGGCGACGATCGGTGCCACGAGGATCAAGCCCGAGACCAGGCTGAGCTTGAAGAGCCGGTTCACGGATCGCGGCCCGGATACGGCCGTGCCTGCTTCACGGCGAGCTTGGCCACCTCGCCGGGCGCGCCGTCGAACTCGAGCTCGACGTCCATCGCGTACCGGCCCATGTTGCCCGCGGCCGGCCCGTAGGCCGGCGAGAAGCGCGCGTGAATGGTGTCGAGCGCCTCTCCGAGCTCGTGGAGCTGCGAAGGCGTGAGCACGGCGTCGAAGCGATCGTACAGCCCGTTTTGCGGCATGAACTGCACGTATTCGTGCGCGGGAATGGGGAAGGCCTTGGGCATCGGCGCCCCGCAGTATTGCTCAGCAGCGAGAAATGCGCCGCTTTTCCGCCGAACGCCGGGATGGCCGCCTTGATCGCCGTGCGCAGCGACACGGTGCCGGTCTCGACGACGACCTCCTCGATGTCGCGCAGATCGGTGACGGTGTCGTCGACCGGGTGGAGCACGACCGGCGTCGGGCGATGGCTGGCGGCGTACAGGACCGCGGCCGCGCGATCGTAGATCACCTTCACCAAGCGCGCGCCGGGGATGCTGGTGTCGATCGGCTCCGACGCCAGCGCCTCGAAGTCCTTCGATACCGTGAACACTGCGTGACGATTGTTGCGCTGTGTTGCCCAATTTTACGTTCGCGAATCCGGAGAACATCACGTGTATCCTGGTGACCGCAGATGTCACAGCCTTCGCTCAGCGACGAAATACTATCCGGGTGATGCTCATCGAAGATGATGAGCGGCTCGCCCGATTGACATCTCTCGAGTCGCGTTCGATCGCCCGCGACCGCTCTCGCCGCACGCGCCCTCGATCGCGCGCGTCGTGCACTGGGTCGCTCGATGGCGCCCCGAGCGTCGAGGCCTTGCGTGGTTCGCCCCCCGGGACAGAGGTCATCGTGCTCGAGTGAGGCCGTTTGCCACGCGATCTCGGGCCCTGGACACATGCCCACGCGCGGTACGGCACGTGCTTCAGCGCACGGGGCCATGCGAACCATCGCCCTCTCCCTGCTGCTGGCCTCGTCCGCCTGCGCCATCCCGACCAAGGTCACCGGCGTGAACCCGGACATCGCGCGGGAGACGGTCCCGATCGCGATCCAGTCCGGCCTCGCCGCGATGGACGACCCGGAGAACAAGGCCCGCATGGCCGCCCTGATGAGCAGCCCGGAGATGAAGCAGATCGAGCAGGAGCTGGTCAGCGGCGTCGTGGACGGCTCTCTCGCCGCGCTGAGTGACGAGTCGCGCCTGGCCCGCATCGGCGAGCTCAGCTCGAAGTACGCCGGTGCGATGGTCGCCGGCATCATGCGCGACGTCGGCCCCGAGATCGGGCCGATGGTCGGGTCGGTGATGCGCAACGCCGTGGCGGGCGCGATGCGGCAGGCCCTCGCGCCCGAAAACACCCAGGCGATCGCCACCGCGATGACCCGCGATCTCGGGCCGGCGTTCCAGAAGGTGCTGGCCGAGAACCTCGCGCCCGGCATCGCCGCCGCGCTCCAGGACGAACAGGTGCGCCTCGCGCTCGGCGAGACCGCGCGCGTGCTCGGCCGCCAGGTGGTGCTCGGTGTGAACGACGGCATGGCCGAGATCCAGGCCAACGCGCCCAAGGGGGGCGAGCCGTCCACGCTCGAGAGCCTCGGCACGCTGGCGGAGAAGAGCGGCGACATGGCCAGCCTCGGCATGTGGGCGCTCGGCGCGCTGGTCGTCGTGATGGCGGCGCTGCTGGTGAAGCTCTTGATGCAGGCCAAGAAGTACAAGAGCGAGGTCGAGGAGCGCGAGGCCGCGACCCGCTTGATGACCGAGGCGCGCCGCGCATCGGAAGGGAAGCCGTGGTCGGAGGAGCTCCTCGGAGCGCTGGAGCAGCAGCTACGATCGCAGCCCGTCAAACCGAAGGCCGGGACCCGGCCCCTCGGCCGGCCACCCATGCCTTCGAACTCTTAGTCCTGAAGTACGATCCCCGCGAAGTCGTCTTTCCGGAAGGGCAGCGAGAGCACCGGACCGCGCGGCATCACTTCGTCCATGAGTGTCACTATCTCGGTGAAGCGGGTCGGATAGTAGTTCATCGCGAACATCACGTTCATGGCGCGGCGATCGAGCGCGCGCTCGTCCTCCAGCGCCGCGCGGGTCTCGGGGTGCTTGCAGGCGCGGACGGCCGCCGCCACGCCCGCCTCGTTCCAGCGGGTCGGGGTGAAGGGCTCGTTCACCTCGTCGCTCGGCTGGGGGTCGTTCCCGCCGCGCCACAAGGCGATCTCACCGGGCGCCGCGAAAGGGTCGACGTACTCACCGCCGAGCCAAACGTTGAAGTGCACGTGCGGGACGCCCCACGGGAATGTTACCACTGCGTCGATGCCCGAATAAGCCGACAGCGCGATGGGCTGGCCGCGGCGCACCTGCTGACCCACCTCGACCAGTGACTCGCCGAGGTGATTGCTGGTGGTGGCGAGGCCGCCGCCGTGATCGATGAAGACCTTCAGCCCGCCGCGGTTGAACTCACTCGACACGCGCAGCACGACCCCCGGCGCGGCGGCGACGACGACGGTGCCGATCGGCACGGCGAAGTCCGTCCCGTTGTGACTATCGTACGTGTTGTCGCCGCCGAGAAAGTCGCGCACCTGGGACTTCTTCACCGACCAGCCGAGCTCGGGTGGGGTCCGCGTGCGGTTGAACAGGTTGGTGATCGGGACGCGTCGATCGTCGCGCCGCGCGCCCATCCAGGTACGCAAAGCGAGCGTCGGGTGGAGGACGCCGAGGCTGCTCAGATCGTAGCGTGTCTTCGGCAGATCGGGGCCGCCGCGCAGCGCCACCCACGCTTCACGCGCGCGGAGCGGGAGCGGCGAGAGGCCGAAGACGTCGCGAATTCGCATGCCGGTCACTCTGCCATGATTCGCCGGACGAGGTTCTTCACAATCGTCTGCGCACCGTCTTGCACCAGGCTGGGCTCGCGCGGCGGCACCGTCCGGGGCTCCAGGCCGAAGGCGAGGTTGTGCGATCCCCACGCGAACACCAGCGCGCCGCTGTCGGCGAAATAGAGGGTGGTCTCGCTCTTCCCCGGCTTCTCGTCGCGGGCGGAGAATTCGGCGTCACCGATCAGCGTGACACAGCTCGGCGTGCCGTCCTCGCGGTGATCGGCCTCGCCGCCGGCCAGGCCGGTGAGCACCGAGCCGCTGTCGAGGCCCGTACCTTCGAGCAACCAGTGACCTCCTGCGCGCGCGGTCCAGTCGGTCTCGAAGCCCCAGAACCCATACTCATAGCGCACTCCGCTGAGGTGGTTTTCGGGACGCTCGATCGGCTTGTCGCGCCAGCGGCCAGAGGCGCGCGCGTCATCCTTGTGCGGGTCGGCCGATAGTCGCTCCTTGTACGCGACCATCTCGCGATCGGGCTCGCCGCGCGCGTTCGGCTCGAAGCGCACCGCCCAGTACGCGGCATTTCCGGCGAAGAAGGTGACGCTCACGCCGGCGTCGCGTGCGGCCTCCACCGCGTCGCGCATCTCGAGGCTCCAGTACTCGTCGTGACCCGCAGAGAAAAACGCGCGCTGGTCGAGCAAAAACTCGCCATGGCGATGCACGTCGAGGCTGGTGACGTAGCTCAGCGGCACGCCCTCGCGCTCGAGAAAGCGGAGGAGCGCCACCTCGGTGAGGAAGAAGTCACCCGCGCCCTGTCCACGCTGGAAGGGCCGATCGAGCGAGACGCGAATGGCCGGGTTCGGCTTGTACGTCGAGCGCCCACCCCACTCGTTGTACGCCAGCGCGGTGCTGAACGCGGTCTGGAACACGATCGTGCCGCGCGCCGCGTCGTCGCGGATCACGAACGGCACGTAGCGCTGGTGGCCCGAGGGGAGGGCCGTCAGCTTCACCATGTAGATGCCCGGCGGCCACGAGGCGTCGGTGGTGATGGTGGCGCTCGCGGTCCAGGGACAGGTGATGAGCCCGGTGAGGTCGTCGGTGATCGGGTCGGGCTGCGCCCGCCGCGGATACGTCGTGGCCGCGAGCAAGCTCCGGCCGCCGCGCCCGCCGTACCACCCGATGCGCCACGCCTCGACGGTGAACTCGGGGGCCGACGCCGTGCGCACGAAGACGCGCAGCGACTCACCCGCGGTGATGCTGGGGGCGCTGGCGTAGCCCTCGATCTGACCGTCCTCGGCGAGGCGATCGATCTGCCAGCCGTCGCCGCCCTCGCGCGCATTCTCGGCCGAGACGGGCGGCGCTTTCGTCACGTTCGGCCGCGGCGCGTCTTCCGGGGCGACGCACGGGATCGCCGGGCTGCTGCAGGCCGCCGCGAGCACGGCGAGCAGGATACACCGGGCCATCGCGGCAACTTACCAGGCGATTTCACTGGACGTCACCACCACTTGCGACGGAGAAGCGCGTGTTCATGCATGTTCCGGATAGTTTGGCGACGCTGATCTCTCAGGGAGTCGTACGCGAAGTCGTGCGCCCGCTGATGAGCGGCAAGGAAGCGCAGGTCTATCTGGTGGTCACGCCCGACGGCGTCCAGCGCGTCGCGAAGATCTACAAGGACGCGCAGAATCGCAGCTTCAAGCACCGCTCCGACTACACCGAGGGCCGCGGCGTGCGCAGCTCGCGCGATCAGCGCGCGATGAACAAGCGCAGCAAGTACGGCCGCGAGAAGGACGAGGAGGCGTGGCGCTCGGCCGAGGTCGACATGATCTACCGGCTCCGCGAGGCCGGCGTGCGCGTCCCCGAGCCGCTGGTGTTCGCCGACGGCGTCCTGATCATGGAGCTGGTGCAGGACGAGGACGGCCGCCCGGCGCCCCGCCTCGCCGAGATCCAGCTCGATGCCGCCCGCGCGCGCGAGGTGTTCGATCACCTGCTGCGCGAGGTGGTGAGGATGCTCTGCACCGACGTCGTGCACGGCGATCTCTCCGACTTCAACGTGCTGATGAGCAAGAACGGCCCGGTGGTGATCGACTTTCCGCAGGCGGTCGACGCGTCGCGGAACCAGAACGCGCGCACGCTGCTCCTGCGCGACGTCGAGAACCTCACGACGTTCCTCGGTCAGTACGATCCCGCGATGCGCGGCAAGCCGTACGGCGCGGAGATCTGGCACGCCTACGAGCGCGCCGAGCTGACGCCCGACATCGTGCTCACCGGCACGTACGCGCCCGCGACGAAGAAGACGGACATGCGCGGCGTGCTCGAGGAGATCGAGTCGGCGAGCTTCGAGGAAGAGAAGCGCCGCCGTATCGCGCTCGGGCTGCCGCCGCTGCGGCGCGACAACAATCGCCCGCGGGAGGACAGTCGCAACAAGCCGGCGTCGGTCGCCGCGAAGCCGGTCGCCGCGAAGCCGGTCGCCGCGAAGCCGGTCGTCGCGCCCGCAGGGGTGGCGAACGCGCCTGTGAAACCCGGCGCTCCTGTGCCCGCTGCCGTGGCTGCGAACGGTGCGCCGCCTGCGAAGCGCCGCCGTCGTCGCCGCCGGGGTGGCGGTGGTGGTGGTGGTGGTGCGAACACGGGCAACGCGCCGCGCGCGGCCGCGCCCGTACCTCCGGCGCGCAACAGGTAGCCTGTGCCACCATTCGGAAGTCCCTCCCGCGTTTCGCTCGGTCTCGCGACCGCTGGCCGCGTTGGACTACCTCGACATACGCGGAACTTGGTGCGAGCGCTGGCTCTCGTCGCGCTGGTCTGCGCGTGCAGTGATGCGGTGGTGGCGCCGGATGCCGCCGTCGCTGGGCCGCCGGACGCTTCGTTTCCCGATGCGAATGTCGTTCGGTTTCCCGATGCGAATGTCGTTGGGCCCGCGGACGACGCGAATTTTGTGGGGTCTCCCGACGCAGACGTGGTCGCGCCCGACGCTTCCATTGCCCCCGACGCCGCCTCGCCCGCCGCGAACGTCCTGCACGTCGCGCCTGCGGGTGACGATCGCGCCGCCGGCACCACCGCCGCTCCGCTCCGCACCATCCAGGAGGGCCTCCGCCGCGCCCAGTCCGGCGAGATCGTCCGCGCTCGCGCCGGCACCTATGCCGAGCTCGTGAGCTTCCCCCGCTCCGGCGTCACGCTCGAATCCGCGACCGGCGAGCGCGTCATCCTCGACGGCACCGGCCTCGGTCGCGGCGAGCCCGAGCCCGCGCTGGTGAGCGTGCGGGACGTCAGCCACGTCGTCGTGCGCGGCCTCGAGCTGATCAATATCACCGGCGCCGGCGGCAATTTTCCCGCCGGAATATGGGTCCGCGGCAGCTCCAGCGACATCCGCATCGAAGGCAACATCGTGCGCAGCATCCGCGCCGAGAACGGCGGCGACGACACCGGCGCGCACGGCATCGCGGTGTATGGCACCGCGACCACGCCCAGCGAGGACATCGTCATCGAGCGCAACCAGGTCTTCGATCTCACGCTCGGCCACAGCGAGGCGGTGGTGATCAACGGCAACGTCCGCCGCTTCGCGCTGCGCGACAACACCGTGCACGACGTCGACAACATCGCCTTCGACATCATCGGCTTCGAGAGCGACGTCTGCCCGCGCTGCACCCAGGCCGACACGATCGCCGACGACGTGAACCGCGCGCGCGACGGCGTGATCAGCGGGAACACCGCCTATTCGATGACCACGTTCGGCAATCCTTCCTACGGGAGCGAGCGATCGGCAGCCTGCTACTATGTCGACGGCGGCGCCGACATCGTCATCGAGCGCAACATCGCGCACGACTGCGATCTCGGCGTCGAGCTGGCCAGCGAGCACGCCGGCACCTCGACCAAGCGGGTGACCGTCCGCTCGAACTTCCTCTATCGGAACCTCGTCACCGGCATCGCCACCGGCGGCTACGATCCGGGCAACGGGCCGGGCGGTGGCAGCGCCGAGGACTGCGCGATCGTGAACAACACCATCTCGGACAGCTCGCGAAACGGCTGGGCCGACACCGGCCTGCTCCTCCAGAACCGGAACGTGCGCAACGTCTACGCGAACAACATCGTCGTCGCGTCGGCGGGCGGCAGCGCGATGGCGAGCGGCGGGGCGCGCAACAGCGCCAACGTCTTCGACGGCAACATCGTGTTCGGCGGCATCGTCGACGGCATCACCGGGACCCACCGGACCGCCGATCCGCAGCTCGTCGACCCCGCCAGCGGCGACCTCCACCTGCGATCCACGTCACCCGCGCGGGGCACGGGCGTCGGGGCGCCCTCCGGGACCCTCGACTTCGACAGCGAGCCCCGCCTCCAAGGGGCTCTGGACGTCGGCGCCGACGAGGTCCCCTGAAGAATCTCGAAGGAGGACTAGCTTTCGCCCGCCGGTCGTGTCACGTCGTCCTCTCACTCGTTTGCGCCGATTGTCCTTTTTGGGGCTCATCCGTCCGTAAACGCCCTCTCCGAAAGGCAATCTCAACATGGGTAACAAGCTCTACGTCGGTAATCTCTCCTACGACACGACCGAGGCCGACCTCCGCGCCGCGTTCGCGGCCGATGGTCGCGTCGTCACGGACGTCGCCGTGGTCATGGATCGCGACACCGGTCGTCCCCGCGGCTTCGGCTTCGTGACGATGGGCTCGGCGGCTGACGCGCAGGCCGCGCTCCCGCTCGATGGCACCTCGCTCCAGGGCCGCAGCATCAAGGTCTCCGAGGCGCAGGATCGCGCTGGCGGCGGCGGTGGTGGTGGCGGCGGTGGTGGTCGCGGTGGCAGCCGTGGCGGCCGTGGCGGCGGCGGCGGCGGCGGCGGTCGCTACTAACTCGTAGCTCACTTCTTCGCGCGGCGGGCCTTGGCCCGCTGCGCGTCGATTCCTCTCACCATCGCATCGAGCCCGAATTCGAGCTCTTTTTCGAGGTCATGATCGCCCAGGATGCGCGCAACCTCGCGCACTCGTGGAAACTCGTCCTCGCTCAGTGATTCATAGTTTGGACCATCCACGGCTGGCGAGTAGCTGCTGAGGCTGTGCCCCACCACGAACGCGAGCAGCACCTGCACCGTGCTCAGCGCCACGTCCGCCGAGAACCCAGCGCTGCGCAGCACCTCCAGCACGCCTTCGAGGTGCTTGATCGATCCGGGCGTCACGGCGGGCCGCGTCGCGAAGACCGGCAGCACGCTGGGGTGCGCCCGGAACACCGCCCGGAGCGCGCGGGCCCGCTCCTTCAGCGCCGCCGGCCAGGACGACGCACGGCGCGCCGGGGGAAGCTCCGCGAGCACCGTCTCGTAGAGCCCGTCGAGGATCGCCGCCTTGCTGGGGACGTGGTTGTAGAGCGACATCGCCTCGACTCCCAGCGCCTCGCCGACCTTGCGCATGGAGATCGCCTCGAGCCCCTCGCGGTCCACGATCGCCAGGGCCGCCTTCAGGATTCGCTCGCGCGAGAGCGCTTCACGTTTGTTCTTCATGGGTCGGGCTTGACGACTTACATCATAAGCTTACATCGTAAGTCAACATGATGGATCATCGCGTCGAGCTCACCCGTCGCATGGCGCGGCCGCAGCGCCACCGCTTGCTCCAGGGCTATCCGATGGCGCCGCTGATGCGCGCCTCGGCGCGCCCGCGGCTCGAGCACCTCGATCTCGATCCGGGTCGTCCGATGATCGTCGGCGTCTTGCCGCACAACTTCTGCAACCCGCGGGTCCGCGGCTGCGGCTTCTGCACGTTCCCGCACGAGAAGCTGTCCCGAGGGCTGATGCGCGAGTCGCTCGCGCGGGTAGACGCGGAGATCGCGGCGACCCCGCTACTGCTGCGCGATCGACTGATCGAGGCCATCTACTTCGGCGGTGGGACCGCGAACCTCACGCCCGCGGATGATCTCTCCGCGCTCTTCACGCGCCTCTCCACGGTCTACTCACGCTCGCGCGGCGCGGAGCTAACGCTGGAGGGCGTTCCGAAGTACTTCCTCCTCCACGACGAGGCGCAGCTCGATGTCCTGTCGGAGGTCCCGTTCGGGCACCGCCGTCTGAGCATGGGCGTGCAAACCTTGTCGGCGGAGTGGCTCCACCGCATGGGTCGTGATGCGTTCGGCGATCGCGCGGAGCTCGAGCAGCTCGTGGCGAGCGCGCATCGACGCGGATTCACCATCTCCGGCGACTTCCTGTTCAACCTCCCGGGCGCGCCGCTCGAGCTCGCGCTGTCGGACATGCGCGCGGCGATCGCGATCGAGCTCGACCAGATCTGCGCGTACAACCTGGTCCTCACCGCCGAGCTCGACACCGAGTGGGCGTGCGATCCCGAGCTCGTCGCGGCGATGCCCGACCCGGCCAACGCGCTCGCGACCTGGCTCGCGGTGCGCGAGACGCTGCTCGACGCCGGCTACGTGCAGACCACGCTCACCAACTTCGAGCGCGCGCCGCGCTTCGTGTACGAGCGGGCAAGCTTCGATCCCGCACGCCGCGATGGGATCGGCTACGGGCCGGGCGCGATCTCTACCTTCACTGCGCGCGATGGGTTGCGCGCGACGAAGTGGATCAACGCGACCACCAGCGCGCCCGCGACCCGGTTCGACTACTCACCGAAGGATCTGCGGCTGCTGCACCTGACGCGCAACCTGGCCCGCATGGCGATCGACTGCGCGTCGTACGAGCGCTGCTTCGGAGTGCATCCGCTGGCTGACTTTTCGCCGCAATTCGAGGTGCTGGAGGCGGCGCGGCTCGTGGTGGTCGGCGACGATACGATCGCGCTGACCCCGGAAGGGATGTTCTACGCGGACGCGGTGACGGGGCTGCTGGCGCACCAGCAGGTCGGCCATCTGCGCGGTGACGACCGCGACTCGGCCCACCATCACATGGGATGAAGCAGCGCGAGGAGCTTCTCGAGCGTATCGAAGCCCGCGCCCATACCTTCGGCCATCGGGCTCTTCAGCACGCCATCCCGCGCTTCCTTCGAAGCATAAAGCACGGTGGTGGTCACCGTGGTCCGGCCGGCGGCTTCGGTGAAGGTCACCGTACCCACCGCGTCGCCCGGATACCATGACTCGTCGAATTTCTCGGTGCTGACGATTTTCTCTTCTTTGACGATGTCCTGGTACACGCCACCCATACCCATACTCATCCCGCCGTGCGCTTTCCAGACATAGCGATAAGTGCCACCGACGCGCAGATCGATCTCGCAGACGACCAGCTCGAAGCCGTTGTGCACACCCATCCAGCGCTTCAGCATCTCCGGCTTGGTATAGGCTTGATAGACGAGGTGGCGCGGCGCATCGAAGGCGCGGGTCATGGCGATCTCGCGATCGCTGGGCGTGGTGATGGTCAGCTTGTTCATCGTTACTTCTTTCTCTTGGTAGACTTGTCGGCCTTTTCGATGGCCTTGAGCTCCTCGAGCACGGCATCGAGTTGCGCGTAACTGGCCTCCCAGTACTCGCGGTAGCGCTGGAGATACTCGGTGGCCTCGGCCAGCGGCTGCGCCTCGAGCTTGCGCGGGCGGCGCTGCGCGTCGTGTCCTCGCGAGACGAGGCCGGCGCGCTCGAGCACCTTGAGGTGTTTCGAGATCGCGGGCTGGCTCATCGAGAACGGTGCCATCAGCTCGTTCACTGACGCCTCTCCGCCCGCCAGGCGCGCGAGGATTGCACGGCGGGTGGGATCCGCGAGCGCGGCGAAAGTTGCGTCGAGGCGCGTGCTCTCGGCATGACTCGATGTCTGCATAACTTTATGGTTATGCGATACCCGCGTCGCGGTCAAGCCGGTTGACCCTCGAGGACCGCTCGGCGATGGGGATCCATGACCTGACCCATCGTCAACCTGAAGGACCTCGAGATGCGCGACCACGCGCACGGCGATCGTTACGCCGCCAAGAACGGCGCGATCAGCCAGAAGATCGGCGCCAAGAAGCTGGCTACAACCTCACGATTACCGCCGAAGAAGGTGCGGCGGAGCTCCCGTCGAGCGATGGCAGCGCACGGGCGATCTATCGCGTGCTGGGTCGTTCGGACGCTGGCGTGGATTACTGGGACGGTGAGTAGTGGTCTTGAATTATCGAGCGCCGAAGAAGCCAGAACGCCGGCCCAGCTTTTTCGATCTTGGCGTCTTGCGCGAGCTCCTCGTCTTTCTCGATCGATCTCGACACCGTCGGCGGTGCTCCGTCTCAGCGATCGCTTCCGGCTCCGGTTGAGCTCCGGCGGTCGTCACGGGTGGTCGTGGAGAAACCACCGCTTATAGTTCAGCAGGGCCCTCGCATGATCGCGCAACGAAAGCATCGCAGGACCTATGGTACACGGCGCCACGAGGTCCTGTTCCAACGCCAGCTGCCAGGCGGTGTCGATATCCGACGGAGGTCGGGTCAGCGTGAATTGCAGGATGGTTCCATAGTGAGCGACGAGCTCGGCACCGAATCGCTCATTCCAGGACCGCGCGAGCGCAATCAACATCGCCGACGGGGTGCGGCTGTTCCCAGCGTGCCAGTGCATCAATGCGAGGCAATCGGCGCCTTCGGCGACCGGAACGAAGACCAATGCGAGGGGGCGGTCGTGCATGGTGTGCGGTCGTTGTGTCTCGAACCAATCGAGATACGTCCGGTCGGGAGGCTGCAAGGCGCCGGCCGAACGAACGGATCTCCCATTCAAGCAGCCAGCGATCGAGGTCAACGGTGTTCGCGATCCTCCGCCCGTTCAAGCGTCCGTCGAGGACGGCCTTGCGGGAAGGCGCTTTGCCGAAACGGCGACGAGTACAATCCAGCTCGGTGTCGATGAGCTCATGCCAGGCGTCATCGCGGGCGAGCTGCATAAGCGCAGCTTGCAGATCGATCTCGCGTGACTTGCGCAGGACAGTCTTGACGGCGAGCGGTCGCCCGCTCAGCCGTTCCTGCTCGAAGCCGTAGCGTGTGAAAATATCCGCTGCGTGCAGCGCGGGTTCCCAGTGGGTGCCCCAGCCCATCGTGACGACGGGCCAAACCTCCATGCCTCGGAGTGCCTTGCGGCAGCGGTTCCACACTCTCAGGACATCCCGGCCAGAGACTCGCACGGCGAGGGCGACCTCATCCGTTCCGTCGATCTCGAGCATCGTGCTCTCGCGATCCTCCAGCCCAGTGCCGGCAAGAAACTGTGCTTGGCCAGGAATCATCGCTCCCAGCCTATCGCGCCACGCCCGACCGCTCCACTGGAGCCGGTTCAGCTAAGCCAGCGGGCGGTTCAGCTCTGTCTCCCACTTGCTCGGGTCGGTCCCCGACTCCGGCCCCTTCACGTACTGCTCCCAGAGGTCCACGGCCGGGCTGTGGCCATTCGCACGGGCCCACCCGTCGAGCTCCTGCCACGCGGTCGCCAGCCCCTCGTACGGGCCGCGATAGATGGCGCGCGCGACCTTGCGCGGCGACAGCTCGCTCGGCGTCACGCGGCCCTGCGGCTTCACCGCGGTCGCGACCGGGATGGTGATCTCGAAGTCCCAGCCGCTCTCGTCGATCTTGAAGTGTCGTGACATCCACGCGCCGGTGGGCTTGATGCCCTGCGCGGCGACGGTGGACATGAGCTCCTGGATGCCCGGGCCCATCATCACCCGGATCGGGTCCTTGGCGATCTTGAGCGGGATGACCGCGGTGAGCTGAGCGATGGTCTGGACGATCTTCGGTTTGTCGAGCATGGCGAAACTCTCCTTGGAGGCTGGCGCCTCGAGTGGCCAGCCCCGTGCCGGTCACCGTCAGCGTCTATAACTTTTGGGTTATATACAGGGCATGAGGTACACGTCAAGCGTGAGCCGCGCCGATCCGCAGTCTGTCTACCGCTTCCGCGTCGCAGCCGGGTCCACGCGGTAGTACGCCTTCAGCACCGCATACAGATCCGGCGCCTTCTTAGCGAGCTGCACCGGCTTCTCGAAGAACGCCTCGGTCGCGCAAGCGAAGAACTCCGCCTCGTTCGTCTCGCCGTACTTCCTGACGACGTTCTTGTGCGGCTTCTTTCGCAGCTCGAGGAAGTGCGCGGTGCACGCCTTGGCCCAGGCGCGGCGCGCGGCGAGCTCGGGGAGCGGTGGGGTGCCGTCGAACGTACCGTCGGCGTTGTCGAGGACGTGCGCGAATTCGTGGATCGCGGTGTTGTGGCCGTCGTCGTTGTTCTTGATGCCGTGCTGCACGGCGTCCCAGCTCAGCACCATCGTGCCCCAGCTGTGGACTTCGCCGAAGACCACCGCGTCGCCGCGGTTCGGGTGCTGATAGTGTCCGGGATAGATCACGATCTCGGTGAGGTGATCGTACGCGTCGAGCGCCAGCCCGCGCGCGAGCTCGGCCGCCGCGCCGGCGATGACGACCTTCATCTCATCGGTCGGATCGAGACCTTGCGCGCCGATCCAGTGCTTCTCCCAGACGAAGATCTTGAGCACGGTGCGCAGCTGCGCGGCTTCGTCGGCCGGGAGCTGCATGAGATGCGGGAAGCGCTTCGATAGTATGAGCTCCCAATCGGGGGGGAATGGGCGCCGCCCCAGACGGCCGCGTCTCCAGCTGCGAATGAGGCCGAACATACTATTGGGCGTGACCGCGGACCGTCATCAGCGCGGTCCAGTCGTTCTTTTGATCGGGGGTGAGAAATCGCAGCCGGATATCATGAGTCTCGCCGTCGGCCGGCACGCCGACGACCCAGGCTCCGATGTACTTGTCGGAGGCGCAGCGATCGCCGAGATCGCGCGCGCCCTCGAGGACGTTGATCGCCAGCATCACCGGATGACCGGGCCCCGCCTGGACTGGCAGCGCCTCGATGGATACGGGCGCCGGGACCTCCGCGCCGCTCGCCCAGAAGCGCAGGTGGGCGACGTCCTCGAGGAGGCCGTAGACGCGCGCCACGTCGGTCGCGGCGTCCTCCTCGAGCGCGATGGCGAGCACCACCAGGCGGCCGGTGGGCGACGCGGCCGATCGTGCGCACCGCCTCGTTGATCCAGAGGGCCGCCAGCAGCACCACGGGCTCGGGCTTGCCGCGTAGGAACCCATCGTGACCGGCGGCGAGCTCCAGGCGCGTGAGCTCGATCGCGAGGGTGGGCTTCGGCGGGGGCGCCGGGACGCGAGCCTTCTTCTTCTTTCTCCGCCCGGTCATCGCTTCTTGAAGAGACTCACCACGTTGTCGCCTTCGGGATCTTCTTCGGGCGGCTCCTGAGGAGGCTCGGGACTCGGTTCGGGCACCTCGAAGCGCAGCCCGAACGGCACGGTCGGATCGGAGATCTGCGTGACGGCCGCATACGGCACCGTCAGTCGCTCCTTCTGTCCCGAGAATGACATCGTGACCTCGAAGCGATCGTGCTTCACCTCGAGATCCCAGTAGTGCGCCTTGATGACGATGGTCATCTCTTCGGGGAACTGCTCGACCAGAGTCTTCGGGAGCGTCACGCCGGGATACGTCGTGCGAAAGCTGATGAACACGTGGTGCGGCTCGGGGAACCCGCCCGGTCGCGCCGCCCGCTCGAGGATGGTCCGCAGCACGCCACGCAGCGCATCGCCCACCAGGCGGTCGTAGTGCATGTGGTCCGTCCCCATGCCCGGACATCTACCGGAAATTTGGGCCTAAGTCCCGGTCAGAAGTTGAGCATGCAGGCGCCGCCGAGACACACCAGCGGTGCGCAGCAGTCGAGGTCCGAGTCGCAGGGGCCGCAGATGTTGGGGGTCTGATCGGCCGTGAAGCAGCCGGTGCACATCGCGCCCGCGCCGGAATCACCGCTCGAGGCGTCCGCGCCCCCCGCGCCGCCGGCGTCGCTGCCCGTCGCGCCGCCGCCATCGCCCACGGCCGGACCGGCGTCGCCGCCCGACATCATCGGGTCGTCGCAGGTATCGCCCGCCGCCCGCACCGCGCGATCGAAGTGCACGCTGGCCGAGCCACCGAAGCTCGCGTGCCGCGCGAACAGCGCACCGTACAGCGTGCTCGAAGCCGCGAACGTCACCCGGGCGCGCGGCGCGTACAGGTTGCCGCCGAACACCGTCGACGCCGAGAGCGCGATGGTCGAGGTCCCACCGACATAAGTACGGACCTTCGACGGATGTGCCTGATCACCGAGGCGAGCCGACGCGCCGATGCTGAGGGAGCCATTCACGAAGAGATCGACCTCGGCGTCATCGGCCAGGCTGAGATCAAACCCACCGCCGATGGCGAGATCACCGTCGATGAAGAGCACAGTGCGCCCTTCGGCGATGATGTTCAGGCTGCCCGGCTGCTGGACGCGGGTGAGATAGTATCGACCGCACGGCAAACGCAGCGTGCCCGGTCCGCCGTTCTCGTACGCGGTGGAGGTGAGCACGCGACCGTTGTCGTTGTGAGTACGGCCGAAGCGGGTGATCGCGCCGACGTCGAGGATATCAGCGTCGTCGCAGGGGCAGGGCGGGGTGGACGGGATCATCTCGCGGATGGTCGCGCCACCGATCTGCGTGGCGTTGTCGATCATCGCTCCCGCGGGCACGTGGAGATCGCCGGTGATGTCGTAGCGACCCGTGACGTCACCATCGACGAACGCATTCCTGCCGATCGAGGTGGAAGAGCGATCCTGGACCGCGTCGCCACCCGAATACAGCGTACCCGTCACCTCGCTCTGCGACCCCACGCTGAACCCACCGCCCGCAGCATAAGTATTGCCGCGAACGGTGAGCTTGCCGTCCATGTCGAGCCCGCGGTTCAGGCCAAGGTGACCGTCGGCCACGACGTTCGCGCCGCCGTACGGGCCGACGCGCGAGTCGAACGCGTCGATCTCCAGGTTCGACTGCACGTCGATGGTCTCGCACGCGCACACCGCCATCTGGAAGGTCTGTGCGGCGAGATCGCCGGCGCAGGCGCCGTTGCCGCCCACGCCCACGACGGTGCCCATGCCGCGGCAGAACTCGGGCAGCGGCTGCTGGAGTGGGTCGCCGCCATCGGTGGCGGTTGTCGATCCGTCCGCGCGACCGATGGTGCCGTCGGCTCCGCTGCCGATGGCGCCGTCTCCGCTGCCCGCGGCGTCGGCAGCGCCGCCGATCGCCCCATCACCGCTGCCGGCGGCGTCCAGGAAGCCGGGCAACGCGCCGTCGAGACCGTTGGTGTTCGCCGCCTCGCAGCTGCATCCGCCGAGGGACGTCAGCGCGGCAAAGATCACGAGGCCCGGTATACGCATGGGCGCATCATAGGCCGAACTTCGGCCGCCGGAGCGACGCCTCCGTATGCGTCTCGAATACAGTCTAGGGCCCGATGAAGCCGTAGTATCGGGCCATCCAGTAGGGCGCGAGCACGTCCGCGCCGTCCATCTCGACGCTCCCGTCGAACCCGCCGTCGGCCTTGAACTGGTCGGTGTTCCAGCGATCGCACGGGCGCTCGTCGTACGGGATGATGCGACCATCGGAGCGCATGCTCCCCCCGTCTTCGTACGGCACGGGCGCAGGGACGAGATCGAGGCGCATCGAGTTGCGGATGCTCCAGCGGACCATGTCGTAGGGCGCGTGACGCAGCCAGCGGCGCGCGCGCTCCACCTTCAGGTCCTCGCCGCCGACGACGGCGTTCACCATGTCCCACCACGCGCCCTGTTGCTTCCCTACGTCCTGGTGCGTGCGCTTCCATCCTTCGAGCCAGCGCGCCCGCAGCGCGGGATCCGGCTCGTAGCGCAGCAGAAGGAACCACGCGTAGGTCGACATCTCGTCGCCATCACCGACGCCGGGCCGGAAGTCGTACGCGGCCTCGCGGATCGCGTTTTCGTCGTAATGGTGCTGCTCCATGAGCATCTTCTTGGCGTCGGCGAACTTGGCGTCGCCGGTGAGATAGTACGCGAGGGTCAGCTCCGACAGGATCATCGCGCTGCGCTGCCCGCCGTCGCCGAGCAAGCCGGGCAAGCTATCGTTCACGTAGGCCGGCTCGAACTGTCCGTAGGTCGTCACCAGGTTGGTGATCGGGTCGATGAGCTGGAAGCCGTGATCGATGATGCCGCCGACGATCGCGGCGATGTGATTGCGGATGCGGACCTTCTGCGGCTCGTCGGCGCAAAGGTCGTACGCGTGGCCCATCATGAAGGCGTGGGCGATGACCTCGTCGTTGGAAGTATCTCGCTTGACCCAAAAGACATCGTCCGGCGATGAATACCACTTTCCGTCGTCGGGATTATCGCAGTCGTCCAGCATGCAACCTTCCTTGCGGATGATCGAGCGCGCCAGGAAGTAATCGGTGCCGGTGACGTCGTGCAGGCGCAGCATCGCCTCGAGGGACTTGTCGAAGTTGGCTTTCGCGTCGGGCGCCTGGGTGACCTTCCAGCGGAAGCACTCCGCCATCAGCCAGTAGCTGGTCCACGAGCCGTCGTTGTCCGAGTCCCACGGGATGTTGGTGGCGAGGTTACCTTTTTCGAGCAAGTGCGAGTCCGCGACGGCGCCCTCACGATCGTGGCGCAGCTTGATGCGCTCGACGAAGTGCTCGAGCTTCTTTTCGATCGTCATCCGCTCGACGGTGACTTCGGACAGACCGCCCGCGGTCGCGAACCACACCGGAGAGTCGACCTCAGCGCGGGTGAGCACGCCGCGGACGTCCTCCGAGGCGAGCCAGCGCTCCTGCGGGTAGACGCGCCACTCCGGGCCGTCGCCGCGATCCATGATCCGCTCGGCGCCGTTGCTGGTGGTGACGATGAACCCACCGTCGGACGCCTTCACGGCTTTGCGCGGGTGCGCGAGTGGGACGCGCCCGGTGGCGAACTCGGGGACCGGCACGACGCGCGGCGTCCCGTCGGCGAGCACGCCGGCGATGCCGTCCTCACCGATCACGACCAGATCGAGCTGACGAGGCAGAGAGACGTCGGCCACGATCGCGCGCACGACGCCGACGCCCGCGTCCGGCAAGGTCCACTCGACCGCGCCGATGCCGTCCGCGTTGCTCGTATGTCGGCTGACGCTCGACCCGCTCGCCACGAAGATCGCGCTGTCAGTCTCGTGAATGGCGGTGATCGTCGAGAGGCGCCCGACCCAGGTGATCGGCGCGCCTTTGCGGGCAAAACCGTAGCCGCCGCCGGTGACCACGTGGACGCCGAGGCGTCCGGGATAGAGCGCGTGTACCCCGGGAGCGCCCTGCGCGCGGAGCATGAGATCGCTGCCGAGCTCGAACACGGTCGAGGTGGAGGCGAGGAAGACCGCGTCCGACGAGGCCGCGGCGTCGATGAGCTCGGCGCCGACGTCGTGCACCACGGCGGCCCCGTTTTCGCGGGAAATCCAGCCTCGCTGCGCGATCGCGGTGGGCTTGTCGAGCGCGGCGAACGGCGTGTCGATCACCGCGATGAGCGGGGGATCGCCGTTGAACGGGTGGTTGATCTCCTGCGCGTAGGTGGTGTCGGGCACGATCGCCGCGGGCGCGGGCGGCATGTACGGCGTGAACAGGGCGGGGGGCACGTCCTGAGAGCTGCACGCGCAGGCGAGCCACGGAAGGAGAACCAGCTTCGAGCGGGCGGACATCGCCCCTGTCTACACGATCCGCGCGAGGGTGGGCAGGACCGGCCGCTTCTGCGAGCACGAAGGGCACGAGGCGCGATCGACTCGTGGGCATTCCGGTTGTCGAAGGATGGCGTGGCTTGGCCTTGCGTTCCGCGCGGCGGCTGCGCGTCAACACCTGCGCGCACTTCGACTTCGACGGCGCACCAAACTAAAGCGACGGGCACGCTACGGCGACTGCAGCGGTCCCGGGTCCGTGGGATCAGTCCGCGTCACCCCCGCGAGATCTTCCAGCGCCCCCGGCAGCCGCGGCGCCAACCGTCGAAACGGCGCCGTCGCCGAGGGCGCGAACGCGGCTGCGCTGTGGTCGAGCGCCGTCGGAAACGCCGCGAACCAAGCCGGATCGAAGGTCGCGCGCACCGCCTCGCTCGCGTTCGGGGCGTGGGGCGCGTCGCCGTCGAAGATCCCCGAGATGTAATCGTTGTGGTCATAGACATTGGCGCCCACGGTCCCGTCGGTCTCCATGAAGACCGCGCGGGGGTTGGCGGTCACCGTCTGGCCCGCGATCGTCACGCCCACGAACAGGTTGTTGCGGACGTCGTTGCGCGTCGAGTCGACGATGAACTGCACCATCTGCCGGTTGTTGCTGGCGACGAAGAGGTTGTGGTGGACCGCGTTGTCGGACGAGCCGAGGTTGGGGTTGTCGGTCTCCTGCCAGAAGCTCACCCCGTGGCGGGCGTAGATCGCGAAGATGTTGTTGCGCACGACGCTGCGGCGCACCGAGGTGAAGTTGGCGCCTTGCCCGTTGCCGTGGTGGAAGAAGTTGGACTCGATGAACATGTAGTCGGAGGCGCCGCGGCCGCCTTCGGCCGTACCAGCGTAGGCGTCGCAGAGCGGGTCGTCGAACTCGAGGCCCTCGTCCGCGCAGGTGGACTGCGGATCGGCATTGATCTGGAAATCCGCGCTGGAATTGTCGAAGAGCTCGTTCTTGCGGACGATGTTCCAGTCGCTGCCGTTGCTGAGATAGATGCCGTGGCCGTCTCCCGCTCCGCCGCGGGAGCAAGTATTGCTCTCCCAGGCTGCCCAGTCGGACGCGCCGGTGAGTATCGGATCGCGGAGCTGGTCGTGGATGATGTTGCCGACCGCGGCGATACCGCGGGCGTGCTCGCTGGCGGCGTAGCCGCTGCCCACCGATCGCACGCCATAGTTGCCACCGGACATCTCGAAGCCGGTGACCGCGACATAGGAGGCATTTTCGAGGTTGATGCAGGTCTGTCGGCCGGTGCTGCAGCAATTCAGGACCACGCCCGCCTCGGCCTCGATCACGATGGGCTGGTCGTACGTTCCACTCTCGGTGTCGGAGAGCTCGATGCAATGATTGTCGTAGTTGCCGCGCAAGTAAAGGATGCGCGTGCCCGGCGTACCGAAGGTGGGCACAGTCGACGCCGCGGCGGGCGTGTTGCGGCTCGAGCCGTCGCCGTTACCGGCAGCGCTGATGTAGATCGTGCGCGTCGGCGTCCACGTCGGGTCGGTGTACCAGCGGTTGAAGCGCTCGGCGAACCCGAGATACATGCCGCCGCGCGTGACCGGTCGCGCGCCGCCGGGGGAGGGCGCGCCGCCATCGGTGTTCACAGCCGTGGCGTCAAGCGATCCGACCAGCGCTGCGTCTTGTCCCGGAATCGCAGCCGCATCGAGATTCACGACGAGGCCACCATCCGCGGCGGTCGGCGACGCCTCGCTGCACGCGCTCAAGGCGAGGATGATCGACGCATGACGAAGTCTCACGCGGGCGAAGGTCTCGCGAGCTGGCGCGACGGTCAATCTCAGCTACCGAACGCGCGGAGCAGATCCTCGGTCGACGGCTCGAAGTCGTCGTCGTCGGCGTCCGGGCCCGCGAACCAGGGATCGACGCCCATGATCATCTCGGGGACGTCTCGATAGGTGTCGCTGTCCGAAGCGGGTTTCATGTTGTTGCCTTCATCGGCGCCTGTCGCCCCCGCTTGAGCGCCACACGACCGAGGGTCACGCCACACCCGGTGGGTTGACGGCGACCCGGCCCCGGCCGCACCTTGGGTTCAACATGCTGACTGCGCTCGCGCTTTCGATGATCTTGGGCGCTCTTCCGGCGGAGCGGCCGAAGGTCTGGGTGCTCGATCTCGAGACGCGGGGGACGAAGCTGAGCATCCCTGGATCGCCTGCATTCGAGGCAGTACGGGTGAAGGACCCTGATCTGCTGGCGCGGCTCAAGGCCTGCGGCCGCGCGCCCTGCGAGCTCGGGCTGGTCACCGCGCTCGCCGCGCAATCGGTGCTGATCACACGCGTCGCGGGGTCGGGCTCCGACTGCGTGGTGACCGCGACGTGGCGCGATCTCGAGCACCAGCTCACCGTGGGTTCGGCCGCCCGCGAGACCTCGTGCAAGGACGACGACGTCAAGCTCGCGCTGGGAATCGTCGTCGCCGAGGCCGCCGCAGAAGGCGCCGAGGCTGCGCTCGGATGGGTCGTGCCGCCCGCGCCGAGCGACGACGAGTGCGGGCCCGACGTGATCCCGCCGCCCGGCTATCTCACGCTCGATGCCTTGCCCGCCGCCCACGTCAGCGTGAACGGCGAGCGGCTCGGCGACACGCCGCTCTCGCACGCCGAGTTGCCGACCGGATGCGTGGATCTGAAGTTCGATTCGATGGACGGCCGAATGAGCAGCTCCTATCGCGTGCGCGTCGAGCCCAACAAGGTCCAGCGCCTGCGGTTCGAGCTCGGTCGGCCGCAGCCCGCCAAGGAACGGACCGCGCGGATCAAGACCGCGCCGATCACCCGCGAGGAGGTCATGGCCGCGATCTCCGCGATGACCGATCGCGCGCGAGCACGCCGACTGATCGCGATGCTCTCCGAGTCCGGAGGCGATCAGAAGGTGCTCGCGCGCATCCGCGAAGAGGCCGCCAAGCCGTGATTAATGCTTTGCGCCCCCCATATTAGATTAGATAGTTCCTTTCTTGCGGGAGAGGTAGCCGAGGCCGATACCCACCGCGACCAGCGGCACGGCCAGGGTCAGCGCACGGCCCGGGTTGTGCTCGATCGCGTCGATGCGATCCGCGAGGAGCAGCACGAACCAGTGGGAAGTGGCGTGCTCCGGGATCTTGTACGCCGCGCGACGCAGGAGGCCCGATAGTCCTCGCGGTGGGTTGGTCGTGCCGAAGACCGGCGTGAGCTGCTCGAGGCCCTTCCGCTTCAGGATGTTGCCCGGATCGGGCTGCCGCTCCGGAGTATGCCAGTGCGCGTTGCCGGCCGGCCGTGGTGGATAGATCTCCATCGGGACGCCCGGACGCCGATCGCGCGTCGCATCGATGCCGCTCCCCGGAATGGGTGCTCTGAATAGTGCCATAGTCATACTATCTCCTAGGCCGCGTTCGGCGGGATGAGGACGCACTTGGTGCAGTGGTCGAGCTTGTGATCGAACAGGTGGTACGCCTCGGCCGCCTCCTCGAGCGGGATGCGGTGGCTGATGATCCCCTGCGCGTCGATGCGGCCGGCGCGGATATGCTCGAGCAGATGCGGCATGTAGCGCTTGCAGTTGGCCTGGTTCATCCGCAGCGTGAGGCCCTTGTTCATCGCGGTGCCGATGTCGACCGCGTTGTACGGCGGGCCGTACACGCCGATGATCACCACGTTGCCGCCTTTCCGCGCCGACGCGATGCACCAGTTGATCGCGGTGGCCGCGCCGGCCATGAGCAGCGCCTTCACGCCGAACAGCGTCTGCGCGAACGAGCCCTTGGCCTCGCAACCTACGGCGTCGATGCACACGTCGGCTCCGCGGCCGTCGGTCATCTTCAGGAGCGTCATGATCGGATCATCGACCTCGCTGAAGTTCATGGTCTCGACGTTGTTGTACTGGCGCGCGAACTCGAGCCGATAGTCGACGGTGTCGACCGCGATGACGCGACCGGCGCCGAGCAACCACGCCGACTTCTGTGCGAACAGCCCGACCGGCCCGCAGCCGAAGACCACCACCGTCTCGCCGGGCTTGATCTCGCCCATCTCCGCGGCCTGGTAGCCGGTCGGCAAGATGTCGCTGAGAAAGAGCACCTGCTCCTCGGTCATGTCGTCGGGGATCTTCATCGGACCGACGTCGGCAAAGGGCACGCGCACGTACTCGGCCTGGCCGCCGTCGTAGCCGCCGGTGGTGTGCGAATAGCCATAGACACCGGACGCGACGGACGCGTTGGGGTTGGTGTTCTCGCAGTTGGCCGTGAGGCCCCGCGAGCAAAAGAAGCAGGTACCGCAAGAGATGTTGAACGGGACGACCACCCGATCACCGCGCTTCAGCGAAAGCACCGAGGAGCCGATGTCCTCGACGACGCCGGCGAACTCATGGCCGAAGGTGCAACCCACGCGTGTGTCGGGAATGAAGCCGTGGAGGAGATGCAGATCCGAGCCGCAGATCGCGGTTCTCGTGACGCGCAAGAGAATGTCGTTGGGATGCTCGAGCTTGGGCTCGTCCTTCTTCACCACGCGGACCTTGTTTGGCCCACGATAAGTCACTGCCAGCATGTTGTGTGATCTCCTCGGCCCCGGCCGGAGCAATGGATGCGCCACAACGGATCACGGCGGAGACGCGGGATTCCGCGCGACGCTTTGCGACATGCGGGCGAGGTCGCTACAAGCTGGGGCCGCCGATGACCTCGGCGTCGATGAGCTGGAGCACCGTCAACCCTGCCATCACTGCGGCGACGCCGAAGCCGACCGCCATCAGCACCACGCCGGCAGAGCTCTCGCACGGATCGGCGCAGGTGAGCTGCAGGACCGTGCCCGCGGCGCCCACGCCCGCACCCACGACGGTCGCTCCACCGGTGATCCAGGCCAGCGTCGGGACCTTCGACGTCGCGCTCTCCGGCTCGGGCTCGGGCGGCGGGACGAGCGCCGGCTCGTTCGCCGAGAGTCGCGCAGCGTCGCTGGCCCGCACGCCGCTCTTGTCGAGCGCTTGCGTCTTGAGATCGAAGGACTCGCGCGTGGTCGCGCCCCCGGTGATCACCGCCTTGCGCGCGATCGTCTGGTAGCCGGGCGCGTCGACCTCGATGGCGGCTGATCCGGCCACCAGCCGCACCGCGCGGCGCAGCGGAGCGCGTCCGAAGTCCTGGTTGTTCACCTTGATGCGCGCGCCGGCGGGCTTCGCCGCGATCTCCAGCCAGCCCAGCTTTCCCGCCGCGGTCGTCAGCGTGGTGGTGAGGTTCGCGCGGTTCGTCTCGACCCACGGGTCCTTCATCGCGAGCGCCGCGGTGAGATCGGTCTCCGCATCGATGTATCGCCCGAGCGCCGCCTCCACGAGGCCGATCTGCGCGAGCGCGCGGCCGCTCGGCGAGAGCTCGTGGGCCTTCCGGAAGAGCGCGAGCGCGTCCTCGTCCTTCCCGTTCTGCCGGAGCTCGACGCCCTGGCTGATCAGCGCGTCGCTCTGCGCCTGGCTCGAACCTGCGCCGACGATCAAAGCGAGGACGAGGCTCGAAATCATTAGTTCGCGGCGACCTTCGCGCCCTTGAGGACGACGTTGCCGGAGGCCTCGACCTTCGCGTCTTTTCCGGCCTTGAGGTTGATCGACTTGTCGGAGCCGATCGCGATGTCCTTCGAGCCGTTGATGGTGATCTTGCCACCCTTCACCGTGATGTCGCCGTTCTTCTTCAGCGTGATGTTGACGTCGCCGACCTTGATCGTGAGCTCGTCGTCGGCCTCGATCGCGATCGTCTTGGCCTTCACCTTCAGCGCCTTCGTGATCGTGAGGCTGCCGGTGTCGCTGCCCTTGATGTCGAGCGCCTTCGTGATCTCGATGCTCGACGCGCCGCCGACCTTCACGGTGGAGTTCTTGGCGACGTCGAGCTTGCTCGTATCGCCGAGGGTCACCGCGCTGGCCTTGTCGACCTTGATGGTCGAGGTGCCGGTCACTTCGCCGGTGAGGTTCCCGGTGATCTCGGCCTTTGCGTGGCGGCCGATGGTGAGGGTGTCATCGCGAGTGACGTCGGTCGTGCGATCGTTGCCGATGCTCCAGGCCTCGTCGTGACCGGTGGAGTGGGTGGTGTCGTTCTCGACCACCACGATCTTGTCTTTTTGCGCGTGCAGATAGAGCTGCTCTGCGTCCTTCTTGTCCTCGAAGCGGATCTCGTTCGCGCCCGTGCCCTTTGGCGTCGAGCGCGACTTGATCGTGCTCTGCGTCTTGTTGGCGGGCAGCGCGATCGGCGGCGGGCCGTAATACACGGTGCCGACCACCAGCGGGCGATCGGGATCGCCGTCCTCGAACGCGACGATCACTTCCTGGTCGATGCGCGGGAGGAAGAACGCGCCCCAGTCGGTGCTGCCCCAGAGCTGCGCGACGCGGACCCAGGCGGTCGGCTTCTCGCGATCCGGCGCGCGGTCCCAGTGGAACTTGAGCAGGACGCGCCCGCGGTCGTCGGTGTGGATCTCTTCGCCCTTCGGCCCGACCACGAGCGCGGTCTGGACGCCCGGGATGCGCGGCTTGGGCCCGCGTGGCAGCGCGCGGAACTGCACCTCGCGCGGCTGCGCCACGAACTCGCAGTGGTAGCCGAAGACGGTGTCCTCGTGCCCGGCGTCGCCCGCGGCCGCGATGCGGTGATAGACCTCGACCAGGACATACTTGGCGTCGAGATCGCTCCGATAGTGTCCGCTGAGCTCGAAGATATGGCCGGCCGCGAAGCGGGGTGAGTTGGCCTCGCCGTTCGCGACGCGCTTTCCGCCCTGGACCTGCTCCATGCGCACGTTCGCGCGGGTCTTGCCGTCGGGGGCCGCGATAGAGAACTGTCCGGGATAGTCATAGATCTCGAGCGCGACGGGACTGCCGCTGGTGGAGTCTTTTTCGCTCTCCAGCGGGCTCGACCCGGTGAGATCGGGCTCCTCGAAGTTCCACTCGCGGAGCTTCACGGCGCCGCTCACCAGCGACTCACCCACCGAGATCGCGTTGACGGCCTCGATTCCGGTCATCGCGTCGGCGCGGGCCCGGAAAGGGACCTTGGCTGCGCCGGGTAAGTTGGGGTGCACCGGATATTCGCTGCCGTAGACGATCATTTCTTTTTCGCCGTCGTGCACGAAAAAGCTGAAGATGCCGTCCTCCTGCATGATCCGCGTGAGGAAGTCCCAGTCGGTCTCTCGATATTGCACGCAGTAGGGGCGAGGAATCGGCGCCTCGCTCAGCCGGAAGTCGAAGTCGGTTCCCGACGAGAAGCCGTGCTCTTTGAGGATCGTCTCGGCGATCGACTTCGCGTCGAGCTCCTGGAAGATGCGGCACGCCGAGCGGTGCGTGAGCTTCGAGACCCGCGGCATCACCGTGATGCGATAGTTGGTGAATCGCTCCTCGTGGTCGCCTTGCACGATCCGCGTCACGAAGCCGTGGATCGAGTGTACGTCGCCCAGGAGATCATCGAGGAACGCGCTCTGGAACGTGATGTGGCAGGGCTTGCCGACCAGCGCCTCGAGGTCGAGCGTGTCGGAGTCGGTGCCCGCGCCGCCATCAGCCATCACGTCGATCTCGTAACGGAAGAGGTCCGACATGCGATCGACGCCGCGCAGGCTCGCCACGTACAGCGCCGGGGCGGACAGCCCCACGTCGATGCGTACGCGGCACGCCGAGTCGATCGCTGCTTCTGGCATGGCTGAGGCTTAGTCGAGGCCTCACGGAGGCGCAACGGGTCGCGGCCTGTTGACCGTGCTTCCGGCGGATGGGAAAAGCGAGCCGTGAGCGAAGAAGCGCGAGTTCATCTCTTGATTGCCGGGCATTTTGGCCTGTTCGGGGAAGGCCGCCGTCGCATCGACACGCCGGCCTTCACGAGCGCGCTCGGGGCCGGGCGCGCGGCGATCGCCGTCTCGGTGAAGGATCAGCTCGGCAGCGACGGGACCCGGACCTTCTCGGTGACGCCCACCAAGCTGCGGGATCTCACCCTCGGCGGCGTGACCGACTGCGTGCCCGAGCTGAAGTCGCTGGCCGCGCTGCGTGACGCGCTGGCGCACGCCGACGTCGAGCAGCGCCCCGACCCGGCGGAGATTCCCGGCAAGATCGAGGCGCTCTTCGGCAAGGGCGGCCTCCTCGACGCCGTTCGCGCGCACGTGCCCGGCAGCGCGCCCGCGGCAGCTCCGGCGGCGCCGCAGAGCGGTGGATCGCTCCTCGACAGCCTGCTCGATGCGCCCGCGACCTCGTCGCAGGCCACCGCGAAGGGCGCCGTGAGCTCGATGATCGACGCGATGCGCGGCTCCCCGACGGTGAGCGCGGAGATCGCCAAGCAGCAGCGGGCCATCCACCGGCTGATCGACGATCGCCTGGCGCTGACCGCCGCCGATGTCTTGCGCGCGCCGGCGCTGGTGGCGCTGGAGTCGGCCTGGCGCGGGCTCAAGATGGTCCTCGACGAGCGCACCGACGACAGCGGCGTCGCGATCGACGTGCTCGAGCTGAAGGACGGCGACGCGGCCGCGCAGCTCGAGGCGGCGATCCCCGAAGATCCGCTGGAGCGGCCCGACCTGATGGTGGTGGCCGACGCGATCGGCACGCTCGCCACGATCACGGCGGTGGGCGATCTCGCCGAAGGCCTCAGCGCGCCCGCGATCATCGAGATCGACCTCGCGGGGGTCGGCGCCGACGATGCAAGCCAGCTTGCGCTTCGCTGGGAAGAGGGCCCGGTTCCGGCCGACTGGCTGGCGGCGCGCGACGATCGGCTCGCGCGCTGGGTCTTCGTCACCGCCAACCCGGTGGTGAGCGTGGCCGAGGGCGTCGGCGCGGCGAAGCGCCTGGTGACCTCGAGCTCGGCGCTCTCGCTGGCCGCGATGCTGATCCGCAGCTACCGGCTCACCGGCGCGTTCGCCCGCATCGGCAGCGGCTGGCGCGGTCCCGCGGTGCACGTCCCCGCGACGGGCGCAGCGCAGGGCAGCGCGGTCCCGACGGTGGCGTTCGTGAACAGCAAGAGCCAGAGCGTGCTCCTCAAGCACGGCATCGTCGCGCTCGGCAGCGCGCGCGGCGCGGACGAGGTGCGGCTGCCGACAGTACTCAGCTTCTCCTCGCATCCGGACGCGGTGCCGCTGCCGGCGCAGATCCTCACCGGCCGGATCGTGCGGTTCGCGCAGTGGATCCGCGATCAGCTGCCGCCCGACGCCGACGACGCGACCGCGACGAAGATGTTCGAGGACGCGGCCGGTGTGCTGGTGTTCCCCGGCCTGAACGAGATGGCGAAGATCAGCGGCAAGATCGTGCGCGATGACGCCGAGATCGGGCCGGCGCTCGTCGTCACCGCGCACGCTTCCCCGGAGGTCGCGGGGGTGCGGCTCCAGCTCGCGTTCGGTCTGTCCCTCTCTAAGTGAAGTCGACCTGGATCTCGCCGCGCGGCGACATCCCGATCGTGACCTTCTTCGGCGCGGTGCCGCCGGCCATGATCTCGAGCAGCTGGCGCGAGACCGCCGGCAAGATCGCGCCGCGGAGGACGTGATCGACGTTGCGACCGCCGACCTCGGCCGCGGTGGACTGGCGCACGATCTCGTCGAGCAGCTCGGGCGCGAAGGTCGCCTCGATCTTGTGGTTCTCCATCAGGCGCTTGCCGACCGACTTCAGCTTCATCTCGGCGATGAGCCGCATCGTCGAGCCGCCGATCGGCGCGAAAGGCACGATCGTCATGCGCGCGAGGAGCGCCGGCTTGAAGTGCTTCGAGAGCGCTGGGCGGATCTGCTCCACCACCGACTCGACCGTCGGCGGCTCGTCCGCCTCGTAGGCCTTCATCACCAGATCGGTCGCCAGGTTCGACGTGAGGATCACGATCGTGTTCTTGAAGTCGACGACGCGCCCCTCGGAGTCCGAGAGCGTGCCCTTGTCGAACACCTGGTAGAACAGGTTCATCACCTCGAGATCGGCCTTCTCGACCTCGTCGAGCAGCACCACCGAGTACGGCCGCTGGCGCACCGCCTCCGTGAGCAAGCCGCCCTCGCCGTAGCCGACGTAGCCGGGCGGTGAGCCGATCAAGCGGGAGACGGAGTGCTTCTCCTGGAACTCGCTCATGTTGATCGTCGTCATGAACCGCTCGCCGCCGTACAGCGTTTCGGCCAGCGCGATCGCGGTCTCGGTCTTGCCGACGCCGGAGGGGCCGACGAAGAGCAGCACGCCGACTGGGGTCGACGGGTTGCGCACGCCGGCGTTCGCGATGCGGATGACCTCGGCCACCGTCTTGAGCGCGTGATCCTGGCCCACCACCTTGTCGCGGAGGCGCCCTTCGAGCGCGAGCACGGCCTGGATCGCGTCCGCCTTCATCTTGCCGGCGGGGATGCCGGTCCACGACGCCACCACCTGCGCGACCGCAGCGCGATCGACCTCGGCGGGGACCATCGAGTCTTCCGACTCCATCTTCTTGCGCGCGGCCAGCGCCGCATCGAGCGTGGCCTTCGCGGCCGCAGGATCCTTCGCGCCGGTCAGCGCCAGGCGCGCGGCGTCGACCTCTTTGACGGCGGCCAGCTCGGCCTCGTACTTCGGCTTCAGGACGCCGATGCGATCGGCCACTTCCTTGCGCCGCTTGTCGATCGCGACGATGCGCTCCTCGTCGACCGGGTGACCGTCGGCGAAGTCGCGCGAGAGCGCCGCGTGCTCGCGATCGAGCGCCGCCGACTCCTGCTCCAGCGCGACGATCTGCTCGGGCCGCGCCTTTCGGGCCAGCACGACGCGCGCGGCAGACGTGTCGAGGAGATCGACCGCCTTGTCCGGCAAGAGGCGCCCGGAGATGTAGCGCTGCGAGAGCTCGACCGCGGCGACGACGGCCTCGTCGCGGATCGTGATGCCGTGCGCCTTCTCGAAGATCGGCCGCACGCCGCGCAGCATGCCGATCGCGATCTCGGTCGAGGGCTCCTCGACCTTCACCGGCTGGAAGCGCCGCTCGAGCGCCGCGTCCTTCTCGAAGTATTTCTTGTACTCGGCCCAGGTGGTGGCGGCGATCGTGCGCAGCTCACCGCGCGCGAGCGCCGGCTTGAGCAGGTTCGCCGCGTCGCTGGTGCCGGCCGATCCGCCGGCGCCGATCAGCGTGTGCGCCTCGTCGATGAAGAGCACGATCGGCTTCGCCGACGCCTTGGTCTCGCTGATCACGGCCTTGAGGCGGTTCTCGAACTCGCCCTTCACGCTCGCGCCGGCCTGCAAGAGGCCGAGGTCGAGGCCCATCAGCTCGACGCCCTTGATCGTGTCGGGCACTTCACCCGCGACGATCGCGAGCGCGAGGCCCTCGACGAGCGCGGTCTTGCCGACGCCGGGCTCGCCGACGACGATCGGGTTGTTCTTCCTGCGGCGCGCGAGCACGTCGATCAGCTGGCGGATCTCGACGTGGCGGCCGAAGATCGGATCGATCTCGCCCTTGCGCGCCTTCTCGGTGAAGTTGACGCAGAAGCGCTTGAGCGCCTCGCCCTCGACGGCGCTCTTGCCGGGTGTGGCGCCGGCGCCACCGCTGCCTTCGCTGGCCTGTGACTCGAGGCCCTCGGGGCTCGAACCCACCACCTTGTCGAAGTCGCGCTTGAGCTCTGCGGAGGGCAGGGCGTCGAGCTCGGGATAGGTCTCGGCGGAGTAGCGTCCGGGCTCGGCCGCCATCTGCTCGAGCAGCACGCCGGAGCGCAGCTTCACGTGACCGTGCTCGAGAGAGGCGAGCAGCCAGGAGTCCTGCATCCACTGCAGCAGGGCATCGGCGAACGTCGGCCGTCCCGCGTTGCCCTTGCGCATCATGTCGAGCGCGGTGCCCACGCGGCGCATGAGCGCGAGGCGATCCTGACGGAACGCATGGATGATCTTGGAGGACTCGCCCTCGGCGTCCTCGAGCATCACCAGCAGGAGGTGCTCGACGGTGATCTCATAGGCTTGAGTGCTCGCCGCCTTACCGACCGCAGCTTCGAGGAGCCGCGTTGCGGTGGGGGTGAGTCGACGAACGAGGGAACGGGTCTCGACGCGCATTCAGCCGCGTCTAGCACGTGTCTGCGGTGGTCGTAAGTCAGGATACCGATCGCGCCGCACTAAAGTGGGTGCGGCGCGATCGATGGGGAGAGCGAGCTAGCGCTGCGTGTCCCAGGTGTCTTCGTGCGTGACGCCGCCCTTGGTGTAGGTCCACGCGATCGTGTGATACACGAACGTGACCTCTTCCATCGGAGGCTGGTTCGCCGTAGCGGGCGCGAACGTGTCCGGGTTGATGATCTTGTGCGAGTTGACGCGGCCCCTGCTGAAATTGACCGTGAAGAACTGCTCCGTCGTTCCGTCGCCGGCGATCGCCGGGCGGAAGAACAGGAACTTCGCCTCGATCACCTGGTTGTCACACAGCGCCTTGATCAGGAGCGGCGACGAGGCGTCGATGCGCTTGCGGATCATCATCGGGGGGTGCTGGCGGCGACCGGTGGCGAGACCGCTGCCGACCTCGCGAGCCGTGATGACCTCGCTGACGTACGAGAGGATCTCGATCGAGTCCGCGCGTCCGAGGCTGGTCTGCGTGCTCTCGCCCTTGATATCGGTGCCGTTCGCCTTGAGGAAGAGGTGTACTGTTTCCGCCATTTTCTATGAAACCCTTTCGTCCGTGAGCTCTGTGGATGTTGGGGTAGCGCGAGGCCGCCTACCGTTCGCTCCCTATACGTCGAGCACCGGGACTGCTGTCAACGTGCAGGTCGGAGATCGATTGTGACGCGTGGGCCACGTGCTGCCCGCGCCACTTTGGTGTTACTGGGCTAGCACATGAACGATCTCCAGCGGGTGGAGGCGCTTCTTGCGCCGCTGCTCGACACGCCCTCGGCGCCGCTCCCCCCCGGTAAAGATTTGCGCGAGGACCCTGGCTACGCGGTGGTTTCGGCGGAGGTGGCGAAGCTCAGCCAGCTCAGCGCATCGGGGGTCGACTGGGGTCGCGTGCGCGGATCGGGCGAGCAGGTCCTGCGCGAGCGCGCCAAGGATCTGATGACGGTCGCGGGCGTCAGCCTCTCGTATGTCGCGGAGCGCGGCACACAGGGCTTGGCCGAGGGTGCGTTCCTGCTGGCCGAGACGCTCGACCGTCACTGGGATCGCGCGCTGCCCGAGCCCGCGCGCCTGCGCGGCCGCGCCAACGCGATCGCCTGGTTCGTCGAGCGCGCTGCGCCGCGGCTCGCCGACGCGAGCGCGACCGCGACTGTGACCTCGATCGCCGAGGCCAACGCGGCGATGACGCGGCTGAACGACGTGATCGTCACGCGTTTTCCGACCTCGGCACCTTCGCTCGCCGTCCTGCGCGATGCGCTCGGGAAGCTCACGCCGCAGGCCGCAGATCCGATTACGCCGAAGAACGAGCCTGCCGTGCCACAGTCGGCCGCTGCGCCGGCGCCCGCACCGGTGGCTGCGGCTCCGGAACCTGCGCCGGCTCTGGCTCCGACCCCTGCGGACGTGCCGAGCGACCCATGGGCCCACGCGCGCCGGCAAGTCGAAGGCTTCCTCAAGCCGGTCAGCGCGGAGCGCCCGGGCGGCGTGCAGGCGCGCTTCGATCCGCGCTACGAGGCGGTGCGCGCCGAGGCGCAGAAGATCGAGTCGATGACCGGCGGCAAGCCGGACTGGGCCGTGGTCGTGCGCGAGGGCGGCGCGCTGCTGGAGCAGATCTCGAAGGACATCTTGATGGCGAGCTACCTCGGCTTCGCGATGGGCGAGCAGGGCGGCCTCGCGGGCTACGTGCGCGGCACGGCGCTCCTCGCGGCGCTCGTCGACGAGTTCTGGGCCGACGCGTTCCCGGATCTGAGCCGCATTCGCGCGCGCAAGACGGCGATCGAGTGGTTCCTCGAGCGCGCGCAGAACGTGATCACGCAGATGACGCCGAAGATCGAGGAGCGCGAGGCGGCCGAGGCGCTGGTGGTCGTCGTCGAGAAGCTCACCACGGTGACGCGCGCGCGCTTCGAGACCGACGGGCCCTCGATCCGCGGGATGCGCGACGCCGCCAACCGAGTGCTCGCGTCGGTGCCAGTGCCCGCGCCCGTCGCGCCTCCACCGCCTCCACCGCCGCCGCCCGGTAGCGCGCCCGCCGCCGCGCCGTCGAGCGCCACCGCCGCGCCGGCTGCGGTGTCGCTCGGCTCGGCTCCGACCGCGCAGCTCGGCGACGTCGCGGAGCTGGTGCCCTTTCTCCAGTCGATCGGCGCGAGCCTGGTGACGACGGCGCGCGCGCTCGCCACGGCGCGGCCCTCGGATCCCGCGGCCTTTCGCCTGTTGCGCGCGGGCGCCTATCTGCACATGACCAACCTGCCGCCGAACACCGGCGGGAAGCTCAACATCGCGCCGCCGGAGCAGACTTTTCGCGACAAGCTGGAGCTGATCCGCGGCAACGGGAAGTGGCTCGCGCTGCTCGCCGAAGCCGAGGGCGCCATCCCGATGCAGCGGCTGTATCTGGATCTCCACGAGCACGTCGACGCGTCGCTCGAGGGCCTCGGGCCCGACTTCGCGCCGGCGCGAAGCGCGCTGCAGGCCGAGCTCGGCAGCGTGGTGCGCCGCCTCAAAGGGATCGCCGAGCTGACGTACAACGACGGGACGCCGCTCGCGAGCGCGCGGACCCAGACGTTCCTCGGAAAGATCGCCGGCGCGGGCGGTGGTGGCGGCGGAGGTGCCGGCGCGACGTCGGGTGTGCCCGCAGATCTGGTCGGCAAGGCGCGCGCGCTCGTCGCCGGGCAGAAGCTCAGCGAGGCGCTGACCGTGCTGACGCAGGAGCCGCTGGCGAGCCCCAAGGCGCGCTTCGAGGCGCGCACTCTGGCCGCAGAGCTGGCGCTCGAAGGCGGCCGCGCCGACGTGGCCCGCGCGATGTTCGACGCGCTGGGCGAAGAGGCCGAGAAGAACGCGCTCGATCACTGGGATCCGGCGCTGGCGATCCGGGTGTGGGCAGGTCTCGCCAAGACCTCCAAGGGCGACGCGGCGCCTCTGGTGGAACGCCGTGCGCGAGCGTTGGCGCGTTTGGCGCGCATTGACCCCACGACCGTTTTGGTGCTCATGTCCCCGTGAAATTCGAGGTCGCGCCGCGCGTGCCTCGCATATCCAACTAAAAGGAGCCGATCACTATGGCCAAAGAAGGATCCGTCGCGCCGAAAGAGCGCGTGAACATCTTGTACAAGAGCGCCGATGGAGGCGCGCAGTCAGAGGTCGAGCTTCCGCTCAAGATCCTCATGATGGGCGACTACACCGGCCGCAAGGACGAGCGCCCTCTGGAAGAGCGCAAGCCTCTCAACGTCAACAAGGACAACTTCGGCGAAGTGATGGAGCAGCAGAAGCTGAACGTCACCGTCGGCGTGAAGGACAAGCTGTCGCCCGAGGGCGGCGAGATGTCCGTCAACCTCAACTTCAAGAGCCTGAAGGACTTCGGCCCGGAAGGCATCGCCAACCAGGTCCCCGAGCTGCGCAAGCTCCTCGAGCTGCGCTCGGCGCTCTCGGCGCTCAAGGGTCCGCTCGGCAACGTGCCGGCGTTCCGCAAGAAGCTGGAGAAGCTCCTCGGTGACAGCGCCTCGCGCGACGCGCTGATGAAAGAGCTGGGCGCGGAGCCCGGGAAGGGTGGCTGATTAGATGAGCACGGAAAAAGCAGCAGAAGGCGGCGCAGCAGCCGCGGCCGGCGAGGGTTCGATCCTCGACGAGATCCTCTCCCTCACCCCGATGAAGCCGACCGACGACGGCTACGCGCTGACCCAGAAGGGTGTCGCGGCGTTCATCAGCAACATGATCACCTCGGGCAAGTCGAGCGAGCGCGTCGACAAGAACCTGGTCGACATCATGCTCGCCGAGGTCGACGCGCGGCTGAGCGCGCAGATCAACGAGATCATGCATCACCCGGCGGTGCAGAAGCTCGAGTCCGCCTGGCGCGGCCTCAAGTTCCTGGTCGACAAGACCGACTTCCGCGAGAACATCGCCATCGAGATCCTCAACGTCTCGAAGGAAGATCTGATCACGGACTTCGAGGACTCGCCCGAGGTGGTGAAGTCCGGTCTGTACCGTCTCGCCTACGCGAACGAGTACGGCGTGTTCGGTGGCAAGCCCTACGGGCTGATGGTCGGTAACTACGACTTCGGCCACGGCGCGCAAGACATCGAGCTCCTGGGCAAGCTGGCGTCGGTCTCGGCGATGGCCCACGCGCCGTTCATCGGCAACACCGCCCCGGAGTTCTTCGACAAGAAGAGCTTCGAGGAAGTGTCGCAGATCAAAGAGCTCAAGATGTA